>Ga0181517_10000035_pt1 | contig 169640 bp, 123 predicted proteins | sample PEATcosm2014_Bin_31_FD_119748 | JGI IMG/M metagenome (GOLD analysis project Ga0181517, IMG submission 119748) | Peatland microbial communities from MTU Mesocosm Facility, Houghton, MI, USA - PEATcosm2014_Bin01_30_metaG | ecosystem: Environmental > Terrestrial > Soil > Wetlands > Peat | place...
GAACAACGCCCGCCAGCTGTCGGCTGGCGCTGACCAGTACTACCTCGAGAACGGTGTCTCCTCGTGCATGCAGACCGACCTCATCGGGCCGACGCAGTACGTGAAGGCGCTCAACTCGGTGGCCAACGAGTCCTATCCGGCCGGCTTCACGCAGGGCGTCACGATCACGATCGGAAGCGTCGCAGGGCTTCGTACGATCACGTACGCGCCGTAATCGACATTCCGGAAGTTTTCTCCAGATTCAAAGCCGCCCGCATCACGTGGGCGGCTTTTTTTGGTTTCGAAGCAAACGCTATGAACGGTTCACCCCTTCGGCAGGTGCTCGCTGATCGGCGCCTTTGGTTGTTCGCTCTGGTATCGGCCGCGTCCGCGGCGACGGGGTTCATCCTGGTTCCCGACCGGATGGCCCTTTCGGTTGTCACCTCGACCGGCTACTGGTGCGTCCTGGCGGCATTCGTGCTGTTTGTTCGGGCGCTGTGGCGGACCTACCGGGAGGACCTTGTGGGGATCCGCAAGGCGGGGGCGCGGGGATTTGACTGGGTGTCGCTCGCGGTCGTGGCCTTCGGAGGGACGGTGCTCATCGTCCACGAATCCTTCGGCTTCAAGATCGTGATGGACGAGGTGATGCTGGTCGGGACGTCGATGAGCATGCATTTCACGAGGACGGTGCTCACGCCGATCCGGGGCGGGGACGTCCAGGGCGCGTTCGTCATCTTCGAGGGCATGATGGACAAGCGGCAGCTCTTTTTCCCGTTCCTTGTCTCGATCCTGCACGACCTGACCGGATATCGTCCCGAGAACGCGTTCATCCTGAATGCGATCCTGGCCTTCGTTTTCCTCGGCCTTGTGAATGCGCTCGGTCGGAAGCTGGCGGGCCGGATGGCGGGCTGGCTCGGGGTGGCGCTCTTCACGGGTCTGCCGCTTCTTGCCCAGAACGCCACGGGCGGGGGCTTCGAGCTCCTGAACCTCGTGATGATCCTCGCGACGCTGCTCCTCGGGGCCCGCTTCGTCGAAAAGCGGGACAAGCCGTCCTTCACCGCGTTTTGCTATTCGGCGATGCTCCTGACGCAGGTGCGCTATGAGTCCGCCATCTTTTTGGTGCCGGTGGCGGCGATAATCGTGTGGGTGTGGCTCCGCGAGGGGAGGGCGACGCTCTCCCTGCCCGTCCTGGTGCTGCCGATCCTCATGATCCACTGCGCGCTCCACATGCGCATCTTTGACATCCGCGCATCCTCGTGGCAGCTCCAGAGCAAGCCCGAATTCTCCAAGCCCTTCTCGCTCTCCTATATGCCGGAGAACCTCGCCCACGCGCTGGGGTTCTTCTTCGGCAGGTCGACCGACCAGCCCAATTCCTACGTCTTCTCCGCGCTCGGCTGCGCCGCGCTCATCTTCTTCATCCTCCTCGTCGTCAAGCGCCTCAGGTCCCTTTCGGCCGAGCCGCCGATCGCCGTTTCAACGGCCTTTTTCACCCTCGGGTTCGCCGCCCAGTTCGTGCTGATCATGTGCTACTTTTGGGGCAAGCTCGACGATCCGGTGATCCGGAGGCTGAGCCTTCCGACCCACCTGTGGATGGGGATCGCCATCCTCGGGGTCCTGCCGCAGTTCCCGAGGCCGGCGGTCGTCAAGACGCTCCTGGGAGTCGTGATCCTCGGGATCCTGGCCCAGGGCGTGCCGTCCATGGCGGCGCACGCCTACAACCAGGAATACCTGGCGGGTCTCGAGACCCAGTGGAGGCGCCAGTTCATCGCCGACCAGCCGAGGAAGGACTACCTCGTGATCGACAACGACTCGATCCTCTGGATCGCGCACCAGGTGACGGCCACGACGGTCGAGGCGGCCAGGAAGCGCCAGGTCGACCTCGCCTTCTTCATGCGCACGCACACGTTTTCGAACATCTATGTGTTCCAGCGTTACATGATCGACCCGGACACGGGGAAAATGACCCTGCGCGAGGGCGACGACCTCGGCCCGGACTATGTGCTTGAGCCGGTCAGGGCGGAGCGCCTGCAGACCCTGACGCAGACCCGGATGAGCCGGCTGCTCGAGATCCGCGACCACGCGAAGGTGATCTCAAACCCCGAGCCCGACCAGGTGGTCCCGAAGGACAAGGCCGCGATGGACAAGGCTCGCGAGGCCTACCTGGAGAACTTCCTGAAGAGGCTTCCATGAAGCGGGTGCTGGAGCTCTTCAGGAGCCGACAGTCATCGCGCCGGGGGATCCTGTTCGCGCTCAGCGGCGTGCTGGCCCTCTATGTCGGCTATGTCGCCGTCCCGCCGATCCAGGCGGGACACATGATCATCAAGGGGGGCTACTACTACATGCTGGCCGTCTTTTCCCTGTTCGTGTTCTACGCGGCTAGGCTCATGAGCTCGAGGCCCGGGGTGTGGAGGCAGTGGGCCCGCGGACCCGGACTGCCCGGGGCCGCGATCGCGGCCGGGACGCTCGTCGCGGTCTGGTCCGACTCGTTCAGGCACAAGATCCTCTACGATGAGTTCGTGATCCAGGGGACGGCCTACGTGATGCACGCGACAAAGCAGGTGAGCACGATCCTGCGCGCATACAACCTCTGGGGCACGTGGCTGCCGATCGACTTCTATCTGGACAAGCGGCCGTACTTCTTCCCCTTCCTCGTGTCGCTCCTGCACGACCTGACGGGCTACCGCGTCGCGAACATGTTCGCGCTCAATGTTGCGTGCGCCGCGGCGCTCCTCGGGCTCCTCTACTGGTTTGCGAGGGAACTGGCCGGCCGGGCCCCGGCGCTCCTTGCCGTCGCGCTCATGGCCCTCCTGCCGCTGTTCGGCCAGAACGCGACCGGCGCCGGCATGGACCTCCACAACCTCACGATGATCGCGCTCTGCGCCTGCCTCGGCGTCCTGTACCTGCGGGTGCCGACGGAGGACAGGCTCTCCCTCTTCGTGCTCGGCGCCGTGCTTCTGACCCAGAGCCGCTACGAGTCGATCATCTTTGTCGGGCCGGTCGCATGCGTGGTCCTCGCGGGCTGGCTGCGGGCCGGCCGGGCCGTCCTGTCCTGGCCCGCGGTCCTGGCGCCCCTCCTCCTCGTCCCCTATGCCTGGCACAGCCGCGTCCTCGCATCGGAGCCGATCTTCTGGCAGTTGCAGGAGGGCCAGACGTCGGCGTTCGGGACGACCAACATCGCCGGAAATTTCCGGGGCGACATGGACTTCCTCTTCAACACGGGGCCGGGTCTCGCGAATTCCGCGTATCTGACCGTGCTCGGCCTCTGCGGTCTCGCCTGGGCCCTATGGCGGACGCTCGCCTGGTGCCGCAGCCGGCCGCGCCCCCCGGTCGAGGCCCCCGTCATTGTCGGCGGCCTCTTCGCCGCCGGGGTCGCCGCCCATTTCGCCGTCCTCCTCTTCTACTGGTGGGCCAAGTTCAACGACCTGATGGCGGCGCGCTTCGCGCTGCCGATGTGCCTCTCCTTCGCCGTGCTCGCGGCCGTGCTCGTCCGCGGCCTCGGCGACCGCCGCATTCCCGCCCTCAAGCTCGCCTGGTGCGGCCTCGGGGTCTGGCTCCTGACGATGGGGCTCCCGGCGATCGCCATCAAGTTCTACACGAACCAGAACCTGGGGATGCAGGAGCTCGACTGGGAGCGCAGCGTCATCCGCACGCGCCCGGGCCCGGTGCTCGTCATCTCCAACAAGTCGACGATCCCCTTCATCCTCTGGAGGATCGAGGCGATCCTGGATTCGGTCGCTGCGCAGAAGGCCGGCGACATCCGCTACCACATGGGGCAGGGGACCTTCAAGGAGGTGATCGTGACGCAGGCGATCCGCCCGACCGACGGCGACGGCGGAATGGGCGTCGACCCGGACGACCTCCTGCCCGCAAGCTTCCACCTTCAGATGATCGCCGAGAAGCGCTTCGGCGGGCGGCTTGACCGGCTGAGCCGGGTCGTCTCGATAGACTCCCCGGCGGAGAACGGGAAGAAGCCCGCGGACCGTCCTCAGGTGCCGTCGCCGCTCTTCTCGATCAACAGGCTCCAGTCCTTGAGCGATCCCCCGGTCGCCGCCCTGACCTCCTCGGCGCTCAGGCGGTAGACGAAGATCGAATAGCCGATCACGGCGTCGGGCTTGCGCACGCGCAGATAGTAGCAGAGCCGGGAGAAGCGCAGGTGCAGGAAGCGGTCGCGGGTGGTGATCCACTGGGCGTGGGACATCTCCTTCTCGTAGTTGGCGCGCGCCTTCGGATCCTCGGCGAAGGCCTTGAACACCGGTTCGAAGATCCGGTACGTCTGGAACTCGTGCTCGAGCTCGAGCGTCCAGGGCCCCTGCACGGTGCTGTAAACCTGCTCGAGCATGGTGGCGCTGACGCAGTAGACGCCGGGGCCGAGCGGGATATACGGCTCGTCCTCGTGGAAACCGTTGATGTAGGCCAGGCGCTTCACCGGCAGGTGGTAATAGCGGGGTTCCCCCGTGCCGAAATAGGCGAGGTAGGCGTTCTCGCCGGGTTTCAGGTTTGCGCCGAGCCAGGCCTTGAGTCCGGGCAGGTCCTGGCCCCAGTCGAGCGAGCTGTCGACCAGGTGGTGGCGCCCGTTCGACGGACCTCCGGCGAATTCGTTGAAATACGCGAGGTAGTTGGGGTAGATCCAGACGGATTCGCCCACGTGCCAGGCGAGCAGGCCACCCGCCAGGAGCGCCCGCCAGCCGGGCGGACTCGCGAACCATGGGCCGAGGGCGCCGGTCATGATGAAGAGGACCGGGTAGACGGGGATCAGGTGCCGGTGGCCGATGTTCAGGTGGCTCGCGACCGAGGCGGCCATGTAGACCGAGAAAAGGGCGAGGAGGGGGGTGAAAGCGAGGAGCCCTCCAAGTTTCGCCCGGCCGGCGGCCGGCGCGAGCCGGGTGCGCACCGCCACCCAGACCGAAAGGGCTGAGGCGGCGATGAAGGGGATCGTCGACTTGAGGGCGAACGTCCACAGGAAGAAGGTCCGCCAGCCGTAGATGCTGTACTCCCCGTTCAGGAAGGCGCCGCGCATGCGGGAGGTCTCCGCCACGTAGGCGGCGCCGTAGAGGTATCCCTCCGGGAGCGCATGAAGCCTGGCGAGGAGGCGGATCACGCGCCCGATCCTTCCGATGTGCGCGTAAACCTCCTCCCAGGAATAGATGAAGCGGTCGGCCGCCGGGAGCGACGGGTTGAACGCGCTGTACCGGAAGCCGTAGAAGGCCCAGATGATGACATAGGCCACGGCCGCGTGTCCCAGGGCGGAGCGCAGAACCCGGCCCGTCTGGCCCCGCTCGGCCGCCAGGTGCGCCAGAGCGCAGAGCAGAAACATCAGCGGGATGAGGGGTGCGGAGAACTTGGCGACGCAGGCCAGGCCGAACACGACCGAGCTCAGCGCGAAGCCGGCCGGCCCCGGCCTCGTCAGGTGCCGCCACCACGCCCCGACGCTCGCCAGCATGAAGAAAGCCATGCAGACGTCGCTCGTCGCGAGGCCCCCGTGGGCGAGGAGCGTCGGGCTGAAGGCGAAGAACGTGAGGGACACGAAGCCCCCCGCGGTGCCAAAGAGCCTGCGCGACCAGAGGAACACCAGGGCCCCGAGCCCGACGGAAAGGAGCGCCGTCATTGCGCGCGCGGCCATCAGTCTCGGGAAATGGTCCTCGCCGGTCTCATAGAAAAACTCGTGGCCCATGACCCAGGAGTCGCTCTTTCGCCAGTACTCCTGGTTGAGGTACGGGAAGTGGGCGCCGGAGAGCCACGCGGGCAGCGCCACCCATCGCTGGGCCAGGTTCCCATTCTCTGGCTGCATCCGGTAGTCGTCGAATTTCCAGTAGGTGAGGCCGCCGGTCAGGTGGACGATCTCGTCGGAGGTCGTGCTCTCGTGAAGCTTGCTCGTCACGGCCAGGGCGAAGTGCAGCGCGAGGAGGAGGGCGGCCGCCGCCGCGGCCCAGGCCTTGGGCTTCGCGGGGCTCATGGGTCGGGAAGGGGTTCGTAGAGGGCCCTGAGGACCTCCGCGTCCGTCAGCCTGTAGACAAGGAGGGTGTAGCCGAGTTCGGCGAGCGGGGGGCGCCCGCGAAGCGCGCGGCAGAGCCTCGCAAACTGGTACTCCTCGAATTCCACGCCCTCCTTGTACGTGAGCTTGGTCTTGGTCTCCTCAAGCGCGAGCACGTGGGCGAGGAGCCCCCGGTAATGGGCCTCCTTCTCGCGGTCCCACGGGCCGCGGGCCTCGGTGTAGACCTGCTGGAACTGGGTCACGCTGATGATCCAGAGCCCTCCCTTTAGGATCCCGGGGACGCCCCGCCTGCGCAGGTCGAAGTTGATGTCGCCGATCCGGGTCGCCCTTATCCCGTAGAATTCGGGGTCGCCCGACCCGAAATAGGAGATGAACACGGGCCCGTCCTGGGGGTGCGCGTCGAGCCATGCCTTGACGGTCGGCAGGTCCTGCCCCCAGTCGAGCGAGCTGTCGACCAGGTGGCGCCACGCGTCGCGCGGGCCGACGATCTCGTTGAAGTAGGCGAGATAGCGGGGGCGGATCCACACGGATTCGGCCGCGAACCAGGCGACGAGGGCGAGGACCAGGGCGCCGGTCCATCGCAGCGGCCTCACGGCCCAGGCCGCGGCCCCGGCGGCCATGACGAAGAGGACGGGGTAGACGGGGATGATGTGCCGGTGGCCGATGTTGAGCCCGCTCGTCAGGGAGAAGGCCCAGTAGACGCAGAAGAGCGAGAGGAGCGGGGCCCATTCGTAGAGGCGCCTCCGCCACGCGGCGGGACTGCGGCGGAGCGTCGCCGCGCCGGCCGCGGCGATGCCGAGGAGGCCGAAGAGCGCAAGCGGCGTCTTCACGGCCGTCGTGTACGGGAAGAACTGGATCCAGCCGGTGCTGCGGTAGTCGCCGTTCAGGAACGCCTTCCTGTAGCGCGAAAAGCGGTAGGTGTGCGCAAAGCCGTAGATGTAGGACTCGGGAAGAAGTTCGTGGGCGCGGGCGAACCTGAGGATGGGCACGGTCGGCCCCCCCTGGTCCTCGAGCACGTCCCAGCCGACGAGCGAGCGCACGCGGTTGGGCTCGAACCTGTTGTACATGGCGTAGCGGAAGCCGTACGAGGCCCAGATGACCGCGACCGCGACCGCGCAGGCCGCGAGGGTGGCGCCGGCGAGCGCCAGGGCGATGCGGGTGCGTCCGGCGATCCGGCCGCCGAAGGGCCACGAGGCCGGGAGTTCCGAGCCCTCGCCGACCCGGACTGCGTAGAGGAGGGCGCACATCGGCGCGACGAGCGGGGCCGAGAACTTGGACACGCAGAGGAGCCCCAGCATGAGGCCGAAGAGGAGGAGCCGCCCCGGCGTCAGCCGGTGGGCCATGGCCCAGAACGCGGTGACCGAGGCCAGGAACGTGCATGCGGCGGTCATGTCGCTCGTGATCAAGGCCCCGTTCGCGAGCATGGTCGGGCAAAAGGCGAATAGGGTCGCGGCGAGGACGGCAGCCCTGTCGCCGTGGAGCCTTCGGGCCCAGTAAAAGACGAGAGCCCCCAATCCGACGCCAAAGAGCGCGATCATCCGCCGGCCCGCGCGGAGCATTCCCGGGAGGTCGTTGCCGTTCTGGTAGAACCACTGGTAGCCCATGTCCCAGACGTCCGAGATCCGCCAAGCCATCTGGTCGAGCGAGGGGAAGCGCGTGCCGGAAGCGAGGAGCGGGATCGCGGCCCAGCGCTGCGGGAGGTTTCCGTTCTCGGGCTGGAGGCGGTAGTCGTCCGTCGTCCAGTACGAGTAGCCCGCGGTCAGGTGGGCGATCTCGTCGCCCGTCGTGCACTGGCTGTCGGAAACGCTGGTCGCCATCCACCAGTAGAGGCAGAGGATGCCTGCGCCGAGGAGGAGGGCCCGGGCGCGCGTCATGGCGATCCCGGCCGGAACCGCATGCGGGCGGCCTGCGCGAGGGCCCCGATGGCGACCGCCTGCATGGCGACGAGCGGGAGCTGATGGCGCTCGTTGTGGTTCACGAGCACGAAGGGGAGCAGCATCCCCGCCGCGATCGCCGCCGCCCAGGCTGCGGGCGGCGCAAGCCTGCCGCCCAGGAGGACGGCCGAGAGGAGGAGCGCGATCAAGGGGACGCCGGCCGTCAGGAAGCCGAGCGAGAGGCCGGCCGGTCCGCGGAACTCGGCGTCGAACGCGAGGCGCTTCTCCATCCAGTCGAGCCAGACTCCCCGCGCGTCCCGGAGCCCGAGGCTGTGGAGCGTCTGGTATTCGGCGGAGGGCGGGGCGTCGATCCGGGTCCAGAGCGCGCGGCCCGGGCCCGTGGCGATCAGTTCGCCCGCGGCCGAGAGCCGGGCCGCGTCCCCGGGCGAGAACACGAAGGACGTCGGGCGCCCTCCGCCCTCGCGTTTGCAGAACACGACGGCCGCCCCAAGGCGGCGCATCACGTTTCCGGCGAAGTGGAGCGGGTCGGAGCGCAGCGACGCGAGCGCGGGGGCGCGGAAGCTTTCGACGTACGCCATCTCCCCGAGGCCCGCGTAGCGGTTGAACTCCCCGGCGTCGAAGTAGGGGAGGCGCCGGAGCACCGTCTCCATCCGGGGCAGGCCGTCCGGGGAGTCGACATTGGCCAGGTGGAGCTCGAACCAGGAGTTCGACTTGAGGGGCACCAGGCGGTGAAGGACGAGCGCATTGCGGGCCGTCCAGCAGCCGACGGAAACCGCGGCGAGGGCGGCCGCGGCGGCCGGCACGGCGAGCCTCCTGAGGTCCCCGCGGCGGGTCCAGGCGAGCGCCATGATGACGAGGCCGACCGAGACGGTGAGCCCCGCGTTCTCGAGGGGTGCGGCGAACGCGACCCCGGCGAGCGCCGCGGCGCCTCGGGTCGAGCCCACCCGGGAGGTCTCCAGGACGGCCCAGAAGAGCGCCGCCGAGAGGAGCAGGTCGAGCCAGGCCTCGCTCAGGATCTCGAGGGGGCCCCCCGGCAGGAGCGCGCAGGCGGCGAGGAAAGCGGCGGACGCCGCCAGGCGCATCCAGGCCCCGTACGGCGCAAGGGCCGAGGCGAGGAGGGCGTTTGCGCCGGCAAGTCCCAGCACGGCGAGCACCAGCATCGCCTTCGCCGACGCCGCGGTCTTCACGCCGAGCGCCAGGAACACGGCCGCCTCGACCCAGACGGGAAGGGGCGAGACCCATGCCGTGGGCCCGGTGCCGCCGTCGAAGGGGTCGCTGAAACCCCTTCCCTCGGCGAGCGCTGCCGCGACATTGCCGGGCTCGGCCCAGTCGAAGAGGCCCGGCGACAGCATGGGGACGTTGTGCCAGAGCGCGGCGGCCGCGATCACGGCCAGTCCTGTCCATGCGAGGAGCCGAGTTTGTCCCATGGACGGATCTTCAGCGCCGCGGCGGCTTGACCAGATAGATCGGCCGCTGCTTCACCTCGTCGTACACGCGGCCCAGGTATTCGCCGAGGACGCCGATCCCGATCAGCTGGATTCCGCCGAGGAAGGTGACCAGCGACACGAGGGTCGTGAACCCGGTCGTCGCGGTCTCGATGCCGAGGAGGCGCTTGACGATGAAGAAGAGCCCGAGTGCAAAGCCGAGGCCGCTCACGAAGACACCCGTGTAGGTGAGGATGCGCAGGGGCAGGTAGGAGAAGCTGAAGAATCCGTCGACCGCGTACCGGACGAGCCGGCGGAAATCCTGCTTGGGCCTGCCGGCGGCGCGCTCCTGCCGGTCGTACTCGACGTCGGCCGTGGCGAACCCGATCCATGCCCGCAGGCCGGGGAAGAACCGGTTGCGCTCGGGCAGGCGGGCGAACGCCTCGAGCGCGGGTTTGCCGAGGAGCCCGAAGGTGCCGGTGTTCGGCTCGATCGGGATGTCGGTCAGCTTGCCGAAAACGGCGTGGAACAGGTCGAACCCGGCCCGGCGGACGCCCGTCTCCTGGCGGGAACGGCGCACGGCCCGGACCACCTCGGCTCCCGAGCGCCAGGCGGCGATGAGCTCGGGGATCACCTCCGGGGGATCCTGGAGGTCGGCGTCCATGGTCACGGCGGCGTCCGCGCCGCCCGCATGGGCGAGGCCGGCGGCCAGGGCGCCCTGGAACCCGAAATTCCTCGAGAGCTCGACCAGCTCGAACCGGGGGTCGCGCAGGGACTGGGCGCGCGCCAGGTCGGCCGTCCCGTCCCGGCTGCCGTCGTTCACGAAGACCGCCCTCCAGGCGCAGTCCGCGTAGCCGCCGAAAAGGGCCTCGAGGCGGGCAAACAGCTCGGGCAGCACCGACTCCTCGTTGCACACGGGGATCACGATGGCGATCGTCGGTCTGGATTCGGTCATTTTCTAGCGGGACTCGCCGGGCTCGCGGCGGGTGCGCACGAGGGCCATGCAGAGGATTGCGCCCAGGAGCGCCAGCACAAGCGCGGGAGGAGTTGGCAGAATGTCGGCAAAATAAGGCTGCTGGGCGATGATTTTCTCGCTGATGTTCTCCTGGGTGACGACGGCGTAGGTCTGGGCGATCTCGCCGAGGTTCCGGCCCGGGTTGAGCCAGCGGTCGAAGGCAAAATCCTCGACCGCAAACTGGAGCGCGATGCCGAACGCGAAATCGACGGCCCATCCGACCGCCAGGGCGGCCCGCCAGGGCCGCGAGAGCCCCTCCCAGCGCGAGGCGAGGAAGGCGAGCCCGAGGAGGACGAGCGACTGGAGGCAGATGTGGCCCGTGCCGTAATGGTCCCGGTCGCCGTAGGAGGCGAAGCTGACGGCGACAAACCCGGCGACCGAAAGGGCCCAGAAAAGCCTGTCGCCCCGGCCGGCCGCCCGCGCGGCGCGGAAGGCCTCCCGGACCGCGACGACCCAGCCGACGCATCCCAGGGCCAGCAGCGGGTTCAGCTGATAGACAAGGAAGGCCTGGTCCCGCAGCGAACCCCACGGGCTCGACTGGCGGAAGAGCGTCCCGGTGAAGCCGCGCAGCTGCGGGGGAACGAGGCTGTCGCGCAGGTTGAGCGCCATGATGACAAAGGGATTTCCCGGCGTGCGCTCCATCATGGAGACGGTCGTGTTCGAGAGGAACGTTCCGTTCCAGCCGTAGCGGGCGATGGACCAGGCGAACCAGGGAAGAAGCACGCAGGCGCCCGCGGCCGCGGCCAGCGCCGTCATCCGCCCGAATCCGCCGCCGCGGTGGCGGCCGAGCGCGAGCCAGGCCGCGCCGAGGACGATCACATAGGGTCCCGCGGAGTAATGGGTCACGACGGCGCCCCCGAGCGAGAGGGCGCAGAGCACGCCCGCCGGTCCGCTCTCCCCGTCCCCGTCGCGCACCCGCAGGAAGAAGTAGAGTCCCGACAGGATGAAAAAGGCGGCCTGGAGCTTCGTCCAGGGGTAGGTGGCGTTCTGGAGGAAGAGGGGGCTCAGCATGACGACCAGGGCCGCCATCCGCGCCGCGGGACGCCCGCCGAACCGGAGGGCCAGGAGGGCGACCGGCAGGTAGGCGAGGCTGTTGAGGACCGCCATGATGAGCTGGTAGTGCGCGTAGTCGGTCGTGGTCGCCCGCAGGAACACGGCGGTCAGCACGTTGCCGAGCGGCGGCCGGGCCGGGACCTGGTAAACCCCGATGAAAAGGCGGCCGGGCGGCCACTGGCTCAGGAAGAAACGGGCGCGCTCCCAGTGCTCGAACGAATCGCCGGTCCAGCCGCCTCCCGAGTGGCACCTGATGAACGAGAGCCAGGTGACGCACCAGGCCGTGACGACCGCCTGGCCCAGCATGAGGTCGCGGGCGGCCGGATCGGCCGCCAGGCGCCGGAGCCCGCGGAATCCGAGGAGGAGCCCCGCGAGACCGAGGGCGGGTATGAGCCAGTAGGCCGAGAGCGGGGTTCCCGTGATGAAGACGGCCCATGCGACGCCCCAGGCCCCGATCAGGGAAAGCGCGGCGCCCGCAACCAGGCCCTCCGCGGGGCGGAGACGGAGGCGGTCGGCCACGGGACGCGCGAGCCCGAGGGCGACGCCCAGGATCAGGAGGGTGGTGGCCAGCGTGTCGGCGATCATGGGCGGGATTGGACCCTGGGGCATCCTGCGTGGGCCGCCATTTGCTCGGGACCCACTCTGCATGCGGTCGGACGTGCGTCGAGGAAGAAGCGTCGGGCGGGGCCCTCCGGCGCCCGCCTTTCGCCGCAGGACCGCCGGGGCCGCGCCGGGGATAATCTCCTCGCGGCCGGTTTGTGCGCGCGGGTAGCCTTTTTGCAGGCACGGTTCCCCATGCGACTAACCCTCTTACCCGGAGTGACCGTTTCAGAAAGGGCGCTGCGTTGGGCGGCGGCCCTCCTGATCGTGCTTGCGGTGGCGGTGGTCTACCAGGGGACCCTCGGCTGCCCGTTCATCTATGACGACCGGATCTGGATCACGTGGAACCCCTCGATCCGGCACCTGGGATCCCTTGCGAGCGTCCTGGCGGCGCCTCCCGGCCCGTTTGTCCACGGCCGGCCCGTCCTCAGCCTTTCGCTCGCCCTCAATTACGCGCTGAGCGGCGACGGCGCGTGGAGCTACCACCTCTTCAACCTCCTCGTCCACGCCCTCGCCGCGCTCACGCTGTTCGGGATCGTCAGGCGCACGCTGGCCTTCCTTCCGGGCTTGTTTCCCACGGAGGGGGGGCGGATCTTCACGGCGTTTGCGGCCGCCCTCCTCTGGGCCGTGCACCCCCTGCAGACCGAGGCCGTGACCTATGTGATCCAGCGGGCGGAGTCGCTCATGGGCCTCTTCTATCTGCTGACCCTCTATTGCTTCATCCGGGGCCTTCAGCCTTCCGGCCGAGGGGCGTGGCGCCTGCTGGCCGTCGCCGCATGCCTCCTCGGCATGGGGACGAAGGAAGTGATGGTGACGGCACCGCTCGCGGTTCTCCTCTATGACGGGATCTTCGTCGCGGGAAGCCTGCGCGGGGCGCTGCGCCTTCGCTGGCGGATCCACGGCGCGCTTGCGGGAACCTGGCTCGCCCTTGTCCTCCTGGCGACCGGCCTCGGCGGCCGGGGCGTCGGCTACGGCCTCGGATACACGGGCGGGTCCTATGCGCTCGCCGAGTGCTGGGCCGTCCCGCACTACCTGCTGTTGGCCCTCTGGCCGTACCCGCTCGTCTTCGACTACGGGACCGACCTGATCGGCGGCGCCCGGCAGGCGCTCCCCTGGGCCTGCCTCCTGGCCGCGCTGATCGGCGCCGTCTTCCTGGCGCTCAGGCGCAGGCCCGCCCTCGGGTTTCTGGGAGCCTGGTTCCTCCTCATCCTTGCGCCGACCTCGAGCTTCGTCCCGGTGGCCTTCCAGCCGATGGCGGAGCACCGGATGTACCTGTCCCTTGCGGCGGTGACGGCGGGCCTCGCCGCGTGGGCCTACTCCGCGCTCGGCCGGCGGAGCGTTCCGCTCCTCCTTCTTGCCGCGGCGGTCCTCGGCGCGGGCACCTTCCTCAGAAACCGGGACTATCGAAGCGAGATCGCCCTCTGGAGGGACACGGTCCTGCGGCGCCCCTCGAACGAGCGCGCGTACCTGGCGCTCGCAAGCGCGCTCTCCGTCGCGGGCAGGGATGAGGAGGCCTGCCGCGAATTCACGGAGGCGCTGCGGATCGAGCCCTGGGACTTCGAGGCGCACAGGGGCCTCGGGCTTTCGCTCTACCACCTCGGCCGGGTCGACGAGGCGCTCAAGCAGTACCGGGGCATCGCAACCCCGAAACCCGACTCGGCGGAGCTCCACTACGATATTGGTCTGGCGCTCGACCGGAAGGGGCGATTGGACGAAGCGATCGGCGAATTCCGCAAGGCGCTCGGGATCGACCCGGGATACGGCGAGGTCCGGAACAACCTGGGAAGCGCCCTGTTCAGGAAGGGACGCGTCGACGAGGCGATAAGCCAGTACGAGCTCGCGCTTGGCTCCACGGCCGACCCGGCGCTGATCCGCTTCAACCTCGGGCTGGCCATCGCAAGCAAGGGGGGATTCGAGCGTGCGGCCGACCAGTACCGCGAGGCGGTCCGGCTCGACCCCGGTTTTGCGGAGGCCCACAACAGCCTTGGCTTTGCGCTTGCCCAGCTCGGGCGCTACCCGGAGGCGATCGCCGAGTTTGAGCAGGCCCTGCGGATCCGACCCGGCTACGCTGCGGCGCAGGCAAGCCTTGCGCAGCTGAGGGCCTCCCGGGCTGCGCCTGCGCCCCCCCGCTAGGATCGCAGGTTGTACTTGATGATCGCCCAGAGGGCGCGGAAACCGTCCCGCCAGCCTATCTTCTTTCCCTCGGCATAGGAGCGTCCGTAGTAGCTGATGCCCATCTCGTAGATGACGACGCTCAGCTTGGAGACCTTGGCCGTGATCTCGGGCTCAAAGCCGAAGCGGTTCTCCTCGATCGTGATCTGCTTGAGGACGTCCCGGCGGAAGAGCTTGTAGCAGGTCTCCATGTCCGTGAGGTTCAGGTTCGTGAACATGTTGGAGACGAGCGTGAGGAACTTGTTTCCGATCATGTGCCAGAAGTAGTGCACCCGGTGCGGCTCGCCGCCCATGAACCTGGACCCGAACACGACATCGGCCTTCCCGTCCTCGATCGGCTTCATGAGCTTTGCGAATTCGTCCGGGTCGTACTCGAGGTCCGCATCCTGGACAATGACCGCATCCCCGGTCGCCGCCGCGAAACCCGTGCGAAGCGCCGCGCCCTTGCCCTGGTTCACCTCGTGGTAGATCACCTTGTCGACCAAGGGCTCGATCTGGGTCCGGAGCACGTCGCGGGTGCCGTCCCGCGAGCAGTCGTCGACAATGATGATCTCCTTGTCGGGGTAGGAGGAATTGCGGACGCGCTCCACCAGGATCCGTATGGTCCTGGCCTCGTTGTAGCACGGGATGACAATCGAGAGCTTCATCAAGAAAGACGCCCAGAATGCAATGAGCCCGCGGACAACGGAAGCTTTTATACACCGGCGCCCGGCCCCGAAATCTCGTGTTGAGATGGGGGGCGTTTCGGTCCACTCCTCCCCGGGTGCGCGTCCCCGCGGCATCCCGCCTGCGAACCTACCTTCCCGCCGCCGCCGCCGGCATTCTGGCCGTCGCGGGGTTTGCGGCGCTCCATGCGGCGAGCCGCCCCTATGTCTCGGCGCATCCGGCCTCCGACGAGCCGTACAACCTGGTCGTGGAGGGATTCCGCTCGGGACACGTGTGGCTTGCGAAGGAGGCCCCGGGCGCGCTCGCTGCCGCGGCGAACCCCTACGACTTCGCGACCTACCGGCCCTACCTGAAGGCACCCTGGGGCCTCATCGACCTGAGCTATTACCGCGGCCACCTCTATGCCTATTTCGGGGTGACGCCGGCCGTGATCCTCTTCTGGCCCTACCGGATCCTGACCGGGTCGGCGCTGCGCCAGTCGACCGCGGTCCTGCTTTTCAGCGTCGCAGGCTACGGAGTCGCGGTCGCTCTCGGGCTCGCCGCCTGGCGCCGGTATTACCCCGGCGTGGGCGCCTGGGCGGGCGCTGCCATCGCGCTCCTTCTCGCCTCGGCGACGACGCTGCCCGTCTTCCTGGTGAGACCCGGCCTCTACGAGGTCTCGATCAGCTGCGCCTTCTCGCTCGTGATGCTTTCGCTGGCCGGTCTCTGGGCGGCCTGGCACGGCGGGAAGGGGAGGGTTGCCGCGATTGCGGCCGCAAGCCTCGCCTACGGACTCGCGGTCGGCGCGAGGCCGTCCCTCCTTTTCGGGGCGGTGATCCTCCTTTTCCCGGCGGCCGCCTCGCTTTGGGGGCGGATCCGCGGGCGGGCCGCAGGCCCCTGGGTGCGCGAGCTTCTCGCCGCGCTCCTGCCGATCTCGGCAGTCGGCGCCGGCCTTGCCGCCTACAACGACCTCCGCTTCGACGATCCCTTCCAGTTCGGGCACGACTTCCAGCTCTCCGGCAACAGCGTCGCCGGCGCAAAGTCGTTCGATCCGCGTTTCATCTGGGACAACTTCCGGATCTATTTCCTCGAGCCGCTTCGCTGGCACGGCGGGTTCCCCTACGTCTGGGAGCCGGTCTGCCCGCCCCTTGCGCGCGGTCATCTCCCGGTGGAGTTCTTCTTCGGCCTGCTGACGAATCTTCCGATCCTGCTCGCGGCGGCGCTTGTCCCCTGGGTCTGCTCGGGCGCGCTCCCGGAGAGGGGCGGGGGCGGTCCCCTCAATCGGGGCGCCCTGGTCCCCGCGGTCCTATTCGTCCTGGTCGCCGCCACCATCTGCTGCTACGCCGGGGCCACGAGCCGGTACCTGCTCGACTTTGCGCCCGCCCTGGCGCTCCTCGCCGTCCTGGGTTTCCTCGGCGTCATGCGCTCCGACCCAGGCCCGGCGCAGGCCCGTCTCCCGCTGGCGGCCCTGCGGCGCGTCGGCCGATGGGCCGTGCTCGCGGCGCTCGTCTATTCGGTCGCGATCGGCTGGCTCCTAGCGCTTGCGCTCAGCTCCTTCTACCGCGGGGCCGAACAGGGCCTTTCCCTCGTGAATTCGGGAAGGATCGAGGAGGGGGCCCGGGTCTACGAGGGCGTCTGCCGCATCAACCCGGATTTCCGGGGGCAGGCGGAGCTCGGGATCGGGTCGGCGCTCGTCGCCCGGGGCCGGGCCGCGGAGGGAACTGCGTATCTCGAGTCCGCGGTGCGCGACGACCCCCATCTCGAGGCCGCCGAGTTCAATCTGGGCAGGTCCTTGATGACGCTCGGGCGCTACGGCGAATCCGCTGCCGCCCTCGGGCGGGCGGTGGAGCTCGACCCGTACGACGGCGAGGCCGAGGCCGATCTGGGGGTGGTGCTCGCCCGGCTCGGCCGGCTCGACCAGGCGATCGGCCACCTGAAGGCTGCGGTCCGGCTCGACCCCGCGCTGGGCCAGGCCCGGAGCAACCTGGAGACGCTCGAGGCGATCGCCAGGTCCCGGGGCCGTTGACTGCGGCTCGGCGCCCCGCGGGGCCGTCACCTTGATTTAACACGGAATTTCGCCGCGGAAATTGCCAAGCGGCACGCGTTGCGCTTTCGCTGGTCCAGGCGATGCCACCCTGGACCTGCAACGTTGGCGGCCGCAGCCACACGTTCGGCTCGCTGCGCGAGCTGATGGCGAAAGCCACCCCGCATCGCTCGGGCGACGTGCTGGCGGGCGTCGCCGCGTCCTCCTCCGAGGAGCGGGTCGCCGCCCAGCACTGCCTGGCCGAGGTCCCGCTTCGGCGGTTCCTTGAGGACCCGCTCGTGCCCTACGAGACCGACGAGGTCAGCCGCCTAATCATCGATACGCACGACGCCGCGGCGTTTGCGCCGGTCTCATCCCTCGCAGTGGGGGAATTCAGGGACTGGCTCCTGCGTTACGAGACGGACGGCCCCCTCCTGGCCGCCCTCGGCCCGGGCCTCACGCCCGAGATGGTCGCGGCCGTCTCGAAACTCATGGGAAACCAGGACCTGATCCTTGTCGCGCAGAAGCGCCGGGTCGTGACGGCATTCCGGGACACGCAGGGCCTCCCGGGCCGTCTCGCCGTCCGCCTCCAGCCCAACCACCCCACGGACTCCCCGAGGGGGATCGCGGCATCGATCGTCGACGGCCTCCTCTACGGCTGCGGCGACGCGGTCATCGGGATCAATCCCGCCACGGACAGCGTGTCGGCGGTCGAGGGCCTCCTCCGGCTGACCGACGAACTCATCAGCCGCTACGAGATCCCGACGCAATCGTGCGTGCTGGCCCATGTGACAACCCAGCTTGAGGCGATGCGCAGGGGGGCGCCCGTCGACCTGGTCTTCCAATCCATCGCCGGCACCGAGGCCGCGAACGCCTCCTTCGGCGTCAACCTCTCCGTCCTTTCCGAGGCGCGCGCGGCGGCGCTCGGGCTCGGCCGGGGAACCGTAGGCCGAAACGTCATGTATTTCGAGACAGGGCAGGGTTCGGCGCTTTCGGCGGGGGCGCACCACGGGCTCGACCAGCAGACCTGCGAGGCCCGGGCCTATGCGGTCGCGCGCCATTTCCAGCCGCTGCTGGTCAATTCGGTGGTCGGCTTCATAGGCCCCGAATACCTCCTAGACGGGAAGCAGATCATCCGGGCGGGCCTCGAGGACCATTTTTGCGGGAAGCTCCTCGGGCTGCCGATGGGCGTCGACGTGTGCTACACGAACCACGCCGAGGCCGACCAGGACGACGTCGACACGCTCCTGACGCTCCTCGGCGTCGCCGGATGCAACTACATCATGGGGGTCCCGGGCGCCGACGACATCATGCTCGGCTACCAGTCGACCTCGTTCCACGACAGCCACTACCTGCGCCAAGCCCTTGGCCTTCGGCCTGCGCCGGAGTTCGAGGCGTGGCTCGATGGAATGGGGATCGCCGGCGGCGGCGCCCTTCGGAAAATAGACAAGGGCCACCCGCTCCTTTCCCATGCCGAAGCCTGAAGCCTCTCTGCGCATGAACGGATCCGGCCCGAGAGACTCGTGGCATAGCCTCTCGAGATTCACGTCGGCGCGGATCGCGCTCGGACGCTCCGGCGGCAGCCAGCGGACCCGCTCCGTCCTTGAATTCCGGCTCGCCCATGCCCGGGCGCGAGACGCCGTCAGGGAGGAGTTCCACGCCGCGGCGCTCGAGGGGAAACTGGAGGAGATCGGCTTTGAGACGCTTCGCCTGGCGAGCCTCGCGGCCGACCGGCGGACCTTTCTGCTTCGCCCGGACCTGGGGCAGGTCCTTGACGCCGGATCCCGGGTCGGTCTCGCCAATAGCCGCGCGGCCTGGGGGGCCAGGGACCTTGCGGTCATCGTCTCGGACGGCCTCTCCGCGCTTGCGGCCGAGCGGCATGCGGCGCCCCTCTTGGCGCATCTGGTGCCCCTCCTTCGGAGCGCCGGCTGGACCCTCTTCCCCATCTTCGTGGTTCCGTTCGGCCGCGTTAAGCTCCAGGACGAGATCGGCGAGCTCGCCGGCGCGCGCCACTGCCTCATGCTCCTCGGGGAGCGCCCGGGCCTGGGCTCGCCGGACAGCCTCGGCGCCTATTTCACCTATCTGCCGCGGGCGGGCCGCACCGACGCGGAGCGCAACTGCGTTTCCAACATCCGGCCCGACGGCCTGCCTCCGGAGGCCGCGGCCCGGAAGCTTTCGCGGCTTCTGGCGGCGTCCGTCCGCCTCGGATTGAGCGGCGTCGCGCTCAAGGACACGCAGGCCCCGCTCCGTCTCTAGGGGAGCGCGGCCGGCCTGAACGATTCGACGTAGGGCGAATCGCCGATCGCGTCCGAGGGTCCGCGCACGGCCGGCGCGAAGCCCGACGCGTCGAACGCCCGCGTCGAATGCGCCGAATAGGCGCCCTGCGCCGCGTCCACGGCGAACAGCGTCTGGAATTCGCGGCGGGCGGGGCCGTCGCCCAGGTGGTCCCAGAAGGGGTGCTCGGGCGGAGGAAATAACCACGGCGCCGTCAGCCGGAGGTCCAGCCGTCCGGCCGGCGCGGCCAGCGGGGGCGTCTCGAGGAGCGCGTCCTCGTTTCGGCTCAGGATCACCCGCACGTGGCCCGAGTCCACCCGTTCGAGCACCAACTGATCGACCCTCTCGGGAAATCCGGAGGCGAGGAGGACGGTCTGCGCCCGCGGCGAATCCGGCGGAATGCGCACCGAGATCTCCGCGGGCGAGAACGAGATCCCTCGGGCGCGGATCCACCATTCGCTCGGGTAGTCGAGGAGGTGGGCCGCTGCGGCATAGACCCCGGGGTCGGTCTGCTTCATGAAGCCACGGAATTCCGCCGAAGCCAGGCACACGCATGCGATCGTCCAGCACGCCGCGGCCGCGGCGAGGATTCGGGCCGAGCGGCCGAATCGGCCAGCGCCCTCGGAGCCGAACACGGCCATGAGGCCGACCGCGGTTGCCACCGTCCACCCTGCGAAGAGCTCGGCAATGTAGCGCGAGCAGGCCGCCTGCCAGCAGAGCAGGATGGCGCCCGTGAAGAACGTGGAGGCAAGCGCAGCCGCAAGGGTGACGGCCGTCGCCCGCTCCGAGGGATTTGATCGGCTCCGCCATCCCCATGCGATCGCCACCAGGCCCGCCAGGTGCACGGGCATCACAAAAAGCGCGCCGTACATCGCCTCGTACATCACGTATCCCTCGGGAAACCGGTCCGGCCACGCCCCGTGCAGAAACGGGAAGTAGGGCCCGAGCTCGGGCGGCGACAGAAGGTACGTCCAGAGGTTGAAGGCCACATAGGCCGGGTTGAAGAAACGCACCCCCCTGACCTCGCTTCCGGCAAGCTGGTAGCTCTGGCCGAACTCAAGCCAGCTCCCAAAGCGGCTCCAGTTGTAGCAAAGGAGGGCGATCCCGGCCGCGCCGACGATCGCTGCCGCGATGCCGGCCGCCTTCCAGCGGCGGGCCCCTCCGGATCCGGCGCCGCCAAGGGAGGCCAGGAGGAGAAGGAGCACGGCGCCTGCCCCGAATACGTAGGTCATCCGGCAGCCTATGAGGAGGGCCAGGGCCAAGCCCACCGCAACGGCCCAGACCGCGCGGCCCCCGGAGTCGAAGAACCTCCACAGGAAGTACAGGGCCCACCACAGGCATGCGGCGGCTGAAACGATCGGTAGCTCCCAGAGGCCCGGTCGGCGCAGGATGACCGGCAGCCACGCGGCGTGGAACGCCACCACGAGGATGCCCCCCGTGGCGAGGGCCGAAAGCCCCGGGAAGTGCCGCCTGCGAATCCCCCAGATGAGGCAGGCTAGGCCGGCGAGCCCCCCCGCCGCGAAAACGGCGACCGCGAGGCGCTGGGGGAGCATCCGTCCGGTGGCGATCCGCCACGGGAGCATGAGCGCGACGGCGGGGCCCGGCCCGAAATACAGGTAGTACCTCCCGCGGTAGAGGCTCGCGTCCCAGAGGCGGTACTGCGCGTTGGCGGCCGGATCATAGGGATCGCTCAGCCGCAGGAGCTCGGGCGCCGGCTCGACCGGCAGGTACGTGTGCCCCGCCAGGAAGCCCTCCGTCAGGTACTCGTAGTGGTGCCACATGTTGTTCCGGTCCCCGGCCCAGGGCGCCACGGCATTGGCGAGCCAGAACACGGCGGCCGCGCAGGCGGCGAATGCCGCCCAGAGCGCGAACCGGGCCGGGCCGCTGGCGGGAGCGCTCATGGATGGGCGCCCCTGCGGGCGAGTTCGGCCGCCGCTGCGTCCTCGATGATCCTTGCGTCCGGGTGCCACGGCTGGAGTTTGCGGGCCTCCCGGGCCTCGCGGAGCGCGGTCTCGTCGTCTCCGACCGTGAAGGCGGCCCTTGCGAGCAGGGCGTGGTCCTGGACGAAGGTCGATCGGTCTTCGACGCCGCCGAACCAGGAGAACGCTGCGAAGGCGGCGAGCGCCATGGCGCCCGCAAGCGCCGCCCGCCGGCGCGGGGACCCCGCACCGATGGAGCTCCAGCCTTCAAGCCCGCCGCCGGCAAGAACGGCGCAGACCGCGGCCAGCGGGAGGCGGAAGCGTCCGCTCACGTAAAACAGGAGAATGGACGCCGCGCAGGCCAGGCTCACCGCCGCGAGCGCGGCCGCGGAGCGCGGGGACCGGGCCAGCAGCCGGGCCGCTCCCGGAACGGCGAGCACGAGAAGCAGGCCCCAGCAGAGGGGGTTCCACGAGAGCCAGGGCGAGAGCGCCTTGTGGAAGGCGTAGGTCGTGTTGTTGTACTGCTCCCAGTTGTTGAGGAGCGCGTAGACCTTCCTCGCCATGAGCCCCGCCCAGCGGACGGGGTGCCCGGCCACCTCCTCCAGGAACCTTCCGCGCCAGTAGGCGTTCATGGAGGCGATGTCCGGCGGCTTGCCCTGGGTCACCTTCGCGTAGAGGTAGATCGATTCGGCGCGGGCGGGATTGGCCCGCGCGAGGGCGTCCGGAAGGCTCACGAGCTGCGCAAAGTAGCGCCCGTTGGCGCCGGGGCGGTTTGCCGACCAGAGGTTGTAGGCCCCCTGCCACGGCAGGAATCCCGCGACCCCGCAGATACGCTTCTGCCACGCCGCCTCGGCCCCGAAGAGGAGGACCCCCGAAAGGGCCGCAGGGAGGACGCGTGCCCGTTGCCGCCAGCCCCTGGAGAGCGCCCAGGCAAAAGCGGGGACAAGGAGCCAGACCGGGAGATAGTTGGGGCGCACGAGGGTCGCCGCCGCCCAGAAGACCCCGGCCCCCACCCACGGCCCGGTCCTTGACGGAGCGTCGATTGCGGCGGCAAAGCAATTGAGGCCGGCCAGGAACAGGACCATCGAAAGCGTCGAGTCGAGCGCCTGGGTCGCATGGTGGACCAGCACCGGATCGAGCGCGAAAAGGAGGCCGGCGACGAGGGCCGCCCGCCGGCCGAACCACCGAAGGGCGAGCCCCGCCGCGAGCGCGGCGCCAAGCCCGTGGAGGAGGGCCCCGAGCGCCAGGGCCGACGCGAAAAGCCCGCCCTGCGAGACCCCGGCAAGTCGCAGTCCGGAGAGCACGAGGGCGTAGCCGGGCGCCCGGTAGAAGGGGAGGCTCGGGAGCGTCCCTCCGAAGATGGCCTCGGCCATGTCGATGTTCTCGCGCTCGTCGAGGACGGGCACGCGTCCAAGCGGCGTCGTCAGGTACCAGTTGAGGTGGCCCAGCGCATAGGCGAGGGCCACGGCCGCAGGCAGCCCGATCACGATTCCCCGTCCGAGCGGGTGGGGTGCGGGGGACGATTCCTGGTTCGGCACGCTGCGTGACACCGTTGCGATGACAGCGGGCCGGCTCAGCGGAGGCGAGCCGGATATAAGAGCCGGGCCATCTGCGAGTTCTTGACGGTTCGTCTCCGGGACGGGCAGGCTTGCCCCATGCAGCCGGAGGCCCCCGCGAAAACAAAGATGATCCCGTACGTGAAGCTGGGGATCCTGGCGGTGTTCGCGGGCGCGGCCGGGATCCTGGTGCTTAAGGGCCTGGATTACCGGATGCTCCTCGACAGGGGGTTCGGACTGATCCGGAGCATGGGCCCATGGAGCTTCTTTGCCGCCACCGCGGTCCTTCCCGCCTTCGGCGTGCCCCTCTCCGTGTTCACGATCACGGCCGGTGAGCTTTTCTCGCCGCTCATGACCACGGCCGGCGTGATCGCCGCCACGCTTGCCGCCATCGCGGTCGACCTGGCGCTCAACTACTGGCTCGCCCGTTACGCCCTCAGGCCGGTCCTTTCCAAGATCATCAGGAATTACGGCTACAGCATCCCGAGCGTCACGCGGGAGAACGCCCTGGCCGTGGTGCTGGCCGTCCGCCTCACGCCGGGCCCCCCGTTCTTCATCCAGGGGTGCATCTGCGGGATGGCCGAGATCCCGTTCCGGCTCTTCATGATCGTCGCCTGGCTCGCGGTCCTGCCCTGGGCCATCGGGGCCATCGTGCTCGGGAAGGGGATCTTCAACGGGAACTTCAAGTTGGTGTCCTACGGGATAGGCGTGATCGTCGTCGCGACGATCGCCGTCCACTGGGTCCGGAAACGCTATGTCAAGCGCCCCGCCTGAGCCCGGGGCCGGACCCGAGACCCGGCCGATGACCGTGACGGAGTTCACCCGGCGGGTGAAGGCCGTCCTCGAGGGGGCGGTCGACGCCTGCTGGGTGAGGGGTGAAGTGTCCAATCTTCGGATACAACCGAGCGGGCACGTCTATTTCTCGCTGAAGGACGCCGGGGCGCAGCTTTCCGCAGTCATGTTCCGCATGCAGGCCGTCCGACAGACCGTGAAAATCCGCGACGGCCTCCAGGTCGTGGCCTACGGAAGCGTCAGCGTCTATGAGCCCCGCGGCCAGTACCAGCTGGTGGTGCGGACGCTCGTCGACGACGGGGTCGGGGCCCTCCAGCGCGAATACGAGGCCCTGAAGCGCCGCCTCGCCGAGGAGGGGCTCTTCGACGCGGGACGCAAGAAGGCGCTTCCCCAGATGCCGCAGACCGTGGGCTTTGTCACCTCCCCGACGGGCGCCGCGGCCCAGGATTTCGCGCGGATCCTGATCCGGCGCGGCTGGAAGGGCAGGGTGGTCATCCTTCCCTCGAAGGTGCAGGGTGAGGGGGCGGCGGCCGAGATGGTCGAGATGCTCCGGCTCGCCGCGTCTCTCGGGATCTTCGACCTGATCGTGATCGGCCGCGGAGGCGGCAGCATCGAGGACCTGTGGGCCTTCAACGAGGAGCCGCTCGTCCGGGCCGTCGCCGCCTGCCCCGTCCCCACGATTTCGGCGGTCGGCCACGAGATCGACTTCACGCTCTGCGACTTTGCGGCCGACCTGCGCGCGGAGACGCCGAGCGCCGCGGCGGAGCTCATCACGAGCGGCTTTGTCAGCTTTGCCGAGCGGACCGGGGCCGCGGCGAACGCCCTGCTTTCCCGGGTTGCCGAGGCGGTCGGACGGGCCCTCGAGCGCGTCGCCCACGCCCGTTCGCGCCTGAGACTCCTCTCGCCTGCGGCGCAGGTCGAGCGGGGCTACCTTCGGCTGGACGACATGTCGAACAGGCTTGGCTCGGCGCTTCGTTCTTGCATCCAGCTTCGGCGCCAGAGCCTGTCCCTGGCCGCATCGAGGCTCGAGCGGGCCTCTCCGGAGACGCGGGTGCAGATCGAGTCCCATAGGCTGCTCTCGATCTACAAGCGACTCCAGGGCGCGAGCCCGGGCTCGGTGCTGAACCGGGGTTTCGCCATCCTCCGGGACGAGAAGGGGGTTCCGGTGGTGCGCAGGGCCGCGGTTGTACAGGGCCAGAGGCTCGAGGCGGAATTCGCGGACGGTCGGGCCCGGTTGCGGGCCGAGTGACGGGACCCCGGAGCCCGCGACAGGCCATTGACCACGCGCCGGCGACAGAGGGATGGGGCCGAGCCCATTCACAACCCATCGGTCGTCATGGGTTTCCAATTAGAGGGTTTATTGCCCATGAATCGGGGTTGAATTTTCCCGCTTACCGGGGGAAGCTGAACCCTTGATGTCATCGCGAACGTCCATTATGGCCATCGGGGCGGCAGCGCTGCTCCTGACCGGCTGCGGCGATGACCCGGTCGCGGTTTACCGGGTGCCCAAGGAAAAGGACGCGGAGATCCCCATGGCCGCTTCGGCTGACGCAGGCGCCCCGTCCGCCCCGGCGCCCGGAACCGGGATGGCCGACACCGCGGTGCCCACCGCCTCGGGCGAAGCCCTTGCTTGGCAGGCACCTGCAGCGTGGACGCCCAAGGCCCCGTCCGCGATGCGCAAAGGAAGCTACTCCGTTCCCGGCGAGGGCGGCGAGGCGGACCTGTCAATCACGGCGTTCCCGGGCGACGTCGGAGGCGAGCTCGCCAATGTGAACCGCTGGCGCGGGCAGATCGGGCTTACACCCCTCGGGCCCGAGGAACTCGACGCATCCGTCAGCCGCTTCGACCAGGGCGGGCTCAAGGTCACCTTGGTCGAACTGGCCTCGAAGGGCGACCCGAACAACAAGGCCATCCTGGGCGCCATCGTGCCCTTCCAGGGGTCGACCTGGTTCTTCAAGCTGGCGGGACCGGGCAATTCCGTCCGGGCGGCCAAGGCCGCTTTCATGGATTTCCTGCGCACAGTGCATGCGCCCTGATCCCCGATGAACGAGCTCTTGAAACTGGCCCGCAGCCTCGTCGTTTCGCTCAGGCTCACCGTCGTCCTGCTGGCCCTTTCGATCATCCTCATCTTCTGGGCGACGCTCGACCAGGTTAACCTCGGGGTCTGGGCGGTGCAGCACAAGTTCTTCCACTCCTTCATCGTGTTTGTGCGGGTTGGCAGCCTGCAGGTCCCCGTCTTCCCGGGCGGCTACACGATCGGGGGGCTGCTTCTCATCAACCTCGTCGCCGGGCACATCTACCGGTTCAAGATGGGCTGGAACAAGGCGGGAATCTGGATCGCGCACGCGGGACTCATCCTGCTCCTCGTCGGCGAGCTCGTCTCCGGCCTCGTCCAGAAGGACTACCAGATGCGGCTCGACGAGGGCGAAACGAAGAACTACGCCGAGAGCAGCCGCCTGAACGAGCTGGCGATCATCGACGCCACCGATCCCAATTTCGACGAGGTGGTGGCGATTCCGGAGTCCCTTCTGGCCCATGGTACCGTCGTCCAGAACCCGAAGCTGCCGTTCCGCGTGGTGCCGAGGGAGTACAATGCGAACTCGACGATCCAGATGCGCTCGCAGACGCCGAACGCACCCCCCTCCCTGGCGACGGTCGGGATGGGCACCATGGTCGCCGTGACCCCGCTCGACGTCACCTACAAGGAGGACGAGCGCAATGTCCCGTCGGCGTTCGTGGAGTTGATCGGCCCCGACGGCTCGCTCGGCACATGGCTCGTGTCGCCGCTCCTCGGCAATCCCCAGAAGTTCGACTTCGCCGGAAGGACGTGGAAATTGGTCATGAGGCCCCAGAGGACCTACCAGCCGTATTCGCTCACCCTCGTGAAGTTCAGCCACGACATCTATCCGGGCACCGACATCCCGAAGAATTTCTCGAGCCGCATCAGGATAAACCCGCCGGACGGAAGCCCGGAGCGCGAGGTCCTGATCTACATGAACAACCCGCTCAGGTACGCCGGCCTCACCTATTACCAGCAGGGCTACGACAACAACGACAAGACGACGATCCTTGAGGTGGTCCGCAACCCGAGCTGGCTCGCCCCGTACATCGCGTGCGGCGCGATCACGCTCGGCCTTGTGATCCAGTTCCTGATCCACCTGTCGGGCTTCGCCAGAAGGAGGCTCACATGACCCGCCGGATGCCGCTTTTCATCGTCGCGATGGCCGCGGTCTGCTTCGCGATGGGCTTCTATCCCGGTTGGGTTCAGCAGCCGGACTCGGTGACGGCCTTCGGCCGTTTCCCGGTGCTCTCGGAGGGGCGGTTCAAGCCCCTCGATTCGGTGGCCCGCAGCACGCTCCTCGTGATCCAGGGATACCAGGACGTCTCGACCCCGGACAAGCGCGACCTGACCCCCGACGAATGGCTCCTCGACGTCCTTTTTGCGCCCGAGAAGGCGGACACCTACCGGATCTTCTACATCGATAATCCGGACCTCCTTTCGCTGGTCGGAAGGAACGAGGCGAACCTGGCGATCGAGCGCCTGTCGTTCAACGAGATCGCCCCCCATTTTGCGGACCTGGAGGCCCAGGAGAAGCTCGCCGAGCCGGTCGAGGCCCAGTCGCGAACCCGCTTCCAGTCCTCCGTCGTCCAGCTCTACGGCAACCTGTCGCACTACCTGCGGCTCAAGCGCGCGATCCTGCCGGACGGCTCAAAGGACTTCCTCGGTGAATTGCTCCGCCTCCAGGAGAACCTTTCCGAGGGGATCGAGGCCGTGCAGGCCAAGGAGGCCGGCAAGCCCCACGACGAGGCGAAGGCCAGCGCGATCATCCAGGAGGGCCAGAAGTTCGTGGCCCTTTCCGAGGGCACGGACCTGCTTGCGATCCCGCCGGACGACGGCGACGATCCGAACGCCTGGCACAACTGCGGGCACGCCCTCCTCGAGACCTTCGGAAAGGGCGAGGTCAATCCCGCGGTGCTCGCCTACGCGGGGATGGCCTACGCGTGGCGCGCGAACCAGCCCGAGAGCTTCGCGCACATCGTCGGGCTCTACGGCGCAAGCCTCGGGAAGCACTTCCCGAAGCAGGTCGAGAAGGCCCGGATCGAGACGGTCTTCAACGCCGTGCAGCCCTTCTACGCCGGCATGTGGATGTACCTCGGGGCCTTCCTCTTCGCGGCGCTTTCGTGGATCAAATGGCCCGAGCCGGCCCGGCTCTCGTCCTTCGGCCTCGTGGCGCTCGGCTGGATCATCGCCACGCTCGGCATCGCGACCCGCATGTGGCTTGAGGGCCGCCCGCCGGTCACGAACCTCTATTCGTCCGCAATCTTCATCGGGTGGGGCTCGGTGGCCCTGTGCCTGGTCCTGGAGGCCGCGTACCGCAATGCAATCGGGACGGCCGCCGCGGGCCTCATCGGTTTCGCGACGCTCATCATCGCCCAGCACCTGGCCCTTGCGGGCGACACGCTCGAGATGATGCGCGCCGTCCTCGATTCCAACTTCTGGCTCGGAACCCATGTCGTCGTCGTCACGATCGGCTACGCCTCGACCTTCCTCGCCGGCGTCCTCGCCGTAATCTACATCCTCCGCGGCCTTTTCACGACAACCCTCGACAAGGCGACCGCGGACGCGCTGGCGCGCATGGTCTACGGAATCGTGTGCTTCGCGACCCTCTTCAGCTTCGTCGGGACGACCCTCGGCGGCATCTGGGCCGACCAGTCCTGGGGCCGTTTCTGGGGCTGGGACCCGAAGGAGAACGGGGCCCTGATCATCGTCATCTGGAATGCGCTGATCCTCCACGCGCGCTGGGCCGGCATCGTGAAGCAGCGCGGGCTCATGTGCCTGGCGGTCTTCGGGAACATCGTGACCAGCTGGAGCTGGTTCGGCACCAATATGCTCGGCATCGGGCTCCACAGCTACGGATTCACGGACGCCGCCTTCTGGTGGCTGAGCGCGTTTGTCGCCAGCCAGCTTGCCCTGATAGCCGTCGCCAACACGCCCCTCGCCAAGTGGCGCAGCTTCAGGGTCCGGGCGTGAGCCTCAGGCCATCGGCTTCTTCTGCTCGTCCGCCTGCTCCTCCTGCTCCTCCTTGGAGCGCACGTCCCGGGCGTGCTGGAGGAGGGTCCCGTCGGCCCGCATCTTTGCCAGCGAATCCATCGAGGGACTCGTGAAGCCCTCCTTGGCGCGGAGCCTCGTGTACGTGTCGATCGCGAAGAGCCAGCCTGAATAGGTGTCGTCCTCGGCCTTCTCGTTCTTTATCTGCGACTTCACGTTTCCCGCGACAAAGGCGGCCAGGAGCAGCGACTTGCAGGACTGCTCGCGCTCGCCGCCAAGGCCCCAGTCCTCGTCGAGCCAGGGAAGCTCATCGGGCCCGATGTTGACCAGGACGTCGTCGCTCGACTGGGCGTAGACGACAATCGTCTTGGCGGCCTCGACCGCCTGGGGCCCCGAGATGCTCTTCTCCATGACGGCTATCGCCTGGAGCACCTCGTGCTTCGAGGGGACGGCCGCCCGACCCAGGCTGGCGCACAAAGCAAACGCGACCGCAGTCAGCAGGTGTCTTTTGAAGGGCATGGTTAGGCGCAAACTCCCCGCAAATATCGCACCAACCGTGCCACCTCGCAACCACAATGGTCGGGTCCGGGCACCCCGGCCTCAGCCGGGAAGGAACCCCTCCGACCGCAGGGTGCGCAGAAGGGGACCTATCCCCTCGACATGGAAAGCCCGTGCGCCGAGGCGCCGCGCGGCCTCCACGTTGGCTGGCGTGTCATCGAAAAAGCAGACGTCCGCCGGTTCGACCCTGCAGCGTGCGAACGCCCGCACAAAGGCCTCCTCATCCGGCTTTATGGCGCCAAGCAGGTGCGAGGAGAGCGCGAGGTCGAATTCGTCGGTGAAGCTGGAGAATTTCTCCCAGTGGAGGATGCTGCAGTTGCTAAAGCATGCGACGGGGTGGCGCTTGCGCAGCGCCCGGATCGTCTCGCGGGCCTGGGGGTAGAGGGCGCTCGGCCACGAATAGAACTCCTTCAGGAATTCCTCGGGCGAAAGGCGGAGCCCCCACTCGGCGATGAACGCCCTGGCGAATTCCTCGGGGGAGAGCATGCCCGTCTCGTTGCGCCTGACCGCCGGGGACGCCATCCAGCGGTTCCTGATGGCGGCTCCATCGAGCGGCGCCGGCAGGAGGCGCCTGAGGCTCTCAAAGGTGGAGTTCTCGACCAGGACGCCGCCAAGGTCGAAAAGGAGGAGGGGGGATTCGTCCATCCATGATCCCTAACGGGCGGTCCCGGGCACTTCAACTTCGTCCCTCTGCCGGATCGGGTTTTTCGAAGCCCCTGAGGGTCCGGGGGAAGGCAAAGGGGCCCCGCTCCCTCCCGGCCCCGGGGCCGCGCGGACTGCGGGATCGCGTTTCATAAATGGGCGCGGTGTGACGATAAAGGACGCATTCACCATGCTTCCGGGCGAATTAGTTGAATCCTTTGATCTCAAGAAGCTGCCGAGCGGCCCGAGGGTTCTCTCCCAGCTGATCTCCGCCGTGCGAAAGCCGCAGGCCCAGATCGCCGATATCGCCGAGCTGTTTCGAAGCGATCCCGCGCTGAGCGCGCGGGTCGTGGCGGCCTGCAACTCGCCGTTCTACTGGCGCGGTGAGCCCACGGCCGACATCCGCGAGGCGGTGCTGCAGCTGGGCCTCAACGAGGTCTCCCGGATCGTGCAGGTAGCCACGCTCACGGATTTCAAGAAGTACCCGACGCACCTCTACACCCAGGTTTCGGGCCATTACTGGGAGCGGTCGCTCCACACGGCCCTGGTGATCGACGAGATCAGCGGGCGCAACCCGGCGGCCTACACGGCGGGCATCATGCACCTCGTCGGCATCTGGGTGCTCTGCAGCATCTTCCCGGCGGGCCACATGTCGATTGCAGAGCGCGAACTCGACCTGCAGGCCCAGCTTGAGCAGATCCGGCTGGGGGTGACCTATGCGGGCGCGGGCGGCCGCGCCCTGGAGAGATGGGGCTTCCCGGCGATCATCTGCGAGGCCGTCTCCTGGCAGCTCGCCCCGTCGGCGCTGTTCGATCCCGAGCAGCGCGAGCTCGCCCGGCTGCTCAGGCGCGCCGTCTCGATCACCGACTGGCACTACGGCGCGAAGAATGAGCGCACGCTGATCCGGTCCGACCTGACCCTTGAGGACGTCGAGGCGTGCAACGAGCGCGCCTCCGAGAAGGTCGTCAAGATCGGCCTCGGTTTCTGAGCGAAAGCGGGCCCCGGCCCCGCGCCTACGTCGAGGGGAAGGTGGCCCACTGCTGGATATACCATTCCCCGGAAGCGTCCCTGACCCAGGCGATCTCCAGCCTTCCGGAGGTGGCGAACACCTTTCCCTCGGGCGAGCGGACGCTCTGGCGATAGGTTCCGATCTGCTCGGCGGTGTCCCCATCGATCAGGATGCTCGAGGGCTCGTCGGAGTTGGCGAGGACCTTGAAGTCCGAATACCCCGCCAGGAATTTCTCGATCGCCGCGCGGCCGCGGACCGGCGGCTGCCTCGGGTTTACCATTTCGCCGTCCGGAGCGAACAGGGCCGCCATTCCCCGGGGGTCCATCGCAAGGACGCGGGCCGAGTACTGCTGGAGGCGGGCCTCGATTCGGGCCCTGTCCACCTTTGTGTCCTTCTTTCCCGCGCATCCGGCGAGAAGGGGGATGCAGAGCGCGAGCGCGGCGGCCTTTTTCATCTCCGGGGCAAAGCTGCGATCAGTCGGCGACGGGCGCCGAAATCGCGTCGATCTCCTTCATCACGTGGGGCGTCAGTTTTTCGATGATGTCGAGGGATCCCAGGTTCTCGGCCAGCTGCTCGACGCGCGATGCGCCGAGGATGACCGTGCTGACGTTGGGATTCTTCAGGCACCACGCGATCGCCAGGCAGGGGAGGCTCGTTCCCAGTTCCTTGGCGATCGCGGCGAGCTTGGGGACGGCCGCCAGGCGCTTCTCGACTCCGGGCTTCTTAAGGAGCTCGTCGCGGAGCCATTCTAGCCCCGCAACACCGAGCCGGGTGTCCTTCGGAACGCCGCTGTTGTATTTCCCGGTCAGAAGGCCGGACGCGAGGGGGGACCAGATGGTCGTGCCGAGACCGGGGCTGCGGCAGAGGGCGGACAGCTCCTTCTCAACGCGGGCCCTGTGGAAGAGGTTGTACTGGGGCTGTTCCACGATCGGGTGGTGAAGGCAAAGGGCGTCGCACACGGCGTGGGCGGACTCGATCTGGGACGCGCTCCACTCGCTCGTGCCCCAGTAAAGGACCTTTCCCTGGACGATCAGGTCGTGCATCGCCCTACAGGTTTCCGCGACCGGGACGCTGGGGTCCGGACGGTGGCAGTAATAGAGGTCGAGATAGTCGACCTGAAGGCGTGCGAGCGCCTCGTGGCAGGCCTCGACCACGTGCTTGCGCGACAGGCCGTCCTCGTTCGGCCGGTCACCCACATGGCCGAAGAACACCTTGCTTGAGACCAGGAAGCTCGTGCGGCGCCATCCCGACTTCTTGAGAATGGCCCCCATCACGACCTCGGCCTGGCCGTCCGCATAGGATTCCGCGTTGTCGAAGAAATTGATTCCCGCGTCGTAGGCCGTGTGGAGAAGCTTCTTGGCGACCGGATCGCCGATCTGCTTGCCGAAGGTGACCCAGGCGCCGAACGAAAGGGCGCTGATCTTTAGGCCCGACTTGCCGAGCTGGCGGTACTGCATCTTCATGGGGAGGGAGGCCGACATCATGATGCGCCTTTCCCGGATCCGCAAGGGCGGTGCGCTTGACTACAAACCCGGGTAGGGACACCTCTCTCCGCATGACGCGGCAAGGGGCGGGGGCCCTTTTCCATCCCCTATGAAGAACCTCTGGAGCAGTGTGGATGCGGCAGGATTTCCCGGCGAGCTGGGACAGAGGGTTTATTCGTCCAGGCTCCTCGGGCGGGAGTCGACGCTCGTCCTCCACGGCGGCGGAAACACCTCCGTCAAGACCCGCGAGAAGAACATTTTCGGCGAGGAGGAGGCGATCCTGCGCGTCAAGAGAAGCGGTTGGAACCTGGCCACGATCGAGGCGAACGGATTCTCGCCGTGCCGGATGGCCCCTCTCCTCAGGCTGGCGGGCCTCGAATCGCTGGCGGACCTGCGCATGGCCGCCGAGCTGAAGGCGTGCATGACCGACCCGTCCGCGCCGATGGCCTCCGTCGAGGCGATCCTGCACGCCGTGCTTCCCGCAAAGTTCGTGGACCACACCCATGCGGACGCGCTCATCGCCGTCACGAACACGCCGGGGGGCGAGGGCAGGGTCCGCGAGATCTACGGCGACACCGCGGTCGTGATCCCCTATGTGATGCCGGGCTTCAAGTTGGCCCGCCTGTTTGCCGAGACCTTCCCGAAGAAGGCGTCCCGTCGCACGGTCGGAGTCGTCCTCATGAACCACGGCCTGATCAGCTTTGGGGATACGGCCGAGGAGTCCTATCTCCGGATGATCGATATGGTGACGCTGGCCGAGGACTTTCTGGCGTCCCACAAGGCCTGGATCGTCGAATGGCCGGCAATACCGGCGCCGGTGCAGCCCGTCCGGATCGGGCTGTCGGCCTTCAGGAGGGAGCTTTCCGCGGTTCTGGGGGCGCCCGCTATCCTGTCGACCCACCTCGATGCCCGGTGTCTCGGCTTTGCGACTCGGCCCGACGTGGAGGCGCTTTCCCAGCAGGGGCCGGCCACGCCCGACCATGTCATCCGGACGAAGCGGGTGCCTCTTGTCGGGCGCGACCTTTCGCGGTACCGCTCGGACTACGAGGCCTATTTCAGGGCGTGGGCCGACCGGGTTTCGCCTCCGCCGACCCTGCTCGACCCTGCGCCGCGGGTGATCCTCGACCCTGAGTGGGGCATGGTGTCCGTCGGCCACACCGCCCTTGAGGCCTCGATCGTCAACGATCTCTACCGGCACACGATCGACATCATCATGCGCTCGGCCGCTCTGGGGGGATGGAAAGCCCTGCCGCCTCAGGACATCTTTGACGTCGAGTACTGGGACCTGGAGCAGGCGAAGCTGCGCCGGCACGGCCCTGTTCCCGTCTTCCAGGGCGAAATCGCGCTGGTGACGGGTGCCGCATCCGGGATCGGGCGCGCCTGCGTCGATTCGCTCCTGAGGCGGGGCGCCGCCGTGGTCGGCCTCGACGTGAACCCGGACATCACCGGGATGCACAAGCGGCCGGATTTCCATGGCATCGTCTGCGACCTGACGGAGGAGAAGGAGGTCGCCGCGGCTATCGAGGAGGCGGTCCGCGCGTTCGGCGGCCTCGACATGCTGGTCCTTAACGCGGGCATATTCCCCGGGGGAAAGAGGATCGGCGAACTGGGCACGGACCTCTGGCGGAGGGTCATGTCGGTGAACCTGGACGCCAGCTTCTTCATGCTGCGCGAATGCCACCCCCTCCTAAAGGTCGCTCCGAAAGGCGGGCGCGTCGTGGTCGTGGGATCGAAGAACGTCCCGGCTCCGGGCCCGGGCGCCGCGGCCTATTCCGCGTCCAAGGCGGCGGTGAACCAACTGATGCGGGTTGCGGCCCTCGAGTGGGGGCCGGAGCATATCCGGATCAACTCGGTGCATCCCAACATGGTCTTCGACACCGCGCTCTGGACCCCGGAGATCCTCGAATCGCGCGCGCGCCACTACGGCCTCTCGGTCGACGCGTACAAGACGAACAACCTTCTGAAGGTTGAGGTGACGAGTCGGGACGTGGCCGAGCTCGTGGCGGAGCTCTGCGGGCCGGTGTTTGCCAAGACCACCGGAGCCCAGATCCCGGTCGATGGCGGCAACGAACGGGTCGTATGAAGGTGCAGGGCAGACCCTACCGGACGATCTGGCCCGGCGCGGACGGCGCATCGGTCGAGATCATCGACCAGACCCGCCTGCCCCATGAATTCGTGGTCGACCGCCTCGGGACCCTGGACGAAGCGGCCCATGCGATCCGTACCATGCGCGTCCGCGGGGCCCCGCTGATCGGCGCCACCGCAGCCTACGGCCTCTGGCTTGCGCTCAGGGCCGACGCCTCGGACTCGGGCCTCGAGCGCGCGGGAGCGGTCCTCATGGCGACCCGCCCCACGGCCGTCAATTTGCGGTGGGCGATCGACCGGATGACCGCCTGGATTATGCCGCTCCCGGAATCGAAGCGCGCGGCCGCCGCTTTCGAGCGGGCCTCGGAGATCTGCGACGAGGATGTCGCCATCAACCGGGCGATAGGGGAGGCGGGCCTCCCGCTGCTTCGCGCAATCGCGGCGCGGAAGGCCCAGGGAGGAGCCTTGAACATCCTGACCCACTGCAATGCGGGCTGGCTCGCGACGGTCGACATCGGCACCGCAACGGCGCCGATCTATGCCGCCCATGACGCGGGCCTGGCGGTCCATGTCTGGGTCGACGAGACCCGGCCCCGCAACCAGGGGGCGAGCCTGACGGCGTGGGAGCTCCTGAACCACGGCGTGGCGCATTCGGTGATCGCGGACAATGCGGGGGGCCACTTGATGCAGCACGGCCAGGTCGACCTGGTGGTCGTGGGCACGGACCGGACCACGGCGAACGGGGACGTCTGCAACAAGATCGGCACCTACCTGAAGGCGCTGGCGGCACGCGACAACGGCGTTCCGTTCTACGTGGCCGCTCCTTCGCCCTCGATCGACTGGCGGCTGAGGGACGGCGTCAGGGAAATCCCGATCGAGAACCGGTCCGCCCGCGAGGTGACCCACCTGTCCGGCAGGCTTCCCGACGGAAGCATCGCCACCGTGGCGCTGGCCCCCGAGGGGAGCGCCGCCGCGAACCCCGCGTTCGACGTCACCCCCGCAAGGCTTGTCACCGGGATCATCACCGAGCGCGGGATCGCCGAGGCCTCGGGGCCCGGGCTGCGGAAACTTTTCCCTGACAGATAGCGCCCTTTGCACAACGATGGCCGGTACCCCATGAATGAACTCAACCGCCGCGATTTCTTGAAGACCACCCTTGCCGCCTCGGCCACCGCCGCCCTTGCCGCGGCGGTCCCCGCCAACGGGGCGGATGCGCCGGCCCCTGCCGGCGAATTCATCGAGCTGCGGGCCTATCGCCTGAGGCCCGGCGCCTCCCATGCCCTCCTGGACTCCTATCTCGAGAATGCCTTCATTCCGGCCCTAAACGACAGGCAGATCGATTCGGTGGGCGCCTTCACGGAGCCGGATTCGAAGGACGGTCCCGCCGTGTGGGTGCTCATAGCCCATCCCAGCCTCGAGTCGGTCGCCACGATCAGCGCCTCGCTGAACGCCGATCCCGCCATCCAGGGCATGGGCGGCGCCTACCTGACCTCGCCCACCAAGGACCAGCCTGCTTTCGACAGAATCGACAGCTGGCTCTTCCTCCCGTTTTCGGGGCTCCCGAGGCTCGCCGTGCCTGCGCTCGCCCGGGCCAGGAAGCCGCGGATTTTCGAGATGCGCACGTACGAGAGCTTCAGCGAGCTGAAGGCGCTCAAGAAGGTGGAGATGTTCAACGCGGGCGAGATCGGCGTCATGCAGGAGCTAGGCCTCTCGCCGGTCTTCTACGGCCAGGCGCTCCTGGGCCGCGACCTTCCCCAGCTCACCTACATGCTGTGCAGCCCCGACCTGGAGACGCACAAGAAGAACTGGGCCGCGTTCGGCGTGCATCCTACCTGGGTCAAGCTTAAGAACGATCCCCGGTACGCCGACACGGTTTCGAAGATCACGAGCCGTTTCCTGGTGCCAACGGCGTATTCGCAGATCTAGGCGCCCTCGGGAGGGGATCCCCGGGGGGGTGTTTGCCTCGGCGATTTGTCGGGGCGAGTAGCGGCTGAACGGCCGTCGGCTGTCATGGGTTAGCGTGAACCTTGTGTTGAATCGGACGAGCGACGCCGAGACGGGCGTCGGTGCATCCCAGTTCGAAAGGGATGGTTACCTGGTGCTTGAGGGACACTTCAGGCCGCAGCAGATCGACCGGGCGGCCGCGGCGATCCGCAGGCTGGTCCGCGAGAGGCCGGCCGAGATTGTCGTCGACTGCCTTCAAACGGGCAGGCGCTCGTTCTGGGCGCAGGCCGCGCATCCGGAGGCCCGCCATTACAAATTCAACGACCTCTACCTGATGAGCGAGGAGGTCAGGGACCTCGCGCTCGAAGCCGATCTGACGGCCATCCTCGAGGACCTGCTCGGGGAGCCGGCCGTCCTCTTCAACAGCCTCAACTACGAGAAGGGCAGCTCCCAGCCGAGGCACATCGACTCCCTCTACATGACGCCGCGGACGCCGCATTCGCTGGTCGCCGCCTGGGTGGCCCTTGAGGACGTGCACCCAGCCTCCGGCCCGCTCGTCTATTACCCGGGAAGCCACAAGATACCGCTCTACACGTTCAACGACGGGAGCCATCGTCTCTCGAGGGACGAAGTCTTTGACTGGCTCGACTATATCGACGTGCAGATCCGGCTGCGCGGCCTGCGAAAGAAGAGCTTTCTCGCGCGCAAGGGGGACGTGTTCATCTCCCACGCCGATCTGGTCCATGGCGGCAGTCCCATCGAGGATCCCAAGCGCTCGTGTAATTCATTGGTAAATAACTACTACGGGAAAACTGACTGCGTGGATCGGGGCCTGGACATTGTCCCGAGGCACGGGGCTTATTGGATGCGGCGCCTGCGCCAGCCGGTGAAGGTGGAACCGCATTCATTCGGGCCGGCCTGTCCCTTTCCCGAGGAGACTTATCTCATGCGCCACCCGGATGTCAGGGAGGCCGTGGAAGCGAAGCTTTGCCCTTCGGGCGAATACCACTACCGGAACCACGGGTTCTGGGAAGGCCGGGGTGTGTAGCGGGTTGCTGCTGGGTGTTAGGCTGCGCCCGGGACTCCGATTGCGATCGGGTCCCGGGCGTCTCGCCGGGCGACCCAGAAGCGGCAGTTGTCGGAGAACTCGGTGACGGCGTCTGTCTCCCGGGCCAGCTCGCTGCGCATCGTGTCGGTCTCGTGCGTCCAGCCGGTGGCTGCCAGGTCCCCGAGAATCTCCGCCCGGTCCGGGATATGGATGAACACGGGGCCGCTCTCGTCCTCGAACTGCCTGTCGCCGAATTCGCGCAGGCGCCTGTCCTGGCGGCCCTCGGCCCAACGGCGCGCCTCGGCCTCCCAGTACCCGGCGTCCTCGCTCGAGCGGTCCCGGTCGTGGGTCGTGAAGATGAGCGGCGCTCCGGGGCTGCACAGCTCGCGGATCCTCAGGAGGGCCGAGCGGCGGTTCCGGCGCCCGGGAATCTGCATCAATCCATTGAACATGAAAAGGGCCCCGCCAAAGCCCTCATTGGCGCCGAGTCCCCATTGGGAACGTTCGATCGTTGTGGCATCCGCGCACCGGAAGGCGATCGATCCCGCCCCCTGGCTCGCGGCAAGGCTCTGCGCCTGGTCGAGCAGCTCGCTCGCAAAGTCAAAGGCGCTCAGGCGGCGGTATCCCAGTTTCCAGAGCGCGATCGAGACGCGGCCGGCTCCGCAGCCGGCCTCGAGCAAGGGCGTCTTCTTGTCCGGAAGGAACCTCGAGACCAGGATGCGCTCGGATTTCCAGAGCCCCAGAAAATGGGCGGCGCGGGTGTAATACAGAACCGAGGAAATCCCGTTGAAGTTCCTCCTCACATGCTCGGAGGTGACCTTGGCCGGGGGCCCTTCGGGGCCTTGGGTTTCTCGTCCGGGCTGGGATTCCATGGTCGGGACTGGCGCCATGGATAAAAAGGGTCCATGGCCCGGACGGTCCAGTGTCAAATGTCGGCGAAGAGCTCGCGCATCGGGCAGCTGAGCCCGGGCAGATTGGGATCCGTCAGCGGATGGCGGTTGGCAAGGATGTCGAGCAGCGTGAACCCAAACTCGGTCGAGGCGTAGATTTCAACGTTCAGGTACCTAGGATCCACCATCCAGAGCCTCGGCAATCGGATATCGGACCAGAGCTGCTTCTTGACGACCGTGTCGGTGTGGTGGTCGCCGGGCAGGAGCACTTCCGCAACCAGATAGGGCCTCTCCTCGGCCGGTCCCGGCCCCGGGCTTCGTCGGCGCATGATGCAGAGATCCGGCTGCAGGCGGACGTCCTCTCCGAGGTTTAGCTCGGTCCGGGGCGGAAGGACCTCCAGCCCTGAATCCGCGGGCAGGTAATTTGCCACAAGCCGGTGGAGCCGTGTGACAAGCAACTCGTGTGAGGGATTCGGGGGGCTCCGGTAGAAATCCTCGCCATGGATCGTCTCCTCATACGGTTCGCTCATCGGGATCAAAGATACCAAGGGGGGCCGGGGCGGCAAGAGGCCTCGATTCCCCCGATTACTGAACGTGCTGGGACGCGGCATGGCTAAACCAAACCGTTCGCAGAGGCCGCTAAGCCGAGGGCACTGTCTGAGAGACGTTCACGCCCGTGCAGGAGGGGCATGGGGAGGTCGGCGAGCCGAGGTCTCTCGGCGAACCCGCGGACAAATGGGCGGGGCGTTCGCCGCACCGGGCCGCGAAGGGTCGGGGAGCGCTGCCGGGAAAATCTCAGGCCGAGGTTATGATTTAACTCATACCGTTAACCAATAATCGGTTAAGATTGTATGGCCCAGGCTCCGGGCTGCAGAATCCCCGCGGTATTTTCATTTGAACTTAACGCCCCGTGTGACAGTTTAATGGCGAGCGCCGCCCGAAGCGCTTTCCTACCCCGCTTGCACCCCGATTTACACCCACCCCCAGAGGGTGCGCCTGGGTCCTCCAAGGCCATCCTGACGGCGCGCTCAATGACGCACGAGAACCGTGCGGAGATGCGCTTCGCCTTTGATCGGGCAATCTCGCTGGCGGATCGCGGCCATGCCACCCTCCACGTGCCGCACGAAGTGAAGACCGTCCAGAAGATGCGCGGCATGCACTATCATTACAGACCCGAGATCTTCCTCCAGCTTCAGGGCACGACCGATTTTCGATTCCCGAAGGAGGAGTTTCGGGTGGGGGAGGATGAGATCTGCATCATACCCGCGGGCGTCCCGCACGGCGAGCTGGTCGGGGCTGGCGTCGACCGCCCCTTCCGAAATCTGGTGGCCGGCTTCTACAACAACACGCTCAGCCTGCATTTCGCACACGAGGTGAGGCCGGGTCATCCCGACATCGAGGTGATCGAATTCTTCGACGCGCCGAACCTGGATTTCTTTCTTTCCCTCGCGAACGGGCTGGCGCAGGTCCATGGGATGCACAGCCCGGCGCAGGGCGCCGTCGAGAAGGGCCTCCTCCTCGGACTCCTCGGGCTTTTCCGCAACATCGTCGAGACGGGCTCCGGCCACCTGAACAGCGACATTGGCAAGGTCTTTCAGGCGAAGTGCCTTGTCCGCGAGCAGTTCTCCAATCCGGAGCTCAGGGTGCAGCACATCGCCGACATCCTCGGCTGCTCCGCGGACTACCTCTCGCACCTCTTCCACTCCGAGACCAAGGAGCGGCTCACCCACTATATCCAGCGCATTCGCATCCAGGGCGCCATCCTGGCGCTCGAGACGACGGCCTTCAACGTCTCCGAAATCGCCTACTCAAGCGGGTTTTCGGATCCGGCCTACTTCACGCGGGTCTTCCGTCAGCACAAGGGAATGACTCCCCAGGATTTTCGCGCGCAGATCGTCGCCCAGCGCAACCAGGTCGAATCCCAGCCGAAAACGGTCTACGCGAACCGGGTCGACTTCACGCACGGCACGCCGAAGCGCAAACGCAATCCGGGCGAGTCCGGCTCCGACTCGGGTCTCCCCGTTTCAGTCGGTTCGTGACGGCGTCGAATTCGGGACCCAGCTCAGTCCGACGGCCGCCACGATAAAGCAGGCGCCCCCCGCGAGGACGACGGGCATTCCCCTGCCCCCGAGGAGATGGGACACGATCGGACCGAGAACGGCCGCGGCGACGATTTGGGGCAGCACGATGAAGAAATTGAAGACGCCCATGTAGAATCCCATCTTCTCGGGGGGGATCGCGTTCGCCAGGAGGGCGTACGGCATGGACAGGATCGCCGCCCAGCCGATCCCGACTCCGACCATCGAGAGGATGAGAAGATGGGGATCGGTCCATAGGCCGACCGAGAGGAGACCCGCCCCGGCGCAGATGAGCCCCGCGCGGTGCAGCGCTCGGGTGCCGACCCCGACCCGGGCGAGCGCGACCAGGGCGAAAGAGACCGCGAAGGCCACCCCGTTGTAGGTGGCGAGGCAGACGCCCGCCCATTCGACGCCGCGGGTATAGGAGGGCGAGCCGGCTGCGCCGCCAAAAAAACGGAGCGCGACCGCGGGCGTGAAGTAGAGCCACAGGCAGAAGAGTCCGAGCCAGGTGAAGAACTGGACGAAAGCGAGGCGCCGCATGGTCTGGGGCATGTGCATCACACCGCTCAGGATTTCCGTGAAGGCCGAATGCTCGGTGGGGGCGATCGGCTTTTCGGGAGGGCGCTCCGGGGTCGTGATGACCGTGTAAAGGACGCAGCTGATGAACACCACGGCCCCGACATAGAATGCGAGGTGGACCGACGGCGGGATTTTCGAGGCTGCGTCCTGTGCGCCCGCGAGTCCGAAATGCGTGAGGAGCCAGGGGAGCGCCGAGGAGAGCACGGCTCCGAGGCCGATCAGGAGGCTCTGCATCGCATAGCCGACCTGCCGCTGGCCCGGGGGCATGAGGTCGCCGATGAACGCCCGAAAGGGCTCCATGCTGATGTTCACCGAGGCGTCGAGGACCCAGAGGAGCCCGGCGGCCATCCACAGGGACGAGGAGTTCGGCATCGCGACGAGCGCGGCACTCGCGAGGAGCGCGCCGACCAGGAAATAGGGCCGGCGCCGGCCGAGCCGGGTCCATGTGCGGTCGCTATAGTGGCCGATGATGGGCTGAACGATGAGCCCCGTGACCGGGGCGGCCAGCCAGAGAACCGGGATCGCGCTCTCGCTTGCCCCTAGGTACTGGTAGATGGCGCTCATGTTCGCCATCTGCAGGCCCCAGCCGAACTGGATCCCGAGAAATCCGAAGCTCATGTTCCAGATCGCGGGAAGCGAGAGGTTTCGGGTCTCGGGGGTCATGGGTCGGGGTTCAGGCCTCCGGCGGCTCGCTGAAATCTGAGAGGGCGCGGTCGCCGGTGCGGTCGTAAAGCTCCACCCAGTGACGCAGCGTTGCGAGCTTTTGATCCGAGAGCTGGCCGAGCTGCCTCCGGGTGAATCGCCACTGCCAATTGCCCTCGGCCTTGCCTGGCCGGTTGAGCGTCGCGGAGGCCGGAAGGTCGAGGAGGTCCTGCATGGGGACCACGGCAAGGCGGGAGCTCGTGGCCAGGAGCGTCCGGATCATGGGCCAGGCCGACTTGGAGCCTCCCATCTGGAAGTAGTCGTCGACGAGTCCGGCATAGGGCTCCGAAAGGCTCTCAAGCCAGCCGCGGGTGGTGTTGTTGTCGTGGGTGCCCGTGTAGGCGACGCTGTCGGCCGGATAAAAGTGGGGCAGGTTCACGTTGTGCCGGTCGTGCCCGTATGCGAACTGGAGAATCTTCATGCCGGGCAGGCGGGCCCGCCGGCGCAGCTTGACGACGTTCGCTCCGATGTAGCCGAGATCCTCGGCGATGATCCTCGCGCCGGGAAGCGCCCTCTCCACCGCCTTGAAAAACCGGGTCCCCGGCCCCTTTCGCCACCGTCCGCTGCGGGCGCTCTCTGCGCTCGCCGGGATCTCCCAATAGGTGTCGAAGCCCCGGAAATGATCCAGACGGACGATGTCGTAGAGCGCGAATGCGGAGCGCAGGCGGGCGATCCACCACGCGTATTGGGTGCGGGCAAGGTAGTCCCAGTTGTAGAGCGGGTTTCCCCAGAGCTGGCCGCTGCTCGAGAAATAGTCGGGCGGGACGCCCGCGACGGCGAGGGGCTGCCCCTGGCCGTCGAGCTGAAACACGGCCCGGTTTTGCCAGGTGTCGGCGCTGTCGAGGGCCACGAAGATCGGCACGTCGCCGATGATGCCGACGCCGTGGTCGGAGGCGTAGCACCTCAGCCGGTCCCATTGTCCGAAAAACAGGTACTGGTAGAACGCGTGCCTGTCGGACTCGGACCGGGCCGAGTCCGGCATCGCGGACCTCAGCCGCGGACTCCATGAGCGGAACCGCTCGGGCCAGGTCGTCCAGGGATGGCCGCCGAAATGGGACTTGAGCGCCATGAAGTCCGTGAAGGGACCTAGCCATTCGGCGTTCTTCCTGCGGAATCCCGAAAGCGATCCGAGGCCGGCCACCTCGTCCTTTCCCGAGGCCGCGAACCGGTCGTGGGCCCTCGAAAGCACCGCCCAGAAGCGCTCGTAGAGGGCGCCGTAATCCACGTGGGCTGCCGGGAGGGCGCGGAGTCCGGCCAGGTCTGCCTTCTCAAGGATGCCGGCCTCAACCAGCTCGCCGAGGTCGATGAAATAGGGGTTGCCTGCGGACCCTGAGAAGAGCTGGTAGGGCGAGTCGCCAAAGCCTGTCGGGCCTATCGGGCATATTTGCCAGTACCGGATCCTGGCGGCGGCCAGCAGGCCTATGAAATCGCGGGCCCCCTGCCCGAGGTTGCCGATGCCGTAGTCGCCCGGAAGGGAGGTGATATGGGCCAGCACGCCCGCCGAGCGGCGGTCGAGCCAGGTGTTCGGATTGGCGGCCATTTTTGATTCTCGGAGGGACTTGCTGGGGGCCGCGGCGGGCGGCTTGGCATTACCGGCGATGGGGCCCGCGGGCATGGTCAAGGGTAGATTGGGCTTCGCCCCGGCACGCCGGAGCCCCGGGGGGCCTGCCCGCGTGCCTCGGGGAAAGTCGCACTTGCTAGTGGGAGGTAAAAAAAGGCGGCCGCCAGAACTGTTCTGATGGCCGCCTTTGTTTTTTGGGCGCGGGAGCCGTGCGCTCCCGGTGTGTTAGAACTTGTACGTCACGCCTGCCCGGTAGGATGCGCCGTATTCCTGCCAGTTTTCGAGCTGGCGGGGATCGCCGTTGTTGTAGGTGATCAGCGGCGCATTGTTCAGGTTGCGGCCCTCGAGATAGAGGCCCAGGCCCTTGAGCGTGCCGCGCTTGAACGTGTAGCTGACCTGGGCGTCGATCGTGTGGTACGGAATCTCCTCCGAGAACCCGTCGCCGGGCGTCCCGAACGCCGCGGGCGTTGGCACGCCGAACTGGACGATGTATTCCCGGGTCTGGGACTGGTAGTGGTCGCTGACGCGAGCCGAGAATCCGTCGAGCATCCCGTGGCCCTCGTAGTAGAACGTGAGGTTGGCGGACTTCTTCGCCAGGTCCGGCAGGGGCGAGCTCGGGTTGTTCGGCCCCCAGGGCTGGATATTGCTGTCGACGAGGAGGCCGTTCAGGACGACTCCGAATCCGCGCACGGCATTGCCCGTGAGGACCTCGCTCGTCACCTGGATGGTGGCCTCGACGCCGCTCACGTTGCCGCCCTGGCCGTTGACGGGCTGCGAGGAGTAGCCTTCGGTGATAAGGGGCGCCGAAGCGCTCGTGTAGGGGTACCCCGCGAAGTTTGTGAGGGTGTTCTGCTGGTAGATGTAGCTCAGGAGCTTCTTTTCGAAGACCGCGACCGACACATACCCGCCGCCGTGGGCGAAGTAGTGCTCGATATCGAGGTCGACCGCGTTTGCGATCCAGGGCTGGAGGTTCGGGTTTCCGGCCGATCCGCCCCACGGGCTGATGCTCGAGGAGGTTGCGAAGGTGGAGTTGTAGCTGAAATCGCGCGACGCCCTCATGTCATACATGCGCGGGCGCTGCTCCTCGCGGCCGGCAAAGAACCGGATGAAGTCCTGGCTCGTTGGCTTGAACGTGAGGGTGAGCGTCGGGAGCGCGTCCACATAGCTGTCGATGCCCGAGGCCGGGGTCACGTAGCTGCCGAAGCCGCCTGCCGACTCGCCGATGGAGTTCTGGTTGGCCACGTCGGCAACGACGCCGATGTTGCCGTCAAAGGGCACGCTGAAGACATTGCCCTTCAGGTCGAACTTGATGAAGGGGCGGGTGACGTCCTCCCAGACTTGGTAGTTGTCGCCGACATAGGTGCCGGGATTCGGATTTGGCAGGAGCTTCAGGGCGCCGCTCGAGACGAGCCCATTCGCCGACCAGGAGATCGGCTTCAGGTTGCCGATCCAGGTCAGGTCGGAGGTGCCCTGCAGGGGGGGGAGGGGATCCTGCGACTTCCCATCGGAATTGATGAGGTAGCCCGTGGGAGCCTGCGCATCGCCCTTGTAGCGCTCGGTGTAGCTCATGCCGAAGACGAGGTCCTTGAAGATCCCCGCGTCGAGCTCGTGCGTGGCCGCGATCTTGTAGGAATCGACGATGTCGGTCTCGTTGAAGTACTTGAGGTAACCCTCCTGGCCCGTGGCCGGGAGCGTTCCCGTGCCCCAACCCTGCGGGTCGGTGATCGTGAAGAGGCTGGCGTTCGAGTAGTTTGTGCTTGAGACAACCGTCGGTGGATTGGGACCGGCTTCCTGCGTGACGACGAACGTGTCGGCGTCCGTCGCCTGTCCGTTGAACCCGAGGCCCGCATAGGTCTCCAGGACCTCCTCATTGCGCTTCGCCTGGGAGTAGCCCGTGGTGAAGTGGACGGGCCATTCCGACTTCTCGCCCAGGTCGAGGTTCCAGATCGCCGATTCGATATGGTCGACATAGTCGACGACCTGATTGTCGACGACCGGCTGGATGTTCTTCAGGGTGTAGTTGGTGACGAGCCCGTTCGTGACCGTGTATCCCGGCTGCAGCTGCGCGCTGCTCCATTCCGCCATCGGGACCTGCAAGCCGTTCAGGAGCTCGTTGTCGTTGAATTTGGAGTAGAACAGGTCGATCTTGCTGTGGATGAAGTCGTTCGGCCTGCTCTCCAGGACCCCGATCACGGCATCGCGCTTCAGGAGTTCGCTCTGGTCGTAGATCTTCATCCCGCCGAGGACCAGGTTGCCGTTTCCATCCGTGGGGTATCCCCAGGCCTGGAACTGCTTCCCCTCGTAGGGATCCTCCGTATGGGCGTAGCCCACATAGATGCCCTCGGTTCCGTTTGCGAACTGGTCGATGTACGAGGCGCTGAAGCTCTCAGCCGCCTTCTTGACGCCGGGCGTGAGCTCCGGGTACGCCGTGAAGTTGTAGAAGGCGCTCAGGGCGATGATCCTGTGGCTCGCGCTCAGGGGGGAGGTGGTCTCGAGGTCGACCGTGCCGGCGAGACCGCCGACGAGATCGGCCTGGCCGGTCTTGTAGACAGTGACGCCGCCCACAAGCTCCGACGGATACTGGTCGTAGGCCACCGCGCGGTTGTCGTCCGTTGTGGCCTGCTCGACTCCGTCCAGCGTGCCGACGCTGAAGTCAGGGGAGAAGCCGCGGATGGTGATCTCCTGGTCGCGTCCATTGACGCGCTGGCTCGTGAGGCCCGTCAGGCGGGCCAGGTCGTCCGCGATGCTGACGTCAGGGAGTACGCCGATGTCCTCGGGGGCGATGACCTCGACGATGGCCGGAGCGGACTGCTTTTCCTGGGCGGCCATCTCGAGGCTGCCCGCAAAGGATCCCTGGACCGTGAATTCATTCATGACGTACACGTCGTCGGGCTTCTTGGTCTGGTCCGAAGGGGCGGAGGTCGTCACCGCCGCAGTCTTTGTGTCGTCAGTCGTGCTGGCGGCGGCCGGGGCCGCAGCCTGGGCAAACGCCATCTGGGCGGCCGCCAGCGTCAGCAGGCCGAAGGCGACCGGTCGAAACCGGTGGGCGTCTTGCTGCTTGGGGATTTGAGGTGAAGCATTCATGTCGGTCTTGGTATTAACTTGGTGTTATCGTTCGTTGTGGGTTGTTCTAGGGAATGGTTCCCCGTGCCTCGGGGTGGATTGGCTGAGGGTCGAGCGCCCGTAGGGGGCCTTTATGCTCAAGGATGTCGGATCCGGGCGGGAAAATTTGCGACGGCCAAACCCGGGAGAAAACCGATATGAATCGGAAATCTCTTAGGTCGGCCGCGGAAGGACCCGCCGCAACCTAGGTTTTCTCCGGGCCATGCAGGATTTTTCCTAACGCGGCCTTTTGACCGGGGCGGACTCCGTGCTAGGGTCACCGGGCCCCGAATGCATTCCATCAAAAGGCAAATCCTGCTGCTTGTAGTTGTTGTTTCACTACAGTTGCCCGGAGCCGCAGGGGGCTCCGCCCCGCCGGTCAGCGTGCCCCGTTACGAGAATCCGGGCGCCGGCCAGGTGTTCTACTTCGTCCTGACCGACCGCTTCGCGAACGGGGACCCGTCCAACGACACCGGCGGCCTCGGCGGCGGCCGGGAGCGGAACGGCTTCGACCCGACGGCCGTCGGCTATTACCACGGGGGCGACCTGAAGGGCCTCACGGGGAGGCTCGACTATATCAGGGGCCTCGGGGCGACCGCGATCTGGATCACTCCGCCGTTCACGAACAAGGCCGTGCAGGCCGGTTCCGCCGGCTACCACGGCTACTGGATACTCGACTTCATGCACATCGACCCGCACCTGGGCACCGACGCCGAGTTCCGGGGGTTCGTGGCGCAGGCGCACGCGCGGGGCATCCGGGTCTTCCTCGACATCGTCGTCAATCACACGGCGGACGTGATCAGGTACCGCGACGGCGGGCGGACCTACATCGACATGGCCCATGCGCCCTACAGGGACTACCTGGGCCGGCCGTTTGACGTGCACGCCCTGGCCTACAACGGCGTCGGCCCGCCGGACTTGTTCCCCCGGCTTTCGCCGGAGCGGAGCTTTGCCCACGTCCCGGTCGTCGCCCCGGAAGAGGCGAACGCCAAGTTCCCGCCGTGGCTGAACGATGTCACGCTTTACCACAACCGGGGGGACAGCCTCTTCAGGGGCGAAAGCTCGACCCAGGGTGATTTCGGTGGCCTCGACGACTTGTTCACCGAGAATCCGGCCGTCGTCCGGGGGTTTGTCGAGGTCTTCCGGCACTGGATTCGGGACTACGGGATCGACGGCTTCCGCGTCGACACCGTCAGGCACGTGAATCTCGAGTTCTGGCAGGCCTTTGCGACCGCCCTTCACGGCGCCGCGCGCGAGGTCGGCCGGCCCGATTTCTTCATGTTCGGGGAGGTCGCGAATTTCACGGGCGACGCGGCGCTCATGAGCGCCTTCTCGGATACGGGCACCCTCGACGCCGCGCTCGACTTCGGCTTCTACACGGCGGCCCGTGATTTCGTGTCGCGCGGCCGTGACGCCGCCGTCTTGTCGGCCCATTTCGACAAGGACGACCTCTACACGGGTCCGGACAGGAACGCGTACGGGATGCCGACCTTCATCAGCAATCACGACGACGGGCGGTTCGGGTTCTTCCTGAAGCAGGATAATCCCGGGGCTCCTCCCGGGACGCTGCTCCGCCTCGAGGAGCTCGGCTACGGACTCCTTTACTTTTCGCGAGGCCAGCCGGTCCTCTATTACGGCGACGAGCAGGGAATGACGGGCTATGGCAAGGACATGGCGGCCCGCGAGGACATGTTCGCCTCTCGAGCACCGCAGTTCCGGGAGCTTGGCCTCATCGGGACCACCCGGACCGGCGCCGACGACAAGTTTGACGAGGGCCATCCGCTCTACCGCATGGTCCGCTCGCTCGCGGCGTTGAGGGCCGGGCATCCGGCGCTTTCAAGGGGCTCCATGCTCGTGCGTCCGTCCGGCCTGCCAGGCGTCTTTGCGTTCTCACGGATCGGCCGCGCGGACTGCGTCGAGTACCTCGTGGCCCTGAACAATTCGAGGACGAAGCCGGCCGAGTGCCTCATCGCCACCAGCCAGCCGAGCGGCGCCTTCCTGCAGAGGATCTTTGATTCGAGGGATCCGGACGAACCCGGCCGCGACACATTGACGGCGCGCGCCGACGGCCGGGTGAGCGTCAGGCTCGAGGCGCTGCAGTTCGAAGTGTGGCGGGCGGCGGCGCCCTTGCCCGCCCCCGACCATGCCCCCTCGGTATCGCTCGTCTCCCCCTCCAACGGTTCCACCTTCGAGTTCAGGGCGCGCGAGGTCGACGGGCACACGCTCCCCATCCGCCAGGAAATCCGCGCGGAGGTCTCGGGCGGGGACGGGGTGGCCGAGGTCACCTTCGCCATGGCCCGGTCCTCCCGCCCGGGGCAGTTTGAACTCCTGGGCACGGATGACGCACCGCCCTACCGCGTGTACTGGAGGCCCCCCGCGGACCTGGCGCCCGGCGAAATCCTGGCGTTCATCGCTACGGCCGACGACCTGCGGGGCCACAGGACGGCGGCCGAGGTCGACAATGTGGCGGTCACGCCGGGCTGTGTGGAATCCGGCATTCGGGGGGCCACGGTCCCTGAGTTCACGCTGAATCCTCCGGGCCGCGTCTCCCTCGCCGAGGGAGCGCCGCTCCACCTCGAGGCGGCCGTGAAGGGGACGCTTCCGATCTATCTGCAGTGGTTCCACAACGCCACCCCGGTGGCTGGGGCGACCCGACCCGTGCTCGATGAGGCCGTCCCGGGGGGCGCCCTCTCCGGGCGATACTTCCTCGCGGCGAGCAACCGGGAGGGAACCGCGCTCACCGCAGAAACGGTCGTGGAGCTTCAGGGCGCCGCGGATCGCCGCTAGCGTCCGCCGCGGGGCCTGGGCTCTCAGCGTAGGTCCGGGCGGAGCTTTCCGATCACCCCGTCAATCCTCTCGGTGACCGAGGGATCGCCCTCAAAGACGGAGGTCCTCCGCGCCTGCGCGAGGTGGATGAACCCCTCCTCGGTCTTGCCGAGCCTGAACAGCTTCCGGGCTAGCTTGATCTCCACCGAGGACGAAACCGGCCCGCAGTGCTCGGCCGCGACGAGGCACGCGATCTCACGGGTTTCGTCGCCCTTCGCGTCGCAGAGGATGGCCGCGCGCAGATCGTTCGAGTAATTCCTCGGCTGGACGTCCGCGGCCGCGAGCGCCTCCCGGTCGATGGCCGCCGCCCGGCCCTCGGCGTCCAACACGCCCAGCAGAGCCTCGAGGGCGTCGCGGTTGCCGGGCTCCCCGGCGAGGATCGCCCGGTATTCGCGCTCGGAGGCCGCGTAATCGCGGGCGAAGCTTGCAAGCCGGCCCCGGACCATCTTGAGGCTGGTATCGTTCGGAAAGCGGGCGATCTCGTCGTCCAGGTAGCGACGGCCCTCGTCAAAGCGGCGGGTGCGGGTGAACAGATCCCCGAATGCGGGCGCCATCAGGGAAAGGTCGCGCGGAGAACACGTGCGGGCGGTGTCCCGGAGGAGGGTCTCCGCTTCGGCGAGGCGTCCGAGGCGCATGAGCTTGATCGCCTCGTCGGTTGACAGGGCAAAGTTGCTCGGCTGGAGGCGCTTGGCTCGCCGGGCCTCCTCGAGGGCCCCGGCCGTGTCCCCCAGGCTGTCATCGATGTCCTCGGCGATCTTTGCCAGGTCCGCGTTTTCGGGGTCTGCGGCGACCGCCGCGTCGACGACGGTCTTCGCGTGCCTGAGTTGCTGCGGATCGTCGCGCTGGGCCTTGGCCGCGGCGAAATCGCGCGCCAGCCTGGCCTCGTCGTCGCAGTAGGTCAGCTGGTTTGTGAACGGGGGGTTCTGGATGATGCTCCCGATATGCTCGAGCACGGAGTAGCGCTCGTGGGGCGTGTACGCGAGGGAGTCGGAGCATCCGGCCGAATCGAGCCAGGGGGGCCTGGCGCCGGCCGGGACGGCAAGGACCCGTTCGGCGAGCTCGGCCAGGGAGCGGGCGAGGCGGTAATTCCCGTCCCAGTCAAAATGGACGTGCTCGAAGAGGAGCTCGCGGCCCGCCGGCGGGGCGGAGGACAACGGGTCGGATCCCATGTCCATGGCCGCGTCGAGCAGCGTCGCGCCCTCTTCAGCCTGGGCCGCGACCCGTCGGATGATCCCGTTTATCTGGGGGTCGGGTCGGAAACGAAGGGCGTCCCAGTGCTGCGCGTCAACGAAGCGCCGCCTCGACGAGGCGATGTCGCCCCCTTCGAAATCGAGCCTGCCCAGCATGAACGACGTGTCGGCATACTGGGGGTCGATGCGCAGGGCCTCCATGAGGTCGGCGCGCGCCGGAACGCTTTCCCCGAGCAGCCATTCGATCCGGCCCCGGTTGAAGGCATGCGTCCAGGCCTCAAGCTGGGCTTCGCCGAGGCCCTGCCTGTGGACGGAGAGAAGGGGGGCGCAGTCCTTCAGATTTGAAACGACCGTGCAGAGGATTGTCTTCGCCCCGGCTCCCGAGGCCACCCGCACGATGTCCCTCAGGTTCGCCTCAAAGTTGCGGTAAACCTCCTCGAGCCTTGGATCATCCCCGCGGACGGCATTGTTCACAAACATGGACATTCCGCCCCACTCGGCGGGAGGGCGGCTGCGGCGGGTGAGCGAGCCGGCGACCCTGTTCACGAGCTGCCCGATCCGAGTCGACTTCACGAAGACGCTCAGGCGGGTGACCCAGAGCGGCGGCATCTCCGAGAGATAGGTGCAGCCCGGCCCGTAGGGGCCGACCACCTCGTTGTTGCCCATGTAGACGACGAAGAGATCCGGCGAGAATCCCGCAAGCTGCCGGGCGATCTGGTAGACCACATGCGAATTGATCGCGACAATGCCCGTGTTGATCACCTCGATCGCGCGGCCGGGATAGCGCGCTCGGAGCTGGGAACGCAGCTGCGCCGCGAAGCCAAACGGGGGCGCCGGCACGCCCTGGACCGCGGATTCGCCGAGGACGACCACGCGCAGGGTGCCGGGCGCCTTGCGGACCGGCACCCGGTAATTGAGCGGCCTCAGGTCAAAGCTGCTCGGCATGAAGGAGCTCACGAATTCTGGATTGGTCCGGAAATACCCGGGCTTCTCATCGGGAATGAGGAAACTGACGGGCATGCCGAATCCGGCGATCCGAAGCGCCGCCTCCAGGCCGAGGAACAGAAGAGCCGGGACGACGACGGCCGCGAGAGCCCGGTACAGCCAGAGCCTCGCCGCGGGCGGTGAGGGGCTGGGCTCTTCGTGGATCGGGGCTTGGTGGGCGCTCAAGGCGGGGGCGGGATACTGTTTTCGCCCGCGAATCCGTGTCAACCCAACCCCCTGGCCGGGAGCATTCTTGACAGGCAAACTGAACCGGGAGTGCATCGGGCATGTCCCTGAAGCCCCTGGATTTGGCTGGCGTCCCGGCCGGGGAGCCCGCCGGTGCGCAGCCTCCGGGGAATGAGGCGTCGCGGAGGATTCCCGGATGGGCCTGGGCGGGTTGCATTGGCCTGCTCCTATTGGCCGCGTACTGGCCGTGCCTGCGCGGGGGGATGCTCTGGGACGACGACGCCCACGTGACCCGCGCGGATCTGCAGCCGCTATCCGGGCTATTCCGCATCTGGACGAACCTGCGCGAGACGCAGCAGTACTACCCGGTCCTGCACAGCGCCTTTTGGCTTGAGCACCGACTCTGGGGCGACGCGACGCTCGGCTATCACCTGCTCAACGTTGCGCTCCACGGGCTCAACGCGTGCCTGTTCGCGGCGGTCCTGGCGAGGCTCGGCCGGCGCGCCACGGGCGCGCCCCTGCCGCCCGGCGCCGCCTGGCTCGCGGCCCTTCTCTTTGCGGCGCACCCGGTGTGCGTCGAATCCGTCGCGTGGATTTCCGAGCAGAAGAACACGCTCTCGCTCGCCTTCTACCTGCTATCCGGGCTGGCGTACCTGCGTTTTGAGGCGGGCCGGACCAAGGCGTCCTACGCCGCGGCCTTCGTCCTCTTCTGCGCCGCGCTCGGAACGAAGACCGTGACGGCCACCCTGCCTGCGGCCCTTCTGCTCATGGCCTGGTGGGGGAAGGGGCGCATCTCCTGGCGGCGGGACGCGGCCCCCCTCGTCCCATGGTTCGCGATTGCGGGGGCCTCGGGCCTCTTGACCGCGTGGGTGGAGCGCCGCGTCGTCGGGGCCGAGGGCCCCGCATTCGACCTGACGCTCGCCCAGCGGGTCCTCCTTGCGGGCCGCGCGGTCTGGTTCTACCTCGGGAAGCTTCTCTGGCCGGCGGACCTGGCGTTCATCTACCCCCGCTGGAACCTGGATGCGGGCGACGCTCGGGCATGGGCCTTCCTTTCCGCTTCGGTTGCCATGACCGCCGTTCTCTGGCTCCTGCGCGACCGCCTGCGCGGGGTGCTCGTCGGTTGGCTCTTCTTTGTGGGGTCGCTCTTTCCCGCGCTCGGCTTCTTCAACGTCTTCCCCTTCCTTTACTCCTTTGTCGCGGACCATTTCCAGTACCTGGCGAGCCTCGGGATCGTGGCGCCCTGCGCCTTTGGGATCGCCCGCCTGCTGGAGCGCCTCCCCCGGGGTGCGCGACCCTGGGGCCGGGCGGCCTGCGCGCTCCTGGTATCCGGCCTCGCGCTCCTCAGTCGGCTTCAGAGCGCCACCTATCGCGACAGCGGGACCCTCTATCGGGCGACGATCGCGCTCAATCCGGCCTGCTGGATGGCGGAGGGCAACCTGGCCGCGGAGCTCGCCGGGGCGGGGCGCACCGCCGAGGCCCTCGCGCACTACCGGCGGGCGCTCGAGATCAGGCCGGACTATCCCGAGGCGCACAACAACCTGGGAAATCTCCTGGCGGCAATGCCCGGGGGAGGGCAGGAGGCGCTGCTCCATTACGAGGAGGCGCTTCGCCTGCGGCCCGCGTTCGCCGAGGCGCACACGGATTTGGCGAACCTGCTTTCGGGCGTCGCCGGACGCGAGGCGGAGGCCGCCTCGCATTACGAGGAGGCGCTGCGGCTGAAGCCGGGGGATGCGTCGGCCCACTTCGGCCTTGCGGGCGTGTGGGCGCGGACGCCGGGTCGGGAAGCCGACGCCATCGCGGAGTACCGAGAGTCCCTCCGGTACCGCCCCGATTCCGCCGAGGCCCACAACAACCTGGGAATCGTCCTGAGCCGGACGCAGGGCGGGCTCGAGGCCGCACTGACGGAATACGCGCAAGCCGTGCGGATCGAGCCGAACTACGCGGCGGCGCATGCCAACATGGCCAACGTGCTGGCCGCGATGCCCGGACGGATGGAGCAGGCGTTTGCCGAATACCGGGAGGCCCTCCGGATCAATCCGCGCCTGGTGCAGGCGCATGAGAACATGGCCATCCTGTGCCTGCGGGCGGGCCGCCTTGATGAGGCGGCAAGGCACTGCGAGGAGGCGCTCGAGATCGCCCCGAACGACGCCGTCGCCCGGGAGATCCTCGGCCGGCTCAGGGCCGCGCAGCAGTAGCGGGCCCCGGCTCCTGCGCGGACGCTGTGCCTAGCGGGACGGTGCCCGCGCCTTCAGCATCTTCTCAAGCATGGCGAGGTTCTCGCGGGCCGTCTGGTAGTCCGGCTTGATCTGAAGCGCCTGTTCCCAATTCTCGCGGGCCGCATCGAGACGGCCCTCCTGGGCATAGACGATGCCGAGGCAGTTGTAGGCCTCGGGATAGTTGGGACGAAGCCGGAGCGCCGCCTCGGCGTGGGAGATCGCATCGGCGTAGCGCCCGGGGATGGCCGACAGCTGGAGCGCGAAGGCGAGGTGCACCCACGCGACATTGGGGTCGATCCGCAGCGCCTCCTCGTAGTGCCCGAGCGCCACCTGCAGGCGGTCCGGCATCCCTGAGAGCAGGTTGGCCAGGTTGGCGTGCGCCTCGGCGTAATCGGGACGGAGCCGAAGGGCGGTCTCGTACTCGGATATCGCGTCGGCCTCGCGCCCCGGCAGACGCGACAGCGTGTTTGCATAGTTCTCGTGAATCTCGGGAAAATCCGGGTCCAGGCGCTCCGCCTCGCGGTAGTGGGCCAGCGCCTCGTTCATGCGCCCGGGCACCCGGGCCAGGGAATTTGCGAGATTGGCGTGGGCCTCGGCAAACTCCGGCCTCAGGCTCAGGGCCTTCTCATAGTGGGCGATGGCCTCGGATTCGCGCCCGGGAACGGCCTCGAGGGCGAGGCCCATGTTGTTGTGCGCCTCGGCCGCCCCGGGATTGAGCTCCAGGGCCTTCTCATAGTGGGCGATCGCCTCCAGCTGGCGGCCGGGCAGCCTGGCCAGCTCGATCCCGAGGCCGATGTGGGAATCGGGATAGGCGGGATTGATGCGCAGCGCCTGCTCGTACTCGGAGATCGCCTCGGGATCGTGGCCCCCGGCCATTGAAAGGTTGAAGGCGAGGATATGGTGCGCCATCCAGCTCCGGGGGCTCCGGGCGAGCGTTGCGCGGAAGAGGGTCTCGTCGTTCACATAGAGCCGGCTCTGGCGATTTGAGAGGAGACCCAGTGCGCCGAGCGCCAGTGCGAACAGGAGGAGTCCCGCCCTTCGAAGCCGAGGGGATGCGCGGGAGAGCGCCACGGCCCCGGATGCAGTCGCGGTCGCGATGAACCCGACGCTCGCCAGGTATTGGAAATGGTCGGCCACGTACGAGAAGACGAAGGGATAGACGTTGAAAAACCCGAGCGCCGGGAAAAGGGAGCCGGTGAAGAGGAGCCAGCCGGCGAGGGGACCGCGCCAGCCCCCGCGCAGCATCCAGAGGGCGACGGTCACGGCGATCGCCGCGACCAGGTATCCCGCCCATCCGGGAGCGGAAGAGGGGACATCCCACCGCTCGTAGAAAAAGGCCTGGCCCGCCGGCCAGAGGAGCTTGCCGATGTAGAACCACACCGCGCGGCCGGCGAGCAGCACGCGCTCGAGCGCCGTGAGCTCGAATTGGACGCCGGTTGCGCCGATCAGCGTGCGCTCGACCCAGGCGGTGAAGGCGCCGGCCGCGAGCGCGACCGCGAACCAGGGGAGCAGGGGGACAAAGTCGCGGCGCCATGAGAGGGCGCCGTCCCTCCACCAAAGGACGACCAGGAGCGCCGCCGGCAGGGTGGCGGTGACGCTCTTCGTGCCCAGGGCTAGGAGAAAGAGCAGGGAGGCCAGCGCATAGGTCCGGGGCCGGCGGCTCCGGGAAAAATCGAGGTAGACGATTCCCGACAGGAGGTAGAACACGAGGGAGAGCGTGTTCTTCTGCTCGGAGATCCAGGCGACCGACTCGACGCACACCGGATGAACCGCAAGGACGAGGGCGGCGGCCCATTCGGTCCCGGCCGGCACGACCCGGGTGACGGGCGCCGACCACAGCCGGCGAAGGACGAGGGCAAGCAGGCAGCAGGACGCGCCGTGGAGCAGGACATTGAGCAGGTGGTAGCCGAGCGCCGCATCACCCCAGAGCCGGTGCTCGATCCAGAACGCGCTGTGGAGGACGGGGTAGTACTGCTGCGTCGCATGAACATCCGTCCAGATGCGGAGAAGCCCGGACCACGGGCGAAGATCGGGCCGCGTCACGTGGCCGGGATCATCCCAGAGCATGGAACCCCCGAGCGCCGGCCAGTAGCAGGCCAGTGCCGCCGCGAATATCGAAAAGACCATGCCCCACGACTTGAGGCCGGGCGACATGCCCCTGGGGGAATCCTGCATGCGCCACCCTATTTGCCAGTCTTGCGACCTTTCAAGCCCGGCCTGCGCGAACGGCCTTCACGCGAGTGCCTGAAGCACGTCATCGGCCGAACGCACGTTCCCAAGGCGCGGAAATACAAACCGGATCGTCGCCTGGTGCGCCTCGGCCTGCATGGCCGACATCCCGTCCTCGACCAGGACCTGGGCAAAACCAAGCTCGTAGGCGGCCCTCGCCGTCGACTCGACGCCGATGTTGGTGGAGATGCCCCCGAGAACGAGGGTCCGGATGCCGCGCCGGCGCAGCTGGAGCTCGAGATCCGTGCCATAGAAGGCCCCCCACTGGCGCTTTGTGATCACGAGGTCGCCCTCCCTGGGCCCCAATTCGGGAACGATCTCCGACCAGCCCGCTGTAACATTCCTCGGGGCGAAGGACTGGTCGGTGGGCACGCTCAGGGCGTCCTTGCGGTCCGGGGCGAACGCGACCCGGACGAGGATCACCAAACCGCCGCGCTCCCGGAAGCGGTCGGCCAACCGGGCGCAGTTTCTGACGACGTCGGCGCCCGAACGGGGGGAGGTCGGCAGGCCGGCGATGCCGTTCTGAAGGTCGATCAGGACAAGGGCGGTGGTCGCAGGATCAATGGGGGGAAGGCTCATGGAGGAACACGTGCTTTCCATCTTTGACGGGCGTGGGGGAAAATCCAAGAGCGCAGACCGGCGCATCGATAGGGACGCCCTCTGCCATGCGAATGCGGGAGAAACTCAACGGCCCCGCCGCTCGATGGGCCTTCCTCCGATCCCGACCGGACGGAAGGGCCTTTCGCCCCCATGCCGCCCGCTTCCGACGTAGACGGCGGGCACGACGGGGTAGGTGTAGTACAGGGCGGAGGGATAGCCGGAGCTGGCGTAGGTTTCATCGGGCGCCGAATACGCCTCGGCTGGCGGCGCCGCGTATTGGGGCTCCGGAGCGGAATTCACCACCACCGTCACGACGGTCGGGGGAGCGGGTTCCGCAGGCTCGGGCCCGAACGTCAGGCGGTTGAGCCGCTGGCTGCCGTCGGCGCCAAGAAGACGGGTGATGTCGCGGTCGACGTAGGCGATCGCGAGGGCCACGGCGCTCGACATTTCCGCCGAACCCTCCGCGAATCCCTCCCGCTTGGCCGCATCCTCCGCGTCGAGCACGGCCTCGATCCGGTCCTCAAGCAGGCCCTGCAGGCGCGCCGTGGTATCCGGCGGCAGATTCATCTGTGCAAGGACGTCCCTGTACTGGTTGGCGATCAGGCGGCGTTCATCCTCGCGAAGCATCCCGTCGGCGTCCTCGGTTCGGGTCGGCGCACCCGTTCTCAGGGAGGCCAGCGTCCTCGTGGGCCTAGCGGCGGCTCGGGCCACGAGTCGCGAAAGGTCGTCGACATTCCTTTCATTGCTCGCGATTGCCGCAACCTGGCCGCGCAATTGGATGATCTGGCGCCGCTGCCACGTGAACACCGCGGCACACGCCGCCAACAGAAACCCGACCCCGATCAAGGTCGTGCGCATGGCACAAATGTGCGCAGTCTATCCTTCCAGTCAAGTGGGGGGCGGGCTCGGGACTCAGGACGCGCCCGGGGCCTTCGATCCGTCGGCGTCCCCGGGAATTCCGAGTCGGTCGACCTCCATGAGCTCCGGGAAGAGCCGCATCCAGAGCAGGCAAACGACCAGGGTCCCGACCCCTCCCGCGACCGTTGCCATCACGGTTCCGAACCAGGAGGCGGTGATGCCCGACTCGAATTCGCCGAGCTGGTTGGACGTGCCGATGAAGAGCGAATTGACCGCGCTCACCCGTCCGCGCATCTCGTTCGGGGTCCCGAGCTGGACGACCGAGCTCCGGATGACGACGCTCACGATGTCGGCTGCCCCCAGAACGAAAAGCGCCGCGAAGGAAAGGGCCGGGGAGCGCGACAGGCCGAATACGACGGTGGCCAGGCCGAAAACAAGGACCGCCGCGAACATCTTCCGCCCGACCCGGCGCCCCAGCGGTCGGCGGGCGAGGATGGCAGACATGGCGAGCGCGCCGATCGCCGGGGCGGACCGGAGCGCCCCGAGGCCCCAGGCTCCTATTCCCAGGATGTCGCGCGCGAACGCCGGCAGCAGGGCCGTCGCCCCGCCGAGCAGGACGGCGAACAGATCGAGGGAGATGCTGCCGAGAATGACCGGGTTCCTCCGGATGAAGTGAACGCCCGTGAACACCGAGCTGAGCGTGGCGGACGCACCCTGCCGCGGGTTGCGCTTCCGGCGCAGGGCGAGCATGAAGCCGACGCTTGCGAATTCCATGAGGGCCGCGGCGCCGTAGCTCACGCCTGCACCAAGGCCGTAGAGGAGCCCGCCCGCGGCCGGGCCGACGATCGAGGCCACCTGAAAGCCGGAGGAGCCCCAGGCGATGGCCTTCGGCACGAGTGGCTCCGGCACCAGGGTGGGCATGATCGCCTGGCCCGCGGGGCGCTCAAAGGCGCGGGCGGCGCCGATCATCCCAATGGCCGCGAAGATGCCCGCGGGACTGAGCCAGTGTCCCCAGCTGCCTGCCGCCAGGACGGCCATCGCCGCTCCCTGGATCCCGGCTGAAACCGCGATCACCAGGCGCCGGTCATAGCGGTCCGCAACGTGTCCGGCCGGAAGCGTCAGGAAGGCCATCGGCAGGAACTGGACGAGTCCGAGCATGCCGAGCTGGAAGGTGCTGTGGGTGAGCGCGTAGAGCTGCCACCCCGCCGCAACCGCCTGCATCTGGTACGAAAGCGCCGAGAATCCCCGCGCGCACCAGAAAAGCCCGAAGGCCGGATGCTCGAAAAGGAGGGAGCGGGGCTTGGGGCCCCGAGTTTCTTCGCTCGGCATGGGCCCACGGGAATCGCCGCGGGGGGTTCCGGCGTCAAGCCGAAGCGGCCCCGTTTCCAGATCACGCTCGCCTTGGGGAGCCGCAGCCCGCTTAAACGGGTCGCTATGCCCGCCGAGAACCCAGTGCGCCCGATTCCGGAATCCGCCGAGAGCTGCCCCTGCGGGAGCGGGAGAGCCTTCGGGGCCTGCTGCGGGCCGATCCTCGGACGCCTGAAGGAGGCGGCCGATGCCGAGGAATTGATGCGCGCGCGCTTCACGGCGCACTGCACTGGAAACTATCCCTTCCTTCACGCCACCTACGTCGGCACGACGGGCAGGCCGTACGTGGCCGAGGAAGGCACTCCTGCCGAGAGCTGGACACGGCTGGTCGTCCACGAGCACGCTCCGGGCCGGACGACCGATTCGGCGTATGTGGACTTCTCAGCCTATTACACGCAGGAGGGTCACGAGGGCGTCCTTCACGAGAAGGCGGAATTCATTCGCCGCGAGGGCCGCTGGATCTACTCCCGCGCCGTGCGGCTGGGTCCGGCCCCGCTGCGCTCGGCCCACCCAAAGGTCGGACGCAATGATCCGTGCCCCTGCGGCAGCGGCAAGAAATACAAGCGGTGTTGTTTAGTGGAATGACCCAAGGATTTTTCCCTTCCCGACATTCGTTAGAGGCCGGTTTTTGCTAGGGGGTGGGGTCGGGAAGGAGGCAGGAATAGGGAGTTCAACTCCATCTCACGGGTGAATGTGGGAGGTCTTGGTCCCGCCCCCGACCCAGTAAGACACGAGCGGCTGCGCGCGAGCCTTGATCGTGGCGCCCAATGTAACTTCCATGTATGCATATGGACCCGAACCACACATCCGCGAGGCAGCAAAGCGCACCCCTTCGCCTGATGGCTTTTGGTACGGCAACCTGTGTTTCGGCGATTTACTTCACACAACCGATTCTGAATCTGCTGGCCGGAGCCCTCCATGCTTCGGTCCGTGAGATGGGAGGCGTCACGACGGTGACGCAGGTGGGCTTTGGAGCTGGCATACTCTTTCTTGTACCGCTGGGCGATGTGGTCGCCAAGAAGCGCCTCATTGTCGCCAAGCTCTTCCTTGTCAGCGTGGCGTTGGTCGCTACCGGCCTTGTGTCCAATGTGGCCGCGATGGCTGCCGGAGGCCTATGCATCGGATTATTTGCCTCGGCAGCACAGGATTTCGTGCCCCTTGCGGCCGAGCTCAGCCCGCCCGAGCGACGCGGGCGGGCAATCGGCACCGTGATGGGGGGACTATTGCTCGGAATACTTGGCTCCCGGATGCTCAGCGGGCCGCTGGCCGAACGGTTGGGTTGGCGAGCGCCGTTCTTCGCCTGCGCTGGTTTGACTCTGTTCGTTGCCTTGCTCACTTGGAGAAAAATCCCATCGGTCCCTCCGGCTCACGTCGCGACGTACCCTGCTCTCATGCGTTCCATTGGGGTGTTGATCGCCGAGCAACCGTTGTTGATCTTAAGCACCATCGGCCAAGGCTTCATGGGGCTTACTTTCAGCGCCTTCTGGACCATGATTTCCTTTCATTTGGGGGGACGGCCCTTCTTCTTAACGCCGACGCAGGTGGGAGCCTTTGCCCTCGCCGGCTTCGCGGGAGCGGCGATTGCGCCCGTCGCCGGGCACTTTGCCGACCGGCACGGGCCGCTCTTGAACATCAGGATCGCCATCGGCCTGATAGCCCTCTCGTTTGGGTCCATGCTTCTCTTCCCGGGCTCATTGGCCGCTCTGGCTGTCGCCACGGTGACGTTTGACCTAGGAGTCCAGTTGTCGATGGTTTCCCATCAGACGATCATTTATTCGCTCGAACCAAGCGCGCGGAGCCGAATCAACGCAGTCTACGTGAGCGGCCTGTTCGGTTTCTTTGCCTTGGGTTCCTTCGGCGCAAGTTGGGCGTATGCCAGCCATGGGTGGGAAGGTGTCGGGCTCCTATGCCTTGGGAGTTGCATGGCCGCTGCGATGGTGCACCTAGTTCTCTCAAAGCGATGGCGGGAAAGACGGGATGGTAACTTAAGGTTGAGCAACGCTCTGTAGTGCTCTCGAATCCGTGTAAGTTCGGGATAGGTCTTCGGTCATGGTCGAAAGGAGCTGGCACGTGCACATGGGCGACTGCCAGGCCTGGGGCGGCAAGGGAAGCGGTGTTGTTTAGTGGAATGACCTGACTCCTTCGCGCCATTAATCCCGCTGCGAGGAACGGGTTGGAATTGAGGCCGGCACCCCCTCAAGGGCTGGTGCGGGAAGCTCAGACCCAGTCCTCATTCTTCCCTTCACGAACATCCGGTTTGCTGATGTTTTTCGGAACAACCGTAAGGGCCGGCAACGGTATCGCCGCCCCCCATGGCGGTCCGCCGACCGTCCGCGTCTCCGGAGCGACGCTATGCGGCCCGCGTCGCCGGTTCCCTTCCACCCCAATTGCGCGTAATGCGGCGGCCCAGCATCACCCCTGGATTTTCGATGAACCGTTCGGACAGGTGGGCCACGGGAATCGTCAGCGCGATTACGGCAATTGAGAGCGCAATGCCCCATTCGACAGGGTGCTCCCTGGCCGATGTATATCGGAGCAGCACAACACTCAGGATCCGTATGAAAATGACGTTGTAGAGGTAGAAACTGTAGCTCGCGCGACCGAGGTAGACTGCGAATGGGCGCTGCAGGAAAGCTCCAAGGCTCCCGGCGTTTTCGTAGTAAAGGATGGCCACCAACAGGCCGGCGGAAACGAATAAGAGGCCCAACGAAAAGAGGTCCGTGTTTATTGAGTGTATCCTTGTCGGAATGAGATGTCTTGCTCCTAGCAAAACGATTAGAAGCAGCGGCCATGCGCCGGAGGGAAATCGAGCGGCTATCCGCGAGCCCGCCGAGGTGGGTATCAGGAACCCAAGAACGAAGCACAAGGTGTAGGTGCGCGGGTGCCCGAAGAGGGGGGCCAGCCAGGGAATCCTGAACAAGAGCCACGTGCACACATACACCGCGACGATTCCTGCGGCCCCTGCCGCGCGCCAAGAGACGAAGCTCACCAGGATCAATGGGATGGCCAGCATTTCCACCTGCAACGTCCACGACTCGCCTTGGATGGGATTATCAATGAGCAGGGCATTTTGCCAAAACTGCGAAACCGAGGCGTGGTCGCCCATGGCGAGGACAACGAGCGTATAGATTATCAGGCAGACAAAAAGGGCCGGATAGATTCTGAGAATACGCTTCACGGTGAAATCGATCGAACTGACGAGGGGTCGAAACTTCCTCTGCTGGAGGGTGCCAAAAAGCACAGCACCGCTCAAAACGAAGAAAACGGCGACTGCGGTTTGGCCGTTCCATATGCTGAGAACCACTTTATCAACCGTCCCGTATCCGCCGGGAATATTCCAGATATCGTGGGAAAGTATCCGTTGGATTTGGCTGGGGTCGAGCTGAAGCACTGAGTGGTACACGGCCACCGCGACCGCCGCGAAGGCCCTAAGGCCGTCGAGCTGCGGGTTTCTGGACCCTGCAGCGATTGGACTTCCCGTTTGAGAAACTCGGTCTGGAATCACAGTTCAGAGAATGGGATGGGGCCGGACGGCAATGAAGCAATGATCCATAGGGCGTTTTCGGTCGCGCACGAGCATTCCGTGCAGCGATTAGCGGGAACTGCACCTCCGCTTGGATTCCTCGCCCGCATCAGGGAACGCACGGTCCCGAACCCTCTGCTCTTCCGGAGGCGCCACCGTCCCAGGAGAATCCAGCATGCTGTCCGGTCCCCGGGGTTCAGTAGATCTCCGGCACGATCATCTCCTGCGGTATCGGCTCCCGCCGATAATCCGGGTGATGCACGCGGGGCGGGAGCACGATCGGCTCATGCTCGACCTCGGTGTAGTTCACCAGGGAGAGCAGGTGGCTAATGCAGTTGAGGCGCGCCTTCTTCTTGTCCGCACCCTGCACGACCCACCAGCGCGCCTCCGGAATGTGCGTGCGCTCAAACATGACCTCCTTTGCCTTCGTGTAGAGTTCCCAGCGCCGGCGCGACTCGAGGTCCATGGGGCTCAGCTTCCACTGCTTCAGAGGGTCGTTGATACGGCAGCGGAACCGGAATTCCTGCTCCTCGTCCGGGATGGAGAACCAGTATTTGACCAGCTGGATGCCCGAGCGGACCAGCATCTTCTCGAATTCGGGGACCGTGCGGAAGAATTCCTCGTATTCGGCATCGGTGCAAAAGCCCATCACGCGCTCGACCCCGGCGCGGTTGTACCAGCTGCGGTCGAAGAGCACCATCTCGCCCGCCGCCGGCAGGTGGGCGATGTAGCGCTGGAAGTACCACTGCGTCTTTTCGCGGCTGGACGGGGCGGGAAGGGCCACGACCCTTGCCACGCGGGGATTTAGCCGCTGGGTGATCCGTTTGATCACCCCCCCCTTGCCGGCGGCGTCCCTTCCCTCGAACACGATCACCATCCGGTGTCCCGACTCGACGACCCAGTCGTGCATCGTCACCAGTTCGCCCTGCAGGCGGAAAAGCTCCTTGAAGTACCGGTTGCGCGCCTCCCGGCTCGAATCGGCCTCGACCGGACGCGCTTCCTTGCCCGGCTGGGTGTGCTCCCAGTCCTCGCGCTCCATCTCGAGCTCCTCGTCGTAGTCGTCGATCAGCTCGCGGTGGACCCGCTTGATGAACTGTTCATCGGGATCGTGCGTATGGGTGCCGTTTTGCGTGGGATCGGGCATGGAGGAACGTGCAAGCTATGGCCGGTGGCGGCCTCCTGCAAGTTCAAGCCCAGAGCAGGACCCGTTCCCGTGGGGAGTTTTCACCCTCCCGTAACAATCGGGCCCCAAAAAAGGGTCTTTGGTCTCGGTCAGTAAACAACTTACGAAGCAGCGCCAGGCCCGGGCCAGGGGAGAGGGGCGTCTTCCCTGACGGCCGCGCCCTCCCATGGTTTGGCGACGGCGAAGGGTGCGCCCGCAATGACCCCCGCCGCCGGCCATTTCGATTGAAGCGGCTGCGAAAACCTGCCGTAATTTCCAGTCCCCAAAGCCCTTGCCCACCTTGCAACCCTGGACTGACCTCCAACGCATCCGCAACCAGGCCCCGCTCGTCCACAACATCACGAACTATGTGGTGATGAACAGCACGGCAAACGCGCTTCTGGCGCTCGGGGCCTCGCCCGTCATGGCGCACGCGCCCGAGGAGGTGGAGGAGATGGTGGCGATCGCCGGCGCGCTCGTGATCAACATCGGCACGCTTAGCCGGCCCTGGATAGAGTCGATGCTCAGCGCGGGCCGCGCGGCCCGGAGGAAGGGCATACCGATCGTCCTCGATCCGGTCGGCAGCGGTGCGACCCGCCTGAGGACGGAGACCGTCCTTCGCCTCCTTGAAGAGGCCCCGCCGGCCATCATCCGCGGCAATGCCTCCGAGATCCGCTCGCTTGCCCTTGCTGAAAAGGGGACGAAGGGCGTCGACAGCACCCGCGACTCCGTGGAGTCGGTGCCCGCAGCGCAGCAGCTCGCGCGGCGCTGGCGCTGCGTGGTCTCGGTCAGCGGGCCGACCGACGTGATCGTCGATGCCGATTCTGTCATCCGTGTCCACAACGGCGACCCGATGATGACCCGCGTCACGGGCCTTGGGTGCACGGCCACCGCGCTGACCGGGGCTTTCGCTGCGGTGAACCCATCCGCTTTGGAGGCGGCGGCGCATGCGATGGTGGTCATGGGTGTGGCCGGGGAGATTGCCGCCCTTCGTTCAACAGGGCCGGGCAGCCTTCAGGTCAATTTTCTGGACGCCCTTTTCCTGCTCGGCGAGGACGAGCTCAGGGGGCGCATGCGGGCGGGGGCAGACTAGCGCGTTTTCGCCGAATCCGATGGAACCTGGCTGGAGCGGGCCGTCCCCGCATTAAATTCTTGGGTTGGCCCCGGCGGGCGTCCACAAAGAGGCCACCCGTGAAACCGCCCCAACTCATCACCCTTGCGGCGGTCGCCGCCATCTTCCCCATGCAACGACTCAGCGCCTCGGAGACAAGCTCCCAGCCCCTCTACAAGGACCCCTCGGCCACGGTCGCCGCCCGGGTCGAAGACCTTCTTGGGAGGATGACGCTCGACGAAAAGGTCGGCCAGATCACGGGCGTATGGGTGCAGCTGGACGACGTGAAGAAGAGCGGCCTCGATGATTCCGCGTTCTTCCGCAAGATCATGCCCTTCGGCACGGGCTCCATCGGGCCGGCCCAGATCCTCGGCGCCGACGAAGACGTCGGACTTCGCAACCGGATGCAAAGGTTCCTCATGGAGGAGACACGCCTGGGGATTCCGGCGATGTTCCACGACGAGGGCTGCCACGGCCTCGTGAAGTCGGGCGCGACGAGCTTTCCCAACCCGCTGGGCCTTGCCTCGTCCTGGGACCCCGGCTTGGCGGAGCGGATCTACGCGGTCGTGGCGGCCGAGATGCGCAGCCGCGGCGCCCAGCATGCCCTGACCCCCATCGTCGATGTTGCCCGCGACCCGCGCTGGGGGAGGTTTGACGAGACCATGGGGGAGGATCCGTACCTGAACGCCCACATGGGGGCCGCGGTCGTGCGAGGCCTGCAGGGCTCCTCGGATGGGACGGTCGACGAGCACCACGTGCTGGCTACCCTGAAGCATTTCACGGGTCACGGCACCCCGGAGGGCGGGTTGAACCGGAGTCCGAGCGTGAGCGGCCCGCGCACGCTCCGCGAGGTCGATTTCGTCCCCTTTGCCTACATCATCAGGAACACCCATCCCGCGGCGGTGATGCCCTCCTACAATGAGATTGACGGCGTCCCGTCGCATGCGAACCGCTGGCTGCTTCACGACATCCTGCGCGGGGAATTCGGCTTCACGGGCCTCATTGTCTCCGACTATGAGGGAGTGCGGCTCCTGAAGGACGGCCACCATGTCACCGGCTCCCTCTCAGGCGCCGCGGCGCTCGCTCTCAATGCGGGCGTCCAGATCGAGCTCCCCCAGGCGGCCGCCTACCCGGAGCTGAAGGACGCGCTCGCGAGAGGCGAGGTCACCCAGGCCGAGATCGACGCAGCGGTGGCGCCGATTCTCGCCTGGAAATTCCGGCTGGGCCTGTTTGAGCATCCCTACGCGGACGTCGAGAAGGCGAAGGCCGTGGCAGCCGAGCCGTCGAGCCGGGCCCTCGCTCTCGAGGCCGCACGGGAGTCGATCGTTCTCCTCAAGAACGACGGCATCCTCCCCCTGTCGCCGAAGGCCGTCCGTACGATTGCGGTCATCGGGCCGAACGCCGACATCGCCCGGCTCGGCGGCTATTCCGGCACGCCGCTGCGCTCGGTCTCGCTCCTTGAGGGCATACGCGCGAGGGCGGGGGGGCAGGTGAGGGTGCTTTACTCCCAGGGCTGCGTCCTCGTGAAGAATGACTCGCGCAACGCCTTCCTCAGCTGGAAGGAGGAGCAGCCGGTGCTCGCGACCGACGAGGAGAACCGCCAGCTCATCGCGGACGCGAAAAAGGCCGCCTCCGAGGCCGATGTCGTCGTCCTCGCGATCGGCGAGACGGAGTCCATAAGCCGCGAAGCCTGGGCGCCGAACCATCTTGGCGACGCGGGCACGCTCGCCCTGCGCGGATCGCAACGCCTCCTTGCCGAGGCCGTTCTTTCGGCGGGCAAACCCGTCGTTGCCTACCTCAGCAACGGACGCCCCCTTGAGATCGGCTTCCTCAAGGACCATGCGGCGGCCGTCGTCGAGGGGTGGTACATGGGCGAGGAGACCGGAACGGCGGCGGCCGAGATCCTCTTCGGCGACATCTCGCCCTCTGGAAAGCTCACGGTGTCCTTTCCTGCTTCGGCGGGCCAGATTCCCGCCTACTACAGCAAGAAGCCGTATGCGGCCCCCTATGCGTACCAGTTCTCCGACAACCAGCCGCTCTGGCCCTTCGGCTTCGGCCTCAGCTATACGACGTTCCGCTATGAGAACGTCCGCCTCGCGCAGCGGGAGATCGCGCCGGGCGGAGGAACCCAGGTTTCGGTGGATGTGATCAACACGGGCACGCGCGAGGCCGACGAGGTGGTCCAGATGTACGTGCACCAGGAGGTCAGTTCGGTCACCCGAGCCGTCAAGGAGCTGAAGGGATTCCAACGGGTTCATCTGAAGCCTGGCGAGCGAAGGACGGTCTCGTTCCCGGTGACGGCCGATGCCCTGGCGCTCTGGGACATCAACATGAAGTTCACCGTCGAGTCCGGAGATTTTCAGATCATCGTCGGCCCGTCTTCGGCGGAAGGCCAGTCGGCCACCCTGACGGTGCGCGGGTCCTGACGGGTTTCGTCTTGTGCGTCCCGGCGATCGAGAATAAAAAGGCAATCCCCTGCATTCATGATCACATCAAACAAACTCCCCGTCCGCTCAGTCATGGTCGCCCTTGGCTGCGCCCTTGTTCTTGTATTCGCCCAAATTCCCGCCGTGCGGGCAGCCGACTCGGCGGCCCAGCCCGCCGACAAGTCCCACAGCCTGCCGCTGACCACGACCTTTGAAAAGGTGACCGTCGACGGCGTCAACGGGTACGTGCTCAACCTGAAGAACGTATCGAGCGACTCCCTGAAAGTGAACGTCACGGTCGTCCCGAGCGTCACCTTCCACGCAAACGCCAAGTCGAGGACGCTTCCCGAGAATGTGATCGAAGCCGGTCAGGTCTGGACGATCAAGGACCTTGCCGCGGGCGACAAGTTGAGCATCGCATCCGCCGGTTTCGACACGCTGGACGTCACGGTCCCCTGACGGGGTGAGCGTCGCCCCCACGGGGGCATTCCCGAGCTGCAGGGGAGGGGCCAACCGCTCTTCCCCTTTTTTTGGGCACCATCCGGCGACCGCCTGGGGATCTCCCCCGGCGTGCCGGAAGGATCTCGTGGGCTCCCCACGTAGGTCATTAGAGAAGGTGTTTGTCGCGCAATCGGGTCTTTATCCCATCCCGGACGGGGCGCTTTCATCTCGCGGCCGGGGCCCCATCCGTGATTATCAAGGGCTCGGCACCGCATAGCCTCCGCCGCGCCGAAGCGGAGGCCATCGTGCGGATGCAGAGTCACCTCCGCGATGATTGCCCTCTTGCGATACCCCCTCACCCGATTTGGCGGCGCCCTGGTTGCCCTGACGATGCTCTGCTCGGGTTGCAACAAGGAGACGGCGGCCCAGCCCGTTCCCGTGATCAAGACGCACCTCGTGGAGGCTCGGGAGACCGACGAGGAGATATCTGCCTCGGGTGTGATTGAAGCCGTTGATAAGGTGGAGCTTGGATTCATGGTCGCCGGTCGCGTCTCCACGGTCGATGTCGAGGACGGAGATACCGTCAAACCCGGCCAGTTGCTGGCAAGGCTCGACGACAGCGACCTGAGGAATGAGGTTGCGATCGCCGACGGCCGCCTGGCCGAGGTCCGCGACCGCCATGCGCGGCTTGCCCAGCTCAATGCGCTCGGAAGCCTGACCCAGGCCGATTTCGAAAAGGTCAAGGCCGCCCTGACGGAGTCCGAGGCTGCGTCCGCGCTTGCCCACCGCCGCCTCAGCTACGCCGAGATCCGGGCGCCGTTCGCCGGCCGCATCCAACGTCACGGTGTCGCGCGGGGAACGGTGGTGGCGCCGGGAATTCCCGTTTGCACGCTCGTGGGAACGGCACCGGTTTGGGCCACGCTCAGCGTTCCGGAGGTCGACGTTTCCCACATCCACCCGGGCGAACTTGCGCGGGTGTCTCTCGCGGCGGCGGAAAGCGTCGTCGCCACGGCGAAAGTGGAGGCCGTGCTGCCCCAAGCCGAGGCCATTACGCGTTCGTTCGAGGTCATGGTCAGGATCCCGAACCTGGACGGCGCCTTCCGTCCCGGCAACGTCGTCACGGCGTCGATCGCGACCGGGGTCCGCCGAAAGACGGTCACGCTGCCTCCCCAGCTCGTGCAGCGCTATCCCGATGGCAGCCTGTACGTCTGGCTCGTCGACGCCGCCGGGCGCACGGTGACGCGGCGAATTGTCGACGTGGGTCGCATGCGCGGGACCGAGGTCGAGGTCGTCGCCGGGCTCCATGCCGGCGAGCGGGTCGTGCTGGGCGGCGAGGTCCCGCTCTTTGACGGCATGCGGGTCGAGATCGGCGACCCATGAAGTTTCTGGTCTGGCCGCTGCGTCACCGCCACGTCGTCGTCGTGCTGGCCGTGATCGCGCTCGGCCTCGGGCTCCAGTCGGTGCTCACGATGCCCCGCCAGGACACGCCCACGATTTCCATCCACAAGGCGCTCGTGATCGCGCTCTACCCCGGGGCCACGACCGCCCAGGTCGAGCAGCAGCTCACGCGGCCGATTGAGGCGTATCTCTTCACGTTCACGGAGATAGATCCGGTGAAGAGCCACTCGGTCACCCGCGACGGCCAGGTCGTCGTCACGGTCGAGCTCCACGAATGGGTTGCCGACAAGGAGGGCTTCTGGTCGCGCCTGCGGCTCGGTCTCGCGGAGCTCAAGCAGACGCAGCTGCCGGCGAACACCCTCGGGCCCCTGGTGGATTCGGACTTCGGCCAGTCGGTCGCCCTCCTGATCGGCGTCACCTCGCCCCGTCACAGCTACGCCGAGCTGCGCCGCTTCCTCGAGCGCATCGAGGATGCGATCCGCACCGTCCCGGGCGCGGGCAGGATCAAGCGCTACGGCGAGCGCAATGAGACGATCTACGTCGAGGCCGACTCGCAGCGGATAGCGCGGTACGGTCTCGGGCTCACGCAGGTCGTGACGGCGCTCAAGCTCCAGAACACGACGCCGTACTCCGGCGACATCAAGGTGGCCGGGCTCGACGTTCCGCTGCACACACGCGGGCGGTTCACCTCCGTCGAGGAGATCAAGCAGCAGGTCGTATTCACCAACCCGCTTGACGGCAGCATCGCTAGGATCGGCGATGTCGCCCGGGTCGAACGGCGCCTTGCGGACCCCGACTCGCTCCTGCGCATAGACGGGCGGGACGATCCGGTGCTCCTTCTCTCCGTCGAGATGCAGCCGGGCAACGACATTGTCGCCTTCGGAGCGAAGCTTCGCGAGACGCTTTCGGCGACGCAGCGCCTCCTTCCCCCCGAGGTTGCGCTAAGCGTGATCAACGACCAGCCGGAGATCGTCGCCATCGCCGTCACGCATTTCATCCGGGAGTTCTTCATCTCGGTCGGCGCGGTCCTTCTCGTCACGCTCCTGCTGCTGCCGATCCGCGTGGCCTCTATAGCGGCCATGGCCATCCCCGTCACGATCGCCATCACCTTCAAGGCGCTCGAGCTGCTCCACATCGAGCTCCACGAGGTGTCGCTCTCGGCCATGATCGTCGTCCTCGGCATCGTGGTCGACGACGCGATCGTGATCGCCGACAACTACCTCGAGAAGCTCGACAAGGGGCTCTCGTGCTGGGATGCCGCGTGGCGGAGCGCCGGTGAGCTGGCGGTGCCGGTCTTCACGGCGACGGTGGCGATCATCCTCGCCTTCGCACCCCTCGCCTTCTTCCTGACCGGCTCCGTGGGGGAATTCATCGTTGCGCTGCCCATCACGGTCGCGATCGCCCTCTCGGTGTCGTTCCTGGTGGCGATGGTCCTGACGCCGGCGCTCTGCTACACGTTCATCCGGCACGGCCTGAAGGGGCAGGGCGGGAGCCTCGGCGTGCGGTTGCTCGGACTCACGCAGGGCGCCTATCGCAGCCTCATCGGCCCCATCGTGCGGCGGCCCGCGCTTTCGCTGGCCGCCGCCGCATTGTCGGTGCCCGCCGGCCTCCTCCTTCTTCCGGCGATCAAGCAGAAGTTCTTCCCGACCGCCGAGCGGGCGCAGTTCGTGATCGAGATCGACATGCCGCTCGGAACGCGCCTCGAGGCCACCGACGCGGTCGTTCGAGCCGCCGAGCGCGCGCTGAAGGGCGATCCGCGCATCACCCGCTTCGCCGCCTTTGTCGGTTCCGCGGCCCCGCGGGTCTACTACAGCTTTGCGCCGGAATTTCCCCGTCCGAGCTATGGCATGCTGCTCGTGGACACGCGCTCCGACGGCGAGGCGGACGAGGCCGTGCGCGACTACTCCCGGAGGCTGCTCCGGCTTGATCCAGACGCGCGTGTGAACGTGACCAGTTTCCAGCAGGGCATCCCGGTCGAGGCCCCCGTCGAGGTCCGCATCGTGGGACAGGACCTTGCCACCCTTCGGCGGCTCGGCGACCAGGTCCGCGCGATCTTTTTCGGCGTGCCCGGCGCGACCCAGGTTCGAGATGACTTCCGCGATGGGTTCTCCCTCGACCTGCAGGTGAACAGCGAGGTTGCAAACCGCCTGGGGCTCGCCACGAGCGTCATCGCAGCCGAGGTGATGGCCGGATTTCACGGCGTTCCCGTGACCGACCTGTGGGAGCACGACTCGCCGGTGCCGATCGTTCTCAGGCTTCTCCCGGAGGATAGGGCGACGTTCGACGACCTCGGCCGCTTCATGTTCAGGGCGCCCCTCACCCAGGGAAGCGTGGCCCTCAGGGAGGTGGCGCGGGTGGACCCGGTGTGGAGCCCCGCGCAGATTGCGCGGCGGGCGGGCGTCCGCACGCTGACGGTGAGCACAAACCCCGCGAGCGGCTATCTGGCTTCGAACCTGCTCCGGCCGATCCGCTCGGAGCTCGCGAAGCTGCAGCTCCCGGCGGGCTACCGCATCGAGATCGGGGGCGAATACGAGGGGCAGCAGGAGACCTTCCAGAAGATGGCCCGAGCGCTCGTCGCCAGCGTCATTCTGATCTACCTGGTGCTGCTGTTCCAGTTCGGCGGTTCCCGCGAGGCGATGCTCGTCATGCTTGCGATTCCGCTCACGTTCTTCGGCGCCATGGCCGGGCTGCTCCTCACGGGCAACCCCCTGGGATTCACCGCCTCCGTGGGGATGATCAGCCTCGTCGGTATCGTGATCCGCAATTCGATCATCCTGGTCGACTTTGCGGACGAGCTGCGTCGCACCGAGGGCCTGGACTCCGCCACGGCTGCGATCCGCGCAGGCGAGCGCCGCATGCGGCCCATCTTCCTCACGTCCATGGCGGCGGCCGTGGGCGTGCTCCCGATGATCCTCTCCGGCTCGCCGCTCTGGGCGCCGCTGGCGAGCGTCTTTTCGGTCGGCATCATCTGGTCCATGGTCATGACGCTCCTGGCCGTCCCGGCCGCGTACACCATCGCCATGCGAGGGGTGCCGGCCCGCGCGCCCGATCCGAAGGAGGCGAGGCCATGAGACCCGTCGCGGCCCTCCTCGCCTCGCTTTCGGCTGCGCTTGCCGTGTGCGCCTCCGAGCCCCCGCTCGCGCTTGACCAGGCGGTTGCGCTCGCCCTGGAGCGGAGCAAGGAGGCCAAGCTCGCCCAGCTCAGGGTTTCCGCGGCCCACGCCTCGGCGGACGCCGCGCTTGATTCGCGGTACCCGCGCGTGGATGCATTCGGGCTCTCGTCGTATTTCTCCGAGCCGATCGACCTCAAGGTGCGCGAAGGCGCGCTGACTCCGCTGCTTGACGGCCTTGGGGACAGGCTCGGCCTCGGCTCCCTCTCAGCCGCGGGCCCCTTTCCGCCGTCCGACCTCACGCTGGTCCACGGCGACTACCTCGAATCGATCGGAGGCGTCTCGATGCTCCAGCCGCTCACTCAGCTCTGGAGAATTGAAAGCGGCGTGCGCGCCGCCAGGGCTGACCTGACCGGCGCGCAGCGCGGCGCCGCGCGCGCGGCGCTCCAGATCCGGGTGGCCGTGGAGCAGCTTTATGCCGGGCTCAACCTTGAGGGGCGCCACCGCGCCCTCTGCGAGGCCCGGGTTGCCCAGGCCGAGCGACGGCTCAAGGACGCCGAGAACGCCCAGCGCCTGGGGGAACTCCTCGACGACTCCGTACTCGGGCTGCGCGCCGAGCTTATCGAGGCGCGCTCGGACCTGACGCGAAGCGACCAGCAGCGCGCCCGCCTGATGCTTCGCCTGGCGGACCTGATCGGCAGGCCGGGGACGACGGAGCTTGCACTCGCCCTGGAGCTCCCCGAACGCGAGGCGCACCCGCTCGAATACTGGCTCGAGAAGGTCGGGCAGAACCCTGACCGGCAGGTTGCCGCCGCGGTGGCAGAGAAGGCCCAGGCCGGCGTGAGCGCGGCCAAGCTTGCGCGCATTCCCGAGGTGTCGGCCTTCCTGACGGGATACGCGCAGGACGGCATGCCGCTCGTGCCCGATCGCGGCGCGGCCGTGGGGCTGACTCTCCACTGGAACGTGTTTGATTTCGGCCGGACGAAGTCGGAGATCGCGCGCAGTCTTGCAGAGCAGCGCCTGGCCGAGACCAACCGCGACCGGCTTGAGGACGAGGCGTCCCGCGAAATCCGCGAGACCTACCAGGACTACCTCCACGGCGGCGAACTCGTGGCCCTTGCGGAGCAGGCGGTGGCCTACCGCGCCCGCGCCTCGGAGCTCGCCCGCCAGAACGCCTCAACCGGGCTCGCGCTGGAGGCGAAAGCTCTCGCGGCGGAGGCCGATCTGCGGAAGGCCGAGTATGATCTCGCCGGAGCCAGGATCCAGCGCCACCTCGCGCTCCTGAACCTATACTCCCTGATCGGCGAATAACCTATCCTTTGAACATTGCCGAGATCGGGCGGGTTTTGAACGATGTTCCCAAGGCTCGCCCGCGGCGGGAGGGCGGAGGCATTTCGACTCGGGGCCATACTGGTTTCGTTGAACGTTTCGCCTTCATCTGGCACTCATAGGATATGGCCGAGCTTCAGCGCGCCTCTGACCCCGGGAAGCCCGCCTCCATCGATATTCGGGAATGGATCGATTCCCATGGCGACCGTCTGCTGCGATCGGCCTGCCTGCTGTGCGGGGACGAAACCGAGGCGCAGGATCTGGTTCAGGAAACCTTTTTGCAGGCCCTGAAGTCGATCGGCCTATTTCGCGGCGAATCAGCCGTTTACACCTGGCTGCATGGCATCCTCTTGAATTTGTGCCGCCGGCATTTCCGCAAGCAGAAGCGCCTGGTCTTTGAGGAGGAACCCTTCCTAAAGCAGTCATTTCGGCCCATGCCGGCCGATGAATTGGACCAGAATTTCTACACGAACAATCTCATGATTGCCGTGCGGAAATTGTCCCCTGAACACCGCGAGGTCATCGACCTTCGATACTACGAGAATCTGAGAATCGAGGAAATGGCCGCACAATTGGGTGTGTCCAAGGGCACGGTGAAATCCCGACTGCACTATGCCGTACGGCGTCTCGAAACGCTTATCCCGGACGAAATGAACCTTTTCTCGTTTGGAGGCACCCATAGTGAGGAGCCGTGATGAACTGTAAGACTTTCAGCGACCGGTTGCACGAGTACCTCGATGGTGCGCTGGGTGCCGAGGACGTGGCCGCCGTGCGGCAGCACCTCCAACACTGCGAAGCCTGCCGGCTGGCGTTGTCGCACGAGCGGGCGGTTGCGACCTCGCTTCGGCAATCCTTTGACCAGGCTACCGCCGGCATCTCCCTGCGTCCGGAAGCGCGGCGAAGGATTCTAAAGGCCTTGGAACCAGGTCCCGCGCCGCGGGCCTCTTGGTTGGATTCCCTGAAAAGCCTTTTGGCGACACGTCGCGGGATTGCAGCCGCGGCGTTGCTCGGTGCCGTGGTCTTCGTGCTTGGAACCGCATACCGTCATCGGGAGGCCGAAGATAAAGCCCTGAGGAATCCCGTCCAAGACGGCCGGCCGACCTGGGTCGTCGATGTCCCGATTCAAGCCGAGTACCACGTATTCCGAAGGGATCACAACGAGATCGTCGACTCCGTCGCGGAAAGCTCGGGCATTGCCTTTGTCGGCCCTTCAGGAGGCGCAGAGACCCACCCTTAACCTGCCATGAACGAACTCCGTTCCCCAATAAACCAAATCCTTGCATTGGCTTTGACCTTGATCCTTTCCGCGGGCGCGGGAACGGGATGCGCGCCAGCCAAAGAAAAAGTGACCGGAGCCGCGGATTCCCTCGTCATCCAGCCCGATATTGGGGCGTCGGATTTTGCACCGGGCGACCGCGTGGTCATCACCTCGCTCCGCGGCAACCGCGAGCACCTTGAAATAGGCGGCCGCTACACGTTGGATGGCTCGTACACGCTTGCTTCCGCAGGCAGAGCAGATCTGGCATGGTTCGTCACCTCGCACGGCCCCGTCGACAGCACCGAGGTCGAAGATACAGAACATATCAGCGCGACCAAGGGTTCCGGGACGTTTCATCTGGAGAAAACCCTCCACAACGACGGATGGATGCACGTTTCCTTCTATGTCGACGGTCGTTCGATTGGGGGCGTTTATTTTGGCGAGAAGGGCTTCGAAGACTCGGTATTGAGGAAGATATTCTGGTCGGAGCTGCCGAACCCCGCGGCGGGGAACTCCAAGCACATAGGTTCTGCCGTTTCCGCGGGCGCCGGAGCATCGCAGACCAGCCCGGCCAACCTGGCCATCCTGGCTTATCTGGGCGATCCGGTGCCTGCGCCGGCCAAACTTGACGATAGGTATTCCCCGTCGAATCTCAAACTCGCGTTCAATGACCTGAGCAGGAAGCTGGGAATTACGGCGCTTCGACTGGAGGTCGATGAATCGGAATTCCCGTTTGTCGTCTATGGTCTCATCGCCGGCCGCTGCGACTATCATGCGCTTGCGGACGGCGCCCGACAGTTAGACGGCTACACTTATGCCGGTTCGGTGACCAGCGGCGATGAAAGGGGAACGTATTTCGCCGTGGATATGATTCCGCCAAGGGAATTGCCCAGGGCGCGCATTGAGGACTGCAATCGCAGGCTTATGATCCGGCTTCAGATGCTCGCCGCTTCGGTACGCGCGCATAAACCGGATTCGGCTCCGCGGCCGATTGAGGCGGAGAGCGGCGGCGCAAGCACACGGTAACTCGGGCACCATGAAGGACCGGGGGCATGCATACCCCGATGATTGGGAGGGTTTGAGCCGGGGCCGGTGCGCGGGCTCGTTCGAAGGCACAACAAACGCGCAGGCACGTGATCGGAGGAATGGTTTGCTCCCCACCCGGGGTTCGATGCAATTCCCGCATGCGCGTCTGCTCCCGAGCATTTTGGCGACTCGCGTATGGAGTTGTCGCTGTGTTCTTCACGTGGATTGTGGCGCACTATTACATTCCGGGTAAGGGATTTACGTATCTTATCGAATTCGGTGGGCTGAATCACGCCGCCTTCCTGCCGGAAGTGAGGGCGGTGAACCACTTCGAGATCCCGGGCTCCCATGGCTACGATGGGCAGTGGTACGCGCAGATAGCGATGCACCCGCGCGTTGGGGACCCGGCGCTGGGCGCGGCGGTCGACAAGCTGCCCTACCGCGCCCGACGAATTCTCTTCGAATGGACGGCGTGGGTCCTCGGAGCCGGAGACCCGATACGGGTCATGAACGCCTACGCGCTCCAGAATATTGCAGGCTGGTATCTTCTGGCCGCCCTTCTCATGCGCTGGTTCCCTCCGCTGTCCTTTGGGAACTTCTTCCGGTGGACCGCAATGCTGTTCTCGTTCGGCCTGATTTTCAGCGTCAGGGGTGCGCTCCTGGACGGCCCGAGCCTGCTCCTGGTCGCCCTCGGGATGGCGCTCATCGAATCCAAACGACCCTTTGCTGCGGCTTGGGTCTTGGGGATCTCGGGCCTGGGAAAGGATACGAACGTCCTCAGCGCCCCGGCGTTGAGGTTTCCCGAGTCGGCGCGAGCGCGGGCCTGGGCCAAGTGGATGGCCCAGGTCGCGCTGGTTCTTGCCCCCGTAGCCCTCTGGGCCTTTTGCCTGAAGGTGTGGATCGGAAGCGGCAGCGACATCGGAATCGACAACTTCTCCGTCCTTGGCGCCGGGCTTTGCCACAAGGCGCTTGCGACAGTCAGCGGTCTGATCGCGGAGGCTCACCCGTTTCAGTCGGTGCTCGCGTTCGACCTCCTTGTGCTTCTGGGGCTGCTTGCCCAGTTTTTCTTCTTTCTATTGCGCGTCCGCTGGAAGGAGTCCTGGTGGCGGTTAGGGGCGGGTTACGCCGTGCTCCTGATGTTCCTGGGTGACGCGGTCTGGACGGACTATCCCTCCGCGGCCGCGCGCGTGCTTCTTCCAATGACGCTCGCATTCAACGTGCTCGTTCCGCGCGGAGGCTGGTGGCCCGTTCTGCTTTTCATGGGCAACATCGGCGTCTTCGGTTCGGCGGACTTTCTGCGCACAGGCATGCCGGACACAATTTCGGATTGCTATGTTGTGGAGGGCCCGTGGGCGCTGAGGTTCAATGCCAAGGACAACTTCGGCGTGACGGCCAGATTCGGCCCGCGGAACTGGTGGATGCCCGAGAGGGAGCGGATGCCCGGAAAACGGACCGACGACTATTGGCGTTGGAGCTCGGGTGACAGCTCGATCATCCTCAGCAATCCGCAGCCGTTCGAGATCTCCGCGGACATCACCTTTGGAATGGCCACGGTGGATCCGCGTGCGGTCACCGTCACCCGGGACTCCGTTGCCGTGTGGAACGGGGCGCTAAAACCCGGCGAGGACAACCGGGCGCACCTGGCGGAGATGGTGCTCCCTCCCGGCGACACGGTGCTGCATTTTTCCAGCGACCGGCCGGGAGTTGCCCCCGGCGGGAGCGAACGCAGGCTATTCGCATTCAGTGTCAGGGACCTGAAGATTGTCCTTAAGGGGAGGCGCTGATTCGCGCCCGGCGAGAGACGCAAGGGTTCACCGCGACGGGAGGGCGGCTGGGACGTCCACCCATGGGTAACGGATCCTCCATTCGGATTTCTCGCCTCAGCCTGCGGGAGCCCTCTTTGCAGGGGAGCCAAGCGCCAAGGCGGCAGCCAGTGCGCCGAGAGCGGCGCACGCCAGCCAGAGGACGGTCGGCCCCGCCGCCAATAGAGACATCCCCAACGCGGGGCCGACAACGAGGGCCAGCGTCCACGTCATGCCATAAACACCCATGTACCGACCCCGCATGGATGGCGGGGCCAGGTCGGCGACATAGGCCGAGGCCATGGGCATTGAGAGCATCTCCCCAAGGGTGAAAACCGCCATGCAGGCGACCATGGCGGGGATGGAGGTCGCGAGTCCGAGAAGCGCAAATCCGAAGCCCGCGAGCAGGAATCCGAGCGAGATGACGCGGGGTGCCGGGAAGCGGCGGGTCAGGGTGGTCAGGGGAAGCTCGAACACGACAACCATCGCGCCGTTAAGCGACAGGATGGCGCCGTAGGTCGTGGCCGAAAAACCGATGTGGGTTATGTGCAGTCCGAACGTTGAACTCGCCTGAAAGAAGACGATGGCAATCGTGAACGCGGAGGCGAGGATCCGGGGCAGGACCCGGTCCCGCCGCAGCGCCCGAACGAGTTCGCCCCAGCTGGCCTGGGTGGTCCCGGCTCGGGAGCCCTTGGGGAGCGCGAAGAAGGCGAGCACACCGTAAAGGACGCTGGTCAGCGCATCGCCCGCAAAGAGCCAGAAGTAGCCTCGTTCGGCGAGAAAACCGGCGATGGCCGGCCCGAAGGCCCACCCCGCATTGAATGCCGTTCGGAGGGCCGAGTAGGCGGTCACCCGCTGGCCGGCGGGAACAAGGTCGGCGAGTAGCGCGCTGCTTGCGGGCCGGTACATCTCCCCGGTGAGGCCCGCAAGGGCCGCAAGAGCGAGGATGGAGGGAAGCGTATGTGCCTGCGAGAGGAGCATCATGGCGATGGCGCCCGAAAACATCGACAGGACGATCGTGCGGCGCCGCCCAATCCGGTCTGCCAGATAGCCGCCGAGAAGGGAGGCGGCCAGGTTGCCGGTGCCATAGGCCCCAAGGGCCAGCCCCGCAGCGCGGAGCGGATATCCCCCGCGGGTGAGGTAGAGCGTCAGGAACGGAATGACGAAGCTCCCGAACTTGTTGAGGAACGTCCCAAAGAACAGGACCCACGCCGCCCGGGGTAGGGAGCGAAGACTTGAAGTCAGGGTGGGTTGCTCGGTGGACATAAAAGAAAAAACCCTGCTCGCCGGTTGGCGGGCAGGGCTTGGAAAAGGTTCTTGGGGGAGAGTGTTCCTGCGCGCCGGTTATGATGTCCTCTTTGCGACAAAGACGCCCATGCGAAGCCCGAGCTGCACCGCGCGGGTGGCCGTCAGGATTCGCCAGGGGGAGGAATATGCGTCCGGGGTCTGCATTTTGCCCCTTGCGAATGGCTTGGGTCGGCGGGGCCGTCAAGCGCCGAAGTGATCGGGCCTCGGGGGCTAGTTGCGCCATTCGCCGGGAAGCAGCGATCCCGGGCCGAGTATCGTGAAGCGATAATAGAGCCAGAATACGACCGCGCCGAGGACGACGAGGAACAGAATCTCTCCAAGCGTGCCGGCGCCCTCGCGGCTCTTTCGGTGGAGGAGGCCGACCACGGCGCGGACCGCGGGCTCGAGGACAAGGCCCACGAGGCCGGCCCCGAACAGAATCATCCCGATCGTCGCCGCCGTCCGCATAAGGGGGTCGTCGATGAGCTTGAACTTGTAGCCGATCACGCCGGTGCAAAGGTTGAGGATAAGCAGGCAGCAGGGCAGGACGTAGAGGTTGCGGATGACCGGATAAGTTTTCATCGAGCGCCCATGGAGTTCGGTGAAATCGCCCGGGCGCTCAACTGAAATCAGCCCGGTATTTTAAGGATACGCCCGTCCCGGGGCCCTGGAGGGCCCGCTCCCTCATTGGAAGGCGTCGGCCGGGACGTGGCCCGAGATTCTCAGCTGGACGGCGTCCCTTAGTTCTGAGGCGTCCTGCGGGGCAAGCTCGAGGGCCCGCTGCCAGTGCCGGCGCGCTCCCTGCGCGTCCCCTCCGAGATAGACGGCGTCGCCCAGGTAGAGTTGAAGGTTCGGTTCCGCGGGCTGAAGGGAGGCCATTTTCCCAAGGGCCTGCGCCGCGCCCTTGTAATCCCGGAGACGAAGGCACGCCTTCGCCTTGAGCGTGTAACCCCTCATGCCTGCGGGCATAAGAGCGATGGACTTCTCCGACAGGCGCAGCGCCCCGGCGAAATCCCCGCTCGCGGCCGCAACGCTACCGGCAACGAGGTAGGCGGTGTTCAGCATCTTCATCACGCGGTCCCGCCTGGGATCCCCCGGCCGGGCGGCGGCGACCGCCTCCTCCAACGGCTCAATGGCGGACAGGGCGTCGGACTTTTCCATGTAATACTGGCCGATGAGCCCCCGGGAATCAATGTCGGAGGGGAACACCCGGGCCACCCGTTTCAGGCAAGTCACGGCCTCCTCGTGCTCACCGGCGTTCCACAGGATCTGGACCAGGCTCATGTTGGGCATGTACAGGTAGGGCTCCGCCGTCAGCACCTCGGTCAGGAGGCTGCGCGCGAGCGTCTCGTTTCCCATGCGGACGGCGACTTCCGAGTAGGAAAGCAGGATCGGCACCGAATGCGGCATCCTTGCGCGGTAGCCGGCGAGGAGCTCCGCGGCAGCCGCGGCTTTCTTCTCGGTGAGGAGGGCGTTCACTAGGAGGGGGACGATTGTCTCCGGGTCGCCCCCATAGTTGAGCGAGAGCTGGTATTGCTGCACCGCCTCGGGGTAGTGGCCGGCCTCCTTGTTGGACCACCCGCGCAGCATCGGGGGGATCCAGCTCTTTGGACTCAGCTCCTCGAGTCTGTCCATCAGGGGTAGGGCCTCGTCCATCTGGCCCGCCAGCCGGTATTGTTCAAACGCAAGGGCGAGCTGCTGGCGGTCGTAGCAGTCGGCCAGCAATGCCTTCATCCACGGATCGGGCGGCACGGGCTCGTGAGTCTGCTGGCTCATCGCGCGCAAAGCACCCGCGCCGTCTGCGTCTCCCCGGCGGTCCAGGATCTGCGCAAGAAGGGCCTCGGCCGAGGTCGATTCCGGATGCCGGGCCACGAGCTTCTTCAGGTGCGCGATGGCTCCCTCGTCGTTGCCTCGCTGGAGCTCGATGCGGGCGAGCCCGTACGAGGCCTGCGCCTGGTCGGGCTCGGCCGCCAGGACCTCCCCGTACTCCCTCTCCGCCTGGTCGGGCTGGCCCGACTTGAGAAGGACATCGGCCAGGGCCATGCGGGCCGGAATGTAGATTGGATCCTCCCGGAGCGTGGCCCGAAGCTCCGACTGGGCTGCCCCCAGGTCACCCTCGTCCTGGTCGATGGCTGCGAGGTAGTAATGGTCGCGCGCAGTCAAGCCGTCCGGCGACGCGGCGAGCGCCAAGAAGCACGCCCTCGCCTCGGGATAGAGGCGATTCGCCTGGTAAAGGTGTGCAAGGTCCCGCGCCGCCCCGATATCTGGGCCCGAACCGGCCTTCTCCCGAGCGCGCCGGAGCGCGCGGTCGAAGGCTCCCGGCAGGCCGGGATAACGGGCGAGCGCGGGCAGCTGCGGCCTGTGGGCTCGCAGGCCCATGTAAAGAAGGCCGGCGAGCGCAACGGCGGCGGTGGCGAAACAAACCCATTTGATGGCTCGCCGGCGTGTCATCGGAAAGACGCAGACTTGTCCTTAATGCGGCGCATCGCAAGGTCCGGCTGAGCGGTGGGTCGCGGGTGTTCGATGGCGAGGCTTCGGCACCCGAAGCGAACTCCTTTCGACGGCCCTTTTTCCTGGCGATCACCGGTTGCATCCAGCCCGCCTGTGCGCACGATGGGAGTGCCGCGCCCGTCCCGGGTCGCCCGGGGCCTCGACAACGGCTTTATTTGAAACCCCCAAGAGTCGATACGGCTTCCGCAATGAAACCCCTACTGTCCTCCTGTGCGATTCTCGTCGTCCTAGCCTTGGCCTCCGCCGCGGGGGCGCAGGCGCTGGCCCCTGTTTTCGAGGCCCGGGTGGGCGGGGTGCCCGTGGTGCTCCACGGATTTCTCCAGGGAGACTTTGGGCTTTTCGAGCTGCGGGGGCCGGTCGAAATCGAGATAAAGGCCCCCTTCGACGTCAGGTGGGCGGACGTGAGGCCGAGATCCTCCGGCATCGTGCCTTTCGTGGAGAGCGACCATCGGACCGTTCGGTTCCACATGGCGGCACCGCTGCCGGTCACGATCGAGTTCAACGACGACCTGGCCAAGGTGCTCCACCTGTTTGCCTATGCCCCTGAAAAGGGGCCGCCCTCGCCGGGGTCGCCCGGCGTCCTTTACTTCGGTCCCGGCGAACACGAGGCCGGACGCATCGACCTGAAGGACGGCCAGACGCTCTATCTTGCGCCGGGGGCCTGGGTGAAGGGATTCGTCCGCTCGGTCGGGGCAAAGGGGGTCGCTATCCGGGGGCGGGGCGTGCTCGACGGCTCCGGCTTCAAGGAAGATGCGGAAGCCGGAGGCGCCCCTTCCGCGGCGCCCGCGCGTTCGGAAGCCAACGGGTGGTCGTCGCAGGAGCGGGCGGACGCCTATGGGATGGGCCGGCGCAACATGGTCTACCTCCAGGGCACCGACGGGGCCACCCTAGAGGGCATCACGATATTCAACAGCCCGGGCTGGACCGTATGCGTCAGGGACACGCGGGGCACCCGCATCGATGCCATCCGCATCCTCAATCCGAGCGTCAATTACGGCGACGACGGGATCGACATCGTGTCGTCCACCGACATGCGCGTGGAGGACTCCTTTGTGCGGACAAACGACGACTGCATTGCGGTTAAGAACCTGGACGACGTGGAAACCCACGGCATCAGCATTAGCCGGTGCGTCCTCTGGAACATGCCCACGGGCGGCAACGCCCTGGAGATCGGCTTCGAGACCGGGCACACGCGGATCTCGCGGATCAAGTTTGAGGACATCGACATCATCCATGTCCAGCGGGGGTCTGCGATCAGCATCCACAACGGCGACGCTGCGACGGTCGAGGACGTGGCCTACCGGAACATCCGGGTGGAGGATGTCCGCCGCAAGCTGGTCGACTTCGGCATCGTCTACGCCCAATACGGCTTCGACCGGCCGCCCACCGAGGAAGAGCGCGTGCGCCGGATGGATGCCGGGGGCGTCTGGGACGGCGAGGAGCGGACGACTCCCGCGGAGGCGGCGGCGCTTGCGCGGAACCGGGGGCATATCCGAAACGTGACGGTCACAGACCTGGCCGTGGTCGAGGGAGCCCTGCCGTACAGCGTCATTGCGGGCTTCGACCGCGACCACGCGGTCGAGGGCGTCATCTTGAGCGGCCTGACCTACCTCGGCCGCCCGGTCCTAAACGCCGCCGACGGCAAATTCGTGATAGAATATGCGCCGGGATTCGAGATGAAGTGAGACGAACCTCGGCGCCCTGGTGGGCGTCGGCTCCAGCGCTTTGGGCGCTCCTGCGGGGACCTGCCGCGCGGGGGTTCGGGCTTTAGTCCTGGGTGTCGTAAACCTCGATCAGGGCCACGCCGGTCGCACCGCTGACGCTCGTCACCTGGACCGTGTAGGGACCGGGCTGAAGCGTAACGATGAGGGCGGCATCCTTGCTGCCCGAAGGCAGCGGGAATGCCCCGACTTCAGCCGAAGTGCTAACAAGCTGCGCAGCCGAACTGGCGCCGGTTCCGTTGTTCCAGTTGGCGTTGCTTGCGATCTGGGTGGAGCCGGAGAACACGGTGATCTGGGGATCGGCGAGGACACCGGCGACGCCAAACTCCGACAGCGTTGGGCCGATTCCGCGAATGAGCACGGTCTTTGATTCGCTGCCCCCGATGACCAGGCCGGCAATGAGCACGCCGCTTCCTGCGGTGACGTTCATGCGCGCGGACACATTGACGAGGCTGGCATTTGGATTGCCGCCGGTGTCGTAGATCTCGATCAGGCCGACGCCCGCCGTTCCATTCGTGGTGAGCAGGCCGGTCGTGTGGGCCCCGTTGTTCACGGTGACGAGAAGGGCCGAGTCCAAGCTTCCGCTGGGAAGGGCGAACGCTCCGACCGATGCCGCCGTGGAGGCGATCAGGGCTCCGTCATTCTGACCGCTGCTGTTGACCCCCCAGCCGCTGTCCGTCGCAAGGACGCCTCCGCTGGCGTCAAAGAGCGTGAGGATGGGCGCCGCGAGGAAATCGGTGATGCCGAAGGACGCAAGATCCGGGCCGATCCCCCGGATAAGAAGGTTCTTCGCGTCTCCGAGGACGACAAAGCCCACGATGAGGGTGTCGCTTCCGCTTCCGGAAAGGGCGCGCGCCGAGAAGTTGACGATGTGGCTGAAACCGAGAGGGGTGATCACCCACGTCAGGGTTGTGGTGCTGGTGCCGGTGGAGTTCGTTGCGGTTACCGTCACGACATAGGTGCCTGCGGTGGTCGGCGTCCCCGTGATGGTGCCGGTGAGCGTATTGAGGGTCAGCCCGGGCGGGAGACCGGTGGCGGTATAGCTCGTGGGAGAGCCGGTTGCCCCAATGGTGTAATTGATCGCAGTTCCAACACTGCCGGGGGCGGTGGTCGGGCCCGTGATGACAGGCACGGTGCCTGCGCCGGCGACCGTAAAGGTGAGCAAGGTGGTGCTGGTGCCGGTGGAGTTCGTTGCGGTGACCGTCACGACGTAGGTGCCTGCCGTTGTCGGCGTCCCCGTGATGGCACCGGTGAGCGTATTGAGGGTCAGCCCGGGCGGGAGACCGGTGGCGGTATAGCTCGTGGGAGAGCCGGTCGCCCCGATGGGGTAGTCGACCGGCGTGCCAACGGTGCCCGGAGCCGTGGACGGGCTCGTGATGACCGGTGCTGCGTTGGCCGCAGCGACCGTGATGGTCAGGCTGGCTGAACCCGTGCCGGCGGTGTTCGTTGCCTTGATGGTCACGATATAGGTGCCTGCGGTCGTGGGGGTCCCATTGATGGCGCCGGTCAGGGCATTTAGGGTCAGCCCGGGCGGAAGACCGGTGGCGGCATAGCTCGTGGGCGAGCCGGTGGCCCCGATGGTATACGTGGGGAACGGGTTGCCGACGGTCGCCGGATAGTTCCCGCCGGTCGTGCTCGTGACAACGGGCACCACGGCAGGCGGCGCAATGGCAATGGCAAATACCGAGGTTCCGGTGCCTGAGCTGTTGGTGGCTGTGGCCGTCACCGTATAGGTGCCCGCTACCGTGGGCGTGCCGTTGATGGCTCCGGTCGCCGCGTTAAGGGTCAAGCCCGGCGGAAGTCCGACAGCAGTGAAGCTCGTCGGTGAGCCCGTTGCGGCGATGGTGTAGGTGGCAAGAACGGATCCAACCGTTCCCGGATAATATCCGCTGGTCGTGCTCGTAATGACCGGTACGGCTCCGGCTGCGGCGACCGTGAGGGTCAGGGTCGCCGTGCCGGTGCCGGTGCCGTTTGCGGCGCCAAGCGTCACAACCGAGACGCCGGCCGCCGTGGGCGTACCGTTGATGGCTCCGGTCGCCGCGTTAATGGACAGGCCGGCCGGAAGACCGGTGGCGGTATAGCTCGTGGGTGAGCCCGTGGCCGTGATGGTGTAGGTGGCAAAAACGGTGCCCACGGTTCCGGGCGCCGCGACAGGGCTCGTGATGATCGGTGCGGCGCCTGCCGCAGCGACCGTGAGGGTCAGGGTCGCCGTGCCGGTGCCGGTAGCGTTTGTAGCACCTAGCATCACAACCGAGACGCCGGCAGCCGTGGGTGTGCCGTTGATGGCCCCGGTTGCCGAATTGAGGGACAGGCCGGCCGGAAGGCCGGTGGCGGTATAGCTTGTGGGTGAGCCCGTGGCCGTGATGACGTAGGTGATAAACACGGTGCCCACGGTTCCAGGCGCCGTGACGGGGCTCGTGATGACCGGTGCGGCGCCTGCCGCAGCAACCGTAAGGGTCAGGGTCGCCGTGCCGGTACCGGTAGCGTTTGTGGCGCCTAGCGTCACAACCGAGACGCCGGCAGCCGTGGGGGTGCCGTTGATGGCCCCGGTTGCCGAATTGAGGGACAGGCCGGCCGGAAGGCCGGTGGCGGTATAGCTCGAGGGTGAGCCCGTGGCCGTGATGGTGTAGGTTACGAACACGGTGCCTACGGAGCCAGGCGCGGTGACGGGGCTCGTGATGACCGGTGCCGTGCCGGCTGCGGATACCGTGAGGGTCAGGGTTGCTGCATTGCTCGTGCCGGTCGCATTCGTCGCCGTGACTGACACGACGGTGACTCCGACGGCGGCGGGCGTGCCCGTGATGGCGCCGGTTGCCGCGTCAAGCGCGAGTCCGGCCGGCAGGGGGCTTGCGGCATAGCTCGTCGGCGAGCCCGTTGCCGTGAGGTTGAATGTGAAGGCTGCCCCGACCGTGCCCGGCGCGGCGGTCGCACTGGTGATGGACGGCAGCCCGAGGACATCGAAGCTCTGCTGCAGAAGGTTCGCGGTGAAGGAAGGGGAGGCGGTCTGGCCGGCCTGACGCGCCTGCAGGGTAACGATTCCCGGGGCGGTGGTCGTCACCGTGAATACCCGGAGCGAGGTCGGCGTCGCGCCGGAGACGCCGGTCGTCTGCACGGTTGCGGGTCCGCTCACGACGGTGACGTCAATATCCAATCCGGAGCTGGCGGTCGGGGTGACAGTGAACACGTCGCCGACATTGTGGTTTTGGATGGCTTCAAAGCTGATCGATTGAGCGCCGGGGGCGAGCGATCCGGTCGCGTAGAACTGGCTGCCGCCCCACGCACCGGCCGGCCCCGTGGCGCCGGCCGCGAAATTTAGCGTGTTGAAGACGCCGCCGAGATTGGCGATGTCCGATATGGTCCGGTTCCCGGCAACGAGGCTGGGATCCAGCCGGCCGAGGATCGTGTTGCCGGTGATGGAATCCAGCCGGAGGTAGTAGAACTGGCTTGCGGGAATGTCCCCCTGGACCGACTGGCAAAAAGCCAGCGTCGTGTAGCCGCTGGCGCCATAGCTGCCGACCGCAGTGGTTAGATCCAGGGTGTCGCTCGAGGCGCCTGTCAGGGCGGGGATCATCACTCCGAACTGGGTGTGGCCCAGAGAATCAGTCCTCAGGTAGTAAAGGCTCTGGTCCGCATAGGGTGCGCCGGCCGAAAGGATCCCGGTGGCCCACGCGAGGCCAAAGTAGCCGTTTGAACCAGGGCTGGCCGGGGTGCCGGCCGTGGGTCCCTGCCACGACATGGGCTTCAAGTCCGCGATCGAGCTCGAGGTGCCGGTGCCTGGCACGATCTCGGCGAGATAGTCGACATTGCTGGGCGTGTGATGGATCGAGTAAAAATTACCCGCCCCGAAGCCGAGATCCGCCGCGGCGAAGGTCAGTCCGGAATAGGAATCCGGGGTGAGTTTTGAGGCGACGTCCAAGTAGGTTACGACCCCCGTTGGAGATGTGAGGGTCCCAAAGCTGGTGAAGGCCGTCGCCGGATTGGCGGCCCCTCCGGGGATCGCCGCGCCCGTCAGCGTGTAGAACGCAACCGAAGCGGGAGCGCCCGTCAGGGGGATCTGGCCCGCGACATACTGAATTCCCGCCAGATTGTTGCCGATGCTGCCGGGCTGGTTGAGGGCTGTCCCGATCCTCTGGGTGATGACGGCTACGCCGTTGGCCGTGCCGCCTGCGGTGACCTGCGTTCCTAAGGAGACGGTGGACAATTCGTTGGTCTGCGCGAGGCCTTGGGAGCCCACGAAGGCAGCGAGGGCCATGGATGCGAATGCGTGGAGTTTCATTTTTTGCCTTTTCTGGATTAGATCTTTTCGTCGTGCCAAATGGGGATTCAGCGTGTCGGAGTAATGTATTCGTCTGGTTCGCGGGCGGCCATGGGGTGATCAATGTAGGGTCATCGACCCATACCTGTGCTTCGGTGGCTCCGGGGCGGAGCGGGCCGTATTTTTCTTTTCAGCGGCGCTGCGGAGGCGTTGCATGAGATCATGCAAACCCCAATCTCCGTCCGGGAGGCTCTTGCGAGTTCCGCGCCGCGGGACAGCGCCCTCATCCAGGGCTGGGTGCGAACACGGCGCGATGCGAAGACCTTCTCTTTCCTGGAGGTGAACGACGGCTCCTGCCTGCGCAACCTCCAGGTGATCGCCCCCTCGACGCTCGCAAACTATGCCGGCGTCCAGCACCTGATCACCGGGGCGTCCGTCTCCGTGCGGGGGCGGCTCGTAGCCTCACAGGGGCAGGGCCAAAAGTGGGAGCTCAGCGCCGAGGAGGTGACGGTCGTCGGGCCCTCGGACGCCGGCTACCCCCTCCAGAAAAAGGGCCACACCCCCGAATTCCTGAGGGAGATCGCCCACCTGCGCCCTCGGTCGAACCTGTTCGGGGCCATCTTTCGCATGCGGAGCCGACTCGCATTCGCGGTCCACAGGTTTTTCAATGAAAGGGGATTCGTATACCTGCACGCCCCGATCATCACCGGCAGCGACTGCGAGGGGGCGGGGGAGATGTTCCGGGTGACGACGATCGACCCCAAGGCCCCGCCCAAGCTGGCCGACGGATCGGTCGATTTCTCGCGGGACTTCTTTGGCCGCTCAACCTTCCTGACCGTTAGCGGGCAGTTGGAGGCCGAGGCATTCGCATGCGCGCTGTCCAAGGTCTACACCTTCGGGCCGACGTTTCGCGCGGAGAATTCGAACACGTCCCGCCATGCGAGCGAGTTCTGGATGATAGAGCCGGAGATGGCGTTCTGCGACCTGGCGGGGGACATGGATCTTGCGGAGGACTTCGTGAAGGCGCTCATCCGCGAGGCCCGGACGGGAGGGGCGGAGGACCTCGAGCTGTTCGCCAAGTTCGTGGACAAGGAACTGATTGCGCGTCTCGATTTTGTCCTGGAGCGGCCGTTCCAGCGGGTGAGCTACACGGAAGCGGTCAAGCTCCTCACGGAGAGTGGCAAGGCTTTCGAGTATCCGGTCGCCTACGGGACCAATCTGCAATCCGAGCACGAGAGGTACCTGACCGAGGTCGTGTTCAAGCGCCCGGTCACGGTCTACAACTACCCGAAGGAGATAAAACCCTTCTACATGCGACTCAATGACGACGAAAAGACGGTGACCGCCATGGACGTGCTGGTGCCGGGGATCGGAGAGATTGTCGGGGGAAGCCAGCGCGAGGAGCGTCCGGATTTTCTCGAAGCAAGCATCCGGCGCCACGGCCTCGATCCCAAGGATTACAGCTGGTATATGGACCTGCGCCGATGGGGCACCGTGCCGCACGCGGGATTCGGCCTTGGGTTCGAGCGGATGCTTATGTTCGCCACCGGGGTGTCGAACATTCGCGACGTCATTCCCTTTGCCCGGACCCCTGGGAATGCGGCCTATTGAGGCCCGTTAGCGGCCGACGGGTAAGCGGTACCCAAACGGTGGACGCCACTGGACTCGAGCCAGTGAGCTTGCCCGGAGAATTGAATTAAAATGGGTCCCCTGTCCGTCGGCCCAAAAATTTCTATTTACGGTCTACGTCTTTCGATGCGCATCGGCAGGCCGTCACGAGGTCTCAGCGTCATCCGGCCCAGAGGGGAAACCACGTCACCCGGTCGCATTCTGGGGCGGAATTCCTGTGCAAACATCGCAAACAGAAGGACCGACTCCAATAGCCCAAGATGCTTTCCCATGCAAATTCGCGATCCAACGCCAAAGGGAATGTAGGCGTAGTGCGGGATCTTTGCTGCGTTTGCCGGCAGGAAACGGTCCGGATTGAAGGTTTCAGGATCCTCCCAATACAGCTTGTGCCGGTGCAAAAGCCACGAGGAGATCGTAATGTAGGAACCGGCAGGCACAGGTTGGCCCGCGATCTCATCTGCTCCCACAGCCTGCCTGGAGAACACGTGGACGGGCGGGTAGAGCCTCAGCGTCTCATCGATGACGGCCCGCGTATAGGTTAGATTCGCGACATCGGCGAAATTTGGGCTCCGTCCTTTCAGGATCCGGTCTAATTCCTCGTGCAGGCGCGCCTCCACCTCGGGGTGGCTGCCTACGAGGTAGAAGGCCCAGCTGAGCGTGATCGCTGTGGTCTCGTGTCCGGCAAGAAAGATGGATGCCATCTCATCGCGGATCAGCTGGGGGTCCATTGGCATTCCATTTTCGTCCCGGAAAGAAAGGAGCATTTCCAGGAGGTTTTGGGGGGTGTTCCCCAGGCGCTTTTTTCCGTCCTCCAAGATGGAAAGCAGAACGCGGTCAAACCGCGCGACGGCGCGGCGGCTCTTGCGCTGCCCCGGCCGCGGCAGCCATTCCGGCAGGCCGAAGAACTCCAGCAGGTGCATCCGGCCATGGGACTCTTGGTACCGTTTGAAGGCATCGAACAGCTCCTGCCCCTTCTCCTCCAATCGGTAGCCGAACATAATGCGGGCGATGATATCGGCTGTGAGAAGCGTGAACGACTCGGTCACATCGAGCACGGCGCCGTCCTCCCGCCGTTTCCATTTTTCCAGCATCTCCTGCCCGCACTGGACGATGATCTCGGCGTAGCCAGCGAGACGACTCCCATGCGTCGAGGGTGATGCCACGCGTCTTTGCCGAGCCCAGAGCTCTCCCTCACTCACGAAAAGTCCGTTGCCCAGCAGGGGCTTGAGCGTCTGCCGATTTGCGGCGCTTTTCCTGTAATTCTTCTCGTTGGTGACCATGACCCACTGGACGCCGCTCGGGCTGTTCACGACAAACATCCACCGGCCGAAATAGCGGACAGCAATAAACTCGCGCCGATAAAACGACTTCGGCCACGCTTCGACGAGGTTATCCCGAGCGCGCAGAAGGTACTTCAAATCATCCCATACGCTGGTAAAAAATCCAAACATGAAAAGGAATACGCCTCAAAGGCCACGCTTGGCTAATAGTGGGGGATCGATTCGCTGTACGCTTGGATCAGAAACGGGGGAATGAATTTCCTCAAGAGCCAAACTTAAACTAAATTCGGAACCGTGCATGCTCTTTGCGAACGTCGCGATGGCTCGTCATGACAAAACTCCCGCTGACCCTCTTTGAAAGGTATCTCCTGTATGAGGACCGGGAGGCTTATCCGTGCTGGATACTCATCAGGTATCGATTTCAGGGGGTCCTTCAAAAGGCGGCCCTGCAAACTGCGTGGGAACGGACCGTAAAAAGGCATCCCCTTCTTTCGGCCGTCGTTTGCCGGGATTGGCTAGGCCGACTCGTATGGGAGCAGGCCCTCGGCTATGAGCCTCGAGTGGAATGGAGGGAAGACAGCCAGGTGTCAGGCTGGCCGTACATGTCCCCCATCGATCTGATGCGTGCGCCTGGATCTCATCTGCTCGCTATTGAGAGAGGCGGTTTCACGGACCTGTTCACACAGGACCACCACGCGCTGCATGACGGAGCCGGATGTTTTGCAATCGTGAGCGACCTGCTTGCATTCTACGTGCGCGAACTCGGAGCAGACGCCATCGTTTCCGAGATACATCCTGAGCAGTTTCGCTTCCGGAACCGGTTTGGACTGACGCTAAAGGATGGGCTGCGACTGTTTCCGATGCAGGTCGCGGGTTTGGCGATAAGCCTTCAGCTGCACTTTCGGAAAGTCGCCCCTTTGCTGCCCGGACCAGCCCTGCCCGATCAAGGACACCTGCCGCCCATCCTGCCCGCCCTCGCTAGCCGCCGTCTTGGCTCAACGGAGTTTGAATGCTACCGGAAGGCCGCCAAGCGCCTGGGTTCGGGCCTCCAGGATTTGCTGATACGAGACGTCCAGGCTGCGTTGGGTGAATGGCTGTCTGTCCACGGAAAAGCGGGACCCATGGATTGGGTTAGACTGACTGTTCCAATCAATCTGCGCCGGCCCGCAGATATCACGCTGCCCGCTGCCAACCTCGTCGGGCTTGTCATTATAGATCGCCGAAGGAAGTCGCTGGCGAATCGTGAGCGGCTCTTGCGACGCGCCCGTGAGGACATGGGTTTTGTGCGCAGATTTAGGTTGGGTTACGTTTTTCTGGTCATGCTTGCACTTTGTCGGCTGATTCCAGGCGGCATACGCCGTTATGCCCGAAGATCCGGATGCCGCACGACGTTCTTGTTCACAAATCTGGGACAGGTGATGTCCAACAGCTCCTTGTATGGTCGGAATGGAAAGGTCACGGTACCTGGAGCCATCTTAGAGGACATCAGCTTAGCGGCGCCGGTCAGTCCAGGCACGTGTGCGGGCCTATCCGTTATCGTCTACGCCAATGGCCTCGCTGCGGATTTAAGCTATGACTCGCGTGTTTTATCGGAAGCGCAGGCGAACGACTTGGTCCAAGCATTCGTCGATCAAATCAGGTTAACATCCAATTGAACTCCAGTCGCCTCGCCGATTAAACACCTTAGCTGCCCATTGGGAAGGGTGTCCGAAGTCGGGAGAAAGTGATGCGGACCGTATCGCGCAAGAGCATAAGCCCAAGCTCGGGCAACCGGGGAAAGTGCCGTGGGTCAAGGCGCAGAACGATGGGCCGCCACGACCCGGATTTCGAGGCGCCTATCCGAATTCTCCGCGGGCTCGGCCGCAATCTCCTTCGCTGTCGGCCTGGCAATTTTTAGCTCGGTGAGCCACTGCTCCCGCGTGCCGCAAGTGCGAAAGGTCGCCAGAACGGTGATTGAGTCGCCCGCCTGCCCGACTTTTTGAGAGTCTGCCAGGTCAATGCCGTCGAGGGAGATTTGATGCGCCAAGGCATACGCAATAACGGCAGGCCACGGGGGAATTATGGATGCCGGCGAGGGCGATTGAAGAGACGTTGCATCGACCGACAATATCTGGATTAGACCGAGCGGGACAGCGATGAGGAAGGACTGCTTTCATTTAGCAATGTGCCCCTGCGACACCGTGCCATTGCGAAAGTCACAGGGAAATTGCCTGGAATCCTCGAACAACAGCCCACCGAAATCGGCAAAGTATTTCGCATCATCTTGCCTAACGACATTTGTTCGGTGCACGTCCGTCGAATGAGCGTTATCGCACGCCGCCGACCCTTGTCTGTTCTGCCATTTGGACCCACAAATGAGATGGTGGACGCTTGCGGACTCGAACCGCAGACCCCGTGCGTGTGAAGCACGTGCTCTAACCAACTGAGCTAAGCGTCCTTAAGAAATTTAATTCACCCGCCTCTGAAGCAATCTTCAGTCGTTCCTAAGGCTGAAATCGGCATGTGACCCGGAGAAATCGAGCCCCAAACACGGAACCGAATCCATTAAGGAACGATGCGAGCCATGTACTAGGTGAGGCTTGGCGCAGGCGGCAAACAAAAATGGGCAATCTGCCTAAGTTATGTGGGCTCACTCCCGCCATCGACAGGGGAACACCCCATATCGCCTGGGTGCGGTTAAAAGTAGTATCAGTCGTAGAACACAGGCGTCACACCAACGAACGTGGATTGGACCTGCCGGATGTTCGAGATTGGAAATGGAGCAGCCCAAATGAACAAACAACAAATCAAGACATCGAACATGAACGTCAGGATTGAAGTGGAAGGTCGGATCGTCCCATTCAGTTTGGATCTTGAAAATTGGCGCTGGCATTCTTCCAACGGGCAGAAAGAAGCGGACTTTCCATTGATAACCTTCATGAAAGGTAAGCGCTATGAACTCTATTCCGATGGAAAATTCGCCGAAGTAGAGAAGTGACAAGATCGAGCCTAAACTCGGGCCCCTTACCTCGGCCTCACGCCCGTTGGGGAGCCCGGGAGTTACCCTGGAAGACAGAAATTCTGTCGGCTCGGAACGGCGCATGCCAGACAGATTGCGCAATGTTGGTGGATAGCCGTTTGAAAGATTTCAGATGCCGCGGCCGAGCAAGTCCCGGTTTTCTATAGCTCAGCCCCATTTTCCTTCAACGTCAGGCAACTTTCGGCAACACGAGTTTCGTGTTTCCTCTGCAAACATCTTTTTTTGCGGCCCCCAGAAACCCGCGGGCAGCTTTTCCCCGGTCGGGGTCGGTTGATGTCGGCTTCCAACGCGCAGGCGGTCCAGGGTCGGCGTCAATCGCGAGCTGCTCGGATCCGCCCGTAGGGGCTTTGCCAGCGGTCCCTGTTCGAACGTCGCGGGATAGATTACGCTCCGCCCTGCTTTGATATTCGGTTGGATAGGGAGATTGCCTGTCCGATTATTGCGTCGGACATAGCGGACAATACTTGACGTAACGCCTGCTATATCGGACGCTATGCATTGTGCCGGCCACCTTCTCTCTTCCCCTGCCCGCCGCCCATGCGCTGCGTCGACTTGGGCGCGACCTCGCGCTGGCTCGGCGCAAACGCGGCATCTCCACCGCCGACATGGCGGCCCGGCTTTTTGTCAGCCGCGACACCTTGTGGCGGCTGGAGCGGGGCGATCCTTCGGTTTCCTTGGGAACGCTCGCCGCGGCAGCGTTCGTGCTCCAACTCCACGAGCGCATTGCCATGCTGGCGGCGCCCGCAACCGATGCGCTCGCTCTCGAGCTGGACGAGCGTCGTCTGCCGGAGCGAATCCGGCGCCCGCGAAAATGAGCGTCGAGGTGCACATCGACTGGCGAGGGCAGACTCATTTCGCGGGGCGCCTGCATCCGGCCCAGCGCGGCACTACCGTGACATTCGAATATGAGGGCGAATGGCTCGCTCGCGAAGACTCCTTCGCAATCGACCCTACGTCCCTGCCGCTGCGGCCGGGTCCGCACCACAACGCCATCCTGTTTGGCGCCATGCAGGACTGCGGACCTGACCGATGGGGCCGCCTTTTGATCGAGCGCGCAGTGCGCAAGCAGATCCTGGAGCGGAAGCCTTATCAGGATCTCGATTACGTGCTCACCCTCGACGATATCGCGCGGATCGGCGCGCTGCGCTTTCGCGCCGATCCGCGCGGGCCCTTCTTGGCCGCGAGCCAGGGGAAGCTTCCTCCTCTCATCGAGCTGGCGGCGTTGCTGCGGGCAACGGACGCAATCCACGGTGAAACTGAATCCGCGGCAGATCTTCGCTTTCTGCTCGGAGCCGGTTCTCCTCTCGGCGGCGCCCGGCCAAAGTCGGCGGTCCGCCTGCCAGACGGCAATCTGGCCATCGCCAAATTCCCCTCTCCCGACGACGTTCGTGACATCGCCGCCGGAGAGATTCTCGCTCTGACCCTGGCTGGCGAAGCCGGCATCATGGTATCCGACCATCGTCTGGTTGCGCTCGAGGGCCGGAGTGTCTCCGTCATCACCCGGTTCGATCGCCACGGGGGGCATCGGATTCCCTTTGTTTCGGCGCATAGCCTTCTTGGGCTGACGCGTGACGATTCAGGGGCCTATACGCGGCTGGCCGATGGCATCCGCCAGTTGGGCGACGATGTCACCGGCGACCTGCGCGAGCTTTGGCGGCGCCTCGTCTTTTCTCTCTTGGTCAGCAACTACGACGACCACCTCCGCAATCACGGCTTCCTGATGCACCGTCCGGGGCGCTGGGCGCTCTCGCCGGCCTACGATCTCAATCCGGTGCCGGAGATCGACCGCGCGCGGATGCCTAAGACCCCGATCAACGAGTCGGACGGGGAGCCCTCGCTGGAAGCAGCCTTGGCGGCGGCCAACCGGTTCGGCCTCAAGTCCGCCGACTCCAAAAAGATTGTGCGCGATGTTTTCACGGCCGTGTCGAACTGGCGCCAGACTGCCAAGAAACTCGGGATCAAGGCCTCCACGCTCGACGCGTATGCCACGGCCTTCGAGCACCCTATCATGGCAGAAGCCCGGAAACTTTCGTGATCGGCTCCACTCAAGAGCTCCGCCTTGCCAATCTGGATGCGGGGAATCAAGCGCTCCGCCGCCGCATCTGTCGGCCATTTTTTTCTACGGGGGGTTTTCTACAGCTCAGCCCGAAAATGGGCGCAAATAGGGATAAATCGAAAACACGCGAAAACCGCCGATCGCCGTTTTTCCCTTTGTAAATACACTTGGGCACAAGTGGGCGAAATCGGGTTCCAAATCCTCGGAGTAATGTGAAGCACGTGCTCTAAAAAACCGAGCTAAGCGTCCTTACAAAAGTCTGCAGTTTCCAATACATTTTCATCCAGGGTGACCATGGGAGGGGGTGCCAACGTCCGGATGGGAAAAACGGACTGCAAACAATCTCTCGATACCTAAAAGGAACCAGATAAGGGGGGACGTTCTATGTTAGGACCGCTGAGGGCAGGAAGCCCCGATTGATGTCCGCTTGCGGTATGGCCCCCTGCGGGCCGGATGTGACTTTGTTGTTGCCCGGCATGACGGAATTTTGGCGCGCCAAGGGATCGGAACTTCATGGCCGAAGAAGGTTCTGCAAATCGATGGCATTCAAAGGGCCGCAAATGCAGCGAGATCGTAGGACTCCCGTTGGGGACGGCGACACCCGACGGTGTCGCAAAATCAATTAACCCCTAACGCTTTACGAAATCAGTTGCCCGCCTGCGTTTCAGCCCGGTACGCCTCGGCAAGCAATACAACGGGATGGACGACCCGAGGGACAGACTCCGCTCGGTGTTCGATGCCCGAAAAACCCTGCAATATCCAAAGCTGGCAACCCGGGTTCGCCGTGGCGACGGCTGCGGCACCCGTCGAGCGAATATTCCCGACCTTCCGATCCCGGAGCCAGACGGCGGTAACAGGTTGGGTCAGCGAATAGACGCCTGCACTTCCACAGCACATAGAGGCCTCCGGGCATTCGCGGAGTTCAAGCCCGGGAATTGCCCGGAGCAGCTCGCGCGGCTGCGCCGAGACCTTCTGTCCGTGGCAGAGATGGCAGGCCTCGTGGTAGGTGACGATATTCGGAGCGGTTGGCGACCGTGAAGCGCCCGGCTTCCTGAATCCGATTTCAACGAGCCATTCCGAGATGTCCCTGACTTTTTCAGACCATGCCGATGCTCGCGGCGCATAGGCGGGATCGTCTGCGAGAAGGTGCCCATAGCGCTTCAAGTGCGATCCGCATCCCGCCGAGTTCGAAATGATTGCGTCAAATCTGCCGGGGTCGATGGATTCGATCTGGCGGCGTGCGAGCGCCTTTGCGGTCTCGAGATCTCCGTTGTGGACATGCAGCGAACCGCAGCAGGACTGGCCCCTGCGCGTCGTCACCTCGCAGCCGTTTGCAAGGAGGACGTCGACCGTCGCGCGGTTCACCTCCGAGAAGGCGATGTCCTGGATGCATCCCGTCAGGACCGCGACCCGGTACCGGACCTCGCCCGGAGGCTTTTCAAGGCCCGCAATGAGCTCATCCGAGAATTGGCTTCGTATTGTGAGCATCTGCCTCTCGAGCGCGCCGATCGTTCCCGGCAGGATTGAATAGATCCCCGACCTCCGGATGAGACGGCGAAGTCCGCTCGCCTCGAAGAATCGCAGGAGCCTGGCGACAAACCGGAGCGCGGAGGGCCGCAAGAGCAGGAACCGCAGGGTCGCGAAGCGGACGATCGATCGGAGGGGCCCCGACTGGGCGCCGCTGCGGTCCGCCTCGGCCCGCGCCGCCTCGAATAGGGTGCCGTAGTCGACGCCTGCCGGGCACGCGGTCGTGCACGCGAGGCAGCCAAGGCAATACGCCATCTCCTCCGCAAAGGTCCTGGTTGGCGCGAGCTCCCCGTCCGCGATCGCCCGCATGAGCGAGATCCTTCCCCGTGGTGAATGGCGTTCGCGGCCCGTTTCGAGGTAGGTGGGGCATGTCGGAAGGCAGAGGCCGCAGTGCATGCACTGCTGCAGCACGGAGTAATCCAGGGACTTGAGGAGGTTCGGCTCCGGGCTCACAGGTCTACGATCTTCCCGGGGTTAAGGAGGTTTTCGGGGTCGAGCGTGCGCTTCACCTGCTTGAGGAGGGCGAGGCTGCCGTCGCCGATCTGGTCCCTGAGGAACGGCTTTTTCGCAAGTCCGACCCCGTGCTCGCCGGTGATGGTCCCCCCAAGGGAAAGCGCGTGGCCGAATATCTCTTTCATCGCCGCCTCGACGCGGCGCATCTCATCCCTGTTTCGCTCGTCCGTCAGGAACGTGGGATGGAGGTTGCCATCCCCGAAATGGCCGAAGGTGGCGATCTCGAGCCCGTGCCGGGCGCCGGTCTCCTGGATGAAGCGGATCATGTTGGCCAATTCGCTTCGCGGAACCGTCGCGTCCTCGAGGATCGTCGTCGGCCGCATGCGGGCAAGCGCGCTGAAAGCGCTCCGCCTCGCCGTCGCGAGGCGCCCCGCCTCCGCGGCGTCGGCAGCCAGGCGGACGGAGGTGGCGCCGTTTTCCGAGCAGATCCCGCGGATTCGCGCGGCCTCGTCGGCGACCGCGGCGGGGTGCCCGTCAACTTCCGCCAGAAGCAGGGCTTCCGCATCCAGGGGGAGCCCGACGTGCGCGAATTCCTCGACGCACCGGATCGTCTTCGAGTCAAGAAACTCGAGGGTGCAGGGCACGATCCCCGCAGCGATGATCGCCGACACGGTCCCCGCGGCTGCATCCATCCGGGAGTAGGTTGCAAGGAGCGTCTGGCGCGCCGCAGGGCGGGGCACAAGCTTCAGCAGGACCTCGGTGACGATCCCGAGCGTCCCTTCGCTTCCGATGAACAGGTCCTTCAGGCTGTAGCCTGCGACGTCCTTCACGCATTTGTTTCCGAGATGGCATACCTCCCCGCTCGCAAGCACGACCTCGAGTCCCATCACGTAGTCGCGAGTGACCCCGTACTTGAGCCCCCGGAGCCCGCCGGAATTCTCGGCCACGTTGCCGCCGATGGTCGACACCTTCATCGACCCGGGATCCGGCGGGTAGAAGAGCCCCGCGCCGTCTGCCGCATCATAGATCGCCTGAGTCAGGACCCCGGCCTCGGCCCTGAGCGTGAAGTTGCGCGCATCGACCTCGAGCAGCCTGTTCATCCTCACGAGGCAGAGGACGACAGAGCCTTCAACGGGGACGCTCCCGCCGCTCAGGCCCGTCCCGCTCCCGCGCGGGACCACGGGAACCCGGTGGCGCTGCGCGAGCCCGAGGATGGCGGACACCTCGGCCGTGTTGAGCGGAAACACGACGACCGCTGGGAGTTTCCGGAGCGCCGCCGTCGCATCAAAGGAATAGGGGATCAAGTCCTCGCGCTCAACGAGGACGTTCGCCGGACCGAGCAGCTGGATGAGGTCCTCAATCATGGGGCGAGTGCTGCGAGGGCTCGGGCGCGGGCGACGCCACCGGGATCGGGCAAAGTGCGGACAAAGTGGGGTTGACCTTCATGGGCTCCGGGAAAGGGGTGGGATGACGGTGCGCTGTTTTCCAGCGCCTGTGAACCAAAACCTTGACCCACGGGTTCCGACCGGGCGGGGGAACAACTGAGCCATTTGATTGCACCCGTGGGCGCCCGGTGTGCCGAATTGTCTGCCCGCGGGCCGCCGGGCTCCCCGATCTTGCTCGGAGAACCGGTAGCGTCATAGTGGCTCAAGCCATGCAATAGGGGCCTATCATGGATTCCAACAACCTCACCCAGATGTCGCGCCAGGCGGTCACCGACGCCCAGGCGGTCGCGCGCCGCCTCAACCACAACGAGGTGGACACCTGGCACGTGTTGTCGGCGCTCCTAAGCCAGGAGAACGGGGTCATCCCGGGCCTGGTGGAGAAGATGGGCGTCACGGCGAGCGCCCTTCAGCTGGCGGTCGACCGCGAGCTCGAGCGGCTCCCCAAGGTGACGGGAAGCGTCGACACCTCGAAAATCTACGTGACCCAGGCGGTGAACGATGTGCTTACGCGGGCCGAGAAGGAGTCGAAGGAGCTCAAGGACGAGTTTGTGAGCGTCGAGCACCTTTTCCTGGCCTTGATCGATGTCGGCCGGCCGGAGGCGATGAAGAAGCTCTTCAAGAGCTTCGGGCTCGATCGCGCCAAGGTGCTTGGCGCGCTCAAGGAGGTCCGCGGCAGCCAGCGCGTCACCACCGACAATCCCGAGGCGACCTACCAGGCGCTCGAGAAATACGGCGTGGATCTTGTCGACAGGGCAAGGAAGGGGAAGCTCGACCCGGTCATCGGGCGCGACGAGGAGATCCGCCGAACGATCCGCATCCTTTCGCGCAAGACCAAGAACAACCCCGTGCTGATCGGCGAGCCCGGCGTCGGCAAGACTGCGATCGTCGAGGGCCTGGCCCAGCGGATCCTGCGCGGAGACGTGCCCGAGGGGCTCAAGGACAGGACCCTTTTCGCCCTCGACATGGGGGCCCTCGTGGCGGGCGCCAAGTACCGGGGAGAATTCGAGGAGCGCCTCAAGGCCGTCCTGAACGAAATCAAGCAGGCCGAGGGCCGCGTCATCCTGTTCATTGACGAGCTGCACCTGATCGTGGGCGCCGGCAAGGTGGACGGCGCCATGGACGCCGGCAACCTGCTGAAACCCATGCTCGCGCGCGGGGAGCTCCACTGCATTGGAGCCACAACGCTCGACGAGTACCGCAAGCACATCGAGAAGGACGCCGCGCTCGAGCGCCGCTTCCAGCCGGTCATGGTGGAGCAGCCGAGCGTCGAGGACGCGATCTCGATCCTTCGCGGGCTGCGCGAGCGCTTCGAGCTATTCCACGGCGTCCGCATCCAGGACAACGCCCTTGTGAACGCGGTGGTGCTTTCCAACCGCTACATTTCCGACCGCTTCCTTCCCGACAAGGCCATCGACCTCGTGGACGAGGCGTGCGCGATGATCCGCACCGAGATGGACTCGATGCCGCAGGAGCTCGACGAGCTCACCCGGCGATCGCTGCGCCTCGAGATCGAGGAGACGGCGCTCGCCAAGGAGAAGGACGATGCCAGCAAGCAGAGGCTCGCCGTGCTCCGCAGGGAGCTCGCCGAGGCCCGCGAGAAGGCCAAGGGGCTCACCCTGCAGTGGGACAAGGAGAAGGCCTCGATCGACCGGGTGCGCAAGCTGCGCGCGGAAATAGAGGCGAGCCGCCTCGAGATGGAGAAGGCCGAGCGCGCCTACGACCTGAACAAGGTGGCGGAGCTGCGCCACGGCAGGATCCCCCAGCTTGAGGCTGAGCTGAAGGCCCTCGAGAAGCCGGGAAAGACCACCACGCTATTCAAGGAGGAGGTTTCCGGCGAGGAGATCGCGGAGATCGTCGCAAAGTGGACCGGGATTCCGGTCACGCGCCTCGTGGAGGGCGAGAAGGAGAAGCTGCTCCGCCTCGAGGCGACGCTCCACAAGCGCGTCATCGGCCAGGATGAGGCGGTGACGCTCGTCACCGAGGCCATCCTCCGCGCCAGGAGCGGCATCAAGGATCCGCGCCGGCCGGTGGGAAGCTTCCTCTTCCTTGGGCCCACCGGGGTGGGCAAGACCGAGCTCGCTAAGGCCCTTGCCGAGACACTCTTCGATTCCGAGGCGGCCGTCGTGCGTATCGACATGTCGGAATACATGGAGAAGCACGCGGTTTCGCGGATGATCGGGGCTCCCCCCGGCTACGTGGGCTATGACGAGGGCGGCCAGCTTACGGAGGCCGTGCGGCGCAGGCCCTTTGCCGTCGTCCTCTTTGACGAGGTCGAGAAGGCACACCCCGATGTCTTCAACGTGCTCCTTCAGGTCCTCGACGACGGCAGGATCACCGATTCGCAGGGGCGCACCGTGGACTTCAAGAACACCATTATCATCATGACCTCGAACATCGGCTCGCGCTTCCTGCTCGAGGGCGTGACGGGCGACACGATACCCGAGGGCGTGCGCGAGAGCGTGATGGCGGACCTGCGCAAGGCGTTCAGGCCCGAGTTCCTCAACCGGATCGACGAGACGATCCTCTTCAAGCCCCTGACGCTGGAGGAGATCGGCTCCATCGTGGACCTGCTCCTCGCCGACCTGAACAAGAGGCTGGCCGATCGGCGCGTGACGGTGGCGCTCGACAAGAGGGCGAGGGAATGGGCCGCCGAGAAGGGCTACGATCCGGTCTTCGGGGCGCGTCCGCTCAAGCGGTACCTCCAGCGCCAGATCGAGACCCGCCTGGCGCGGGGCCTCGTCTCCGGTGAGATTGCCGAGGGCTCGAAGGTGACCTTCTCCGTGAAGAACGGGGAATGGGTGGTCTCCTGAACGCGGACTGCGGCGAGGGCGGTTGACACCGCCCGCCGCCCCCGGTTTGTTTTCGGTAGCCACGGCTTACGCGGATCGCACCCATTTTCCGCCAGGCCGAACCCCGGCGCGAAGCGTGGATCGGCCCGTGTCGTTCCCGGGAGGCGATCACAGGAAACTAACGATGGACACCAAGACGAATCGGTATGGAGCCGGAACCCTCGCAGTGCTTCTCGCCATGACCCTTACGACGCATTCCCTTGCGGACAACCAGGTGCGAATTGATTCCGGCACCGTCGAGGGCGTGACGCTCGGCGCCACCGGAGTGCGGGCATTCAAGGGGATTCCCTACGCGGCCCCGCCCGTGGGCGACCTGCGCTGGAGGGAGCCGCGCCCCGTCGCCCGCTGGGAGGGCGTCCGAAGGGCGACCGAATTCGGCCCGAGGCCCATGCAGGCCCCAATCTATTCGGACATGGTCTTTCGGGACGCGGGACCGAGCGAGGACTGCCTTTACCTCAATGTATGGACGCCGGCACGGGCCGCTTCGGACCGCCTGCCGGTCATGGTGTGGATCTACGGCGGCGGATTTGAGGCCGGTTCAACCTCGGAGCCGCGCCAGGACGGCAAGGACCTGGCGAGGAAGGGCGTCGTGATAGTTAGCATGAACTACCGGCTGGGCGTGTTCGGATTCCTGGCCCATCCCGGGCTTTCCCGCGAATCGGGGCACGGCTCGGGAAACTACGGGATCATGGACCAGATTGCCGCGCTCCAATGGGTGCACCGGAACATCGCTGCCTTCGGCGGAGACCCCTCGAATGTGACGATCTTTGGCGAGTCTGCGGGGTCCTACTCGGTCAGCATCCTGGTGGCCTCGCCGCTCGCCCACGGCCTGTTCCAGAAGGCGATCGGCGAAAGCGGCTCCATGGTGGGCACGAGGAGGAACCCCTCGCAGGCCCTGTCGCTTGCGGTCGCCGAGAGGAACGGCGAGGCCTTTTCGGCGACGGTCGGGGCCGCGACGATCGCCGGTCTCCGGGCCCTTCCCGCCGACGTGCTTCTGAAGGCGTCGCGCGACGAGAAAAACTTCGATACGGAGCCCACGGTCGACGGGTATGTCCTGCCGAAGGACGTTTATTCGATCTACCGGGAGGGGGAACAGAACCTTGTGCCGCTTCTCGCGGGCTGGAATGCCGACGAGTCGAGGGCGTACGAGGTGCTCGGCGACAAGCGTCCGACCGCCGAGGGATTCAAGAGGTCCGTGCGCGAGAAATACGGAAGCCTGGCCGACGGGATCCTAAGGCTCTACCCGGCGGGGACGGACGAGGAGGCGGTCAGGTCGGCTGGGGATCTGGCGGGGGACCGGTTCATCATCTCCTCCACCTGGAAATGGATCGACCTGCAGGCCGAGACCGGGCGCGTCCCCGTATACCGGTACTCATTCGACCGGGCCGTGCCGGCCCCGGCGGGCACCGTGATCAACGGGGCGCCCGCGACCGGCGCCGACATCGGTGCGGCGCACGCCAGCGAGATATCCTATGTCTTCGGGGCCCTTGCCGCGAAGGCGGACGTGGCCTGGGAGAAATCGGACTGGAGGCTTTCGGACACGATCGGGACCTACTGGACAAATTTTGCGAAGACCGGGAACCCGAACGGAGGCGGGCTTCCGGAATGGCCCCTTTACGAGAGGAGGACCGGCAACCTGGTCATGCACCTGGATGTCGCCTTGCGGGTGGCCCCTGAAACCCACAGGGATCGCCAGGATTTCTGGGACGGCGGTCCGCATTAAAATCGTATCGTTGCGCGCTGGCTCCGTGCTAAGATTGCGCGCTCGAAGCTCTGCGGCCCTCCAAGGGTCAAGACCCCATCCCCAACCCCAATGAAATCCCGCCCGATACTCCCGTTGGCGCTCGCCCTGTGCCTCCTCGCCCCAACGAGTCAGCTTGCGAATCCCGCAAATCCCAATGCAACTCCCGAGGCTCAGAAGCTCCTGGCGTTCCTCGTCGAGATCGGGGGCCACTACACGATCGCGGCCCAGCATAATTTCGCCTCCTCCGGCTCGAAGTACACGGACCTAACAAAGGCGATCACCGGGAAGGCGCCCCTCCTCTGGGGTTCGGACTTCAGTTTCGCCTACGTGGGCGCCGAACCGCAGAAATTCCAGCACTGCGGTCCCCTGAACCTGACCCCGCTGCCGGATCCGCTCTACTACGTGGAGGCAACCCCGGAGGTCGTGCGCCAGCGCATCGTCGACTCCGCGATCCGCCTGCACAAGGAGGGCTACCTCATCACGCTCATGTGGCACGCAGCCCCTCCCGGGGCCGACGACTACTGCGACGGCAACCAGATCTGGACCTGGGAAAGGCGCCCGAACCAGCAGCAATGGGATGAGCTTACGACGGACGGGACGCCGATGAACCTAGCGTGGCAGAAGCAGGTTGACCGGATCGCCGGCTACCTGGGGCAGCTGCGCGACGCCAAGGTGCCGGTTCTTTGGCGCCCGTACCATGAGATGAACGGGAAATGGTTCTGGTGGTGCGACAAGAAGGGTGCGGACGGGTTCAAGAAGCTCTGGATCATGATGTACGACCGGTTTGTGAACCTCCACAAGCTGGACAACCTGATCTGGGTCTGGGACACGAACGCCCCGAGGGCCACGCCCGGCGACGAGGCGGGCGCATACGAGGATTTCTACCCGGGAGCCCAGTACGTGGACGTGCTTGCGGCGGACGTCTACCACAAGGATTGGAAGCAGTCGCACCACGACGATCTCCTGAGACTGGCCGCCGGCAAGCCGATCGCCCTTGGGGAGGTGGGAGAGCCCCCGAGTTCGGAGCTGCTCGATCACCAGCCTCAGTGGACCTGGTTCATGCCCTGGTTCCTGCAGGCGCGCGACCCCGACGCCCTCCGCAGGATCTTTGCCGACAAGCGGGTGCTGACAAAGGACGACGTGACGATCGACGCCGAGGGAAACATCCGGATCAAGGCGGCGAAGGCGAACTGACGCCCCGCGGGTCTACTCGCCCACAATCTTGACGAGAACGCGTTTGCGACGCATCCCGTCGAATTCACCGTAGAAGATCTGCTCCCAGGGCCCGAAGTCGAGCCTGCCCCCGCTCACCGCGACGACGACCTCGCGACCCATGAGTGTCCGTTTCAGGTGGGCGTCGGCGTTGTCCTCGCCCCGGTTGTGGGCGTATTGGCTGTGCGGCTTCTCCGGGGCCAGTTTCTCCAGCCATTTCTCGAAGTCCGCATGCAGCCCCGGTTCGTCGTCGTTGATGAAGACCGACGCGCTGATGTGCATTGCGTTGACGAGACAGAGACCCTCGCGGATCCCGCTTTCCTGCAGGGCCTCCTCAACCTGAGGGGTGATGTTGAGGAGCTGCCGGCGCTGCGGGACGTCAAACCAGAGTTCTTTCCTGTGGGATTTCATGGCCGTGGGTCCGGATTCGAGCGCTGCCCTAGGCGGCCAGCCGGAGGATCCTCTCGACCAGCTCGGGCGTGATGTCGCCTCGCTCGCCCATGTTCACCAGGCCCCGGCCCTTTAGCCGGGCGGCGACCTCGGCGCCGACCTCCGGCTTCACCTGGTAGTCGCAGAGGCGGGTGCGCAGCCCGAGCGACTCATAGAATCCTCGGGTCCGCTCGATCGCGGCATCGATGCGCGCCTGGACGGAGCCCTCGCGGATCTCCCAGACCCGCTCGCCGTACTGCAGCAGTTTCGCCGCCTTGCCGGTGCGCTGGACATTGAGAAGGCTGGGGACGACGACCGCGAGCGTCCGGGCGTGGTCGATCCCGTGAAGGGCCGTGAGCTCGTGGCCGATCATGTGGCTCGCCCAATCCTGGGGCACGCCGACCCCGATGGCTCCGTTCAGGGCCCACGTGGCCGCCCACACGACGTTGGCGCGGGAATCGTAGTCGGTCGGATTCTTGACGGACCTGGGGCCGTCGTCGATCAGGACCTGCATCACCGATTCCGCGAAACGGTCCTGGACCGCGGCGCGGGCCGGATAGGTGAGGTATTGCTCGATGACGTGCGTGAACGCATCGGCCACGCCGTTGGCGATCTGGCGCTCGGGAAGGCTGAAGGTGGTCTCCGGGTCTAGAACGGCGAACTTCGGGAAAACAAGGGGGTTCAGGAATGCGAGCTTCTCCCTGGCCGAGCGTCGGCTGATGACGGCGGCCGTGTTGGATTCCGAGCCTGTGCCCGGGAGCGTGAGAACGACGCCGATCGGCAGGGCCGACTTGATTTCCGAGCCGCGGCTCAGGAGGATTTCCCAGGGGTCCCCGCCGTAGGGGACCGCGGCGGCCACGAACTTGGCCCCATCCGCGATCGAGCCGCCGCCCACCGAGAGGATCCAGTCGATCCCTTCGCTGCGCGCGAGGCCGACTGCCTTCAAAAGGGTGTCGTAATCGGGATTTGCCTCCACGCCGAAGAATTCGTGAACCGTCCGCCCGCCCAGGGAATCCCGCACCTGCCTGTGGACGCCGTTTGCGCGGATGCTGCCGCCGCCTGCGAGGAGGAGCACCCGTGCGCCGGCCGGAAGCTCTGCGTCCACCGCCCCGATCTGGCCGCGGCCGAAATGGATCCGCGTGGGATTGAAAAAAGTGAAGTTTTCCATGGCGAACGCGGAGAATCTGCCAAGAATGGCAAAACCGCAATAGCCCCTTGCAACCCGAGCCCATCCGCTACTTCGACCGCTATGCCAAAGTGACGAAGACCGAAAAGGTCTTCGGCGAACGATGGCTCCGGTTCGCCTACGAAAACCCTGTCGGCCGCCTGGCGGTCTGGCTGCTGGCCAGGAGGAAGATCTTCTCCTGGTACTATGGGCGCCAGATGAACAAGCCGGGCAGCGACATCGACATTTTCAAGTTCATCGCGGACTACGACATCGACGCCTCGGAATTCGTTAAGTCGGCCTTCGAATTCGAGACGTTCAACCAATTCTTCCACCGGGCGCTGAAGCCCGAATGCCGGCCGATCGCGCAGGGCCCCGGGGTCGCCGTGCTCCCTGCGGACGGGCGCCACCTGGTGTTCCCCGACGTAAACAAGGCAAATGGCTTCTACGTAAAGGGTTCCAAGTTTACCCTCCCGGAACTTCTCGGGGACGAAGAACTCGCAAAAAGGTTCGCGGGCGGGGCAATGCTGATCTCAAGGCTCTGCCCAAGCGATTACCACCGCTTTCACTTTCCCGTGTCCGGCATTCCCTCGGAGGCCAGGCTCGTGAAGGGCTCCCTCTATTCGGTCAGCCCGATCGCGCTCCGCAGGAACATCCAGTATCTGGTCCGCAACAAGCGTTTCGTCACGCTGGTGGAGGCGCCCGAATTCGGTACCGTCGCAATGATCGAGGTGGGGGCGACGAACGTCGGGAGCATCGTCGAGGGATTCGTTCCCGGCCGGGCGGTCGTCAAGGGCGAGGAAAAGGGAATGTTTGCCTTCGGCGGCTCCTGCGTGATCACGCTGTTTCGGCCGTCGTGCATCATTTTCGACGCGGACCTGGTGGAGCAAAGCGCGGCCTTCACCGAGACCTACGCAAGGATGGGTGATCGCCTGGGAATCGGGATTGGGTGACGCGCCGGGCTAGGCCTATTTTGTCGCCTTGTCGTAGGCGGCCTCCAGCTTCCTCCAGGCCTTGGCGGCTTCCTCCTTGGCGTTGGACCACGTGCCGGCGGTGGCGTTGCCGAGATCGGACAGCTTCGACTTTAGCTCCGCGCGCGCCTCGTCATACCTCCTGATCGCTTCCGCGCGCTCCGGGGAATCCGGCGCGGCCTTGGTCTTAAGGTCCGCGATCTTTTCATCCATCTTGTCCGCCGCCCTCGCGAGACTCGCGGAGAACTCAGAGTGTTTTTCGTAGGTGGCATCCTTGATCCGTTCCCAGGTGGTGATGGCGGCGGCCTTTACGTCCTCGGCCGCATTCACGACGGAGACCTTTGTTTCCTGCACGGCGTCCGCCACCTTATCCTTATCGGATTTTGAACAGCCATTGGCGAACAGAAGGCCTATCGGGGCGAGAAGGGTTAGCGTGAGCGGGCGGACGATGCGCTTGTTCATGGGTTTTTGGATTTCGGTTCTTCGAGGGCAAGCACCCCGGGGTGCGGTCGTGCGCGGATGGCGCGGACGTTCCTGGCCCGCAACAACCGACCCTCGGTAGCCTGTCCGGTTCCCCGGACCAGGCAAGAGCGCCGGTGCGCGACTCAACCCCCGGTTCGCTGGAAGATCACGAAACGCGAGTCCGAGGAAGTGAAGCCGAATCCCGGAAGGTCCTGGAAACGGAGTAGGCTCGGCAGGGAATCAAAGACGGCGACGGCCCTGTAATGGGCCGCCAGCCCGGGGCTCTGCAGGAGCGACGTCACATCTCCGGGCCGCAGGACGATCCAGTCGGGCTGCAGGCGTTCGGCGCACCCGAAGAAGCCGACATGGCTTTCCTTCCTTATCCGGACCATGGCCGGCGTGACCAGGCCGGGGTAATCGAGGACATGGAGACCGCTGTAATAGCCTATGTAGCCGATCGGCTCGAGCATCACCGTGTCGGTGGCCTTGGCGTGTTCGCGCAGCCAGAGACCCACGCCCCGGCGGGTGCCGTCCTCGACGACGTGTTGTCGGACCCTCAAACTCATGAGCGAAAAGACCGAGACGTAACCCAGGAGCCCCAGGGAGGCTGCGAGCCCCGCCAACGACGCAAGCCGGCGCACCCCGCTCCCGGAAAGCCCCCGGCTGATTACGCGCGCGAGCACGACCGCGGCCATCGTGCAGGAAGGGCAGTAATACCAAGGGAAGATCATACCCGACGAGCCCACGAATGCCAGGTAGAGAACGGTGCCGAAGAAGACGAGGGAGGCGCTGCGGCCGATGCGATCCCGAGTGGGAAGCAACCAGTACCCCCCGCAGATGATCCCGAAAACCCACGAGACCGCGCCGACCCAAGGGGGCCAGCCGCCAGAGGTGCTGTAAACCCCCTGGAATCCGCCGGGGACGGATTGGCCGAGCATCTCAAAGAAACGCTGAAGCTTCTCTCCGGGCGGCAGCACCCCGAACATGTTGTTCTTGGCAATGATCGTATGGGGCACGGGGGAGCCGTAATACCAGCTGGTGGCGATCACCCACGGGGCGTAGATGAGCGCAGCGAGTGCGGCAGCCTTGGTCACCCTCCGGACCGTCTCCCTGCGCGAGTCCCCGAAAAAAAGCAGTGCGGCGGTGACAAGCAGCGCGATCTGCACCGGGCTGTCCGGCCTCGTCCATAGGAGACCGCCCCACGCTGCTCCCAGGATTCGCCATCGGCCCTTGACGAGGCCGTAAAGGGAAAGAAGGAGAAAGCCCGCCCAGAGGCCCGCCTCCTGACCGCTGATCGAAAAGATGAGGAGCTTGGCCTGGAGGAGCGATAGGGCGGTTAGAAGACCCGCCTCGGATCGGCCCTTTGGGGGGTCGACTTTTTCAAGGAGCCGTGCGACGCAGATGAGTCCCCAGGCCCATACGGCCAGCGAAACGATGACAAAACCCCACAGGGCTCTCCCATATCCCGCGCCGCCCAACAGCCCTTTAAAAAGCGCGGGCAGAACGGCGTTCAACGGGGACGTGAACCCGAACACCCTCTCTCCGGCGTTGTAGACAAGTCCACGGCCCGCCACGAGGTTTTCGCTGAATCGGAACGTGATCAGGAAATCCTCCCACACGAAATGGGTGTAGGCCTCGGCCATGCAACCCGCTGCGAGAACGACGATCCCAATAACCCAGGGATTCGATAAGGTCCGCGGTTTCTGGGAGCTGTTTTCCGGGGTCACGGCTGACGGGACGCGCTAGCCGGGTCGAAACGGGGAAGCTCGGGGCGCCTTTGTCTCGTGTAGGGGTGCGGCAATCCAAGCATGGCGCGGTCGCTTTTGATCGAGATGTCGTCGACCAAGAGAGCCGGAGAGTCGAGTCTAATGTCGGGCTCGGTGGAGGCAGGGAACTGCGGCGCCGCAGTTTGTTTCGGTTTGGCGGTTCGCGCGGCGAAGAGGGCATTCACGAGGTCCTACAACCCGATCCTCGCGCATTCGCCCGTCCGTCGCCACAGGATCGAAGCAAACCGCCATCAACTATGGGGCGCCGATCGGACGAGGTAGGCCTTCAGCCTCGGTCGCAATCGAGACCTGCGCCCAGCCCCCTGGACTGGGAGAATGCCCGCCTCAAGGCCTTTGCGGGCGAATCAAGGCGCGGCGTTGGCCTTGGTCACCTTGTCATAGGCTACCTTCACGCTCTTCCAGGACTCTGCGGTCTTTGCCTTCGCGTCGGACCATGTGTCGGCGGTGGCCTTGTCAAGATCGGCTCTCTTCGACCTCAGGTCGGTGCGCGCAGCATCGTATTCCTTCATCGCGCTGTCACGATCCCTCGATACGGCGTCTGGCACGCCAGAGACCTTTGCCCTGAATTCTGCGGTCTTGTCGTCCATATCTTGCGACATGCGATCAATGCCGGCGTAAAAATCCGCGCGCCTATCGAAGCTGAAGTCTTTGATTCTGTCCCAAGCAGCGGTAACTCCGACGGCGACATTTGAGTCGGATACGGTGACCGTGGCGACGGAGCCGTCCGACCTCGTGGTTTGCACGGTGGTTGTGCTGTCCGCGCTCTTCGAGCAGCTGCAACAGAGGAAAAGGGCGGCGGAGCCGACGGATGCGGCGATCAGGGGGAAGCAATGTTTGATCTTCATGCTCGTGGAGTGTGGGCCCAAAATCTCCCGGGTGGTATGGGGTTTACACCCAACAAATCCGATGCGGCTACAACGGGATTGCCGTGGGGCGACCGATCCGCAAACCTCCGCATTCTCCCTCCAAGCCGCTCGGGTGGTGGAATGGCATACACGACGGTCTTAGAAGCCGTTGCCGAAAGGCGTGCAGGTTCAAGTCCTGTCCCGAGCACCACTTCTAATTGATGATAAACAATTTATGTTAGTGACAATCTTGGGTAGTCGGACGGATGCCATTTGCAAATCCCTTAGATTGTCAACATTCGGGACGGGTGGTTTGCCCGACCACACTCTGCCACATTTTTCTGAGCCGTAGCTTAATTTTCCAAAATCCTCTCTCACGGGGAAGGCTTGGGGAGCAACTTGGCGACAACAACAAGCAAGGCCACTACGACAAGCGAAAGGGCCCCCCAAAATACCGCGCCGCTTTTGATGCCCGCAAAGGGGTTTGGAGTGGTGTTTCCCAGAGGCACCTCTCCGAGGCGGGCCACGGATCTTGGCGAAGTGAGAAGGCGCCCCGCCACGAGAGACAAGTCGTACCGCGGGGTGGCAGCCTCGCTGTTCCCGTACGCGAGCACGAAGCCGTCGGTTTCGCCTGTCTTGAAAACAAGCCGGACCACTGGATAGATGACCTGGGAGTTTCCAAGTAGGATCGCGGGGTTGTCTCCGTTGTCGCATTCGATCCAAAGGGTATCCGTACGTGTCCTTCCGTTGAGGTCGAAGATGCGGTTATCAGCCATGCTGGGCTGGGGCGTACGGTCCCACTGGCCCGAAGCCAAGGTGTTCTCATAGGAGCCCCCGTCCTGGCTTGCTACCTTCTCATAGATCCGGAATTGCCGTTGGAAGAGCGCAGTGGTCGTGCTCAGGACAACACTCCGGATTGGGAGGCCTGCTTTGGGTAGATGCAGCGTCCAGATGCTGACGGTCGCCCGCTTTGGGTCGTGATATTCCTCAAGGGAAACCGGCAACGAACGGGCGACTGTTGGCTGCTCCAGGATGTAGGGGATCTGGTTGCCGCCCTTTAGGAGCCGGAGATCGGAGAAATCCGAACGAACCTTCGATAAGGCGTCCAGATCGAGTTCGAGCTCCTGCACGCCCGGCTCGGACACTTGAACGGTGTTCCGAAACGCCCAATCCTTGGTGTCGAGTGGCGCTCCCAATAGGGGAATGTCTGGTAGGGGCGGAGATCCAAGGGTCTCGGCAGGGTGGTAATTTGCGGTCTCTTCAAGATTGCCTGGGACGACATCGGATGCCTTGGCTACGCGTAGTTCTCCGGAAAATCCAGCAAGGTCATAATGCGGGGCTAAAGCTTGGGGATTTCCGGAGAGAAGAGTGTAGTTCCCGGCCGCGGGGGCCATGAACAGCAAGCTGACGGGCCAGCGCTTCAGTTTGACCGCGTCGATCGAGAGGGGCGGGGCATCACCATTGTGGACATGGATGAGCAGCTCACGCGTGGGTGCGGTGAAGACCAGGGGCAGCTCCATCTGCTCGCGGGAAGGCGAACCGTTGAGAGCCACCCGAAACACGGTTCCGGATCCTATTACGCGCTCTGAAGGGATGGCATTCTTCAACTCCCGGATTGCGACCGACACTCGGCGCATAAACAGGGGCTCCTTGGTCTCAAAGCTGATTGCCGCCAAGGGGATGTTCTCTCCACCCAGCGCGAGCGTGAGCACAGTTTCGCCAGCAAATTCATCCCGGCTCACAATCCGGGTATCGATTTCAGAGGGGGCTGGAGAGGGGGGGGCCTCCATCTGAACCATCGCACCGGTGAAGGGTATCGTGGAGTCGGCTTTCCCGTCCTCTATGATAATTCGAACGTAGGCCGCCGCCCGGCCGGTCAAAGGCAGCGACAGCTTCTCGGCTCCCCACTCGCGAAAAATAGGCACACCTTTGTCCACCAGGGTCCAGTCCGCATTGTTCTGTGAAACTTCGATCTTGGCCGCGCGGAGGAACGCCGGGGCCGGAGTCTCCAGGACGACCGAAGCCATCTTTCCCGACGTGCCGGTCACGAGGAGAATCTCGGTTGTGCCTCCGTCCACCTTTGCCTCGAACGTTGACGGGCGGACGGAGTGCGCCACCGGGACGGGTGGCCGATCAACGAGGATCGCCGTCTCATTGCCGGCCGGATCCAGAACCCTGAAAGCCTCCATCTGCGCTCCCCCTGTGTCGAAGGACGCCGAGCTTAGGTCCACGCGCACAAGGCCTGGCGCTGGCACGGAGAGAGGCTGATGGAATTTCCACTCTGTGGGCGTCAGCCCGAAGCAGCTGCCGGCAGCGGCAAGCGCCAGAAGAACGGTCGCACTACGACTCGGAAGGCGTGGATTTTTCATTGGCGGGGAGGAACCGTTGGTAGGCGAACGAGGCGAGAATGGCTATGACGGCCACTGCGAACAGGGCGCCGACCCGGTACAGGGCCTCCAGCTGTGCGAGGTCGTGGAAGAAGAGCTTAAGCAAGGCGACGCACAGGAGAGCAATGGCCGCGTAACGCACGCTCTTCAACTGGCGCCATATACCGGCGGAAAGGAGTCCCAGGGCGAAGAGGGCCCATCCGATGGTGTAGGACATGTCACGGGCAAAATTCCCCGAGAATTGGAACACGAGGGAGGCCGAACCGGGCTGCGTGAAGAAGTCGGCGATCTCGATATTGAGAAGGAGAAATGAGAGGATGACTCCCATGGCATAGGCGATGGGCTGTGCATTGGAGCCCAGGATCATCTGCCGTGGAGGGGCAAGCAACCGGGATCCGGTGAAGAGGGCCGCAATAGCGATGCCATACGTGTAGAGGTACCAATTGAGGACGGCCATGTCCCCCCTGACGTGGTACTCAAGGATGGCGGGATTCAGGGCCAAGCGAACGAATACGGCGCTCAGGAGTGCGAAACCGGTCGTGCGAAGGCCTGGATGAGGAATGCGGTGAAACAGCCACAATAGGGCAGCCCCCTCGAGCGCCCAAGCGACTGTGAGCCACTGCCGGTCGAATTGGATTGGGAAGACGAGAGTGATGAAGAACAGGGCCACTCCGCCGAACCAGGCGAGTTGGTTCAGGCGAACCGGGCTATCCTCGTCGCCGTTTTGGAGCACAACGACAAGGCTGACGAGCGGAGCCAAGGCGAAGAGCGCAGGAACGACACCCATGAAGTCGTTTGGCCAACCCGCCTTGACCGTCTGAAACACCATCCAGAAGTGGGCCACGCCGCTTAGGGCCGCCACGGCCCAGGGTCCCGTCTTCTTGGCAAAAGTCCGCCTGAAGAGGAACGCATAGACGGCAAATACGGCATAGAAGCCGATATACCACACAAGCGGAGTCTCGGGTGACTTGGCGTCGAAATGGTTCGCGTGCCAGACGGCCTCAAGGGAGGCCATGCCAACGAGTGCGCAGGCCGGAAGCCATTCCGCTTCCAATAGCCTCGCGAGGCCAAGAGTCAGGACGACCAGGAGGAGACCAAGGCCGAATACCGACGAGGGGTCGGGCACCGAAAGCCTGGCGCACACCATGACCAACAGCACAAATGGAAGGAGTGCCGATAGCAGGGGAATCTGCCCCCGGGGATCTCCCACGAATCCGCTGAACTCCGGGTCAAGAGCGGTCAGCCGGCCCTTCAGCTTGCGGGACATCCAGAGTCCCGCGCAGAAGAAGAGCAGGGCGAACATCCCGATCACGAGCAGCAGGGAAGGATCAAACAGCGCCCCGGCAGGGACCTGAAATACGCTGACTCCGGTTGCCAGAAGCGTAAGAACGAGGACCGCAGCGACTGAAATGAGTGAGGCGCTAAGGACGGCCACGGCTATCGCGATCAGGTCAACCAGCAGGATCGCCGGCCAAATGAGAAACGAAACGGGCTCCAATTTGAACAGGGGGAGCAGCATCAGCACCAGCGTGAGCGGAGGGAACAGCTGATTCCACCAGGAGGGCGCACAGTCGGGCCGGCGCTTCTGCAGGAGAATCGGGAAGGCCGTGTGGAGGGCCGCGAACACGAGACATCCCCCGAGCGCCCAGGGAAGCAGCGCAGGCGTCAGATTCCAGGTGATCCACGCCGCCAGGAGGCCAAAGACGGCCATGCCGGAAGCGAAATGCAGCTTGGAGATGCGCTCATCGAGCCATGCGATCCCGAGCAGCAGCGCATCGCTCGCGAACAGGAAGGTCAGCAGAAGCCCGGGCCCCGCGGCCGTGTGCGCCATAAGAAACAACCCAAAGGCCAGGGAAACGGCCGGCATGCCCACAGCCGAAAAAAGAATGGACAGGGAAGCGCGGTCTAGCCGGTGGGCGACCACGTACACCACGAAATAGAGGGCGCTAAAACCGAGGCATACGCCCACGACGACGGGGGCCTGCTCATTGGTGAACATATTGGCTGTCCATCGGGCCATGAGGAGTGCAGATGCGCCCGCGCCTCCCGCCACCAGCCACCCAAGGTTCTCCCTCCACGCGATTGCCAAAACGATCAGGCTCGTGAGGAACACGAACGTGAAGAAGAGGCCGGTGTGTGCCCCCGCGGCGGGATGCTCGAGAAAGAAGAACGCAAAACCGAAGGCCACTGCAGGAAGCGCAACGGCCGTGCGCGTGAACCAAAGCATGTCGCGGCCCAGGCGGCGTGCGGCCTCAGCGGCGCCCATGAACAGGATGCAGAAGCCAAGGCACACGATCATGGCCGTACCCATCTTCTCGGGCACGTAGAACCTACTCGCCCACGCCATGAGCATGAGAACGGTACCTGAGGCCCCCAAGGGAACCAGATAGAACCATCTCCGGTGGAGGGCGACCGATACAAGGCCAACCACAAGGATCGCAATGTACCCGAAAAGCCCGGCCGGGTTGTCATGGCCAGTGCTGATAAGGACCGGGGTGAGGAAGCCGCCGAGTATCCCGAGGATGGCGACCACCTGAGCATTCAGCCGCACCGCGAGGATGAACGCCGTCGCGGTAATCAGGACCATGAGCAGAAATGTCGGAACCGGCCCGAAAAAGGCGAAGTGGTAGATCGAGTTGCAAGCGAAAGTGACCGCGTAAAGGGAGACGACGCCCGATGCCACCAGCGTTTGCGCCGTGATGCGGTACTTGTCCAGGGATACCTTAAGCCCGCCGACGATCAGACCCGCGCCGATCAAGAACCCTATCGCCACGCGGACTTGGGGAGGGACAAGGTTGTGCTCGAAGGAATACTTCACGAAGAATGCCACGCCCAGGAAAAGCGCGAGTCCCCCTAACCAGGCGAATAGCTTCGCCCCCATGAACTGCTCCCAGTTGATGGCGGGGACCGTCGGCTTCGTCTCCCTGACTGGAACTGGACGATCTTCCTTTTGTTTTGGGATTTCGGGCGTTTCTGCGGAGACGAAGATCTCTTTCTTCGGTAACGTAGGCGGCGGGGTGTTAGGCTCCGGCTCCTCTTCAATAGGCGGCGGCGATGCGGTGAGGATGGTTTCGGGCGCCGGCTCCTCAGCTACAGCCTGGGGGGCGGGCGCGGTCGCCATGGCGACGGGAGGATGGGGAGCCGGAGCCTTTTGGGGCGGCGCCTCGGGTCGGCTACGCAGGAGATTGCGCAATTCGGCGATAATCACGTCCTGATCCCGGATTCGGTCCCACAGGGTCTCCAGGTCATCCCCATGGCTCGATAGCTTGGCTATCGTCCAGATGGGCATGATGACCAACACGGCGAATAGAAAGATGCACAGGATGCCAATGAGGGGTTCCATGGGGTGTGTTCTCCGGTTTGTTCCTTAAGCGGCCGCGGATTCCGCGGTCTCGGCCAATTGTTGAAGCGCAACGAGGTCGGGTTTTCCTGAGCCTAGAAGGGGAAATGGCGAGCAGACCTTGATGCGCTTCGGGACGTTCAGGTCCGACAGGCCCTTTGCCCTGACGGCCTCCCTTACGCCTTCCGTAGAGATCCCTGCGTCAGAGGTGAGGAGGACCAATTCCTCCCCCTTGGTCGCATGGGGGCGGCTCACGACGGCCGCGACTCCCTTAACCGCGGTCGACACGGCCTCCTCAACGGCAGAGAGTGAGACCATCTCGCCCGCGATCTTTGCAAAACGCTTGGCCCGTCCTAGGATGCTCACGAAGCCTGCATCATCGACCGAGACAATGTCCCCGGTGTCGTACCAATCCTCTGCGTCGGTCAGGACCCCGGGTTGGTCGGGCAGGTAGTACCCCATCATCCGGTTCGGTCCGCGGAAGCTCAGCCGCCCGCCGGTGATCCCTGGCATGGGTTCAAGCCGGTATTCAATGCCGGGAAGGAAGCGGCCGACTGTCCCAGGCTTGAAGGCCAACGGGGTATTGATCGCCACTGCGGGGGAGGCCTCAGTCGTGCCGTAGCCCTCGAAGATGCGGATCCCGAAGCGCTCGCTCCAAAGCTTCTGGGTGACCGGCTGAAGCTTTTCGGCGCCTGCGAACACGTAGCGCAGCGAGTAAAAGTCGTAGGCATGGGCCTTCCGCGCGTAGCCGTTCAGGAACGAGTTGGTGGCGAAGAAGATCGTGGCATTGGTGCTGTAGATGAACTCCGGGATGATGCCATAATGGAGCGGGGTGGGGTACAGGACCGTCTTCACGCCGGAGAAGAGCGGCGTCAGCATTCCCCCGGTGAACCCGAAGGCATGGAACAGGGGGAGCGCGTTGAAGACGCAGTCGTTGTGGGCGAAGTCGATCCGCGCCCGGAGTTGCGACACGTTGGAGAGCAAGTTCTCATGCGACAGCACGACCGCCTTGGGCAACCCGGAGGATCCCGAGGTGAAGAAGATCGCGGCGCGGCGGTCGCGCCCGGCCGTCTCCCAGGCGGACTCGTGCGCCCGGTAGCCGGAGGTCAGGTTCATTTTCAGCCAGGCGGCGCGAAGCTTCCAGAGGAAGGTGGGCTTCAGGTCCTCCAGGTAGATGACGGAAACGCCGGCGCCCTCGAGGGCGCGGATCCGCTCTTCCATGCGGCCCTCGGTGACAAAAGTCCTCGAGGTGATGACGGAACGCATCCCGGTTGTTCTCACGGTGGAGGCAAAGGCTGCGCTTCCCATGGAGAAATTGAGCCATGCGGGAACCCTGTGGGCGTACTGAAGGCCCCAGAACGCGAGCCCCCCGCCGGTGCTGGTTGGCATCATGATCCCGACAACCTCTCCGGGCTTGGTGACGGCCGCCAAACGGGTACCGAGATACGCCGACCGGCCGAGAATCTGGGCATAGTCGAGGCCCCGGCCGTCGTGGCCAACCCACATGGGGCGGCCACCTCCATGACGCCTTGAGGCATCGATCAGCTCCCGGAACAACGAATGGTCGGGGATCTGTGCCGAATATGCGCTCTCGCTCAGGAGCGAATAGATGAACGGCGACCTCCCTTTCCGGTCGACCCCCATGGGCATGACCTTCGGGGCGCTGATCGTCAGGGTGATCCGGGGGAACCACCGCCGCTTGTACTTGTGGGCCAGGCGCGTGAACACCGAGAGATGCGCACCATCGATGTGGACCGTCACAATCGCGGCCCCCGCCTTCTGGGCGATGAAGCCGGCGCCGTCATAGACCTTCATGAGCCCTCCGGTGGTGGTCAGCCGTCCCTCGGGGAAAATCGCGACGAGCCCCCCTTTTTCAACGGCCGAGCACAGGGTCTTGAGGCTCAGCGGATGCAGGGGGTCGATCGAATAGGCCGTGGTCCACTTGAGGAAGGGCTTTACCCAGCGTATCCGTGAGATCTGGGTATCCACGGCGAAGATGGGCGGCTCGGGAAGGAACGCCGAGAGAAGTGCCGCATCGAGCCACGAGGTGTGGTTGGCGATCACAAGCCGCGGCCCGGAAGCCGGGAAATTCTCGAGCCCGCGGACCTGGACCCTGAAGAAAACCTTGAGCACCAGGCGGACCACGGTCTGGAGCACCGACTCGGGCAGCAACCAGACCATGTAGATCGACACCGCCAGGTTGGCCAAGGCGAGGACACTGAGGAGCGCTGACGGCTTGGGCGTTATCGCCGAGATCACCACCGCCCCAATCGCCCCCGTCACCATGAAAATGGCATTCATGATGTTGTTGGCGGAGATGACCCGGCCCCTTTGGTCCTGGGGGCTTCGGTGCTGCATGAGGGCGTACAGCGGGACAGAGTAGATGCCGCCGGCGATGCCGATTCCCGAGGTGATCACCGTTAGGAATATCCCAAGGTGGGCTGCGGCGAACCGGTCGGCGATGACCCAGAGAAACAGGAATCCGCTCATGGCCAGGCCGGCCAGGGGGACGTAGGTCGCACGGATCCGGCCCTCGTTGAGGAAAATGCCGAGGAAGGAGCCGACGCCCACTCCGATGGCGAAGAAGAGGAGGAAATGGGTCACCCCCGCCGCGTCCTGGTGCAGGGTGTCCTTCACATACGTGGGCAGGAACGAGAGCAGCACAGCGCCCAGACACCAGAACCACGACACGCCGAGAACGCTTCTCCACAGGACAGGGATCTGCCTGATCGTCCGGATGGCGTCGACGGCACAAATCCGCAGGGACCTCGGATTCCAGGGCGAAATCGTCTGCACGGCAGACGCGGGGGCCTTCGGCAGGAAAAAGGTCGAGACGCAGCCGATGAGCCCAAGGACCAGGAGAAGCGCTCCGATCTCGGTCCGACCGGAGCTTCCGGTCGCTGCCTCCGCGCCGACGAGGGTGCCCGTGACGATGGCAATGAAGGAACCCGCCTCAAACCAGGCGTTGCCGCTCACGAGCTCCTCGGTCCTCAGGTAGACGGGGAGCAGGCCGTACTTCAGGGGCCCGAACAAGGCCGAGATGAAGCCAAGGGCCACGATGATGACCCACATGCCGTAGAAGCTGTCCGTGTAGAGGGCCACCGCGGCCCCGATCATCACGAAGGCCTCAAAGGTCTTCAGAGCACGCACCAGGGTGTGGCGGGCCCAGATATCGGAGACGTACCCCGCCCATCCCGAGATCAGGACGAACGGCAGGATGAAAAGCCCTCCAATCAGGTAGACCGCATAGGCCGGATTCCACCCGTGGGCCCGGGCTAGGCCGAACGTGGCCAAGAGGACAAACGCATTCTTGAACACATTATCGCAAAAAGCCCCGATGAACTGAGTGATGAAGAGGGGCAGGAACCGCCGGGACGTGAGCATGTTCATCTTAGGGGTGACTAGCTGACAGTGGGAAGGTGAGCTTGGATGGTCCTGAGGGTGGCTTTCGTGCCAGCTACGAGAGCCGGATCTAGGTCGATTCGGCCAATCACGGCGTCCATTTGCTTCTCAGCGGAAGCGCGCGTCTGGGCGCCCAGCGGGGTCAGTGAAACATTCCAAGTGCGGGCGTCGGCCCTCCTGCGCTTAATGAGTCCGCGCCGTTGCAGGTGCCTTACCTGGAAGGTCACGCTCGATGCGACCACGATGACCTTCTCGCTAATCTGCCTCTGGGAGAGGGGACCGTCTTTGAGAACGTTGAGGATGTTGAAGGTCATGGGCGTTAGGCCGAAGGGCTTCAGTATCCGGCTGCCGGCCTCCTCGATCGTCCCGGCCGTGGCGATGATTTCGTAGATAAGCTCCTTCATGAGTGGTTTTGGGCTACGACGGCTAGAAGAGGGCTCTGGAGTTCGCTGGCCGGGGTGATCGTTGTTCGTTCCCAAGGTATCGAGCCGAGAAACCAAGCTCTCCAAAACCAAAGCGGCGCATTCGGGTTTCTGTGCAGGAGGTGATCAAACGTCTCAACCTCTCCGATTGACTGATGGGTGCTCTCGTACACCGCATCGTGGACGAATTTTGAGCAAAAGGTGTTATTGGAGCGTAGGTCGAAGCCCAGGCAATAGGGTTTCCCTAACTGGGCATCTGCGAATCGAAGCATATCCCATTTCTGCTCGTCGGTCGGATGGGTTTTAAGCCGTTTGATGGAAAACTCCTGGTTGACCGAGCGTCCGAGAAACTTCCGAAGGGGGGTCTTGCGAACGAACGGGACGCCGCTCTCCGCTACGATCCAGTCACCGTTATTGTAGTCGACGATGATGCCGACATGGGACGTCCAACTCAGCGTCGTGACCGCAACGTAGGTGAAGATGGGGCCGCCGATGCGGGTGAAAACAACGTCTCCTATCGCAGGTTTGCTCTGAACGACGGCTGCGTAAGTCTGGTCATCCAGTGCGGCGTGTAGACAGGACGCAAAGACGGCCACGAGAACGCCGACGGAGTGGCGAAGGGAGATTCTGAGTTGCATAAGAACAATTTGATAACGAATAGTTGCAGATGCAATCATTGCTGATGCAATCGTTCGTTAACAATTATATGCGAAATAGTTATGGCATATTTTTGTTAGACAGTAAGGATTGAAACACTATAATAGTCTGTGGACTTTTATCGTTTATGGAGCCAGTATTTTTGCCGGACCGCCTTGGCTCGAGCGCGACAACTGCAGGCTGGCGGCGCGAGCGAAGAAACGATCGCCTCGAGCTATCTGTTAGACTCATTCGCGGCCACATACTGCTGTGTGCCGAGGGATTGTGAAATTGTCACGACACGCAATTACGTCAATTCGCGGTGCTAAGGCATTATCCCTCTGTAAGAACGGATAGCTCCAATACATAGTGCGATCACCAACCGGCACACGCGAACGAAATCCTTAGGGTTGCCTGCTGGCTTCCCGCATGGCGCGCTTCCGGAGTTGACGTTGCATGATTATTAAGGGCGGTTTGAATCGATCCTCAAGAGTCGGCGTCCGCCAAGGTCGTCCGTTTGAACATTGATGGGTTTTGGGAAACGTGTTGCCCGTGGCACACGAATTCGAGCGGCGACACAGAGACCAAATACCTCGGCGGGGAGGGGCCTCTAGGCAAAATAGGCGGAATGATTTACATTAAGTGACTGCTGATCTTCCGACGACCTTTATTGCCTCTGCACTGGCCATCGAATCCTTATGTCTAATGGGAATCCTGGTTGGTTACTCGTGCCAAATTCCTTGTTTTAGATGCTTGATCGTGCATCTCTCTGCGCACTCTCATGAAATACCACCAGAGCGAAATCGCTCTGGCAGAGTGGGGCGTTCGGATAAGTAAATCAGGTTCAAGTCCTGTCCCGAGCACCAAATCTCAGAACAATGCGCTAAGCCCACAGTAAATGGCGCGGCGTGGGCTGTAAGCAGGAGCCGCAATGCCGACACCAGTGCCATTGCGAATCTCACATACTGCGTTGAAAAGGTTGATGCAGTCGAGGCGCAGCTTCAATTCGCTAAAGCACTTGGAATGCAAATGCCAAACGTGTTCTACGCCTACATTGTCCGTCCAATAGGCGGGGAGTTTCTGAAGATTCGCAAAGCCCGCGCGCAGGCCGTTGCCGTAGAGAAAATCTGAATGGATTTCGGTGTCCTTGAGAATAGTAAATGCGCCGCCGCCGGAGCCCGTGTATCGCCCCTGATGATCGAGCTGGATGGAGTTTGCGGCGATATAGGTCAGCGCGTTGTTCGCGAATTCGTTCTCGACGGAGTCAATGTTGCGCGCCCAGGTCTGGACGTAGGAAAAGTTCGCGTATGCGGAAAACGGACCTTGCTTGAAGGTGCTGCCGAGCTCTGCGCCATAGACAGTACCGGACGAGTAATTGAAATTGTTAAGTATGACCGCGCTGCCGAATTGGCCATCGTCGAGCAGGTTTTCGGCCAGCTTGCAGAATGTATCGGCGGTGATTTTCCAGCTCGGGATGAATTGATGCGAAAGGCCGAAGTCAAAGTAGTTGTCGCGTTCAACTTTTTGGGGATCGTCCCCATCATTGAACGGGGCGTCAGTTGTGAATTCGAATTCTTTAACTATCGCTAATGGAACGTGTTGTAATGTGGGGGGCATGAAATAACGCGCATAGCCGACGTGCATGGACGTTGAATCGTCAATCTTCCAGACCAGGTTGGCCCGCGGACTGATCTGCTCCTCCTCGTCAAACGAGACATCAAAGAGGTCATAACGCAGGCCGTAATTCAGAGTGACGTGGTCGCTCAACTGCCATTCGTCCTGCACGTAAAAGCCAGCAGTCACCCCACTGTTTCCGCCGTTTGCGACTATTGTGAATGGAGTGGTTGACGATTGCGGGGGGTTGCCGGGCAGCGGCGCCGGGCCACCGAGCTCGGGTATGATTTCGGTGCTTGGACTGGCAGTGAATTGTGATTCGGATGGAAAGACAGCTGACGATGTGTCGAGCCGTTCGGTATCATAATTTGCAAGCAATCCGGCGCGGAGTGTGTGGCGATCGCCGAGCTCAAATGAAGCGTCCACTTGCAGGCCGTTGGCAAAATCGCTGTTGTCCACCTCCGCGGCATTACCGGCTATGAGTAGGTCTTGTACCGGGTCCGGAGTAAAATGGATGTCGGTGTATCGGCTGAAGGCGGAGACCTGATATGAAACAGTGCCTTCGGATTTCTGGTAGGAAAGGACCGCGTAATAATTCTGCTCGGTCTGGAAGTTATTGACCGTGGCCGAATCAGCCGGAGGGCCGTTCGACAACTGATAGATCGGCGCGATTCCTACCGTGTCTGGAATTTGAAATGACGCGTCGGAACTACTCAAAAGCAACGTCAGCCGACTGGTCTGGTCGAGGCGATGGGAGAAGTAGCCAAAAACCCTATCCTGGTCCGTCAGATCGTGCAAGGGATTCGGGCTGGCAGTCGTGTTGTCGATTCCAAGATCATCGCGCAGATAGGAGACGGCGACAAAGTAGTCCAAGTTCCTCGTGGAGCCTCCCAGTTGGAGAGAAGGATTGAAGGTGTCATAACTGCCGCCGTAGACCGAAAGCTCGGTGCCGCTGAGCTGTGAAGCGGTCTTGGTGGTAACATCGATAATTCCGGCGGTGCGGTCTCCAAATTGGGCAGGCATGGTTCCAGTAAGGAGGGTGACCGACTGGATCAGGTGCGTATCAACTTCCTGCGCGAAGCCGTTGAGGCTCTCAGGCAGCAATACTCCGTTGATGCGATATTGCACGTCCCCGTGATCACCACGCACGTGTATCTCTCCAAATTCATCTTGCACGACTCCCGGCGCCTGCAAGAGCACCTGCTGAAATTTGGAGCTCTCGCCCTGGCCCATCGTCTGAATCTGATCGGACCCAATGGTAAAGGTGACGGCGCCTAAACTGGGTGCAATTTCCTCGCGCGCCGCATCGAGGTCTGCCGTGACGGTGACTGACCCAAGTTGAATCGGAGTGGTTCCCTCCGTCGACGAGGGGAGCTGGCTGAGCCCATTTGGTCCTGTGGCCGCTGAAGCATTTGTCGAAGCTTCGATCGTACCTGGCTGTGATTGCGACCTCGCAAGCGGAACATCGATGCAGATGGAGAGCGCGGCAATGGATAGCCGGGAGACCGTCCTCCAGATCGGGGACAGCCGCAACAGCGTTAGGATTGAATCCGGATTGACGGCGGGTCGTTCCATAAAGACATCGGTCGCGTTGCATCGGCGAAGCTGAGGAAATCGCCTCTCGCGTTGGGGGAGTCAGGGGGGCGAACCTGCTGCAAAGATACAGCGGCAGCCCCGAGCATGATAATTTGACTAATAGAGCGAATTAGTTGGTCTTTAAGAACACGATCGTTTGATTAGTCAAACACCAAAACAAGGATGATCAAACGGAATGGTGTGGGAGGGAATTTGCCCGGGTGCCAGGCCGATGTCGGGAACCCCTCCCGCGACCAATGCCTTCAAGCTTTGCTTGAACGGTCTTCGGCGGGTTCCCAATCCGACAGGCTGTTTGGTCGGGTAATGGACGCAGGCGTGAAGCCGTGCACCTTATCGGGTTTCCAACCCGTGCGTGTATGAACCCTGAGCCGTTGCGTGGGCGTGGAAACCTAGAGGCCGGCTGAGGTCGGCGATGCCCCCGAAGGGGTCAACGAGCATCAAGACATTGTGGCACAAAGCGACTTCGCCGTTCGTTCCTCTCCCAACTGTTGAAAGGAAGGGCCCTAAACCGATGACGATTCGGCGATTCGGTCGCACAAGAGGAGCGTAGAGTATGGGTGAGGAAATGGTTGTTAAGCCCGCGTCCCACCCCGGACGCATAGTGAATCCGGCTTCAGCCTCGCCGAACTCTCTTGGCGGTCACCTCGTATCCGCCACCCGGCCATCTCCAGCGGCCCGCATAGCCGTTTCCATCCTCCGAAAATCTCCCGGTAAAGGAGTTCCCGGAGCCCTTTTGTCCGAACGAAATGCAAATATCGTTACCGTCGACCTCCCATTCGTAGGTGAATCGGTCGCCAAAATTATCGAAAAGGCGCGAGGTGCAAGACCTTCTGGCCTCGTCGTAGCCGATGAATTCAATGAACCGGGTTCTCCTGCCCCAGATCTTGATCCATCCCGTTTGGACCAGGAAGAAGCCGCCTTGGAACCAGGTGAAGGTGACCGCCCCCGTCATTTCGGATCCCTTCAACCTCCACGCCCCAACGAACCTCGACAGACTCAGCAGCGCGGGATTTGGCTTGGTTGGGCCCCTTATGTTTTCCCCGGGGCGGGCCTTCTTGGTCTTACGCGCCATGTTTTGGGATCGGCTGTTGTATCATGACTGGATTCGTTTCGGGCCGGTTCAAATCTAAAAACGGCCTGGTGAACCCGTTTCGGCCCGCGTGACCGAGCCGTCCGCCGATCAATTCACGCCGAAGAAGACGATATGCGCGCCGGCCTTTGGAAATGGCTCCTGGCGCGCTTCAAATTTCGCGGTGATCATGGCCCGGCCGGCCGCGTCAAAGGTGACCGTCGTGCCCTCGTCGTGCCATACGCGGCGATCGGGTCGGTTGAGCGTGATGTACCTGTACGTGCCGGGGCGCGCAAACATCACGACGGCGCCCCTCCCATTAGGGGCGATCTTTTCGTGGACCTCCGGCGTGCCGCCAACGGGACCACTCCCGGTAGGAAACGCGTTCGCCATATCATCCCGGACCTCCCTGTATTTCCCAAGCACGCGGGCAAATCGGGCCACGCCGCCAGCGGAGATGGCCGGCAAATCGCCCCAGATGCCGTCCTGACCCAGCACCAGGGAGGCCAGGCTGAGCATCTGGTTTTCTTCCGGGTCGTCCGGCAGAAAATGGGTCAGAAACAAAGTCGAGGGAATCCACTGGTCGAACACGAGCGGGCTGCGGCAGATCCAGTCGCGCGCCGGGCCGGGGAAAAAGAACAGGTTCCAATTGCCGTCCGGGGGCAGGGGGTGGTCGTAGTTCTGATTGTAGGGCCCGTTGTTGATGAGGAAGTACTTGCCCGCGCTCAGGTAGGCCAGTCCGAAGCTGCGCCCCGACTCGGTCATGTCGAAATCGCAAATGGCATCGGGTACCGCGCTGCTTACGGTCTCGGCGATCCGGGCCATCGCCAATGGCATTTGAAAGGCGTAACAGTCGGCCCTTTCGGAACGGGAGTTGGATTCGGTCCCGTGCCCGTGATTGGGGGCGTCACAACCGTATTGGTCGACCGAATCAAACTTGAAATAGGTGACGCCGAGCTCGCGATTAAGCTCAATCAGCTTGTTGGCAAAATCCCGTCCATAGCGGCTCACGACGCAACACCCCAGGGACTCCTCAGTCTCCCACACCACCCAGCGACTGGAGGCCTTCCCGTCGATGGTCGCAACGCACTCCGCGTGGGTCTTCAGCATTTGCGAGGTCAAGCCGGCCATTGTCGGGGCGAACCACAGTCCCAGTTTCATCCCGTAGCCATCGAGTTTGGCCTTCACTTGCCTCAGCCCATCGGGAAACCGCAAAGGGCTTGGCTGCCAGTCGCCGGGCTTTTCGAACCAGCCGGTGTCGATGACGAACACGTCGACACCCATCCGGTGGGCGACGTCGATCTCCTTTAGCATCCGGTCGAGGTTCAACTCGGCGAGGTAGGGCTTCCCTTTCCAGCTCTTTACGCGCTCCTGATAATTCCAGGTGTTGTAGAATATCTGCGGCCGGCGCGAGGCCGGTCCTAAGGCAAGATGCCGGAGTACAAAACTCCTGTAGGCTTTTTGCAGGGCGAGGCGGTCGCCCTTGATGGCCTCCAATTCGAACCAGAGGGTGGAGTAGGGGCTATCGGGCCCGATTTCCTCGCCCGACCAGTAATTTCCCTTGACCGCCTCAAGAATGACCGAGCGATCCGGGGAGAGGCGGTAATGCAGGAACTCGTCTGGCGCTGTGGAGCCGTGCTCGTACGCGACAAGCAGCTGCTCCGTGGCATCACCCGCGAGCAGGATGGGGCCCATGGCCTCTTCGGCATCGGCAAAGTACCGAAGGTCGAGAGGGCGCTCGACGGGCATGTAGCTGTGAAACTCCTCGTTGAATTCGGAGAGGCGCAGTTCGGTGGCCTCCGGGAGGCTGGCAAGGGACAGGCCCAGGTAACGTATCTTATCCGTTCCGGCGGGCTTCGTGAGGCGTCGCGGCCGGTCGCTCAGGACCTCGTAACGAAAACGCACGACAGGGTCGTCCTCCGCGGCCCTGAAGACCACCTTCAGCTGCAGCCCCGCCTCACCGGACACGTCGCCGACGTACGTGAATTCCTTGCATCCATTCGGAAGATCCCGGGGTGCGCCGAGCGGCCTCACGGTCTTGAGTGCCATCGTGACATCGCTCCCGTCCAGGCTGAAGACCGGGGCGGCAATCTCATGACGCCGGCCGACGCCTCGGGCGGAGTAATCCCACAGGACCGGGGTGCCGGCATGGAGCGTGACCGTTGCGAATCGGGTATCCACGGCGGAAAGGTCAGAGATCTCCGCGTTTGAATCCACGGCGGCGGAGGCCGCGCCGGAAAGCATTGCAAATGCGCCCGCCAACACCCGGACAGCGATGGAGCTCACGCAGTGTGCCTATGGGGTGGCGGGGCGCCGGACAAGATCCATTCAATTGACCCTGCCTTGGATCGAAGATCGACGGGTTATTGGCGGCCCCGGAAGGGATCCCTCCGCCATCCTGCCCGCGAACACGCGCCGACGGCGCCGCAATCACGTAGCCCCTGTCGGAAATGCTCCAAAAATCGCGATCAGTGCCGTCAATCCTCCGGGTTTGGCCAGGCCAGACGGGAGGGAAATTCGATCCGGGCGGGTTTAATCTCAAGAGGTGTTTGGTGCACCGAACTTCGGGCAAGCCATTGACTTCGGCATCCGATCGCCCGAGCCGGCAATTTCACGGTAGACAACCCTTGGGCCAAACCCTAGACGCTGCGGCACCCGACGATAGGGACGCCCTCTGGAATCTGCCGAAGACGCCAAAATGAGCAAAGTGCGTGTACTCGTGGGCACCCGAAAGGGCGCCTTCATACTGACCTCCGACGGCAGGCGAAGCCAGTGGGGGGTTGACGGGCCTTTTTTCGGGGGCTGGGAGATCTATCACATGAAGGGTTCGCCCGTGGACCCTTCGCGTCTCTATGCATCGCAATCCACCAGCTGGTTTGGACAGCTTGTCCAGCGCTCCAGCGACGGCGGAAAAACGTGGGAGGCGGTCGGGAACAAATTCGTGTACGAGGGCATTTCGGGCACCCACCAATGGTACGACGGGACGGCTCACCCTTGGGAATTCAAGAGAGTATGGCACCTCGAGCCGTCTCTTACGGATCCGGACATCGTCTTTGCGGGCGTCGAGGATGCAGCGCTCTTTCGCTCGCTTGACGGTGGCATGACTTGGAACGAGCTCGCGGGCCTGCGTCGGCACGGCTCGGGGCCGCGCTGGCAGCCCGGAGCGGGGGGGATGTGCCTTCATACCATCCTTCTGGACCCTGCAGACGAGGCCCGGATGTTCATCGCCATCTCAGCCGCGGGTGCCTTTCGGACCGACGACGGCGGGGCAACATGGCTGCCGATCAACCGCGGACTTAGGTCCGAGCACATTCCCGATCCCGAGGCCGAGGTCGGTCACTGCGTCCACCATATAGCCATGCACCCGTCCCGCCCCAAGGTGCTCTTCATGCAGAAACACTGGGACATCATGCGCAGCGACGACGCAGGCGACTCATGGCGGGAGGTCAGTGGTAATCTTCCAAGCGATTTCGGGTTTCCCATCGAGGTCCATGCCCACGAGCCGGAGACCGTCTATGTGGTTCCGATCAAGAGCGACTCGGAGCACTTTCCGCCCGACGGCAGGCTGCGGGTGTACCGCAGCCGGACGGGGGGTGTTGAATGGGAGGCGCTCACCGCCGGTCTCCCGCAGCGGGACTGCTACGTCAACGTCCTGCGCGACGCCATGGCGGTCGATTCGCTCGACCCTTGCGGCGTTTATTTCGGCACGACGGGCGGGCAGGTTTATGTGTCCGCGGACAGCGGGGACTCGTGGGCGCCCATCGTTCGCGACCTGCCGGCTGTGCTGTCCATCGAGGTGCAGACATTTCAATGATAAGGGTGATGCTTCCAGCGCACCTGAGGAACCTTGCGGGCATTGAGGGGACGATGGCTGTCACTCTCGAGGTGCCGGCGACACAGCGGTCCGTCCTGGATGCCATCGAGTCCGCCTATCCGATGCTTCGCGGCACGATTCGCGACCAGACGACAAAGAGGCGCCGCGCTTTCGTGAGGTATTTCGCCTGCGGGCAAGATGTGTCCCTTGAATCGGACGACCATCCGCTGCCTGTGGCGGTTGCGGAAGGCAGGGAGCCTTTCATCATCATCGGGGCGATCGCCGGCGGTTGAATCCGGGCAGGGGCCGCGGCTCGGCTAATTCGCCCGCAGGCAGTCCGGCTCACGTCAGATCGAGTCAGGGAACCGCATACACCTCGATCAGAGCTATGCCTGAATAGCCATACCCGGGGCTGACCTCCGCGGTATAGGTACCCGGAGAAAGGGTGAGGAGGAGGGCGCTATCCGTACTATTTGGATCGGTCCAGGTGAACGCGCCGACGCTTGATGCAACCGCCGCAATTTCGGGATCGCCGCCCCAGTTCACGTTCGAGGCGACCAGGTTTCCGCTGGAATCGTAAAGCAGGAGGTTTGGATTGGGGGCGGTGCCGGATACCCCGAGCGCCGCCAAGGCGGGACCCGAGGCCCGGATAAGGACGGTTTGCGCGCTCGAGCCCGAGATTTCGAATCCCGCGATCATGACTCCGCTTCCTGGCGACACCAAGGCGCGGGACGAAATGTTGATCAGCTGGGAGCCCGTGTTTCCGGGATCCTCGTCGTAGAGTTCGGCCAGTACGATGCCCGAGCTGCCGTCGTCGGCGGTGACCTGGGAGGTATAGGAGCCGGCGGGCAATGAGATCTTCACCGCCGCATCGGAGGAGCCGTTTGGCAGTGCGAAAGCCCCCACCTGCGCGAAATCAGCTGGGGTCGCGTCCACCGGAGCGACGGTCCCTAGCCAGGGTGCGGAGGCGGGAAGCGACGGAGGCGTCTGCCACAGGGTGTCGCTCGTGATGAGGTTTGGCGGAGAGGCCGCGTCGAAGAGGGCGAGGCTCGGCTTGTCGACTGCATTCGACAGCCCGAAGCTGGCCAACGCCGGGCCGATGCCCCGAATGATGAGGGGCTTTGACCCCGAACCGCTGATGACGAAACCCGCGATCAGGACGTTCGACCCGTCGGACACATTTCCGCCTGCGATGGTGGCGCGGGTGGAGAGATTGGTGATCCGTCCGGCATTGGCGGTGTTTACGACGGCGAGATTCGCCGTCGCGCTGGTAGAGCTTCCCGAACGGTTGGTCGCCGTGCACGTGTAAATCCCTGCATTCGCCGCCGTCACGCCGTTCAATACAAGCACCGAGCCGGCCGATCCCGATACACCGCTCGCGTCCGAGAGCGGGACGCCGTTAAAGGACCATTGGTAAGTCGGGCTCGGCCTGCCGGTCGCTGCCGCGTTGAAAACTACGGTAGATCCCAGATTCACCGTCTGCGATTGCGGTTCGCCGGCAATAGCAGGCGCGGCTGCCACGGGAAGGCCTTCCACAATGGAGACAGTGCCCACGGCATCGTCATTGACGACGTACACCTTGTGGGTCACCGGATTTACGGCGACGATCGAGGGGTAGGATCCGACGGGAAGGGTGGTGACCTTGTTGGTTATGCCATCGATCGATACCAATGAGCCTTGGCTGGTGAGAAGAGTCGTGTAGATCGCGTTCGCAACGGAATCGACGGCGATGCCACCCAATTGAATATTGCTGGGTCCCACGGTCACGGTGGATAGGGCGTCCGTCGCGCCATCGACGATGCACACCGAGCCGTACCCGGCGAAATAGGCCAAATTGGTGACCGTATTTACGGCGACGGATGTTCCTCCGTTGGTCAGATGGTCGTCTCCGCCCTCGTTCATGCCCGCTGCGGCAATCGAGACCACGTCCGCGGTGCCAAAGTTCGCAACGTAAAGTTGCTCGGTTGCGGGATTTACGGCAAGATTGAGGGGATCGTTGCCCACCTCGGCCTCGTGAATGACGCCGGTACTCCCGTCGATCAAATAGACCGTTTGACTGCCGACGGTGTAGGTGTTGTTTGAGCCGGCACACGCGAAGAGGGTGTTGTTTGCCGTGTCGACGGCGATGACCGGGGATGGCTCCCATCCCGCGAAGATATTGTTGGTTACGGTATCGGTGGCGCCATCAATCACCGAAATGGTGCCATCAAGGTTGCTGTTGACCACGTAGATCGTGTTGGTGACGGGGTTCACGGCGACGGCGGTGGGATTGATTCCGACCGGGATCGTGGTGGTGGCGTTTGTGGCTCCGTCGATCACCGTCACGCTGTTGCTCCCGCTGTTGGCTACGTAGACCTTGTTGGTCACCATGTTCACATCGATGCCGTAAGGGTCGGATCCCACGGGTATGGCCGTCGTTGAATTCGTCGCTCCGTCGATCACGGTCACCTGTCCCTTTTCAATGTAGCTGGAGACATAGACCTTGTTGGTGACCGAGTTGACGGCGGCGGCGATGGGAAGGGGGGCGGTGGTCACCGTTGCCGTCACCGTTTGGGCGCCGGCCGCAAACGGGAATAGGGCTCCGATCAACGAGGAGGCGCGCGCTATGACCGCGAAAAACGCGGATTTCCTGTAGGCGACCGCACGGACGGTCGACTCGGACCCTAGGTTTTCACCCTGATGAGCCATCCGGCCGATTTTGCACCGCGGACGGTGCGGACATGGGATCCGGTTCATGATGCTTGAATTTGAGCGCGGCGCCCGGTCCGACCTTGCCGAGGCTCTCCTGGGAAACGGGTTTGTTTTTGGGACAACGGTAGGGGTAAGCCCAACTGGCATTTTTTGTGCCAGAGACAGGGTTCGAGTCTAATGCCTTGAAAGGGAAAGGGTAACAATCGCACCTGGCCGGCCGCGCCTTGACGACGCTTCGGGGTTTGGTGGCAGGCGCCCGGATCCGGGAGCGTGCCCGATTACAAATTGGTTCTAGGTAACCGCGGGAAAGTATGCTCCTGCCGTCCTGGGCTGGGGCCGCAACCCTCCGCTAACGCTCCGAGTCTCTCTTTTCGCTCCGCGGGCCCATTCGACGCAGAGGAGCCGGTCGGTCGAACCCGCAGGCGGGAAGCGATGCATTCGGTGGGATCAATTGGGGAAACGGCGGCCTTCACCAGGGCATCATCCATGGGGGGATCGCATCCGGGGAACCGGCTCCCCCCAAATCCCGGAAGCGGAACCGTTTCCTAGCGTGTTTTGGATTCTTTCAGCGGGCTCCGCGGCATCGCGTCGTCGGACTCCGCGTTCCGTTTGTGGGTCAACGATCGAACCTTTTGGCCCCTTCCTTCAGGCCCTTCTTTGCCAGTATTGCGTCCAGGCGCCTTCGAAACGGTTTGATCACCCTGGCGACGACCAAGAAGCCAATCGGATTTGAATCGGGAAAGTTCTCGTCGACCCTGAGGATTTCAATCGTTCCGGGCCAGATTTTTTGCCGGTTGCCGAGCGCGATCAAATCCCTGACGACCGGGCTCTCAAACACGTGGAAGTGAATGTTGATCTCAAGTCCCGCCTCGACGCTCCGGTGATACACGGAGGCAAGGTCCCGTTTCGCGGCGTCAAGGCCGGAAGCCGGCGTCGATGGGGAGTAGACCGTCCAATCGACGCCGAACACGAAGTCGTCTATGTGGGTGCCGTCGGATTGAGTCACCCCGTTCCTAAAATCGTCCAGGAAATGCCCCGGGGGCGTCAAAGCGCGGTTGTGGTCGAAGGTCTTCTTCCTGTCGGGAAGCACGCAATAGACGATCCCGCCGTGCCTAAGGACGCGGAACCATTCGGCCAGGGCCGCAAGGGGATTGGCCACGTGCTCGAGGACGTGCGAGGAGGCCACATAGCCCAATGTCGAATCGAGGAAGGGAAGGTCGCAGGCATCGCCGTAGTAGTCGGCCAGCGTGGGCTCGCCGGCATAGATGGGAAAACGGTCCACGTAGGTAGGCTTGATCCCTGGAATGGGCGTCTTGAACGCACCTATCTCCACGCCTGGCTCCTTCAAGTAACGGGCGACAAGTTCCGGATGATCCATGGGTGTTTGAGCGGGACAGGGTAAGGTCCACCCGAGCCGCCTGCGAGGCATCATTGCGCCCAGGCGCTTGACGGGGCTAGTGCACAATGCATTTTCAGTTAATGCTATACACCATGACCCAGGGCGGACGGGGCCTTGTGAAGGGCCTCCGTGGGGTCCGGTCGCCGGGGAATCCGCCCACCGGGGCTCCTGGCCCATGGCGCTGAGCATGCACTCCAACCTCGGATCGCGGCCGAAGCTCCCCCTCCGGGTGGACGTTCGACCGTGCGAAGCCAATCGCCCTTTGTCACCCACCCCCACCAGCCGACACGAACCATGAATATTAAGTCGATGATCCGCACGATACCGGATTGGCCCCATGCCCCCGTGCGCTTCCGGGATGTCAGCTCGCTGCTTCGCCATCCCGAGGGATTCGCCGCGGCGATGGACCTTTTCGTCGCGCGCTACAAGAACGAGCCGATCGATTTTATCGCGGGCCTGGATGCCAGGGGCTTCATCCCCGCCGGGGTGCTGGCGTTCGTGCTGAAGAAGCCGATGATCATGGTGCGCAAGAAGGGAAAGCTGCCCGGTGAAACGATCCACGCCGCCTACCAGCTGGAATACGGCCAGAGCATCCTTGAAATCCACACCGACGCCGCGCCAAAGGGGTCCAACGTGCTCCTGATGGACGACCTGATCGCGACAGGGGGAACACTCTGCGCCGCCGTTCAGCTCTTCCAAAAGATAGGCTGCGCGGTCACGGACGTGGGCGCCATCGTCAACCTGAAGGATCTCAACGGCGCCAATCGCCTGCGCGACCTCGGGGTCAGGGTCTTCACCCTCTGCGAATTCACCGAGTCCGAGTGACTCCCGCCGGCCGACGCCTCAGGCCGGGCTGGCGCCCGTCGGCCTTGGCCGCGGCCGGTCGGGTCGCGCTAGGCTGAAGGTGTCCCGGGTCTTGGCGTATTCCTCGCGGCCCAGGCGGCCCACAAGATCGAGCTTGGCGGAATCCGGCAGTCCGTCGGCGCCGAGCACCTCGTCCTTCACATGCGCGAGGAGGATCCGCCCGAAGACCACGTTGCCTGCGAGCGGACCCGATCCGATCTGAACGACGCGGTCGAGGATGCATTCGAATGCGACGGGGGTGGCGGCGATGCGCGGAGGCCTGACCTTGAGCGAGGGGGCGGCCTCCACCCCGAATTTTGAGAACTCGCTCTCACCATAGGGAAGGTTAGCAGCGGTGTCGTTCATCGTGGACGAGAGGGCGTAGGGCACGAGATTGACGACGAACTCGGGCACGAGCTCGATGTTGCGCAGGGTGTCCTTCTTGCTCCCGTCGCGGGTGTTGGCCGGGACAAACATCAGGGTCGGCGGGCTCGCCGTGATGCCCTGGAAAAAGCTGAAGGGCGCGAGGTTCGTCCTTCCCTCGGGGGAAACGGTCGAGACCCAGGCGATGGGCCTCGGCAGGATCGTGCCCGTCATCCATTTGTAGGCGTTCCTCGGCTCTAGCGTTGTGAAATCGAGTAGCATATGACGCCTCCGCCCTAGGGGATGCCCAGGACGGAGACGAGGGAATTCCCGCCCCGGCGGATGTCGCCTCAGACGGTGCAGAGGAGGATCGCCTCGGCCAGCGACGTGATCGGGTCCCGCACCGGTATGAACTCCTGGGCGACGAATCCCCGGTGGCCGACCTCCTTGATCGCGCGCGCAATCGCCGGGTAGTTGAGTTCCTGGGTCCCGTCGATCTCGTGGCGCCCGGGAACGCCGCCGGTGTGGTAGTGGGCGATGTAGCTGTGGTTCTCCCGGATCGTCCGGATGACGTCCCCCTCCATGATCTGCATGTGGTAGATGTCGTAGAGCAGCTTGAAACGCTCCGAACCGACCCGTTTCACGAGCTCCACGCCCCAGGCCGTGTGGTCGCACATGTAATCGGGGTGGTTGACCCTGCTGTTGAGGAGCTCCATGCAGACGGTCACGCGGCGTTTCTCCGCCTCGCCAACGATCTGCTTGAGCGCCACGGCGCAGTTGGCGAGGCCCAGCTCGTCGTCCATGCCCCCCCGGTTGCCCGAGAAGCAGATGACGTTGGGCAGACCCGCGTCGGCGCAGGCTTTGATGCGCTCCACCATTCCCGGGACCATGACGGCATGGTGCTCGATGCGGTTTAGACCCTCGGGAATCCGGGTGACCCCCATCGCCATCGCGCAGGTCAGGCCGTGCTTCTGCACAACGGGCCATTCCGCGGGCTCGAGCAGTTCGATCGACTCGAGCCCGACCCGCTTGCCCTCTCGGGCGAGGTCATCGAGGGGGATCTGCTGGTAGCACCAGCGGCAGGCCGAATGCCGGAAGGATCCGGTGGATTGGGCTGGGGCGGGGGAATCCGTCATGGGCTTGGTCTCCTCGGCGCGCACCCTGGGTAGGGCGGCCAGGGCGGCGGAGCCGGCCATGGCTTTGAGTGCGTCACGGCGTGTGATATCCATAGGGCGGGGGGGGTGGGGCGTAACTCTCGGCCAGCGTAGCGAGGGCGGCGGGCCGGGTCGAGCCCCGCGTTCTTAAAGGTGGGGCGGCGTGACGGTCGTCAGGTGCCACTGCCTGCAATGGGGGCACAGGTAGGCCCGCCTCTCGCGCTCGACGCCCGCGACCAGCGCGGCGTCAAGGGCGTCGCCCTGGGTACGGTACCTCCGCTTTCGGAAGCACCTGAGCTGCCTTTCCTCTCGAGTGGGTTCTTTCACGCTTTGCGGGGGATGCCCGTCCGAGGCAATCTGCCACAATTTCGGGCGCCTTGAAAAGCCGCCAATGGCGGAAAAGGCGTGCAATCGGACTCTATGGGCGGGGACTCGCCTCGCGGCTCAGGTGCTCGGCGTGCTTCAGCCCGAGAAGGACCAGCTCCGGCACAAATTCGTCGAACAGCCCCTCCTCCTCGAACATCCGTGCGAAACCGCCGGTTCCGATGACGTGCGGCTTTTGCCCCGCAAAGACCTCTGCCGTCAGGCCTGCGACGATGTGGCGGATGGCCCCGGAGTGGCCGTGGTAAAGCCCCGACTGGATGCTCTCGACCGTCGAACGCCCGAGGATGGATTCGGGCCGGGCGATCTCGACGCGGGGGAGCTTGGCCGTCCTGCTCGCCAGGGTTTCGGCCGAGACGCCCATGCCGGGAAGGATGACGCCGCCCAGGTATTCACCCCCGGCCGTGATCACGTCGAAGGTTGTCGCCGTACCGCAGTCGACCACGATCAGGTTGGCGGCGGGCCGGCGCTGGGCCGCGGCGATCGCCCCCGCAATCCGGTCCGCGCCGACCTCGAGCGGATTTCGGTAGCGGACCTTGAGCCCTGTGCGGACGCCGGCCTGCAGGACAAAAGGCTCGTGACCGAAATACTGCTTGCACGCTCCCCGGATCGAGTGGAGCGCCGCGGGCACGACCGAGCAGACGGCCAGCCGGCCAACGGAGCGGGGATCCACCCCGTTTTCGCGGAGGACCGAGACAAAGAAGATGCCGAGCTCGTCGGTGGATCCCAGCGGCTGGGTTGATTTGCGGAACTGGCAGCGAAGGGCGTCGCCGTCATAGACGCCGCCATGGATCTGCGTGTTTCCGATGTCGAGGCACAGGAGCATGGGTCTACGAGGCCAGGGCCGCTTCGGGGGAGGGAAGGGTGGAGAGGATGCGCTCAAGCTCCGCGGCCAGCTCGGGGCGGGTCCCGCACCGGATGGCGGCGCCGCCCTCCCTGAAATGGATTGAGGAGGGGAATTCGTCCGGGCCGCCGCGGAGGGCGAGGTCGTTCTGGACGACCCAATCGGCTCCGGAGTGGGCGAAGAGGGCGTCAACCGCCCGGTCGGCGGCCTCCGCGCCCTCGCCGTGCGTCAGCTTGAACGCGACGATCCTGAGGGCGCCGTTGCGGCTGCGCGCGCGCAGGCTGTCGATGAGCTTCGGGTTGGGCCTTAGGCGCAGCACGGGTGCCGCGTCGGACGCGAGCTTGCCCGTTCCGGGGGGAATCCCCGGGCCAGCGGCCCCCACGTCGGCGATGCCAAAGTCGCTGACCGCGGCGCAGTGGACGACGGCGTCGAAGGCCTCGCCGGCCAGGATCCGTGTTAGGGCGCGGTCGAGGTCCGAAAAGGTGACGAATGTCTCGTCGCGTGAGGCCGCGGGCGCCTGCTCGCTGTTTCGCGCGCGCAGGAGGACCACCTCGTGGCCGCGGCGGGCAAGCCGGTCCGCGATCAGGGCGCCCGTTCTCCCCGTGCTCAAGTTCGTGATCACACGGACTCCGTCTATCGGTTCGGCCGTGCCTCCGCTGGTGACGAGGACGCGCAGGCGCCGCAGGGGCCGCGCAAGCGAGGCCTCGATGGCGGCCACGATGTCGGCCGGCTCGGCAAGGCGCCCTTCACCGACCTCCCCGCACGCGGTGCGCCCCGCGCCGACGGCGACGAAGCGGACGCCCCAGCGTCCCAGCTTGGCCACCGCCTCCTGGGTCGCGGGATGGCTCCACATCGCCGGGTTCATGGCCGGGGCCATCAGGAACGGCTTCGCACGATCGTGCGCGAGAAAGACCGCTCCGGCCAGGTCCCCGGCGAGGCCGGCCGCGAATCGGTTGATCGTGTTCGCCGTGGCCGGGCAGACGATGACGGCGTCGGCCCACCGGCTGATCTCGATGTGTTCGAGCGCCGCGCCGGGCTCGAAGAGATCGGTGAAGACGCGCTGGCCGGTCAGGCCCTCCAGGGTCGCCGTGCCGACGAAACGCAGGGCGGACTCGGTGGCGACGGCCCGGACGCGGTGGCCGAGCTGCACAAGCCGCGAGATCGCGTCGCAGGCCTTGTAGCCGGCGACGGATCCCGTCAGGACGAACGCGATGTTATAGCCGGACATTGTCGATCAGGCGGACGCCGTCGAGGCGGATGGCCGCCAGCCGAAAGCCGTTTCTGTCCTCCACGTAGTCCACGCCAAAGCCGGCCGCCGCGAGGGCACCGGCGGCAGACCCGGCGTCGGCGCTTTCGCGCAGGATCCTCGGAAAGGCCGCGGCGAAGGTCCGGGCGCGGGGGGAGAGCCTCTGGTTTCTCGAGCTCAGCGCGACGCCGTCCGGGTCTCGCACGGTGGGGCAGGCCACGACGTCGATCGGCAGGAGGAAGGCCCGAACGAGCCCCTGCACGAGCTCAAGCTGCTGCCGGTCCTTCTCGCCGAAATAGGCCCGGTGGGGACGGACCAGGTTGAGGAGCTTGAGGACGACCGTCAGGACCCCGTCGAAATGCCCGGGCCTGTGGGCCCCTTCCATCGTGCGGCTCAGGTCGCTCTCGGTCACCCGGTACCGGTAGGCCTCCGGGTACATCTCCCCCGGCTCCGGGGCAAGCACGTGGTCGGTTAGGTCTCCGACAAAGGCGACGTCCGCCCCCAGGGTCCTCGGGTAGCGCTCGAGGTCGGAGGGGTCGTTGAACTGGGTCGGGTTGACGAAGATGCTCAGGACGACGCGATCGTTCTCGGCCCTCGCCCTTTCCAGGAGGGACCGGTGTCCCGCGTGGAGGGCGCCCATCGTGGGGACGAATCCCACGCTCAGTCCCTCGCGCTCCATCGACAGGCGCACGGCCCGCCAGTCCTTGAGGTGTGTCGTCACGCGGGCCACGGCTAGAAGGCCTCCCCCTCGTCCGGGAAGTCGCCGTTGCGCACGGCCTCGGCAAACCGCGCGGCCCCCTCGCGCACGAGGGCGGCGCCCTCGGCGAAACGCCGCGCGAAGCGCGGCCTGAAATCGGGGTTGAGGCCGAGCATGTCGTGGAGGACAAGCACCTGGCCGTCGCAGCCCGGTCCGGCCCCGATGCCGATCGTCGGGATGGCGAGGGAGGAGGTGACCTCGCGCGCGAGGCCCCGAGGGATGCATTCGAGGACGAGCGCGAAGATGCCCGCCTTCTCGAGGCCGGCGGCGTCCGCCCGGAGCTGTGAGGCCTCCTCATCGCCCCTCGCCTGCACCTTGAAACCGCCAAGCGAGCGCACCCACTGGGGCGTCAGTCCCAGGTGGCCCATGACGGGGATGCCCGACTCGACAAGGTGGCGTATCACGTGGGTGTGGCCGGTCGAGCCCTCGATCTTGACGGCGTGGGCGCCGGCCCGCAGGAGCAGGGACGCGCAGTCGAGCGCATGGGACTCGCCCCTGCGAGCCGCCAGGAAGGGCATGTCCGCGACGATGAACTTTCCGGGTGCGCCCCGCGCGACCGCGCGGGTGTGCATCGCCATGATCTCCGGCGTTGCGCCGAGGGTGTCCTTTTCGCCGTGGACGACCATCATGGCGCTGTCCCCGACAAGGAGGCAGTCGACGGGCGTCTCGTCAAGGAGTCGCGCCGACCATGCGTCGTAGGCCGTGACCATCACGATGCGGGTGCCGGCGGCCTTGGCGGCGGCGAATCCCTCGACTGAACCGATGAGAGGCCGCAGGCGCGGCTCGGGGGTGCTTAGGGTTGCCACATTGCCTCCGAAGTTTCCCATCGATGGAAAACCTGCGGACCGGCAAGGGTGGACGGGGGTGCTTTTCGCAGGGCGATCAAGCCTCGGTGTCCGAAGGGCATGGGTGTGATTCTGTTGCGTCCGGTCGCGATCGTGTTCGCGCCGGACGCCTGAACGGATCGCCCGGATTGGTCCTTTTCGCAACCCTAAACCGCCGATGCCCTGCGCCTAGTCGCCGGGGACCTGGTCCCTGTACCGGGGCCAGTCCCGCAGGAGCTCGTGGACGACCACGGAGCCCGTCCGGTAGGCCGACTCGAGCGCCGCATCCGTCCCCATCGATTCGTCGCCGATCGTCGAGGTGACGCCCTGGCCCGGGGGAGGCATGCAGTAATTGCTCGCCGTCCTCAACACCATGACCCGGTTGAGGTCGACAAAGCCCTTCGCCGCCATGCGGGTGAGGGTTCCCGCATAATCCTGCTGCTCCATGGACGTCGTGGAGAACGTCCCCTTTCCCCCGGTCCACATCCGGACCCAATCGCGCGCCCACTGGGTGCGCTTGGCCCCGTGCCAGTACCTGACGGACCCGAGGGAGTCCCCCATCATGACGCGCGGGGGAAGCTGGGCCAGGGGGTACCCCGTGTACTTCTCCCGCCATGCCTTCAGCTGGGGTGAATCCGGAAGCTCCACCCCCTTGGTCAGGGCGAAGGCCCAGCGCGCCAGGCGCTTGTTGAGCGGGTAGACCATGGTGTATTGGAGCTTGGCCCCGTTCCATCCCCCGGCATGGCTGTGGTCCGCGGGCAACTGTCCCGGCGAATCGGTACCGATCGCGAAGAGCCCATAGGGCCAGCCGGCGGGCTCCTCGGACTCGTCGATCTCCCTGAGCGCATCCCCGTCGACGACGTTCTCCGACCACACCGCGCTGCCGATCGGACCGGACGCCGGGTCAATCCCCGCTATGCCGTTGATCAGCCAATAGGTGTGCGTCAGGTCGAACCGCGGGTCCAGGCAGAGGGCCATGACGAGCTCGCTTGTCGTGACCGGCGTCAGCTGGGGGTCGCGCGTGTTCCCTCCCACGTCGCCGTAGAGGCCCTCGGCGTTGCGGCACAGGGGATGGGGCGCCCCGGGGACTTCGATCCGGTCGAAAAGCTTCTCGCGCTCGGCCCAGAACTGGAACTCTCCCGGGGCGTCGCCCGTGTCTTCGCCCACCTCGAAGCCGGAGAGGACGATCACCTTGACCGGGATCCGGTCCGCGGCCCGCACGGCCGGCGTGAGCGCAAGGAGAGCAAGACCGGGCGCCAGGGCCCGGGCAATTCGTGGAAGGAGGTGGATCACCCGTCGAGCCAAGCAGGCCGGATGCCACCCTTATAGGCATTTCACTCGCGTCTCGGGCCGGGCCTGGGGTAGAGAGACTTCCGCCAACCCGCACCCACCCTTGAACCGTTTTTCCAGCGAGGCTCGCACACTTCAGTGGATTGACCGGCGGGTCGGCGCCCCGGTCTGCTGGCTCCTGAGCATTGTCCGCCGCCTCGGTGGGCTCCTCGGCCGAGGCGCGGCCGCCGACCCGGTCCGCACCCTCCTTTTCCTGAAGCTCGCGGAGCAGGGCTCGACCGTTCTGGCCCACGAGGCGGTCCGGACCGCCGTGGAGCGCGTCGGCCGCGAGAACACCTACTTCCTCGTTTTTGAGGAGAACCGCTTCGTCGTCGACCTGATCGGCCTCGTGCCCCCGCAGAACGTGTTCACGATCCGCACCCGCACGGCCTGGTCCATGGCGGCGAGCGCGGCCCGCGTCCTTCGCGAGATCCGGCGCAGGCGGTTCGACGCCTGCATCGACATGGAGTTCTTCTCGAGGTTCTCGGCCGCGATCGCCTACCTGACCGGAGCCGGGAAACGGGTCGGCTTCCATGTCTATTTCGGCGAGGGTCCCTACCGGGGCGACCTGATGACCCACCGGGTGCTCTACAACCCCCACCTGCACACGAGCAGGACGTTCACGAGCCTCGTCCTCGCCCTCGACGCGGAACCCACGCGGTTTCCGACCTTCGGCGTCGTCCCGCCGGAGAGCCCGCCGCTGCCGGTCTTCGCTCCCGAACCGGGCGAGAGGGAGGAGGCCCAGCGGATGCTCGCCGGGCTCGGCGTCCCCTCCGGGGCGCGCCTCGTGCTCCTGAACGCCAACGCGGGCGACATGCTTCCGCTCCGAAGATGGGATCCGGCCAATTACCAGGCGCTGGCCGGCCGGCTGATCGGCGCCTTTCCGGACGTTTGGGTCGCCTTCACGGGGTCGCCCGAGGAGGCCCCGCGGATCGCCGAGATCGCCGGCGCGGTCGCCTCGCCCCGTTGCGTCTGCCTGGCCGGGCGCACGACGCTGCGCCAGCTGGTCGTGCTCTTCGGCCTTGCCGAGGTCCTCGTGACCAACGACAGCGGGCCCGCCCATTTTGCGGCGCTCACGAGCGTCGACGTCGTCGCGCTCTTCGGCCCGGAGACGCCGCTCTTATTCGGGGCCCCGGGGCCGCGAAGCCACACCGTCTGGGCCGCCATAGCCTGCAGCCCCTGCGTCAACGCTTTCAACAACCGACAGACCGCATGCAGGGACAACGTGTGCATGAAGGCCATCACGGTGGACCAGGTCCACCTGCTAGTCGGCAGGATCCTGCGGTCGCGGGCCCCCGCCGCCTGAGGGGGGGGCCCGCCCGGGGGTCCCCCGGTGAGCCGCCTTCCTAGGCGGCTCCCCGGATCCTGAACGACACCGCGTGCTTCGTGGGCAGCGTGTCGGGAATGTCGATCGACAGTCCGGACCGGTCCTGCGCCCAGGTGAGCTTGCCGTCGTACCCCACGAGTTCCACGGAGCTGATCCGTCCCACCTTCAGCGCGGTGTCCGTCGCAAGCGAGCGGATCAGGGTGCGGAACTCGGGCTTGCCCATGACGAATGCGTAGAGGACGTCGCCCTTCGTCGTGAAACGGATGTCGCTCGCGTCGAGGGCCCGCCTCGAGGACTCATTGAACATCTTTGATTTCTGGTCGGGCGCCTGGTCGGGCGCGCCCTCGCCGAACTTCCTCCAGGGGCGCGAGCCGTGGATTCCCTCGCCGTTGACGGCCATCCAATCGGTGATCTCATCGACGACGTCGAGCTCCTCGGGGTCGGGCATCCCGCTTGCCGGGAGGGGCACGTTGAGCATCAGGTTCCCGTTCTTGCTGACGATGTCGACCAGCATGTCGATCACCACCTTGGGCGTCTTGTAGCGCGTGCCGCGCTTGTAGTGCCATTCGCCGATGCACGTGTCGGTCTGCCACGGCCGCGCAAGGATGTCATCGAGGACACCGCGCTCGCGGTCGAGGACGCACGCTCCGAGCTCGCTGTCGCGGTCCCGCTTGGAAAAGTACACCGCGTCGGCCTTCCCGCCGCTGCGCCGGGCGCTCAGGTTGTACAGGTGCGACACGACCGAGTACCCGTATTCCTGGAAGGGGAGGGAGCCGTCCGAATAGAGGAAATCCGGTTCGTGCTGGTCGATCAGGTCGGTGATCCGGTCGTGCCAGTGCCGCTTCCACCAATTCGGGATGTTGTCCTCGTTCCACTGCAAGTCGCCCGGCCAGATGTCGTCTGAGTCCACGTAGAGGTCCTTGAACTCCGGATTGGCCCCGTCATAGGGGACGCCCGCAAGGGGCCCGGACTTGTCCGAGCCGTGCGCGACGGAGTACCACTTATAGGTGATCCAGAGGTGCTCGCTGATCCCGAACCGGAGCCCCTCGTCACGGACGGCCTTGCGCCACGCTCCTACGATGTCGATTCCCGGGCCCATCTTTACCGAATTCCAGCGGTTGTGCCTCGAGTTCCAGAGGTCGAAGTTGTCGTGGTGGACCCCCATCGTCATAAAGTACCTTGCGCCCGCCTTCTTGTAGCGGCGGATCAGTGCGGCCGGGTCGAATTTTTCGGCCTTCCACATCGGGATCGTGTCCTTGAAGCCGAACTTCGATGGGTGGCCGTAGTGCTCGACGTGGTAGTTGTACTGGTCGCTGCCCTGGATGTACATGAGCCTCGCGTACCAGTCCCCGTACTCCACGGCGGACTGTGGGCCCCAATGGGCCCACATGCCGAACTTCGCGTCCCGGAACCAATCGGGGACAGAATAAGTGTCCAGAGATGCGCGGGTTGCCTGGAACGGGCCCGCCTCGGGCGCGATCCCAGGGGGCATTCGCGGGTCGGAGTCCGGGGCCGGATCGGCCGCAAACGCCGGGCGCAGTCCAATGGCCGGAATGGCTCCAGCCATGATTCCAAGAGCCGTCCTTCGCGAGATGTTCATGGCCGTGATCAGGTGCCGGGCTTCAGGCGGAAGAGCATCACGTCGTGGGAATCCACGGTGGCGGTGTGGAGGTCCATGGCCGAGCCCGCGGGCTTTCCCGTCCACACGTCGGTGACGTCGTAGTACTGCTCGGTAAGGAACGTGAGGTCGTGCATGTCGAGCGTGAGCTTCGCCGGGGCGTCGCCCGTATTGAGCACGCACACGGCCCACTCCTTGTTTGAGAGCTCCTTCGCCCAAATCTCCTTGTCCGGGTCGACCCTAAACCTGAAGCCCTGGTGGCCGGCGGGATCCTGGTCGATCGCGATCACAGCCTTGTCGGTCAGGATGGCGGCGATCTCCGGTGTCATGTTGCGCACGTCGTTGCCGGCGATCAATGGTGCGGCGAGCATGCACCAGAGGCTGAAATGCGCCCTCGACTCGGCCAGGCTCATGCCCTTCGCTCCGACCTCAAGCATGTCCGGGTCGTTCCAGTGTCCCGGTCCCGCGTACTTCTCCAGCCCCACGTTCATGTCGAGGAGCTCCTTCCAGCCGTGCTCCCACTTGTTCTTCACGGATCCCTTGTAGGACGGCCCAATGTCGCCCGTCGTGCGCCAGAGGTGCCCCACGTTCTCGGCCCAGAGCCAGGGCTTGTTCTGACCCCACTCGCACAGGCTGAAAACGATCGGCCTGCCCGCAGCCTTCAGCGCGTCGCTCATGATCCGGTAGGTTTCCGGGCCGTTGGCGGTGCCATGGTCGCACCAGTCGTACTTGAAATAGTCCACCCCGCACGAGGCGTAGTACCGCGCGTCCTGGAACTCATGGCCGCGTCCGCCCGGATAGCCGCCGCAGGTGGTCTTCCCGGCGCACCCGTACATCCCGAACTTGAATCCCTTCGAATGCAGGTAGTCTCCCAGGGCCTTCATCCCGCTCGGGAACTTGACCGGGTCGGCCACGAGGTTCCCGTCGGCGTCCCGCTCCTTCTTCGCCCAGCAGTCGTCCACGACGATGTAGACGTAGCCCGCGTCGCGCATACCGTTGGCGACCATGGCGTCCGCGGTCTGCCTGACGAGAACCTCATTGCAGTCGCCGGCGAAGGTGTTCCAGGTATTCCAGCCCATCGGGGGGGTCAGGGCCAGGCCTTCGAACTTATCGGCCAGGGCGACGCTGGTGGTGAGCGCTGCGCACGCGAGGAGACATGACAGTCTTTTCATAGGTGTGGGGTTGGGATTGTCGGACCCGAATCGGGCCGGCAAGAACCCCCTAATGTGCCCAACGTCCGGGCCAAGTCCAGCCCGGCCTTCCGGCCCTAGGGGAGCCTGGCCTGAATCAGCTTGCTGGCCGCTCCGAAGTCGATCAGCGCCGCCTCCGGGCGCTTCTTCAAGGCCCCGATGACCTTGCCCATCTCCTTCCGGGAAACGGCTCCCGATTCCTTGATCGCCTCGCCGATCAGGGCGTCGAGCTGGGCGCCTCCGATCCCCTGGGGCAGGTACTTCTCGAGCAGGCGGATCTCCGCCTCGTTTGCGGAAACGAGGTCCGCCCTGGCGCCCCGTTCGAACTCGATCTTCGCGTCAGCGAGGTTTTTCACGGCCTTTCGCAGCGTCGCAACGACGAGCGCGTCGTCGATCGGCTTTGAAAGGTCCATCGAGGAGCGCTGGATGGCTGCATCCGCCGTGCGCAGGGCCGTGGCGGCCGCCGCGTCGCGGGCCTTCATCGCGGTCACAATGTCGGCGCGAAGCCGTTCGTAGATCGTGGGCATGGTCACAGTGGAATGAAATTGCGGCCGGATCGCAACACCGGCCGGCCGAAGGAGACCCGGGGGAAGCGGCCTAGCGCCAGCGTGCGACAATTGCGGGAAGGTCCCTGATCGTTGCCGCGTGGAAGAACCGGCCGTCCTCGGGCGCGGGGGCCTCGGCCTGCTCGTGGCCCCACGTGATCCGGTAGGGCACATGAACGCCCGCGCCCCCGAGGCCAAGGACCGGAAGGATGTCGGATTTCACCGAATTGCCGACCATGAGGAAGTCCGCGGGAGCGATGCCGTGCCTCGCCAGGATCCGGCCGTAGGCGCCGGCGTCCTTCTCCGAGACGATCTCGATCGCGTCGAATAGCCCGGCGACCCCGGACTTGGCGAGCTTTCGCTCCTGGTCCCTCAGGTCGCCCTTCGTGATGAGGATCAGTCGGTGCGAGGGCGAAAGGGCCTCGAGCGTCTCCCTCGCGCCGTCGAGCAGCTCGACGGGGTGGTCGAGCATCTCGCGGCCGAGCGCGATCAGCTCCCGCACCTCGCTTGTCCCGATCTTGCCGTCCGTCAGATCGATGGCGGTCTCAATCGACGAGAGCATGAAGCCCTTGATGCCGTAACCGTAGAGCTCGAGGTTGCGCATCTCCGTGGCATAGAGCGCGCGCTCGACCGTGGCTGCATCGTGGTAGCGGGCGAGCAGCGCGAAGTAGCGCTGGTGCACCTCCTCAAAGATGTTCTCGTTGTGCCAGAGTGTGTCGTCGGCGTCGAAGCCTATGCACTTTCCCTTGCTCATGTTCCTATGTTCGGTGCTCCGGCCCCCGATGCAAACGCGGTCTTCCGGGCGGACCGGAACGGGGAGGCCGCGGGATTTCGGGCCTCGCCTAGCCCTTATGGAACACTTCCTCCATCCGGGCCCACCATTCGCCGGGCTGGCGCGACGGCAGCGGATCCTGCATCGGCTCCATGATCGACCACCAGCGCCGGGTCACGACATCGGCCGCCATGAGCTTCATGTCGGCTTCAAAATCGTCGCCCCAGTACTCAAAATACGAGAACAGCCAGCCCTCATGGTGGTAGATGGAGTAGTTCTTGATCTTGGATGCGGTGATGCGCTCGAGGACCCCGGGCCAGACGGCCGCGTGGTGACGCTTGTACTCCTCGAATTTTCCGGGTCTCAAGCGAAGGACCATGCCAAATCGTCGGGGAAGGGTGTTAGGCTTCATGGGTGTGTGTGAAGGGTGGCGGCTCCGCGGTCGCAGGGTTCACGGGAACCCGTTGCGGGCGGGCAAGGAAGACAGCAGTGGTCTTAGCAGCATGCCTTTGGCGGATTCCACCTAAATCCGAGGTTGGGGGTCTTGACCCGCCGGGGCGCCCCGCTTCGCCCGCTGCCGAAACCCCGGTGCTGCAACGTAGTAGAGCTGAACGAGGACGATGAATGCGATGCTGATTCTAGTGTCGAATGCGCAGAGGAGAGCTCCGAACGCGTAGAGGCACTGGGCGTGGACTATCCTGAGGCAGACGGCTGCGGGAACGCCTTCCGGGGTATCCGCCTTCAATAGGCCGCTTCGCTGGGCATATCCCCAAGCCAGGTGGAGGCTTCCTCCCAGCAGCACGATGTTGAACCAATATGCGAGAAGCGCGGCGCGGTAGGTGTAGAAGCCGGCGAGCAGCTTCGTCGAGAACGGCAGGAGCGTCACCGAAAAGAGGAAACCCAGGTTGATCCACGTCAGGTGGCGGTCCGAACGTTCGAGGTGGTTGAGCTGGGTTTGCTGCCCGACCCAGAAGATGCCAAGCGTGAGGAAGCTCATCATGTACATGACGAGCTGGGGAAGGGTGGAGAAGAGCGCGCCCCAAAGGTCGTGCTCGCTGTGGATCACCTCGAGGGCGGGGATGCGCAGGTCGAGGACGAGCAGCGTCATGCCGACCCCGAATATCCCGTCGCTCAAGGCGGCCAGGCGTTCCACGCTCCGGCCGGCGAAATAATTGTACGAAGACGGCATATGGGGTGGCGCTGAACCCGGTCGCCCGCCCGGGGCCTACGCTCGCGGCTTGCGCGCCTTCGTCCGCTTGCCCGCCTTGGGATTCTTGGGACCGCCGCTGCGCGCATCGTCCTTCGGGGCGTCCGGTGGTTCCTCGAGCGCCCGGGCGATTGCGCCGAGGAGCGTCTCCGCGGAACAGGGCTTTGGGACAAATTCGCACACGCCCGCGGCCCTCGATGCCGCGAGGACACTCGGGCCCTTCATCCCGCTTGAGCCGATGATCTTGATGCCGGGGTTAATGGCCCTGAGGGCGACCACCATTGCAGGACCGTCCATGATCGGCATCGCCATGTCTGTCACGACGGCCGCGATCGAGTCGCGCTTGAGCGCATAGATGGAGACGGCCTCCGCGCCGTTTGTCGCCACCACAACCCGGTAGCCAAACTTCTCAAGCGTCGATTTTGCAACCTCGAGGATCGGCTCCTCGTCGTCCACGACGAGAATCAACTCATTGTGCCCCATTGCCAGCCCCTCCGGATTCTTCGCGGACGGCCGGGCTGCCTCCGAGGCGGGGTTAGCGGGCAGGTGGACCCTGAAGGTGCTGCCTTCGCCCACGATGCTCTCGAGCTGGATGAAGCCGCCGTGGTTCTGGACGATCCCGAGGGAGGTCGACAGCCCGAGGCCCGTTCCCTTTCCGACGTCCTTTGTGGTGAAGAACGGTTCGAAAATCCGCTCGCGCAGGTCGGGCGAAATGCCCGTCCCGGTGTCGGAAATCGTAATGGCCACGTGGGGCCCGGGATGCGCCCCCTCGTTCATGCTGGCGAAGGTCTCGTCGATGTTCTCGTTCTCGATCGTCAGGGTGATCTTGCCGCCCTTTGGCATCGCGTCCCTGGCGTTCACGCACAGGTTGAGCAGGACCTGGTGGATTAGGTTGGGATCGCCGACGACGGTCCAGGGTTGTCCGGTCGAGACGAATTCGAACCTCACGTTCTTCGGGAACGTGTCCTTGATGATCTGTCCGACCTCGCGCGCGACGTCGAGGGTCTGGACCTCGATGCGCTGGCCCTCGGCCCCCCGCCCGAAAGCGAGCACGTGGCGAACAAGCTGGGCCCCACGCTCGGCGTTCTTCTCTAGGAGGACCAAGAGCCGCTGCCCGCCCTCGTCGCTCACCTTCATCTTGAGGAGGGTGATCGACATGAGTATCGGCGCGAGGACGTTGTTCAGGTCGTGCGCGATGCCGCCCGCCAGGGTGCCAAGGCTCTCGAGACGCTGGTTGCGCAGGGCCAGTGCCTCGGTCCTCTTCCTCTCCGTAATGTCCGCGCTGATGCTAAGCTGCGCCTTGGGAGCCCCGCGCTCGTCTCGGATAAGCGACCGGTGGATGTCCACGTGGATCTCCCTGCCGCTCTTATGGTGGAGCCGCAACTCGCCGTGCCATGAACCGTTCTGCCGCGTCTCATTGGAGGCGAGGGCGAGCATCGCCCGATCCCCGGCGGGATAGAGCTCCGGCCCGGTCATTCCAATGGCGTCCTTGGCGCTCCACCCAAGCATCTGCTCCGCCGCGCCGTTCATATAAACGACCCGGTCATCAAGGGTGAGCAGGATGATGGCGTCATGCGCGTGGTCGAGCATGGCGGCCTGCTCCGCGATCTTTTGCGAAACCTTCCTGCGCTCGGTGATATTCCTGCCGATGCCGACAAGGCCAACGACAGCGCCGTCGCCGTCGCGAAGGGGGACTTTGGTGGTCGACCACCATACCTCATCGCCCCCGGGCCCCGGGATCATTTCCTCAATGCTCGCGAGCGTGCGGCCCGTTGACATCGCCTCCTCGTTCGACGCACGAAACTTGCGCGCCATCTCCGGCGGGAAATAATCGAAGTCGGTCTTCCCGATTGTCTCCTCAAGGGTCATGGCGCCGAGCTGTTCGAGCGTGGCCCGGTTGTTGAACACGTGGCGAGAGGCCCGGTCTCGCACGAACACATGGTCGGGGATCATGTCGATCACCTCACGCAGCAGGTTGCGCTCGATCGCGAGCGTCTCGGTGGCCTCCTGAAGAAGCTCCCTAGGCCCGGCCGGCTCCAACGGCTGCGGAGCGCCGGTGGCTGCGGATACAAGGGCCGCCTCCGCCTCGGCGAGGCGCCTGGAAAGCTCGGCGACCTTGGCCTTTAGGGCAATCTCGTCGAAGGGGGATAGGGTTCCCATCGGTAATCCAGGGTGCGCAGCCAGCCGCTTGCTAGGGCAAGCTGCCTCGGCGCGGCACGACTCGCGCCGCGCACCGCCTCATCGCGCAATAAATGGATGCGTCTCGCACCATAATATATATATAAATAGGAATGGCCGGCCCGTTTTGGGTATACCCGCGGAACCCTGATTGCAAGGCAATGCCGGGGCGGGATGCGGCGGGCCCATGCGCTAATTGGATGCGGCGCCCGACCAATCGGCATCCTTAAGGTTCCAGCCGCCGCCGAGCGCCTTGTAGAGCTGCACGACGGCGGTGAACTGGTCGCGCTTGGTCTGGGCGAGCGCCACCTGCGCGGGAAAAAGCTGCAGCTGGGACTGGATGACCTCGTAGTAGCTGGCCTTCCCCGCCGAATAGCGCTGCGTGGAGAGCTCGACAGCCTCCTGGTAGGCGAGGACTGCGCGCTCCTCCTCGGTGCGCACCTCGGCGAGTTTCTGGCGGGTCACCAGGGCATTCGCAACGTCGTCGAAGGCGTTGAGCGCGGCCTGCTGGTACTGCAGCTTTGCGACCTCCCATTCCTGCTTGGCCTGCTCATACTGGCCGCGAAGGCCGCCACCCTGGAACAGGGGGCCCGAGGCATCGGCACCGACCGACCAGAGCGCTGCCTTGTGCGAAGTTATGCTGCTGAGCTGCGTGCTGACACCTCCGAGTATGGCGCTCAGTCCGATGCGCGGCAGGAATCCGCCGACCGTCACGCCGATGCCCGCGTTTGCCGCCCTGGCGGCGTATTCCGCTTCGCGCACGTCGGGGCGGCGTTCCAATAGGTCCGAGGGCAGGCCCGATGGGACCTCGGGCGCCGCGGGTTCCTCGGAAAGGCGCGCTACCCGGGCGATGGGGCCGGGGAATTTCCCGACAAGGACGCTGATTTGGTTTTCCTTAATGGCGACCAGCCGCTCGAGATCTGGAATCCGCGCGGCGCTGGTATCCATCGCCGCCTCGGCGGTGGCGGTGTCGAGGCGCGAGACCGTGCCCCCCTCGAGCTGGCGCTTGAAAAGGCTGAGGCTCTTGCCGAAGGAGTCGGTCGCCTCATGGGCGATCGCAAGCTCCTCGTCGAGCTCGAGCAGCTCGTAGTACGCGGTGGCCACGTCGCTGACGAGGCTGAGCAGCACGGCCCTTCGCCCCTCCTCCGATTCCAGGTACTGCGCCCGGGCAGCCTCGTCGAGGCGCCGGACCCTGCCCCACAGGTCGAATTCCCAGGCCGCGCTCAGGTAGCCCGTGAATCCGTCGGATGCCGGGCTTCCGGCCTGGCTCGGAAAGGGATTGCCCAGGACCGAGTTTCGGCCCCGGTCCGCCTCGGCGTTGTATCCGATCGATGGAAACAGCTGCCCGTGGACCTGGGCCGCGATCGCGCGCGATTCGGCGACGCGGGCTGCGGCTACACGGACGTCGAACCCGTCGGAAAGCGACAGTCGGATCAGCTCCACGAGGCGCGGATCCCTGTAGACGTCCCACCAGGCGAGGTCGGCGAGCGATTGCTTGGAGCCCGCGGTCTCGCCCCGGTACGCGGAGGGTTCCGCAGTGTCGGGGCGCTTGTAATCCGGTCCGATCGCGCATCCGGCGAGAAGGAAGGCAAGGATTGGACCCGCGCGTCTAAAGGGGTTATTGCGCATCGTTAGTACCTCTCCTTGTCCGCCTTGCGTTCGCCGGTCCGGATCTCGGGATGCACGGCCACCGGGTGGAGGGGCGTCGCGCGCGCGCTGTGGGGCAGGCCCTTCGTGGCCCACATCTCGATAACGTAGAACGTCACGGGGATGAGGAAGATGGCGAGCGCACTCGCGGCCAGCATTCCGCCGATCACCGCGGTCCCCATGACTTTTCGCGCTACCGCTCCCGAGCCGCTCGCCAGCCAGAGCGGCACGCATCCGAAGATGAACGCGAAGGAGGTCATCAGGATGGGCCGCAGCCGGATCTTTGCCCCCTGCAGGGCGGCTTCGAGGAGCGGCACACCGTTCTCATAGCGGGTCCGCGCGAATTCGACGATCAGGATGGCGTTCTTTGCGGAGAGGCCGATCAGCATGATCAGCCCGATCTGCGCGAAAACGTTGTTTTCCATTTGGCGCGCGAAGAGCGTGAAATACGCGCCGAACACCGCAATCGGCACGCCGAGGAGCACGCTGAACGGAAGCGACCAGCTCTCGTAGAGTGCGGCAAGGATCAGGAACACAAAGAGAAGCGAGAGGGCGAAAATGGCGGCGGGCGGGATGCCCTCCTCCGCCTTCTGCTCCTGATAGGACATTCCGATGTAGTCGTAGCCCATCTCCCTTGGCATCGTCTTGGCAAACACGTCCTCCAGCGCGGCGCGGGCCTGGTCCGAGCTGTAGCCCGGCGACGCCGATCCGTTGATCTGTGCGCTCCGGTAGAGGTTGTACCTCATCGTAAACTCGGGCCCCATTCGGTTTTCCACCGAGACGAGCGACGAGAGAGGCACCATCGCGCCGTCGCGGTTGCGCACGAAATAGCTGCCCAGCTTGTCCGTGTTGTCGCGGTATTGCCCCTCCGCTTCGACATACACCTGCCATTGGCGGCCGAATCGGTTGAAGTAATTGACGAAGATGCCGCCCATGTAGCACTGGAGCGTGCGGTAGACGTCGCCAAGCTCCACGCCCTGCTTGAGGACCTTGTCCCGGTCCACCTTGACATAGACCTGGGGAACCGAGGGGAGGAACGTCGTGCTGACGCCCGCCAGCTCCTTCCGGGCGCGAGCGGCCGCCATGAACTTGTCGAGATTGCCCGAAAGGAACGAGACATCCCGGCCGGCCCGGTCCTCGAGGACGAACGTGAAGCCGCCCGCGGTGCCGATGCCCGGGATCGAGGGCGGCGCGAACGCGAATGCCCTCGCCTCGGGTATCTTCGAGAGCTCCCGGTTGAGGTGGGCCTTGATCGCCTCATAGCTTTCCTCGGGCTTCGTCCTTTCGCTCCACGGCTTGAAGTTGACGAAGACGAAGCCGCTATAGGTGTTGTAGACCGTGCTCAGGAGCGAGAATCCGATGACGGAGGTGTAGGACTTTACGCCAGGAGTGTTCCCGAGGACGTCCTCCAATTTGTGCATGACGTCGCTCGTGCGCTGAAGGGACGATGCGTTGGGCAGCTGGAGACCCACGTATAGGTAGCCCTGGTCCTCCTCCGGAAGGAAAGCGGTGGGAAGCTTCCTGCCGATAAGAAACGCCCCAAGGGCGAAGCACCCGAGAATGACGAAGCTGACCGCGCTCTTGTGGATCAAGTGGCGCGAATAGCCCACGTATCCCTGCTGGACGCGCCCGAACATGCGGTTGAACCAGGCGTAAAATCCCGACAGGGGGCCCTTTTGCTCATCCTTCGGCTTTAGCAGAATGGCGCACAGGGCGGGGCTGAGCGAGAGCGCGTTGAAGGCCGAGATGATCACCGAGATCGCGATCGTCAGCGCAAACTGCTGATAGAGGCGGCCCGTTATCCCGGGGATGAATGCCGTCGGTATGAACACGGCGGCGAGAATGATCGCGATGGCGACCACGGGCCCAGAGACCTCCTCCATCGCGCGGATCGTCGCATCGCGCGGGGCCATTCCCTCCTCGATGTGGTGCTCGACGGCCTCCACGACGACGATTGCGTCGTCCACGACTAGTCCGATCGCGAGCACGAGGCCGAATAGCGACAGCGTGTTCACGGAAAACCCGAACACGGGGAAGAGGATGAAGGTGCCGATCAGGGAGACCGGCACGGCCAGGAGCGGGATCAGCGTGGGGCGCCAGCCCTGCAGGAACACGAAAACGACCAGAATGACGAGGAGCAGGGCCTGCCAGAGCGTGTTCGAGATCTCGCGCATGCCCTCGGACACCGCCAGGGTCGTGTCGAGCCCCACTTCGTAATCAAGGCCCTGGGGGAAACTCTGCCTGATGCGCGCCATCGCCTTCTTCACGCCGTTGGCGCAGTCGAGCGCATTTGAACCCGGCAGCTGGTAGATCGCGATGTTTGCGGCCGGCTTTCCCTTGAAGCGGCCCATCACGTTGTAGACCTGTGCGCCAAGCTCCACCCGGGCGACGTCCCTGAGCCGCACGGTCGAGCCGTCCGGATTGGCGCGGATCACGATGGCGCCGAACTCCTCCGGCGTGGTCAGCCGCCCCTGCGCGCGCACCGAATACGTGAACTCCTGCCCTTTTGGGGCCGGCTCGCCGCCGATCGTGCCGGCGGGGTTCACCGTGTTCTGGACCTGGACGGCCTTGATCACGTCGCCGACGGTGATGTTCAGCTTCGCAAGCTGGTCGGGCTTCACCCAGTACCTCATCGCATACTGCCCGGCTCCGAACACGGTCGCGCTCGCAATGCCGGGTATCCGGGTCAGCTGGTCGAGGATGTTGATGTAGGCGTAGTTCGCGAGGAACGTGCTGTCGTAGGAGTCCGTGGGCGAGTAGAGCGCGACGAGCATCAGCGGGGCCGTGAGCTGCTTCTGGACCGTGACGCCGTAGTTCGCCACGTCCGAGGGGATCTGCGGGCCGGCCTGGGTCACGCGCATCTGCGTCAGGATCAGGTCGGTGTTCGGGTCCGTCGCCACGTCGAAATTCGCGGTCATCCGCAGCGAGCCATCGCTGCCGTTGATCGAGTACATGTAGTTCATGTTGTCCACGCCGCTGAGCACCTGCTCGATTGGCGTGGCAACGGACTGTTCGACCGTCTGGGCGTCGGCGCCCACGTAGGTGGTGGTGATGCGCGCCTCGGGAGGGACGATTTTTGGGAACTGCGCGATCGGGAGGGAGACGAGCGCGACCGAGCCGACGATTACCGTGATGATCGCGATGACGATCGCGACAATGGGGCGGTTGATGAAGAATTTCGACACGGCGCGCTTACTTCGAGTTGGCCCCGGCCGCGAAGGGGACGGGGTTAACGACGGCGTCCTGCTTCAGTTTCTGGACGCCATCGGCGACGACCCGGTCGCCCGGGCGCAGCCCCGATTCCACCACCACGTCGGACCCAACCTGAGGCCCCGTCTTGACCGTGAAAATGTGGGTGCGGTTCTCCGAATCGACCGTGGCGATCTGGTAGGAGCCCTGAAGCTCGGACAGCGAGCGCGCAGGCACGACAACCGCCCCCTTCTCAACGCGAATGACCGCGCGGACCCGCGCATACTGCCCCGGCCGCAGGAGCGCGTCCGGGTTCGGGAACACGGCGACGGCTCGCAGGGTCCCGGTGTTCGCGTCCACCTGGTTGTCGATCGCAAAGAATCTGCCCTTCCTCGGGTACGTGGTCCCGTCGGAGAGGACGAGGTCGAATTCCGCGTCGGCGGGAATGGCCGAAGCCCCGGAGTTGTGTTCGCGCAGCTCCAGGTAATCCTGCTCTCCTATTGGGAAATAGGCCTTGATGGGGTCAACGCGGGACACCGTCGTCAACACCCCCGTGGTGGGCCCGACCAAGTCGCCGATCTGGGCGCGGATGAGCCCCGCAATGCCGTCTATTGGAGAGGTGATTCGGGTGAAGCCGAGCTGAAGCTTTGCCTGGTCAACGCCGGCCCGGGCGGATTCGACCTGGGCCCGGGCGGCAAGCCGGGCCTGGACGGCGTCGTCGAGTTCCTCCTGGCTGACCGCCTTGTCGCGGGCGAGGGGAGTGTAGCGGGCGACATCCAGTTCGGTCTTTCCGAGCTGGGCCTCGGCTTGCGCGAGCGCGCCCTCGGCCTGCGCGAGCGCCGCCGAGAAGGGCCTCGGATCGATCTCAAAGAGTACGTCGCCCTGACGGACGGCCGTCCCCTCCTTGTAGTCCTGCTTCACGAGGTACCCGCTCACCTGCGCTCGGATCTGGGCGTTCACGAATCCGTCCAGGGAGCCGACCCAGTCGCGGATGATCGGGACATCCCTGCGCTCGACGGCGACGACCTGGACGTCGGCGGGGGGTGGGGCGGCCGAGGGCCCCTTGGAGCACCCTGCCGCAAAGCCGACGCATAGTGCGCAAAGAAGACAGACAAAGCCCCCCCCCTTCAAATTAGACGGATCCATTCCTAGGCATTTAGGCCAAACTTTCATTAAGTTCAAGCAGCACGGGGCGAAAACACCGCGGTCGGACCCCGGGGCGACGTGGTTGGAAATTTGATACCCCCGGGGGCGGCCCGGGGGCCTTTCTCCTACCACGTGTCGGAGCGGAACGGAGCCACCGGCAGCCCCGTGTCTCCGTAGAGATTGGCCGTCGGAGCGTTCGACCATGCGTAGCGCACGGCGACGGGCTGGCTCACGTCGGGCGAGGACACCACGAGGGTGTCGGCCTCAATGAAACCCTCCGCAGGGAAGAACTGGCGGTCCGCCCCGGAGATTTCGAGCGCCCTAACGGGCCCGCCCCGGGCCACCAGCTCTGCGCCGCAATGGAGGAAATGCACGCGAAGGGTCTTTCCCTCGAGCGTCGCGCGGGCGAAGACCGGGCCCGAGGTCTCGGGGAGGACCGCGAAGAGGTTCGTCTCGGCTATCAGGGCCAGCCTTCGACCGAGTTCCTGCTTGTTGCGCGGGTGGATGTTGTGGGAGTCGCCGATGTCGATCGTCACCGCCATGCCCGTTGCAGGGAGGGAAAGGGCCCGGGTCTGGGCCTCGCGGAGCAGGGCCCAACCGCGGTCCTTTACCTCATACTCGCTGCCAAAGTTGGCGAGCTGGACAAAATAGAACGGCAGGTCTCCTTGGCCGAATCCGGCGCGCCAGGAACGGATCATTGCGGGAAAGAGCTCCGCGTATTCCTCGGGGCGGCCGACATTCGACTCGCCCTGGTACCATAGGATTCCCCGGAACGCTCCCGGCTGGAGCGGTGCGATCATCGCGTTGAACAGGCCGCCCGGGAGCGCGGGCGAGGCGTCCGTCGCGGGAAATTCGGGCCACGGCAGCGGATTCTTGGTGTGTTTCTTCCTGGCCTCGTCGTCGGCCTTGCGCCACGCCTCCATCTCGGCGGGGTACTTCGCGACCCGCTCGGGCGGCCATTCGCTCAAGCTCTTCTTCCAGCGCGCCTCAAGCGTTGCCTCGATCGATGTCGACCGGCGCGCCTCGTCGCTCATCCAGGCTTCGATCTGGGTCCCGCCCCAGGGGCTGTCGACGATCCCGATGGGAACGCCCAGGGCGCCTTGGAGGTGGCGCGCGAAGAAATACCCAACCGCCGTGAACTGGCCCACGGTCGCCGGCGTTGCGGCCTGCCATCCGCCGGTCTTCGCCGTCTCCAGCGGGGTCGTGGATACGGCGCGCTCCACCTTCAGCTGGCGGATGAGCGGGTAGTTGGCCATCGCGACCTCCGCCTGCGCATTGTCCACCTGGTAGGTGCCGCCGCCGTCGTCCACCGTGAATTCCATGTTGGACTGGCCCGAGCACAACCAGACCTCGCCGACGACGATGTCGTGGAGCGTCAGCGTGCTCCGGCCCGAGACCACGAGGTCCGAGGGTTCGGAGCTCGCCGGGAACGGCCCGATGCGGACCAGCCAGCGCCCGTCGGCGCCGGCCGTCGCGCGCTCGGTCCTTCCGTGGAACGTGACGCTGATAGCGTCGCCCGGCTGCGCGCGGCCCCATACGGGATCGACCTTGTCGCGCTGGAGGACGGCGTGGTCGCCGAAGAGGGGCGCCAGGCTGGGCCCTGAGTCGGAAGATGGGGCGGCGGCGCCTGCGACGCAGGGCGCGCCGAGCAGGACCAGGAGGCGGGCCAGCCGCCGCAGCATGCGGGGCCGGCGATGAGTGTTCAAAGCGTTGCTTATCATGGGGGGGTTGGGGTAGATGGGCGCTGCAAAAGCGCAAACCCATCATGACACCTTTGAAAATTACGGTCTGGGGCGAAAATGTCCATGAGCACAAGAGTGCCAAGGTAAAAGAGGTGTACCCCGACGGCATGCACGCGGCGATCGCCGCAGGCCTCAGGAAGCTGCTTCCTTCGGCTTTGGTGGCGACGGCGACTCTGCAGGAGCCCGAGCACGGCCTGTCCGCCGGAAGGCTGAGGGACACCGACGTATTGACCTGGTGGGGGCACATGGCCCACGACCAGGTGAGCGACGACGTGGTGCGCCGCGTGCAGGCGCGCGTGCTGGAGGGGATGGGGCTCGTCGTCCTGCACTCGGGGCACCATTCGAAGATATTCAGGCAGCTCATGGGGACGACGTGCTCCCTTACCTGGAGGGAGGCCGACGAGCGCGAGCGACTGTGGATCTGCAACCCCGGGCATCCGATTGCGCGGGGCCTCGGCCGGTACTTCGAGCTCCAGAGGGAGGAGATGTACGGCGAGCCGTTTGCGATTCCGGCTCCGGAGGAGCAGGTGTTCGTCTCCTGGTTCGAGGGCGGCGACGTGTTCCGGAGCGGGTGCTGCTGGCGCCGGGGAAACGGCAGCATCTTTTACTTTCGGCCGGGGCATGAGACCTATCCAACCTACCACGATCCGAACGTTCAGCGCGTGATCGCCAACGCGGCCGAATGGGCGAGGCCCCGCGGCGCCTGGGTGGACTCCTGCCCCAATTCGCCCGTGCCGGCCGAGAAGATCTCGCCCAAGTAGGGCCCGGGGGGCCGGCGCATGCCGCCCCCGAGGTCTTGTTTCGACCTGTTGACCGATTTGGTAGACTCTTTCCCCCAACGGTGACCCCAGAGCAAAATATCATCTCATTCCGAGGAGTGACCGTGCGCTACGGGCGGCTCACGGCCCTCAGGGACCTCACGTTTGCGATTCCCTGCGGCAGCTCGACTGCGATCCTCGGGCAGAACGGGGCGGGCAAGAGCACGCTCCTGCGCTCCGTGATGGGTTGGCAGAGGCTTGCCGCGGGCGAAATCCGCATCGGGGACGAGCACCCGCAGCATGCCCGCCCGAGGCTGGCCTATGTCCCGCAGAGGCACTCGGTGGACTGGGATTTCCCGATCACGGTGCGTGGCGTGGTGGAGCAGGGCCGCTATCCTTCGCTTTCAATGTTCCGCCGGCTGGGGCGCCCCGACCACGAACGCATCGACGCTTCCCTTGAGGAGCTCGGCATTTCCGACCTCGCCAGCAGGCAGATCCGGATGCTCTCGGGCGGCCAGCAGCAGCGGGTCTTCCTCGCGCGGGCGCTCGCGCAGGGCGGCGACATCTTCCTCCTGGATGAGCCGTTTGCCGGCCTCGACCTCTTCGGCTGCGAGGAACTGACCCACATTCTGCGCAACTGGGCGGAGCAGGGCCGCACGGTCCTCGCGGCCGTCCACGACCTTGCGATCGCGAGGTCCTGCTTCGAAAGGGGCGTGCTTCTAGACACATCCCTGGTGGCCGCCGGTGCCATTGGGGAGGTCCTCTCGCCCGAAAATGTGGAGCGGGCGTACCGCGGCGGAAGATGCGTGCACACGGGCCATGCGAGGGACCCGAGGCCCGAGGAGGCCAAGCCATGAGCCTCCACGACCTCGTCATCTCGCCGTTCGCGTATGAATTCATGCGCCGGGGGCTCCTGTCGGCGCTTCTGCTCGGAGTCAGCGGCGGCATGATCGGGTGCGTGCTGGTGCTCAGGCGCCTGGCGCTCATGGGCGACGCCCTCTCGCATTCGCTTCTGCCCGGAGTCGCGGTTGCCTGGTATTTTTTCGGAACGAGCACGTCGGCGCTCTTTTTCGGGGGGCTGGCGGCCGGCCTCCTGACGGCGCTTGGGAGCGCGCTCCTTAGCCGACTCACCCGGGTCAAGGAGGACGCGGCGTTCGGCTCCCTCTTCATCGTGTTTTTCGGGGCCGGCGTGGCGCTCGTCAGCAAGCTTCCGACCCGGATAAACCTGACGGACTTCCTCTTTGGGAACGTGCTCGGCGTCAGCGCGGGCGAACTGCGGCTCGCCGCCGCGGTCAGCCTCCTGACGGTCGCCGTGTTCATCCTTTTTTACCGCAGCGTACTCCTCGAGACGTTCGACCCGGTGTTTCACCGAGCGACCGGAGGGCACGGCGGCCTGGTCCACTTGGGATTCCTGACGCTGACCGTGCTAAATCTGGTGGCCGCCATGCAGACCATGGGAATTGTCCTCGCTCTCGGGCTCTTCCTGCTGCCGGCCGTGAGCGCCTACCTGTGGTGCGACCGGTTCATCACGATGCTGCTGGTGTCGATCGGGATCGCCGTCGTCGATTCCGCAATCGGCATCCTTGTCAGTTTCCACGCGGGCATCGCGAGCGGCGCGGCGATCGTGCTGTGCCTTGGCGCGGTCTTTGTCCTTTCGGCGCTTTTCAGCCCGAGGCACGGGGCGATGGGCACCGTGAGGCAGGGCGCCGCGCGGCGGCCCGCGCCATGAAGTCCCTCGGCGCGTACGTGGGCGTCGGCCTGGCGGCGTTCGTCGCATCGGCGGCGCATGCCGAAACCCGGCCGCTTCGCGTCGCGACCCTGAACACCGTCCTCACCGAGATCGCGCGCGAGGTGGGGGGGGCGAGGGCGGACGTGGTGGGCCTCGTGGCTCCCGGCGTCGATCCGCACACGTTCAATCCCTCGCCCTCGGACGTGAAGGCTCTCGCCGATGCCGACGTCGTCCTGGCGTCAGGGCTCAACATCGAGATGTATCTCGACCGCCTGGCGGAGAGCGTCGGTCCGAGCGGCCGCGTGGTGTCGGTGGGAGACCTGCTGCCCTCGGTCATATCGGTGCCCGAGGCGGGCGGCCGCTCGGAAAAGGATCCCCATTGGTGGCATAGCATTGGCAACATGATTCTCGCGACGGAGATCGTGAGGCGCGAATTCACAAGGGAGCGACCCGCCTTTGCCGATGAGTTTGCGGCCAATGCGCAGGCCTATGCCGCGCGGCTCCGCGCGCTCAGGGAGTGGGCGGACATCCAGGTGGCCAGGTTGGCGCCGAGGCAGCGCCAGCTCGTCACGTCCCACGACGCCTTTGGCTACTTTGCGCGAGACTACGGCTTCACGGTGCACGCCATCAGCGGGCTGTCATCCGAGAGCGAGGCCGACGCCAGGAACGTGGCCGGTTTGATCGACCTCATCAGGCGGGAGCGGATTGGCGCCGTTTTTGCGGAGTCGAGCGTCGATCCGCGCCTGGTGGAGAACCTGGTGCGCGAGACGGGCGTCAGACTGGGCGGCACGCTCTACGCCGACGGACTCGGCCCCAAGGGAAGCGGCGCAGAAACCTACGAATCCATGTACCGGCACAACGTCCGCGTCATCGTCGATGCGCTCTCGGCGCGGTAGGCCGGGGCGTCAGTCGTCGGTGTCGTTGCCCTTCGGATAATCGAACTTCACGTCGGTGAAGGTTGTCCCGCGGATCGTGACGCCCTTTAGCACCGCGGCGATATTCGACGCTTTCTTGGGCCAAGGGGCCGGTCCCTGAAAGAGCGAGGTGTCTCCGACCGTTTCTCCCGTCTCGGGATTGGCCACGGCCGCAAGAACGAAGTCGCGAACCGCTCCGTCCACCGACGTCGAGATCACGATTGAGGGTGCCGAGGACCGGACGAAGTTCTCCATCTCTCCATCGAGGATGTAGGCCTGGAGGTTGCCGGTCGCCCCGTCCACGACGAGTTCGACGTGATATTCCTCGTCGCCCAGCCGGACCGGGGTGCCGCCGTGGGGTGGGTGGTGGTGGTGCCTTTGGGGTGTCGCGGTTTCGGCGGGGACCGCGACCTTCGAGCATCCCGAAGCGAGAAACGCGGCGAGCGCGGCGGCCGAAAGGAGATGCTTGAGGAATGCCGGCATTGCAGGTGCCGGGATGAGAGCAGATTGTGTGGGCGCCGGGAATAACAAGTTTAGGGGCCCATTCCCGGAGGCGCGGCCGCCTTAGCGGTTTCTTAATGCCAATGGCTACCAATTTAACTTAACGGCCGGGCCCGATATCCCTAATATGGGGCCCGCATGACCGATGTTTCGGCGACCGACCTGGCCGTAGCCCAATCTCAACCCGGACAGGAGCTGCCGAACCCCCTCCGGCCCCTGGCGGGCATTGCGTGCTGCGCCGGTCTGTCCGAACGCGAAGGGCTGAGCCCGCCGGTCGAGGAGGAGTATCCCGAGGGTCATGTGCTGGACGGACGGTTTGTCCTCAGGGAAGTGATCGGACGCAGCGCCATGGCCACCATTTACCGGGCCGAGGACAGGGACCTGGGGGGCCGAAGCGTGGCCGTCAAGGTCCCCCTCATGAGGATTGAGAGCGACCCCGTGTCCTTTGGCCGATTTCAGCGCGAGGAGCGGATCGGCGCGACGCTCCGGCACCCGCTTCTTCTCGAGTTCGTTCCGGTGGACGGGCCCAAATGCCGGCCCTATATCGTGACCGAGTACCTCGATGGCTGCACCCTCGCCTATATCCTGCACCGCACGCGCCCGCTTCCCGAGGCGGATGCCCTTGGGATCGCAAGTGCCATCTGCTTGGCGTTAAAGTACCTGCACAACCGCAAGATCATCCACCGCGACCTGAAGCCGGGAAACGTGATGATCTGTCGCGACTTGAGGCTCTGCCTCATGGATTTCGGCCTCGCGGCGGAAGTGGATTCGGGGTTCAGCCTCCTGGCTGGACTTACGCCGCTTTTTGGAACGCCCGAATACATGGCGCCTGAGCAGGTGCAGAACAGGGCGAACGATGAGCGAACCGATATCTACAGTGTGGGAGTGATTCTTTATCAGATGCTCACCGGCGTGCTTCCGTTCCAGGCTGAGGACCCTTGGGCCGCCGCCCAGCTTCGGGTGAACGGCGATCCGGTGGCGCCGCGATCCTTGAATCCAGCGATCACGCCGGAGGCCGAGGAGATCGTGCTGCACGCGATGCGGCGCCGACCGGCCGACCGTTATCCAACCGTCGAAGCTTTCAAGGCGGAGCTTGACTCGCCGTCCAGCGTCCATGTCACCGGGCTGAGCGGGCGCCTCAAAGCTCCCCGGTGGAGGATCAGCCTTCAAGGCACGCCGATCCTGGCGGGCGCGATCATTGGCGCCGGAGCGCTTCTTTTCATGACGGGGCTTTTTTTCGTCCTCATGCGCCACCGCTGATCTGGATTCGGCAAATGGCGTCTCCGGTTGTAAAAAAGGGGGCTGGAGGCCAGCGTAGGGGATGGTTCCTGTTTCGGTCTTAGACCTGGCTCCCATTGTGCAGGGCGGCACCGCTTCGGAGTCGCTTGCGCGCACCCTGGATCTGGCACGACATGCCGAGCGATGGGGATTCAGGCGATATTGGCTTGCCGAGCACCACAACATGCCGGGCATTGCCAGTGCCGCCACGGCCGTCGTGGTGGGCCATGTTGCCGCGGGGACGACCACGATCCGGGTGGGATCCGGGGGCATCATGCTGCCAAACCACGCGCCGCTCGTGGTCGCCGAGCAGTTTGGGACGCTGGCAGCGCTCTTCCCGGGCCGGATCGATCTTGGCCTAGGACGTGCCCCAGGCACCGATCCGCTCACGGCAAGGGCCCTGCGCCGGGGCAAGCCCGACACCTCCGATTCGTTCCCGCAGGACGTGATGGAATTGCAGGGATATTTCCGACCGCCCGCACCCGGACAGGCCGTGCAGGCTGTCCCCGGGGCGGGCCAGTCGGTGCCGATCTGGCTCCTGGGATCGAGTCTTTTTAGTGCGCAACTCGCTGCGGCCCTAGGGCTTCCATTTGCATTTGCCTCTCATTTTGCCCCGGAACTCCTGGGGGAGGCGCTCGAACTTTACCGGGGTGAGTTTCGCCCTTCGGATTCGCTCAGGAAACCCTATGCGATGGCGGCGGCGGTGGCGATCGCTGCCGACACCGATGCCGAGGCTGCGCGCCTGTTCACGTCCCTTCAGCTGAGCTTCGTCAGGCTGCGGCGCGGGACGCCGGGTCCGCTTCCCCCTCCGGTCGACACCATGGATGGCGAATGGACGGCCGGGGAGAAGGCTGGGGTGGACCGGGCGTTCCGGGAGGCCATCGTGGGTTCTGCGCAATCCGTCCGGAAAGGCATCGACGCTTTCGTCCGCCGCACCCGCATCGACGAACTCATGGTGACCGCCTCGATTCACGATCATGCCGCCCGGTTGCGCTCGTTTGAGTTCGTTGCCCGGGAGACCGGGGCCCTTGCGCAGGGTGTCAACGCCGACGGCCCTGCCTAAAGCAGGGACGGGGCGAAAAGGGCCTAAACCTTGCTGGGCATCTCCAGGGGGATGATCGCGTGGCGGCGCAGCTCGACGCCGCGCAAGAAGGTGACGATCGCCCGCTCGCCGATCCGGTCGCCCGTCAGCTGCTTGTGCAACGCGTCGACCGCCGGAGTCGGGGCTCCGTCCAGCGCAAGAAGGATGTCGCCCTCAACGAGCCCGGCGCGGGCCGCGGGGCTTTCGGGCTCAATCCCCATGACGAGGACGCCGGTCTCGATGGAAAGGTGATGGTGGTGGATCAGCTTGCGCAGCAGCGGCACATTCTGGCCGGCGACGCCGATGAAACTCCTCCGGATGCGCCCCTCCTTGATGAGCCAGGCCGCCACCCAGCGGGCGGTATTGCTCGCGATCGCGAAGCAGATTCCCTGTGCCGGCCGAATGATGGCCGTATTGACTCCGATCACCTCGGAGCGGGTGTTGATGAGGGGGCCGCCGGAGTTGCCGGGATTGAGGGCTGCGTCGGTCTGGATGACATTATCGATCAGCCTTCCCGACGCCCCGCGCAGCGAACGGCCAAGGCCGCTGACAATCCCCGCGGTGACCGTTTGCTGGAAACCCATGGGCGAGCCGATCGCGATTGCAATTTGCCCGAGACGAACGGCATTGCTGTCGGCCAAGGACAAATGGGCGAGGTCGTCGTCGGCGCTCACGCGAAGGACGGCAAGGTCCGAATCCGGATCGTCGCCCACCAGGTCAGCCGAAAGCTTCCGGCCGTCCGCAAGGAACACGAGAATCCGGCCGGCGCCGTGGACCACGTGGCTGTTGGTCAGCAGGTATCCGTCCGGCGAGATGAAGAAACCCGAACCGGCGCCTCCAGGCGTCTCGCTGCCGCGGACCTCGATATGAACCACGGCCGGATGCGCCTCCGAAACCGCTGTGGATACGGCGTTTGAATACGCATCGATCAGGGCCCCGTCGATGTCCTGGACGCTATTGTTGGCGAGCAATGATTCGGTCATGCCCGCAATGAGTCCGCGAACGCCGAATATGCAAATGGCGCCGTCCGGGGTATATCGCCGCGTTTCCGTTGCCGATTGGGCGCGGGGCCAAGGCCGCTCAGCCGATGCGCCAGGGGCACATTAAAAACGCCGTTTAGGAGAAACCGGGTGCCGACAGGCGCGTCATTATTCGAATTGATTTCCGAAGCCCAAATTCCAACCGCCCGGCACGCACAGGGTCGCCCATGACGTGGCCCGGATACAGAAGCAAGCTCGCCCCTTCGGGTGCACCTGCAGGGGTAGGTCCGAAGCTCATTGGGGACCCGGAGCGCAGGCGCCGGCGGCTCCTCGCCAGGCGGGTCGCCCTCGCGCTCGTGGTCCTCGCCGCCGCGGTCATTGCGGCCTATATGGCCGCCACAAAGTCAGTTCCTCCCCCCGATGCTTCGTTCTAGCCTTGAGACTGAAGCCATCGTTCGTCCGCCATCCCGCCCGGCGGGCGCGTCGATCACGGCGAGCATTGTGACCCACGGCTCGGGTGACGAGATCACGAGCTGCCTCGAACACCTCTACGCCTCGACCCACCGGCCGCTTGAGGTCGTTGTCTTTGACAACGCGAGCTGCGATGACACCCTGGAGCGCCTCGAGGCCTTCTCCGGCAGGATCCGGGTCGTTCGAAGCAGTGAGAACCTTGGTTTCGGGCAGGGAAACAACCACGCCCTCGCCGGCGCAAGGTCGGGATTCTTCCTTTTGCTAAACCCCGACGTTCTGCTGCCGCCCGGCAGCCTCGACCGCCTCGCCTATCATCTCGAGACGCATCCGGAATGCGGGGCCGTGGCTCCGCTCCTCGAGGAGGGACCGGAACGGAGGCTCGGCGGATTCGAAATCAATTACCCCGGCCTCAAGCGGATTCCGGCCGACTGGCCGGAGCTGCCCGGAACGATCGCCTTCCTGAAGGGCGCCTGCGTCCTCGTCCGAGGCGCACTCTTCCATGAGCTGCGCGGATTCGACCGGCGGTTCTTCCTCTACGGCGAGGACATCGACTTCGGACTCCAGATCAGGCGCGCAGGATACACCCTCGAATGCCTCGGGGACGTGGTTGTCCGCCACGAGGGAGGCCACAGCGAGTGCGGCCGCTCTCCGCGCCTGGTCGAGGCCCAGCGGTACCGGGCGCTGCTCCAGTTCTACGATAAGAACTATCCGAGAAGGACCATGCTCCGACTGATGCTCCGGGATCTGCTTCGCTTCGGCTTCCGCTGGACCGTGCACCGCCTGACACCGGGAGGCGCTGCCCGGCACAAGGCCGAGGGATACCGCGGGCGTCTCGAGACCTGCGCGTCCTTTTTGGTTTCTGAACGGCAACGGCTGCTGCGGTAGCCCGGTTTCCGAGGGCGCGCGGTCGCAGGGACGGGCACCGTTTGAGGCCGGCTTCGTCCGAGATTGGGCTTGGTCGACCCCGGAGTCCGGCGTTTATTGCGGGGGTGCCTTTGCCGCCAAAAACGATGGGACAGGCCCCCGCGCCGTCTGGAGAAAGCGCCGACCGGCGCATCCTGTTCCTGGTCCGGGCCGCCCTCGTCCTGGGTGCGGCGCTGGCGATTGCGGTGCATGGGTTCAGCGAAATCCGCACGCTTCGCCTCCGAGAACCCATGGGCATGTGGGAGACAACCTACGCGTCGATTTCCCGCGTCTGGCCGCACGAATACCAGCTGGGCAATTATGTGGCCGGGCACGACAATTACGGTCCGGGTTATCCGGCGTTCTGCCGCCCCTTCGTGCACCTCATCGCCGACGTCTATGTCGCGCACCGAACGGCGAACTTGGTCGCGATATGCGCCGCCTGCGCGGCGCTTTTTGGCATCCTTCGCTCGAATCGGTGTTCGGTGCCGATCTGCGCGGCGGTGACGGCCGCTTTCTATGCGCTCAACGAGGGGACCTATTCGGTCCAGGCCCGTCCGGACTTCCTGGTCGCGTTTGAGATCCTCCTTGTCCTGGGAATCGGACAGCCCTCCTTCAGGAGAAAATGGGGCCCTGTCCGTCTCGGGATCCTTCTGGGCATGCTTGCGCTTGCTGCCTATCTGACGAAACCCTACGCGGTCCTCGCGTGGGCCATCGTGGTTGGGCACATCGCGCTTGAGCGGCGTTGGCGGCAGGCCGCGGTCGTGGCTGGCCTTGGCGCGGCGATTTTGGGAGGGGGCCTCTGCCTCTACGCGAACGCCAATCCCTACTACTTCTTCGAGAGCTTCACGGGGCTTCGAGCCGCCACCGACATGAATGGCGCCTGGTTCGTCATGCAGGTGCGCGATTTTTCCGTGCTCGCCTGCGGGCTGATCATGATCGCCGTGCCGGCAGGAATCCAGTTTCTGAGGCGGTCCAAGCAATCGCACGCGGACGAGGCGCCGGACGCGGAAAGCCGAGCCGGCGCGAGCGGGAACGCCGGCTATTGGGGCTGGGCCGTCTTGATCGGTGCGGTTGCCCTCATCGCGGGCCCCGGCTGGCACCGCGGCGCCTACCTGACCTATTTCCTCCATCTTCTGCTTCCGCAGCTTTCGGTCTTTGCGGGCATGGCATTCGCGGGGCCAACCTTTGCTGCGCGGCGCTGGCCCTGGCGTGAGGCCCTGCTCGTGGGCAACCTGACCGTCCTGGTGGCCCTGGCCCCCCGGGCGCCCGCGGCGGATCCTGGCTGGGATGCGCTTGCGCGCGACGTGCTCCGGCAGCCGGGACGCGTTGTCGTGGATTTCATCATGGAACCCATTGCAAGGCAAAGAGATGGTGCCACGATACTGGGAGACGGTCTGACCGCATTTGCGCTGGCCGAGCCGCTCCTCATCGACCCCCCGACCTCCATTTCGTCGATGGCGCTCGCCGAGACCCGGGAATATGAAACGGCTCTCAGGCGGGAGGTTTTTGGCCCTGTGCGTCCGGAAGCCATCTATCTGGACGTTCTTTTCCAGGCCCAACCCGGCTCGGGCAGGCCTGCGAAGACGATACCGCGCGACGGATTGACCTATCTCCTGTCGGGATTGGAAGGGGAATATCGGGTGGCCAGCGTCTTCACGATCCACCCCTACCAGCTCTCGACCAACACGGCGCGCCAGTTCACGGGATCGTGGGAGTCGCATATCCTGAAGCTCGTTCGGAAGGAGCGCTAATCGGAAGATGGCGATTCGGGGCGCAGGGGAAATTCGCGGCTCCGGAGAGGGGGCTCCCGCCTGCGCGCCGGGATCCGTCAATGGCCCGCCTGCTTGAGTGCAGCTTGGGCGAGGCCAGACTCGCCCCGTGCCTCCATGACCTGGGCAAAAAGGTCCAGAAATGCGCGCCTGCTCGCGGGCTGGAGCGGCCGGGCGGTGCACGCCTCCGCCAGGAAGAAGCTGTGAAGGGCGTCCGCCGACCGACCAAGCTGAAGCAACACCAGGGAAAGGTTGTAGTAGGCATCGGTGTAGCCGGTCGAGCTGCGTACAGCCAGCTCCAGGCGATCTGCGGCCTCCTGCGGCTCGCCCGCCCGTGCAAACGCGAGGCCGAGATGCTCGTAAAGGATCGCCACAACAGGCACGTCGGCCCTCTCGCGGGCAGCTCCTGAAACCGCGGCCATTGTCTTCAGATCATACACGGTCAAAAGGGTCGCCAGGCGGGCCCGAATGTCGGCATCGAGCGGTACGGCGCGGCCCTCGATGTAATCGACGAACTCCTGGCGGGAGCGGAGGTTCGCCAGCATCCCGGGATTCGTGAGATCGCGCGCAACGTGTTGAAAAAGGGTGTCCCGGTTGCGCCATGTACCCACCTGTGCCCATGAGAGGGCGCCGAGAAACAGGAGCAGGAGGACGAATCCAGCGCAGAGGGCCGCCCTAACGCCCTTCCCGGGGATTCTCGAGAGGGCTGCCGCCATCATGGTGGCCATCATCACGGTCAGAAAATAGGCGTACCGATCGGAGGTGTAGTGCGGAAACTCCGTGACTCCGGAGAAGGGCAGCGCCATCGCGAGATAGGCGACGAAGAGAGCGAAGATCCACGGGCGCTTCCGTAACGAGAGGGTGCACGCGAGCGCGGAGAACGCCAGGGCCGCCTCGCAGGCGGCAAAGCGCCAGGAATACGGGTCGAACGAGACAAGCGTGTCATAGTAGGGCGAGAGGTGGAACGGCCACCACGGGCGGAGCACGTAATAGACGGCGACGTAGGCCGTCTGGGCTGCTCGAGATGCCAGGGGGAAATGCTGCAGGCTGGGCAGCTCGCCCCACCCGCTTCCATTCGAGGAGCGGGCGTAAAACGTGACGGCCATCACCGCGGCGCTCACCGCCAGGAACGGCAGCTTTTCAATGGCCAAGCGCCGGAATGTGTCGGGCGCAAGGCGCCGTTGCCCCGCGTAGATCCAGTCAAGCGCGAGGAGCATCACGGGAGCGCCGAGCGTGAGCGGATACGTCAGAAGAGAGATCGCAAAGCAGACGAGCGCGAGAGTCATTCCACCTGTGCGGCCCTTTCCCGCGTCCAGGCGGAGGTAGGAGCGCAAATAAAGGAGCAGGCCGATGAGGAAAAAGAACATGCTTTGCCCGTAGAGCATTCCGGAGACCCACGCCGTCGACTCGACCCTAAGGGGATGGAGCGCCCACCAGCCCGCGCAAAGGATTGCCGACGCCACATGCCAGAGAGGAAGCCCGTGGGACCGGGCTTCGGCTGCGAACACGCGCAGGAAGGTGAGGATGATGCAAAACACGGCTGCCGTGTTCGCGAGGTAGAAGAGTAGGGCTGCCCCGTGGTAACAGGCGGGATCAAGCCCGTTGACCCCGTACACGGCGGAGAACCCCGTCCACCCGAGCGGTATGTAGCGGCGCACGTAGGCGGAGTCGGAGAAGAACCAGCGCAGGCGTTCCAGCGTGATCGCGCCCATGTGCGGATTCAGGGTCACGTTGATGTCGTCGTCCATCGACGCTATGAACTGGAATCCGATTGCGCGCCCGTTGATGGCGAGCGCGGCCAGCACGAGGGCCACGACCCCAAGCCAGGCCAAGCGTTTTGCCCTTGCTCCTGCAAAGTAAGGAGATGCCGTGAATCCGGAGGGCGGCTCAGGCTTTCTCGAATGCGTCATGGAGCGAGCACCGCCCATTGAACGGGAAAAGGCCTGTAGCGAAAAGCCCTAATTCGCCTGCATCGCCGCTATACGCGCACGCAAGCGCGATCCGGAGAGGAACATATCGGTGTGACGCATCTTTCCCGTTTGCATCCGACCCCCTCCGTTAAAGGGAGCGGCCCCTCATCGGAACCAGGGGGCACGGCCGCACCTCCGGGAGACGGCCGCGCCCAGGTAGCCTGCGCGATGCCGCGACCGTCCACCGTGGCAGCCGAACAAAGGGAATGCCCGAATAGGAATGACGGGCTGATGGAGGAGGTGAACGACCCGGCCACGACCGCGGCGCTCAACGAAAAAGGCGGCGCAGTTCAATCCGGGCGCGGCCCCGGGTTTGCGCGGAGGCACCTTGGGGCGGGCACGGCTTATTGAATAAGCTTATGCAGATTTCGCGAAGTTCTAATTAGTCGTCGGTTTTTGGGCCGATTTCGTGGGCAATCTTGACTGAAGCCGACAATGGGCAGAGTACGCTCGACTGATAGTAATACCCTTACCCTGCCACGAATTTAGTTGGATTTGCCCCTGTTTGTTGGCCGTCCGCCCCGCGGCGTCGGTCTTTTCCAAACCCTTGGGGGCAATAGCCAGTGTCGGAACCTAAATCCCAAACTACCAAAACATGCCTGCAAATCGTACTCTAGCGCTGTTGCGTGCCCTCTCGGTCACCTCAGCGCTTGGTTTCGCGTTAGTGCCTCGACTCGCGGTCGCCCAGACCGCTCCCGCAGCCGCCCCGGATGCAACGCCGGCGGCAGCTGCTCCCGCAGTGGCAGCGGCCCCTTCCGATCAGGAAGAGCCGACGCTGCTCTCGCCATTCGTCGTTGACGCGGCGGAGGACAAGGGAAGCTACAAGGCCAACAGCACGTTGGCCGGAACGC
>Ga0181517_10000036_pt1 | contig 165876 bp, 162 predicted proteins | sample PEATcosm2014_Bin_31_FD_119748 | JGI IMG/M metagenome (GOLD analysis project Ga0181517, IMG submission 119748) | Peatland microbial communities from MTU Mesocosm Facility, Houghton, MI, USA - PEATcosm2014_Bin01_30_metaG | ecosystem: Environmental > Terrestrial > Soil > Wetlands > Peat | place...
CCGACGAACGGTCCCGCAATCAGCGACCTGTTCGAGCTGTTCACCTTCCCCAGCAACTAACCGTAGCAAGCAGTAGGCCACCGGCCAGGTCGCGCGCATTAAAGGCGCCGCCTGGCCGTTCTCTTTGTGGCCCAGGCCTGCCCGCCGCAGGAGGGCGATCTTGCCTGTGCTCCCCGCTCTTCCGCCGCTGCGAGAAACATCGTCATCCTGCCTGCCCTGAGTGGTTTTGCGAAGGGAAGCCGGCGCCTTTGTCTCAAGCCGGTCGAAGCCTGCCTGCCGCAGGCAGGGATCTCTCCCCGGTTGTCTCTGCGCCCTCTGCGTCTATGCGGTGGACGCCGTCGCTGTTCGTTCTTCCTTTTAACTGTCAACTTTCAACCGTTAACCTCACCACCCTCCGCTGAATCTTTCGCGTTGCCTACACATCCATATCAATGTAGGATTTCCGATCATGAATCGCCGCCCCGACGCCTGTCTCTGTCCGCCGTGTTGTTGTACCCGCAACGGCTGGCGCGGGGGTGCGATCCGAATCGTTTAGTAATCCTTTAACCGGATTTCAAGCCCGCTCACAGCACAGCTGTCGAGCGGGCTTTTTGTTTTTACGCCTCTTCATGCAGCAGCAAAAGCCACGAAGGAGCATCGCGCATGACCGAAAAAATCGGCAACAACGGCAAACCCACGAAAGCATCGCCAGTGCTTTCCCTGGACAGCTGGGCTGTAATTCTCGCCCTCGCTCTCTCGCTAGCCATCTGGATCGGCTGGATCAAGAGCGTCCCGTGGTGAATTGCGCCACAGCGCAATTCATCCTGATAACCGGCAGCGCCGGTTCGAAGGGTAAATCGCCGCCAAGCCTTTGAGTTTGTAGCGGCCGCCTGCTTTTTCTTTTCAGGCGGGCGCCTTTGACGTTGGTAGCGCCGTTGACCTTGTAGCGCCGCGACCGGCAACGCCAAAAATTTTCAGGAGGACATCACCAGATGGCCAGCTCGATCGCATTAGAAGCACCGGCAACGGAAAATTTCTTCAAACAAGCCGCGCGCCTGATTCCCGGCCTCGCGCTTCTCGCCGCCGTGGGCTACGCCGGCAGAATCATCGAGCGCTCCATCGCCAATTACGGCAAAGCGCATCACTTGACGCTGCCCAACATCGAATACGTCCTCTGGGCCATCGTCATCGGCCTGGTCATCGGCAACACGGTCGGCGTGCCCAAACTTTTCCAAGCCGGCGTCGCCACCTACGAATTCTGGCTGAAGACCGGCATCGTCCTGCTAGGCTCGCGCTTCCTGCTTGGCGACGTGGCCAAACTCGGTGGCGTCGCCCTAGCGCTAGTCGCGATCGAAATCGCCGTCTCGCTAGCGTTCATGACCGCCCTCGGCAACGCCTTCAAACTGAAACCCAAACTCACTACGCTGCTAGCCGTTGGCTCCTCCATCTGCGGCGTCTCCGCCATCATCGCCGCGCAAGGCGCGATTGACGCCGACGAAGAAGATGCCTCCTACGCCATCGCCGCCATCCTTTCTCTCGGCGCCATCAGCCTTTTCATCTTTCCGCTCATCGGCCACTGGCTGCACTTGAGCGATCAAAGCTACGGCCTCTGGGCCGGCCTCGGCATTGACAACACCGCCGAAGCCACCGCCGCCGGCGCGCTCTATTCCGACGCCGCCGGCAAAATCGCTGTTCTCGCTAAAACCGCGCGCAACGCCATGATCGGCTTCGTAGTCCTGGGCTATGCGATCCACTGGGCCCGCAAAGAACACACCGAAGGCGTAGGCAACAAAGCCGCCTTCCTCTGGCGCAAATTCCCCAAGTTCGTCCTGGGCTTCCTGCTGATCAGCGCCCTAGCTACAGCCCAAATCTTCAGCAAACCCCAACTAGGCAGCCTGGCCAACCTCTCCCGCTGGGCCTTCCTCCTCACCTTCGCCGGAGTCGGCCTGCGCACCAACATCCGCGAACTAGGCAAACAAGGCTTCCGCCCCTTCGTAGTAGGTGCCGTAGGCGAGGTAGTCATAGCATTCCTGACGCTAGGCTTGGTGTACGGAGCCGATCGATTCTTGCCGAAGTGAGGCGTGAGTAGTGATTGGTAAGTCGTGAATCGTGAATCGTAATTCGTGACTTGTGACTCGTGATTCGAACCTGGCACAGGCACCCCTGCCTCTGCTCTTTCTTTTGACCTTGTAGCGGCCGCCTGTTTGCCCGAAGGGCAGGCGGGCGACGTTGACTTCGCATTGAATTTGTAACGGCCAGCTTCAGCTGGGCGCCGTTGCGTTTGGATCCGAGAAAAGCACGACAAAAACTAGCGATTGATTTGGATCGCTGTTGTTTATTTTCAGTCATCTGCGTGGGCTTTCGATTATGTTTCGCTAGCGATTGATTTGGGCAGTGCCGCGTGAATCGTGATGCGCGATGTGTGAATCGCGCCGCGTGCCCCGTGATCCGCGACCCAGGCACGCCTGGGAACGCCAATCTCCCGATTGGCGAATTCGAGGCGCCACGCAAAACGTCAGAAAAACTAGCGATTAGAAAATAGTCTCTCCTTTGCTTTGAGCGAGTTAACTCAATTTCTAATAATCGGCCACTAGCGATTAGAAATGGCGCGATGGTCGCGCCCCGCGAGGTACGAAGCAATTCCGCGCGCCAACTGACCACGCCGCACAAATTTGGCTTCCGCGGTCTCAACGCAAGTCCGCCGCGGTCGCACAAATTCAGAAAATCCGCCATTTTTTTGACTCCCGCTCGAAGCTATCACGCGCAGGCCGAAAGCACAGCTGTAGGTCTGCACAGAAGTAAGACAGAACTAGTACCCACTGGCCGAAATCGATATCACCGAACAATTCGCAATCAAAGCGATGCAGCCTTTCCTATCGGCGTGATACCTTCGGCGCAATTATGCCGATGGAGGAATAATGAAGCTGCCTATTGCCGTTATGGTTGTCGCTCTGGCAATCTCCGCCACTGCGCAGGAACGGAAAAGCGACTGGACGGACGTGATAGCGATAGCCATTCAGCACTCGGCACTGACTTTGCCGGGAAGCAAACCTTTTCACTTGAGAGCCGAGATCATTGAGTCCACAAATCCAGACTCAGGATACAAAGGGAAATTCGAGGAGCACTGGGTATCGCCTGAGAAATGGAGGCGAACGATCGACAGCCCGGACTTTTCGCAGACCAAAGTCGTGAACGGAGACAAAGTCTTCGAGCGAGACACCGGCGATTATTTCCCATGGTGGCTGAACAATTTGATTACCGCGATGCAGGATCCGTGGCCGGGCTTTGTTATGCCCAATCAGATTAACGAAAAGGCCGGAAGCAGCCTGAATTCAGGGATATCAAATGTCTGCACCCACGCTAGGGTTGGAAACGATCAATGGGCATTTTGTATCGAGCCTCGGCGAATGTTGTTCACGAACGCGTTCGATATGAGCGGGGGTTACGTCGGAGACTTCGCAAATTTCTCCGCATTTGGAAAAAAACAGGTTGCACGACAGATCACCATGACTCCAGAACGGGAACGACAATTCAGGCAACGATCACCCAGTTGACTGAACTGAGTCAGCCCGATGAAAACTTGTTTGCAATCGAGCAGCCCACCCCGCCGGAAGGCTGGATCAACCAATTGCGGATCAGCGAGACGACGATGCGAAGCTTGTCATTGACCAGCACCGAAATCGAGTGGCCTGCGGTGGAACACGGACTGTTAACGGGTGGTTGCGCGCTATATGTTTCCGCAGATAGAACCGGACACATGCGGGAAGTGTGGCCAGGGGGATGCGACAACAACGAGTTGATGACTCCGCTTCGGGAAATGGTAAGGAAGTGGCAATTGAAAACGGCGACGGTGAATGGAGTGCCGGTGCAGGTCGAAGCCAGATTGACATTCCCGGTTAAGACGACGCTTAAATCAAAGAGTAAGACGGATTAGCGCGCGCTGTTATCTGGAAACGCTCACGAGTGCGGGGCTCTAGCCGCGAAAAGTTTGTTTTCGCCGCCGTGGTCGGGCAGGGCGATGATTTTCTCGAAGCACAGGCCGAGTTTTTCGAGCAGGGCGATGGAGGCTTGATTGGTGGGCTTGGTGATGGCGACGATGCGCGGCAGGCGCAGCTTGGTCCAGCCATAGTGCATTACGGCCGCGGCGGATTCGTGCGCGTAGCCTTGCGACCAATATTTTCGGAGGAACGCGAAGCCGATGTCCACGTCGTCGAGCGATTCGCGTTTGAGCAGGCCGCAGATGCCGATGGGCGTGGCGGAATCTTTCAGCTCGACCAGGTAGAGGCCGAATCCGACCCTGCGGTAGCTGGCGACGGGGCCTTTGGCGATGTAGCGCCGCGCGTCGGCGAGGGTGCGTGCGCCGCGATCGCCGATATTTTCGAGGAAGGCGGGTTCGTTGAGCAGTTCGAGGATGAACGCGGCGTCTTTCGCGGTGAGATGGCGCAGCAGCAGCCTTTCTGTTTCGAGAATTTTCACGGCGAGGGCGTTTCCATTTTTTCAGGACCGGCGCAAATCATAAGTGCAACGGCAAAGAGCCGGCAAGACGCCGGCGCTACGATGGGGTCGGCCCGGCAGCGGCAGGCGAGCCCTTCGATTCTGCGCCGCCGGATGTCAGGATGGACCGGGCTGGAGCGCGATTCACAACGCCCCGCATTCCAACAATCTGAGACGGTAGGGGCGGCCCTAAGACCCGCCCCTACGAAATGCAAAGCGCGCTCAGGCCGACGCCTTGCCGGCCGCGGATTTTGCGCTCGATTTTTCGGCTAGGCTGCGGTCGAGGACCGTCAGGAATTTTGCGAGCCACGCGGGATGCGCCGGCCAAGCGGGACCGGTGACCAAGTTGCCGTCCACGACCGCGTCCGTCATCTCAAGAGCGGTGTAAACGCCGCCGGCGAGTTCGACTTCGGGAGCGCAAGCGGGATACGCGCTGACGCGTTTGCCGGAAATTACGCGCGCGGCTGCGAGAATTTGCGCGCCGTGGCAGAGCGCGGCGATGGGCTTCCCCGCCGCGGAAAAATGCCGCACGATTTCGAGCACCTTGGGATTCAGCCGCAAATATTCCGGCGCGCGGCCACCGGGAATCACAAGCGCGTCGTAATCCTCGGCGCGGATTTCGGCGAAGGTGGCATTCAACGTGAAATTGTGCCCCGGCTTTTCCGAATAAGTTTGCGCGCCTTCAAAATCGTGGATCGCGGTGCGCACGAATTGCCCGGCCTTCTTGTCCGGGCAGACGGCGTGCACGCTGTGTCCCACCATTTGCAACGCCTGGAACGGGACCATCACTTCGTAGTCCTCGACATAATCACCGACAAGCATCAATATTTTTGCTGTTGGCATGACTTAAGGCCCTCCCCAGCTGCGAGATTCACAGCGAAGTTCAATGATAACACCGGGAGTGCGCGGCTTGAAGTTGGTGGGCGAACGGGTCGCGCCGCGGTGCGGCGGCAAGCAAATCGAAAGCTCGCCGCAAGTGCGCCGCGAAAGGTATCGCGCTCCGCGCCACTATTGATTATGTCGTGGCTAAAGTTATGACCTACAACGACAAGTCTGTTGTGTACGCCGTACGAGAGGCCAAGCTCAGAACGTCACCTTATAAATATTCCCCTTGTTGTCCTGCGCGACGCCCCTTATCGCACTGACGTTGCCGTTACTGTCCGCCGCCCGGAACATCTCGACCGTCAGCGTCGTCCCGTGATTACAATCCGGAGTAGCGCGCATATAAATCCGCGTTCCCAGCACGTGCGCCTGATAAAACCCCGGCCCGTACACCGTATCCCAAAGAGATGCCGTGCCGCTCGTTGCCGGAGTCGTTGCGGAGCCAGCATCCGCCGCAGATGGTACCGACGGGGCCGCGGACCAACTTCCCTTGCAAACCTCGCCGCCGGCAAGCACCACAGAAACATGGCCCGAACTGAACGGGCCGCTGAATTTAGCCGTGTAAACCGGTATGGGAGATTGCGCAGCCAGTGGACCTTGCACCGGGTACAACCGGCCCGAAGCGCAACCGGACATGACCACAATGGCAAGCAGGACAAAGAAGAGCTGGTTCTTCATCGTGAAACCTCCGCTAAACCGGAACGCGGCACCTGGAAACTGCACGGCGCGCCCAGCTCCGACCGCGTCAGTGCGAGCGGCGAGTTCCGCGGTGCAGTCGTTCTAATCTGCGAGCGACTCGAAGCGGATAGCGGATTGGACGTGAGGGCGCGCCCAGCGGTTCCAGCGCGAGTTTTCGCTGTGCGTAGAAGTAACACACAGCGCGCGCGTCAGCGCTGGCGCGTGGCGCCAATCAGCTCTTCGGGCGCGAAGGAGCCGGCGCGGATTCGTGCGGGGAGGGCGCGGGACGCGGTGCGGGCGTCGGCGCTTCGCGATGTTCCGCTGGCGGAGGTGTGTTCTCTTTGTGGTTCAGCGGAGGATGAACGTCATAGTCATCGTCCTTCGCCTTGGTGGGCGGCGTGAATTTCACGGCCGGGTGCTGCTGCGCGGCGTCGCTCGCGGGCGGACGCCCATTGGTGTTCGGCCGTGCGTTGCCATTCGCGTTGGCGTTGGTGTTGATGTTCGCGCGCGCGTCGGTGTTGGGATATTTTGGCGCTTGCGCCACATCGTCGTTGGTGTACGTCCGCACAGGCGGGCGGGCAGCCGCGGCGTTATTTCCGCGTGGCGCCGCCTCTGGATTGACCGCGTGCACGACGGAGTGGTTCAGCGCCGGCAGCGGCGGATTCAAGCGCGCCACCACCAGCCGGTCGCTGAACGCGACGGCGGGCTTGGCGCGCGCAGGCTTGGCTGCGGCGGCCACGTAACTCGCGCGCGTGGGCGCGAGCGGAGTTTGATCGATCGGATGGGCGCTCTGCAATTGTTCCGGCGTCACGCGCACGAAAGCAGTGGCCACGGGTTTTGCACCGACGAAAGTTTCGCGCGAGACGGCCGTCACCGCAGCGGCGTTGTTGGCGTACATGTAGCTGACGCGGCTCGCGGCGACATCCCTGCTCACGACGTACGGGTTATACACAGCGTTGACCTGCATCACGTTGCCGCCGCGCAAGTTGGTGATGTTGATATTCTGCACGTAGCGCGGGCTGGCGTGATAACCGGGAATGTACACATCGCGCGGGCCCAGCGGAAACCACGCAACTCCCGAGAACCCGCCGCCAAATCCCACCGCGATGCCAAGCCCGCCTCCGCGGCCGACGAATCCCACCAGGGCCGGCGCGTACACCGGACGCACTACCATCGGACCCGGCACCCATCCCCAATATCCGCCGCTCACGTACGCCCAGCGCCCATAGTGAAATGGCGCGAAGCCCCAGGGCTCGTTTTCCACCCAGGTCCAGCCCCACGGGCCAATCCAGACCCAGTGACCGTAGCGATAGGGCGCCCAGCCGACCGCGACGCCGCTCGGCACCCAGATCGCGCCGTAGTCAGCGTCCGTCTGCCACTGGCCGTTGTCGTCGAGGTCGTAGTAGCCGTCAACATCGCGCGAAACGTAGCGCGCCGACGGCGAATCATTTTCGCGCTGATCTTGCGCCTGGCACCAGTCTTCGAAATCGTCGAATCCCGGGGCGGCTTGCGCGTGGAAGCTGAGCTGGTCTGTGCCGTTGAAACTGTATTGCTGACCGGCCGCCAGGTCGTAGGATTCTCCGGCGCCAGTTACCTGCCCTGCTCCCTCGCGCACGGTGATGGATGTGGAATTTCCGTCAGGGTCCGACTGAATCCGATATTCGCCCGAGGCTGTCAGGGTGAACGCAAGATTCGGCGTGTCAATTTCGAAAGCGTTGCCGGGTTCTAGGCGGCGGACGTGGACTTCGATGGTGCCTTGCGCGAGCTGCAGCTGCACTGTGCGATCGTCCAAATTCAGAAAGGAAATGCCCGTCTCGCTGGAGAGGCGAATGCCGGTGGCGCCGATGTGAACTTCGCCGCGCGAATCTTTGTCGGACCAGAGGTTATCACCAGTGGTGAGCGGCCGATTGATATCAGCCTCGAGCCAATCCTGTTCGCCGGCGGGCTGAAAGGAGACGGAGCCCTGAACGTAATTCAGGCGCGCGACGCGCGTTGGGGGATCGGCCACTTGTGCTTGGGCTTGCGCTGCGTCGTGGCTCTGATCTTGGTCTTGGGCTGCTGCGTTTTGCGGCAGCGCGAAAAGCAGGGGCGCAATGAGCGTCAAAAGAACGAGACACGGAAAGAGCGGGAACTTTCTGGTCATGAGCTGGACCCCTTTGTCGTGCGGATTGGCACCAACATTGCCATCCTGCGCAACCAACTGGCGGCTAAGAACCATGCAAACCAAAGCACGATGCGTGTGTCTGACATGGCGGCTCAGGACCTCCATGTAAGAAACCCGATTATGGAGCTTTAGTTGCGCTTTGCCTAGGATGCAATACGCGGCAGAGGTTGACCGTGAAACACCGAGACAATCTGCGTGCGTGTGGCCGGGCTATCTAACCGTTTATTCGCTTCAAGGGAGCCGGCGCATCAGCTTCTATTAAGGGATTTCAACTGCAACCAGCGACATATCGTCGGCAGGAGGGCCGTGGCGGAAGGCCGCGACGCGATTGACGATTTCTTGCGTCATGACCTGCAGGGGAAGCTTGGAGGTTTCGCGCACGATTTCCGCCAGACCTTCGACGCCAAGCATATCGTCACGCGTATTGAAACTTTCGGTGAAACCATCGGTGTAGAGAATCACGCGATCGCCGGGAGCGACTGGAATTTTCATGGGGGTCTCCGCGTCCACGGCGTCGTGGAGCAGACCCAGGACTGAGCTGCGCGATTCCAGCAGGCGTGGCGCCTCTCCGGGCTTGACGATCATCGCCGGGGGATGTCCGGCGCCGACAAATTCCAACATGCGCGTGGCCAGATCCAATCGCGCAGCTACCACGGTGAAATAGAAGACCGAACTGCGCAGGCTGCCGATTACGAAGCGATTGAGATGCTCCATCATTGGCGCGAGCCCAGCGCCGCGCTCGATTTGCGACATGGTTTCGGTGTAAATGCGGTTGGCGACCAGCGCCGATCCGATGCCGTGGCCTGAGACATCGCAGATCATCAGGGAAAGATGATCAGGACGCGGCGCCACCAAGCCAAAATCTCCACCGATAGTGCGCACCGGCTGGTAGAAAGTTTCCACCGACGCCCCTCCCCACATCAGGCTACCGGGCGCCAGGCTCTGCTGCACGCGCGCTGCCAGCAGCAAATCCTCTTCGATCTCGCGATGGCGTTGCTCGAGTTGGACGTTTACTTCGCGCAGCTCATTTTCGGCGCGCTTCTGCGCGGAAATATCGGTGAGGGTGACGATGGAATAAATCACTCCATCCGGATCCTCAATCTGGCGCGCGGTGACCACCACCGGGAGATGGCTGCCATCGCGGCGCGGCACGTAGAACTCAAAAAGGTTGCTGCCTTCCCTCTGGCGGCGCTCGATTTGCCGCTGCAACGCTTGTGCGTCTGCGGCGGGATACCAACTGGTGATTTTCGAGCCGATGAATTCATCCTCGGAATACCCGGTCATTTTCAGATAGAGAGAATTGGCGTAAACGACCTCGCCACAGTCGTTGTTGATCAGAACGCCCTGGTTGAGCGAATCGAGAATGCCGACAACTCCGTCCAACCATTCATGCGGTATTTCGGCCACGGGACATGCCTCGCGTGCGAGCCTGAGAGATTGACTCGGCAATGTGGAAGCAATATTGCGGAACAATCATACCATTAGTGAAACGAAGCACAGCCAGCGCAGGAGCCGATGCGATTGGGAGGTTGCGCAATTCCTTTGGAGGAAAACAGGATATGTGGATACTTGATAGCCATAGTCGGAGCGTTTGCCTATGACGACCGCCAAGGTATTTCGATCGGGAAACTGTCAAGCCGTCCGGTTGCCAAAACAACTTCGCGTGGTGGGCAAGGAACTAACGATCTTCCGGCGCGGGGACGAAATCATTCTGCGCGAGAAAAAAGGCATGATGCTTCGTGCGTTCGAGTTGCTGGCGAGTTTGCCCAACGATCTTACAATTGCAGAGCGGCGGAACGACCCACCTCAAAAGCGCAACAGGACGAAACTGAAGAAACGGGGGAGAGGCTAACGTGACCGATATTTCCACACCGAAGCGGCTCGCCGTACTTGGCGCGGGCAAGATGGGCGGGATTTTGCTCGAGGCGTTTTTGACGCATGGCTTGGTCGCGCCCGCGCAAGTGTTTGCCACCGTGCGCCAGACCAGCTCGGAGCGGCGCAGCATTTCTAGCGCGCAAATCACGCTGGGCACGGACAATCGCGCGGCGGCAAAAAACGCCGACGTGATTTTGATCTGCGTGAAGCCCATGGCAGTCGGCGCAGTCCTCGACGAAATTCGTCCCGAGTTGAACGAGCAGAAGCTCGTGATTTCGATCGCTGCCGCCGTTTCCACGGAATACATGGAAAAGCGCGTGGGCGGTAATGTGCCGGTGCTGCGCGCGATGCCCAATACTCCTTCAATGGTGGGCGAAGGCATCACCGCTATTTGCAAGGGCAGGCACGCCGCGGCGCAGCATTTGGAACTCGCGCGCAAACTTTTTGATGCAGTAGGCAAAACCGTGGTGGTGGATGAGAAGCATATGGACGCGGTCACGGGCCTTTCGGGCAGCGGGCCGGCGTTTCTCTATATTATCTTGGAGTCGCTGGCAGAAGGCGGCGTGAAGATGGGTTTGTCGCGCGAACTCGCGACTCTGCTGGCGGCGCAGACCATGCTGGGCGCGGCGAAGGTGGTGCTGGAAACCGGACACCATCCGGCGCTGCTCAAGGATACGGTGACGACTCCGGCGGGCTGCACGATTGACGGAATTCTGGAGCTGGAAGAGGGCAAGCTGCGCGTGACTTTGATAAAGGCAGTGGTGAAGGCTTCGCAACGGGCTAAGGATTTGCTCGTGACGGATAAGGAGAGTTAGGGCGCGGTCGTTCGCTTGTGCAGCGTAAAAAAGCTAATGCGTGGGCTGATCCGGAGCGATTTGCGCCCTGGCGTGGATTTCCAGTTCTACTGTGTCGTTGGCATGCAGCAGGAACGTGCTGGGGTCTTTCATGCCCCATTTGATGTAGGGGATGGCGAAGTGCGTATCGCACTGCATCTGCGAGGCCGCGCCAGGCTGGACCGCAATCGTCATGGTGAGATCGTGATCCTGGCCGTGAATGCGAAAAGCGCCGACTACTTCTACCTGCGATGATTTTTGCGGATCGAATGAGCCGCGCACTTGCCGCGGTGTGAAAACAATCTCTGGATACTTCGGGCTTTCCAGAATTTCCTGATGCATTTTCTTGTCGCGCGATTTGTTGTCGGTGTCAGCGCTGCGCGCGTCCACCACGATTGCGCCGCTGGCTTTGCCGGTGGCCGAGTCAAAATGAATTTGACCGGTGGTTAGGTGAAAGTTTCCGTGAACTTGGTGCAGCGTGGTATCGAGTGCGAATTCAACCTTGGTTTGCGTGGGATCGAGGGTAACGACATAGACCTGCGCGAAGGAAGCCGGCGCAAAAACCAGCGCGCCCCAACAGGCGAGCGCGAAAAAAACCAGCGCAGGCACCACCCGCCGCAACACCGTCGGACTGTGGTCAACACCGGCGCGGCGCCGGGTCGTCTCGCGTCCAACCATCACGCGCGCAAAACCTGCCATCCAAGGTCGAACATTTCGCTGGCGCGGATCGGCGCGGGCTTGGGGCAATTGGCGTGCGAGGAAATCATCCGTGAGAATAGCGTGGGATTCGCAGCGAACATGCGCAGCGCTTTGCGCCGCAGCCACGCCTGGCGATCCAGCAGCAAAAGCAATCGCGCCATGCGCAGAGGCCCCTGGATAGATTGACGATGCGCCACGCGGTACGGCGCCAGATCCTCGGACGCGAGCGCATCGCCCAGCTGAAGCGCCTGCTGAAACGCAAGACTCATTCCCTGCCCCGTAATTCCGTCCACGGTAAAAGAAGCATCGCCCACCAGCGCAACATTTCCACGCGCGACGCTGCGCGGGAATTCCAGCACGGTCTGGCAGCCTGTCTCCTCGCTGCTGCGCAACGCGTCGCCCAAGCGGCGCGCGACCACTGGAAAATGCTGCAGGGCGCGTTCCACTCGCATCTGCGGATCGCCGGTAAGCACCGCCACGCAGATTTCATCCGGCGCAGTAGGCGTTACGTAAATCTGGCAACGCTCGCCCCAGTAGACCTCGACGAACTCGCTCCACGGAGCGATAGCGAAGTGGCTGCGAAATCCAAACCGCGCCGAGCGAACGCGTCGCGCACCAAGCCCCGACCATTTCCGCACGATGGATCTCTGCCCGTCCGCTCCCACGAGCCAGTGAAACGGAAAGAGCACGCCATCCAGCCGAGCATGATCGGAATTTAGTTCGGTAACGCGAGCACCCCAGCGGAAGGATACGCCCAGCTCCAAGGCGCGGCGCACCAGCAAATCGTGCAGCACGCTGCGCCGCAAACCAAACGCCGCGCCACGCGTGATTCTGCCGCAGGCAGAGGAAGCCTCATCGGAAAAACGCAATCCTGCAATTGGAAATGCAACGGAGGAATCGAGCCGGATGCCCAGGTAATGAAGCGCGGAGACGCCTTCGGGAAGTAAACCTTCGCCGCAGGGCTTATCAATCGGGGGCTTGCGCGCATCCGCGACCGTCACGCGAAGTCCCTTTTGACTTGCCGCTATCGCCGTCGCGATCCCTGCTGGCCCCGCTCCGACGATCAGGACTTCCGCGCCTGTAGCCACTGGCCCCCACTTCTTACCAACGCAACAAAACTAACTCCGCGCAGAAGCCGGGACCCATCGCAGCCAGAATGCTCAGCGAGCCGGGTTCGGGGCGCCTGTTCGAATAAACGTCCTCAAGCACGAGCAACACGGACGTGGATGAAATATTTCCGACGCGGCGCAAACAAGCCCATGATGCCGCCAAGTCGTTTGCCGTAATTCCCAGCGCACTCGCGGTGGCTTCCAAGACTTTCGGGCCACCGGTGTGCATGATCCACGACTTGATGTCCGAGCGCTTCGCGCCATTCTCGGCGAGGAAAGCGTCCACATCTTTGCCCAGATGCTTCGTCACCATGTCCGGAACTTCCGGAGATAGTACGATGCGGAAGCCCTTCTCAGAGATGTCCCAGCCCATGACCTTCTCGCTGTGCAGGTAGAAGCTGGATTTGGTGGCGAGAATTTCCGGGCCGTCCGCTTTGCGATTGGAGCCGGTCACGATCGTCGCCGCGGCGCCATCACCGAAGAGAAGCGCGGAAATCAGATGCGCCATAGAGAGGTCGTCACGCTGCAAAGTGAGCGAGCACAATTCCACGGACAAAAGCGCAGCAGCCTGGTCCGGATAAGCCTTCACGTAATCCGCAGCGCGCGAAATTCCCGCGGCGCCGGCGACGCAGCCCAATCCGAAAATTGGAATTCGTTTGATATTGGGCGAGAGGCCCATGCGATTCACCAGGCGCGCATCCAGCGAGGGAGCGGCAATGCCAGTGACCGACGTCACAAAAATCGCGCCCAGATCTTTCGGGCCGATGCCCGCTTTGTGCAGCGCCTTGCACAGAGATTCTTCCCCGAGTTCCAGCGCGTGCGCGATCCAAGTGTTATTCGCCTGCCCCCAGGTTGTGAGGCCTTCATAGTAATCGATCGGTTCAACCAGATAGCGTCCCTCGACCTGCATACTCTCGTCGAGACGGTCGAGGATGTCCGGATTGGACAGCCGATGACGCCAGTCGTTCTTCAGCGCCTCCGTCAGAATCTCTTGCTTGTAGTAGTACTCTGGAAAGGCGCTCGCGACGCTAGCAATCCTCATCGATTAGGCTCCTGTTTTGGGACTAATTGGTTCCGAAGGATAGTATCGCGAGAACGGCCAATTCAACAGGGGGTTTTGTAAAAAGCTATGTAAGCGGCAGGGGGGCCATTTCGGGCTTGCGGGAACTACGTACTCGGGAGGCGCTTCGGTAAACCTGGCCAGAAAGCGCTGTGCGTAAAGATCGCTGGTTTTCCGGCGATCGGAAAAACTTCGGAGCGAAAAAATCCCCGGGTCTGGGGGCGCAGACCCGGGGACGGGGGTGAGGGACGCTGGGCCGAAAACTCGTTTAAAAAGTGCCGCGCTCAGTAATTCCAGCGGCGCATCGCTAACGTCGCGCGAAAGACAAGCTGAATGGCCACCACGATCAGTGTGTCGCGAAAAGCGATTGCTCTATCACGCATGCCCGAGACCTCCGAGGTATCAGGAAAAGGCAGCGCTCGGGTCGTTGCCGTAGCTGTATGGCTCTGTGACTTCCAAACCGTGCTCGTCAGAGTGCTCATGCCCTGCCCCCTAATTCAACACGTAGACCGGATTGTCGTGTTCGACGGCCAGCACCATGGATTTGAAGATGTCCACGTCCCAGCTGTCGGCGATTCGCAAACGAACCACTTCCGTTGTTTCCGAGACAAGGCGCCCGCGCAAAGGTACTCGCAGATTCCCTGCAATCACCCTTAGAATGACTGACTGCCCCATCCAGATCGCATAACCACCTACCATTTGTCCCCCCTGATGAGACTGGCTTGCTCGAACAAGTACAGTTTCGGACAGGGGTCCGAGCTGGCCAATGGTACAGCGGGCTATAAACTGTAGGAGGGTAGTACTAGCCAGTTACGAGCTCTTAGGGATGGAGGCTAAAGGCTTTTATGTTATTGTGTTTACAGCGATTTGCGGCCTTATAACGCGTATCGGGATCGCGAGGTTTCCACACGCCATGCTCGAGCTATTGAAGGAACTGCTGCACCGTCTTTCCGACGTCCGCGCACTGGTAGCGCTGGGCGGAATGGTGATGGTGTGCGGGATCATCTTCGTGGAAACCGGGCTATTCGTGGGCTTCTTCCTGCCGGGCGATTCCCTGCTGGTCACCGCCGGAGTGGTGGCTGCGGATAAAGCTTCCGGCCTGCAACTGGTTTGGCTGTTGCCGCTCGTCACCCTCTGCGCAATCGTGGGCGACCAGCTAGGCTACTGGATTGGACGCACCATGGGCCAACGCCTCTATCAGCGTGAGGACTCGCGGTTTTTCAAGAAGAGCCACCTGCTGCGCGCGCACGAGTTTTACGATAAGTACGGATCGCGCACGATCATCCTGGCGCGCTTCATGCCGATCATCCGCACCTTCTGCCCGCCGGTAGCCGGCGCCGCGAAGATGAACTACACGCGCTACCTGCTGTTCGACATCGTTGGCGGCTTCCTGTGGGTGTGGAGCATGATCCTGCTGGGCTACACGCTCGGCAGCCATGTGCCCAACATTGATAAGCGCATCCACTACGTGCTCGCCTTGGTGATTTTCGTTTCCCTGCTCCCCGCTATCTATTCCGCGTGGAAAGCCCGCACTAAAAAGATTGCGATCTGAATCAAGGGAGCCAAGGCCGCTCAGGCCGAAGAAGAGTAGCTCTCCGCTCGCCCTCAAGCCATCGTGATGTGATATCTCAGAATCACCACGACCTCAAAGGCTGTGCAAGAATCGCAAAGACCGCGCGAAATCGCTGGTCTTTAACTCACCTAAAACGCAAAGCGGGGAGCCTGGCGGCTCCCCGCTTGCTTCTTCCGTCGCCTCCGCGATGCCGAAGGCGTCGCGGGCGGCACGCACCGCAAGAGCGGTGTGAAAACGGCGTCTATCTCAAACTGTCCTGCCCGGTGGAGTCATACAAATTCCTCCGTGCAATACGACTACAATTCCCTTCTACTCCAGCGTATTGGTGAATGCAACCGGAAAAATCTTGCGTTCGGAGCGGAGGAAACCCGGGGAAGACTCGTTGGAAGACGAGGATGCCCGGTTCGTCCCGTGCAACGGGACGAACCGGCCGCTCCATAAACATCTTCTACCCAGCGATTCCCCGTTTGCGGCCGATCGGTTTTAGCAAGCAGGCTTCGGCACCGGCAGAAATCAAACGAGGACAGTCGAAGTATAGGATCAGGCGAGTTACTTCAGCAGCAGGGCTTCGCGGACCTGGTCGCGGCCGACGAACGTCTTCGATGAGCGGAACTTGCCGAAAATATCGAGAATCTCGCGATTTTGAAATACGCGCGCGTGCACTGCGAGGGTCGGCGTCGGCACCAGCTCCAGCGTCTGCGAATCCACCACTTTGTAGCGATTGAATCGTTCCGGCGCACGGCTGTGAAACGATGCCAGGACCGCGCCGCCAGGCCGCATCACCGTGTAAAGCCGCTCCATCACCCGGGGCAGAAGCTCGGCATCCAAATAATCAAAAAGGTCCCAGGCCAGAACGCCGTGAAAATGATCTTCGGGATATTGCAACGCGGTATCCAGGAATTTGCCGGCCAGCATTCCTTGCGAGACGCGGCCGTTGCCATCGCCCACCGGCGTGTTGCGCAGGTTTTCTTCCTCGGCGTGCAGGAATTCTTTCCAGGAGCGCAGCAGATCTTCGGTGGAAAGTCGGAAGCCTTTCTCGATGAAAAACATTACCGTGGACTGAAACACCGCGCCGAGATCCAGAATCTTTCCCTGCCCGGAATCGCTGATCAGCCACAGAAATTCCTTCAGGCCGTTCGAAACGCGCATGTTCGCCGCAGCAGGAACCGCGGATTCTGGGCCCGGCTTCACGGGCGCTCGGGCCGTCGCCGTGGAGTTCGGTCTTTGCTTGGCACTCCAATCCATAAACTGCTCTAACTCCTTGGGGCGCCAACGATGGCGGCTTTGGGTATCTCAGTCTTCACCAGACTCGTCGCCGTGGCCGGGGTCGCTGTAGACGTCTTGCCGCCGGCGGAATCCGCGGCCTGGCCCGGTCTGGTCATTTCCACTTTGCCGCGCAAACGGGCGCCGTCTTCGATGCGAATCCGCGGCGTCAGCACGCTGCCTTGCACGTTGCTTGCAGAACCCAGGCGCAAATTATCGCGAGCCTGCAAATTTCCCTGCACGTTGCCCTCGACCGAAATCTCGGGTGCTTCGATGTCCGCATTCACGCGGCCGGTCGCGCCGACGGTCACACGCCCGTTGGCCAGATGGATCTTCCCGGACGCTTCGCCCTCGATAATCAGATGGCAACTGCCCGTAATGTCCCCACGAATTTTCAATCCCGGACCAATTGTGGAGACTTCGTTGATCGTCGCGGCCTTCTCTGGCGCGGAAGCTGCCGTGATTGCCGGAGGGGCAGGAACCGCAGGCACAGGAGTCGTCGTAATTTCCGCGGGCGTCGCCACGGCAGGAGCCGCGGGCGAATTAGAATTAGCAGTCGTTGCGGCCGGTTCTGCTGCAGTTGCTCCCGGCGAAGCAGGCTTCAGTTCTTCGGTTCTGCGCCACATATGTGTTCCTCCCCAGCATCGCTGAGACTCCCGCGGGGGGTGGCAGGGGTCCGGACGTCATGCACGAACTATAGTACAGAGATGCGCTGGTGCGATAGAGGTCCGCGTACTTAAACGACAATGCGCTGCGAATCCGGCAGCCCCTGCTCCAATGGTTCAAGTGGTACGGACATCGCTACGCCGCATCTCCCACAGCGCGTGCAGGTACCCGCCCAATTCGTGAAAAAATATTCGCACGCCTTCCGCGGTGCGCCACCAGCTTTGCGGATCGTAATCCGTATCTGGCGCGGAAATCACGCGCAACTGCGTGCCCGGCGGCAAGGTGCGTTCGTAAATGTATTCGGAACGGCGCGTGTGGTAATTCGAAGTCACCAGCAGGATTTTTTTCCACCCATGCGTGGCGACGAGTTCGCTCACCACCACCGCCTCCTCGCGCGTGTCTTCCGCGCGATGATTCAGAGGGACGATCGCCGCAGCCGGCACACCGTGATCCACCAAGTCGCGTTTCATCAGGTCGGTGGTGCTCGCGTAGGAACGTAACGACCGGCCGGTAGCCACTACTCGCGGCGCCATGCCGGACCTGAACAGCGCCGCGGCCCGCGAAGCCCGCACGGCATCGAAATTATCTCCGCTCAACACCACGATCGCGTCCGAATTCTCCGGCGCGTCGTCCACAATCCAGAATTCCCCGGCAAAACGCAGCAGCGGAACGCGTACCAGGTACAGAATCACCAGAAACACGACGAAGAAAATCAGGAAAAGTAGCTTGAAGATGATTCCACCACGCTGCGGGTCCGGTTCGGCGAAAAGCGTGGCGGCGACGCTGGTCATTTGGCTGGGTCGAGCTGGCGCAATCGTTCGGCGGCCTGCTCGGGCAATGTCCCGTTGAAATAAACTTCCTTAATGCTGTAGGACTTGCTGCGCTGCTCGACGATCGGAAGAATTTCGATGTGCCAGTGATAGTCTCCGGCGATCGTGCGCCAGTATTCGCTCAGCTCGCCCTTCGTCTGCTGCGTGTTTGGCGCCGTGTGCACCACTAAATGATAGCCCGGAGCTACCTGCAGCAAACGCCGCAGGGTGCGTCCTAATAAGGCCGCGAGATTGCGCCGCTGTTCACCCGGAAGCAGCGCTTCAAATTGATGATTGTGCGTGCGCGGCAGCAGCCACACTTCGTAAGGCACGCGCGAAGCATAGGGGCACAGCGCGTGATAATCCCCAGCGTTATCCACCATGCGCTTGTCCTGCCGCATTTCCTGGCGCAAAATGTCGCAAAAAACGCAGCGCTCGCGCTCGCGATACCATTCGCGCGCCGAACGCAGCTCGTACAAAATTCGCCGGGGCACAAACGTTGTCGCGGTGATCTGCGAATGCGCGTGCGACCATTCCTCGCCCGATTGCGCGCCTTGGTTTTTGAAGACGGTCACATATTTAAAGCGCGCGTCACGTTTCAGGTCCGCGATGCGCCGGACCCATGCATCCAGCACGCGCTCGATTTCCTCGTCGCTCATCTGCGCGAGCGTGCGCGTGTGGTCCGGATTCTCCACCACGATTTCGTGCGCGCCGACGGCCGCCATGCGATCGTAAATGCCTTCCGCGCTGCGCCCCGGCTCGCCTTCGATGCGATATAACGGCCGAAAATGCGGGTACACGCGCACCTGCCACTTGCCTTCCGGAGGCAGAGCGAGCAGAGTCTGCGTCTCGATGCGATTTTCCGGGCACAGCGGACAAGGATCCGGCCGCACTTTTTCGCGTTCCGGATGCCCCGCCACCACCCAACTGCGCGTGATCGGATCTTTGCGAAGTTCCATCAGTCCTCAAGCCGCGAACGCAAGGGCGTCATCTTATAACGTGGATTGAGCGAGGGCAAAAGATAACGAGCAGTTTTCGTAGTGGCGGTTTTTAGATCACCGTGGATCATTGGTGCGACATCGATTGCGCCGACAATCGGTTTGCGGCACCAAGAATGGCGCACTTAAGTATGCTGCTACAAAACCACAGCGCACCACCGAATTATGGTGCTCACGGCGCCGTCACTTCGAATGCGAGGATTGATTCAGTTGGGCGAGGATTGCGGCTTAGAATTTCCCTCGCTTTCCTTCTGCAATTCAGCCATCTCGCTCTGCAGCCGCTCTTGCATCTTCGCCATCATCTTTTGAATCACTCCCGACGCCGATTGCATCGCATCCGCCGTCATCGCCGGCATTTCCTTCAGAACTTTCTGTCCTGTGGGCGTCGAATAAAACGCGGTGAGCGCCTCCACGTCCCCTTTGGTCAGGTGCCTCTGATAGGCGGGAACCATGGCCTGTATCATTTCGTCAACGGGAAACTCCTTGATCATGTCATCCATCGATTGATCCATGCGCGCCTCAAAATCCGGCGGCAGGTTTGGCTGCTTTTCCAGCTGGCGTGAATCATTTGATGCATCTGCTTGGTCATCGCGTTCATTGTGGAAACCGCCAAATCGCGAGCATGCATCATGTCTAGGTATTTCTCGATGTCCTCTCTAGAGGCCGGCGCATCAGCGGCGCTCTGCTGAGCGAAGCTGATTGACGCAAAGAGCAAACAGACGAGGACCGCCAGCGCGCAACGATTCATCGTTGACCTCCAAGAAGTAAGTTTATGGTACCGCAGTCCTTGGATGAGACCAATCGATCATATCGAAGCAGTTAACGAAGCATATAGCTTACTAGCGGTTGTAATGCGTAGGCGTGGGCCCGGCTTCCAGGCGATGGCGATCCCAAATTGCGCCTTCGCGGCTGTAGCTGGCCATTTCGAAGTCCTGCGTCAATTCGAGGCAATCGGTGGGGCAAGCGTCTTCACACAGGCCGCAGAACATGCAGCGCGAAGTGTCGTAAGTGAAAGTGGTCAGAACTTTGCGGCGCGTAGCGTCATCACGCAGCCAGCCAACTACAATCAAATTCTCCGGGCACGCGAGCGCGCACAAATTGCAGGAAATGCACAGCGATTCGCCCGTTTCCGGGTTCATGTTCAGGCGCGGCGCGCCGCGGTAGCGCTCCGCCACCATCGGCCGTTCCTGGGGGTACTGCTCGGTGTAAATATTCTTCGGCGCCTGATAGCGGAACGTGACCCACATGCCCTTGAAGAGGTCGACGAGAAAGACCCGCCGCAGAAGTTCTCTCATTCCGGGGATTGTGACTTCCCTGCTGGTGGATGTCAATAGACGCGTGCCGCAGGTGGTAAGCGGTTTCCTTTGGCGCTACGCATCATCCGCTGAAGAGTGATTGCGTCTGGCAAACGCAGAGTAACCGCCGTCGCTATGCGCGAAGTTTTGCGGTCAGCTCCGAGAGCTTGGCAAGGAAGCTTTCGGCAGATGGAACCAAAAATTTAGCGCATCCTCCGGGCCATTGCAGCTGCAAGGTGGGTTGCGGCCGAGGTATCAAGATGCGCTGCAACAGATTGCGACCCGGTTGCTCCCCCATACTGATTCCCAAGGCGCTGAGCGGTGCCATATTGAGTACATGCCTGTTACCCCGGCGATTCCGTTTGTGCGGAACAAAGACCATGTCTCCCCGCCCGACGTATATCACACCACTGACGGCCGACGAGATCCCTCCCGCAACGAGAGAGCAGAGAACGCGATAGTCAACGTGTCTGTTTTCTGGGGGATGCGCTACGATCCAACTGTTCCTGGCGAACAGACCGCGTCGAGTGGCCTTGATCTGCGCCCGCATGACCCAAGGGAAAAGAAGCCCCAAGAATGTGGCTGAAGTCACCAATGTGAATAACGCCCCGGGTACGCCTGAGAAAGGCGGGACTGCGTCGGCTCGCGCGTAAACCACGTCAATGATCACCGTCAGGAGTCCGTACAGCAGGCCTGACAGGAATGGAAGACGCGCCCAGTATCCCGTTTCCTCAACGTCATACGCGGCAAGCGGAAGCAGATTTTCCATCGCGTTCCCAACCGTTAGTTTTGGGATTATGAATCAAAACAACGGCGTAAAACAATGGCGGCTGTTTTCGGCGTCGCGGCGCTACTCGGCAGGCGCGGCGTAGAGTGTGATACAGCCGGGACATGGAAATAGGCACACCGCTTCCATGCTATTCTGCCAAAAATGAGCACACGCGATAACGTTCCCATCGATGCCAACGACGCGCGATTCATGCGCGCGGCGCTGGAAGAAGCCCGTGCAGCGGCGGAGCGCGGCGAGGTGCCCGTCGGCGCGGTGGTAGTAATTAATGATGAGATCGTAGCCCGGGCCGGAAACCGCACCATCGCAGATTGCGATCCCACCGCGCACGCCGAAGTAATCGCTCTGCGCGAAGCTTCGAAGCGGATGGGAAATTATCGCCTGGCGGGCGCTGCGCTCTACGTCACCATCGAGCCGTGCGCGATGTGTGCCGGCGCCATGATCCAGGCCCGCATCGCGCGGCTAATTTACGGCGCTCCAGATGCGAAGGGCGGCGCGGTGCAGTCGTGCTTCGCAGTGCTCGATCATCCGCAGCTGAATCATCGAGTAGAAGTGACCGCTGGAGTTTTGGCCGAAGACGCAGCGGCAATGTTGAAGGAATTTTTCGCCGCGCGCCGGTAGCAAGAGCATGCCGACCTGGGTTGCGAGCGGCGGGCACGGCATGCCGTGCCGCTACTACCTCCGATCCATGCAACTCGAAATGGATTGGAGTCTCGCCACTTAGTTCGGAATTGTTTACACTCGTTTACGGCGCGACGAACGCTGCGGTAACACGCTATATATATTGATCATAGAAGGAATGATGCGCATGAACGTGAACACGACTCGCAATATTTTACGGAAGGCCGCACACGCATTACTCATTTTTGGTTGCGCCGCCGCACATTTCGCCTGCGTCGCTTCCCTTTCCGCGCAAACCGCACAAAACGCGCAGAAATCACAGACCCCGGCAGAAGCTAACCGCAAAGATCTGCTTGCGCAATTCAACGAATCGCTGCAGGAGCTCACCGCGCGCGTCTCGCCCTCCATCGTGCAGGTGCAGGTTACCGGTTATCGCGCGCTCAACGAAAAAAGCGACACCGACGCGAGCACGATCGGCCGCCAGCGCAGCCTGGGCTCCGGCGTGATCGTGGACCCCGACGGCTACATCATTACCAACGCGCACGTGGTGAAAGGCGCGCAGCGTGTGCGTGTGATTCTGACACCCGCCACGGCCGGCGATTCGCAAGTGCGCGCGAGCCTTGGTCTTGGCGAACATAGCCCGCCGGCCGACGCGCGCATCATCGGCATCGCGCCCACGATTGACCTGGCGCTGCTAAAAATCGAACAGAAGAATTTGCCGGCGATGGCCTTTGCCGATTACACGCAATTGAAAAAAGGTCAACTGGTGCTGGCATTCGGCAGTCCCGAGGGCCTGGAAAATTCAGTGAGCATGGGAGTCGTAAGTGCCGTGGCGCGGCAGGCCGACCCGGACGTGCCGTCGGTGTACATCCAGACAGACGCGCCCATCAATCCGGGAAACAGCGGAGGGCCGCTCGTCGATACTAACGGCGAGCTGGTTGGCATTAACACATTTATTCTCACGGAATCGGGCGGCAGTCAGGGACTAGGGTTCGCCATACCCAGCAGCGTCGTAGAGTTCGTGTACCACGAGCTGCGCAAATACGGCCGCGTGCATCGCAGCATCATCGGCGCGCAATTGCAAGACATCACGCCAGATCTCGCCGCCGGTCTTTCGCTGAAAAAAGAACGGGGAGTAGTCGTCACCGACGTCCTGCCCGACGGCCCTGCGGATAAGGCCGGACTGAAAATTGAAGATATTCTGCTGAACCTCGATGGCCGCGCCATGGGCAGCGTGCCGCTCGCGGAGATGATTATTTCCACGCGGCCGGCGGGCGCGGTGATGCAGGCCGAAGTTCTGCGTGGAACGCAGCGCCTCACGCTGACGATTCCCGTTACCGAGCAAAAAAATGACGTGGACCAACTTGGCGACCTGGTCGACCCCGAAAAAGACCTGGTCACCAAGCTGGGAATCTACGGCGTGGAAATTGACGAGCAGCTGGCGAAGCAACTCGAGGACCTGCGGGAGCCGACCGGTGTAATCGTCGCGGCCCTCGCTGCAGATTCGACGGGCGTCGAAGCAGACTTGCAACCCGGCGACGTGATTCACGAGCTAAACGGCAAGCCACTCGCGACTCTGGAGCAATTGCGCGCGGCATTGAAAGCGTTGCCCGTCGGCGCACCGGGCGTGCTGCAGGTGGAACGCGACGGAAAATATCTCTACGTCACTTTTGAGATGGATTGAATGTCCGGACGCCCGGCAACTTCAGGTGAGATCAACGAATTTTGCGGTTCTAGTGCGCGGGCTGCTTGTTTGCGCCAAGCAGGGGATGTGAAAACAAAAACGGCCAGCCGGTGGTTAAATCGCTGACCTCCGAATTCCAGGCATTCCACGAACAGAACACCGGATTACTTCCCAGCGTTCTCTGAAGTTCTTCCGCAGGAATCGCGCGCGGTACGCCCCTGCGGCCGAGTTCACCAATCACAGCCATAGGGTCGTTATACTCCCGCCTCACTCGGTCATTCAAGCGCAAATAATCCGGACAATGCATGACAGCGTCCAGCGTCATTAGTTGTGAGCCTGCACCGCGTTTGTTAAGCTACAGGAGCAACAACCGCGGAGAGGTGTCTGAGCGGTTGAAAGAGCTCGCCTCGAAAGCGAGTGTTGGGGAAACCCAACCGTGGGTTCAAATCCCACCCTCTCCGCCACCATTTATTGGCTATTTGCAATACACGCGCCGATTGCTTCCTCAAATTGCAGTTTCAGCAGCTCAGCTTGCTCTTCCCTGCGGACCCTCACCCACGCGCCTGAAACCATCGGCTGCTCGACGGAAGCAGTGGGGCCCCGTTTCCTGTTGAAGACAATGTTCTGGTCCACCAGGTTCACCGTGTTCTTGCCGCTCGTCGATTGCAGGCGAACCACGTAGTAGTCCCCCGCTTCGATCCCAGGACGCTCGCCCTGTCCCGCGCGCACCGGCTCGATCGTGATTTGCTTGGCGTCCATGGTGGCCAGCGGCACCTCAAATCGGTGGGTCTCGATGTAGATCAGCTGACCGGACTGGGTTCCTTCCTGCATTTGGTTCCAAACGATGGAGCAGCCGTCAAAGTTGATTGGCGCAACGGAGATCGTCGTGGTCACATCGCCAAACTGGGGAACGGAGTGCTTCCAGCGCGCGGTGTGGTCGATCGAGAACTCCTGCGCCAACTTCCTGAGAAATCGAAACTTTTCTGATGGCGCCGTCGATTGCGCCAACGCCGCCACAGGCCAGGATCCGGATAAAATCGCGAAGCTGCTGACTCCCGTAAACAAGAGTACAAAAGTGAGCCCAACCTTGAGCCGAGTCTCTCGCTTGTGCATCTCCTCCCCCACCGCTCCCGTTCGACGTTACCCGTCGCGCCGAGCAATGCGCCATGGCAAGTTATCACCCTTCGTGTGGTATCAGTACCTCTCGTTGGAACCGCACAGCCGCCGCCGAAACGCACGGCCAGATCGAGGCGTACCAGTACCTCTAGTGTTCGGGTACCGCGGTAATCGGTACTTGGCGGAATAGCGCGATTGCGAGTACATTGCTCCCGGGCATCCGAGCAGCTAGCAGCCGGCGGGCAAACGCAAGAAGTCCTCGAGCTCGGTACGTTATTTCCTAAATTCCTTCTTGCGCGGAGCGTTTCTCTGTAGCAGCATTTCTGGCCTAATAGCTCGGCCGGGACCGGTCCCTCCCAGCAGGATCGGACGGTTGCTCGCTTCGGCGAGAGTGCTCGAAAGCAGAAAAGATTTTCGAGCAAGTGAATGTGGGAGGGCCATATGCAAACCGTCATTCGATTTTTCGCAATCCTCGCAAGCGTTGTGATTGTTTCTCTTCTCGTGGGTGCCGCCTCCGCAAATACCGCCACCGTTCGCTGTGTCGCGCAGCAAGAGCAAATCTCTGTGTATGATTCGCTGCGCACCCGAGGCGTCGAAGCAAAACTGAAGTGCGGCGAGGAAGTTGAAATCATCGGGCGCGTGCAGAACTATGTAAAAATTCGCGCGCAAAACGGCATCGAAGGCTACGTGCCGGAGAATTTGTTCGCCGGCCTTCCCGCCACGGAAATATCGCAAGCCCCGGCGGTGAATGCCGTTTCGGTCACGGCGACGCCGGCGCAAAACACAACCACGAAGAAGCAGTCCGCCAGCGAGCCTGTCGCGCCGTCCGATACTTTCGCGAACAATAATTCCGCGGCAGCTCCCCCACCACTCTCGGACACGTTGGCCAAAACAGGAGCAGGCAAGCTCGCAAGTCAGCCAGAGGCTGCCAACTCCAATTCTTCGCCAGCGACGCGTGTTGCCAATTCCGACGACAACCCTGCTCCGCAGCCGGAAAACGAAAGCGCGGACCCCGCCTGCCAGAACTATTTTTCCGCCTATGGCCTTGCGCCCAACCAATTGAAATGGATCGCGCAAAATCGCAAAAAACTTTTCTCCAATGTCTGCCCGGCGCCGGATATTTCGAAAGTGGATTACGTGATGATCTTCACGCACGACGTGGATTTCTTCAACGTCACCATGCCCACGCCAGTGCACAAAATCGAGGGATTTTCTGATTTCCGGGCGCTCACACCTGTTGACGCGGGCGTCATCTCCGCAGACGATTCGGATAGAGCGCATCGCCAATACGTCTGGATTTTCCGTTTCGCGCCTGGCACTTTCGACCCGGCAAATTTCTCGCCGCGCCGCCGCTTTCAATTCTCGCAAGTCGAATCCAGCGCGCTAGGCTCCAAGGCGAGCCTGAAAGCCGTCGAGGACGCCTTCCGCTTCGTTTCGACCGCAAACCACTGAGGCCAAACCGCTCCAAAATCGGAGCTGACATCCCCCTTTTCTGATTTTCGGGACGCCCCCGCTGGCGCTGCGCTTTTCGTGAATTAGCTTTGTACATACAATTGTATTGACATTGAGAACATCGCAGTATAAATTCTGTTCGTGGCCTTTAGCCATGCGTCTTGCGTGGGACGAAAACAAGAACGAGCAAAATCTTTGCAAGCACGGTGTGCGGTTCGAAACTGCGCTTCTCGTTTTCGACGATCCCTATGCGCTCACTCAGCGAGACATCAGATTCGGCGATAAATAACGCTGAATTACTCTGGGAGCCATCGGGTCAGGTGCGATTTTCTTGGTTGTTCACGCGCACTACGAGAACCGCAACGATGAAGCCGTTCGCATCATCTCAGCCCGCGCCGCTGAGTCGCACGCAAGGAAAGCTTATGAGGAATCTCACAAAAGAACAGAAACGAGACATTCGCGCCATCGCCGCAAAAAAAGACGAAGATATTGACTTTTCCGACGCGCCCCCGGTTCTGGACTGGAGCTCGGCATCAATCGGCAAGTTCTATCGGCCGGCAAAAAAACCAGTCACCATGCGGCTAGATTCCGACGTAATCGCATGGCTCAAGACCGAAGGGCGCGGCTACCAGACGAAAGCCAACTGGCTCCTACGGCACGCGATGCTTCACTTCACCGCAGCGAAGACCGGGAACGATCACGCCTTCACGCAACAGCGAAGCAAGCCGAAAAATCAAAAACGAAAGTCCTAATTCCTCACCAAGCCGCACACAACGCACGCACAAACCGGTGCAACCATGAAACAGGCTACTGCAGGGGCATCGCGGTCTTTCGGAACACCATGGCCACCACCACCTTCGTCGCAACCGGTGTGTTCGCGTAGACCGCGGCGGCAAACTTCCACGACTTCAACGAGCCGCTCGCTGCTGTCGTCAACGTAGGAACGGCGCGAATGACTGTGACCTTGGTTAGCGCGCCTCCGCTGTCGAGGTTCGCAGCCAACACCACGGCGCTGCCCACCGAGGCGTCGGAAGGATACAGCGGGTACGTCGCGGCCAGTAGTTGCGGCGGAGCATAGGGAGTAGCTTTTGGGTCAAGCGGTTGAAACGGTTCCGCGGGCGCCAGCGGAACCTTTTTCAGCTGCAGATAGGCCGGATCAAACACTACGTTGACGAGCAGCGTGGAAGGAACATGTTTGCCGTTCAAACTTGCCGGGGCGTACGTCCATCCGCGCACCGCCACCAGTGCTCCACTCGTGAGCGTGGGAATGTCCCGCAGAACCTGCACATTAATGATATTGCCGCCGTCGTCCAGGTTCACCGCTAGCGTAACCACGCCCGCTGCTGCCGTCGCGACGGAGTACGGGATATCACTCGCGTAAAGCACGTCCGGAGGGATGAAGGCCTGCGCAGGCTGCGCGTCAACCCACGCAGCTCCCATGAGAACGCAGAGAAGAACTTGCACCGCGCTCGCCGCGATTTTCAGTGCTCTCCCCATCTGCCCATTCACACCGCACTCGCTTTTGATTTCCTACGAACTCTTCTTGCTTGGCTTCCCCGAGGTAATCGGCCCGCCGATCTTGTTCAGCGTCTCCATCGCGCGCGCCTTATAGGGGCTGTTCAACCCAATCACCTCCGTCAGCACCACGCGCGCCTCCGGTATGCGCTGCATTTTCGCCAGTGTGAAACCCATGCGGTATTGATTCTGCGCGTAACTGAACGTATCGGATTTCAGCAGCGGGCTGGCCTGTTTGAACGCGTCGATGGCCTGCGGATTGCGGCCCTTGTTCACATTCACTTCACCCAACGAGGAGTAAGCTAACCCCTTCTGCAGCGCGACCTGTTTCTGCCACTGATCGTCGTCCAGGTTGTCCGGTTTCTTGGCCTGCGCCAGCAGATCAAGCGCATGTTGCGCGTAGGTGGCGGCCTTATCGAGATGCGCCGGATCGTTGCACCAGGTGTCCGCCAGCAAAATCAGCATGGAAATATCATCAGGATTAGAAGTCAGCAGGCTCTGCGCCGCCGCCAGCATCTTCGGCGCGTTCTGCGCCTGCTGGTAAGCAATCGCCGTTTGCTCGCGCGCGCTCAGCGTATAGGTGGAATCCGGAAACGTAGTGGCATAGCGTTCGAGTAAAGCCGCGCGCGCAGTGGCGTCCGTGGTTTTGTATGCGGCGTTCAGCATCGCGTATTGTACGAAGCCGATATCGCCTTCCACCGTTTTCAATACGCCTTCTCTCTGCGCGGCCCGCGTGTCGGCGGGCGTGCCCTCGGGCGCCGGCGCGGCTTTATAACGATTCACGATCGCGGCAACTTTCTCCCCGGCATCGAAAAGTTTCGCGCTGTCGCCTTGCTCCTCTGCGGCGTGCACCATTATCACCGCAGTGGAAAAGTTATCGGGATCGAGCGCCAGCACCTTGTTGCCATACTCGTACACCTTGGCGAAATTCTTCTGCGCCAGATACGACTGGACGTACAGCTGATCGCCGAGCAACTCCATGTCACCCTTGCCGAAATCCGCCATAAACTTGTCCAGCAGCGCGATCTTGTCCGGTCCATCGGTCGCGGCATAAATCTCGGTCAGCGCCTTATCTTCCGGAGTGCCCGCCGCCACTGGCACACTTTTGCCAATCTGCGCCGTCGCGCTGCCCGTAACAGCCATCAAAAAGATGAGCCACATCGCCGCGCACACCATGCATCGTCGCATTCCGCACCTCCCGCAAAATTCGTCGCGCCCGCGCATCGCCTCAGCCCTGCGCCAGCCGCCCCAAGCCTTACCGCGCGCATCTTAGTCGAAGCGCAGGCCGCGCCACAATCTTTTCGTTTCGACTTGCAGCCATTGACGATTCCGCTGTTTCGATAGACGATTCTGTGTCGTGCAATTCCCTAAGAAGAGGTGCCGCATGCCCGCAGCCACATCGTTCGAAAAAGTAGAGCACGAAAAACTCAACGCGCAAATTTCCCGCCAGATGATGAGCGGTGAAGACGCCACGCTTGCGCGCATTTTCATCGCGAAAGGCGGCATCGTGCCGCGCCACTCGCATCGCAGCGAGCAGTTTTCGCTGATCATGTCCGGCGCGCTACAATTTTTCTTCGACGACGGCGAAACCTCGGTGGTTCACGCCGGCGAAATCATCCTGATTCCCGCGCACGTTCCGCACCGAGCTGAAGCCCTGGAAGACACGGTGGACATTGATTTCTTCGCGCCTCGTCGCGAAGACTGGATCAATAAGACCGACGCCTACCTGCGCACCGGAGAGCCGCAAAAAAAGGACTGAACGCATGGACCTCGGACTAAAAGGACGCGTCGCCATCGTGGCGGCGGCCAGCAAAGGACTGGGCCGCGCCATCGCAACCGAACTGGCGAAAGAAGGCTGCGAAGTAGCGATTTGCGCGCGCACCGCCGCCGATGTGGAACGCACGGCACAAGAAATCGGTGCCATCGCCGGCCGTGAGATCTTCTGGCGCTCGCTGGACGTTACCAACGCCGATGGCGTCAGCGATTTCGTCGCCGCCGTGGAGAAGAAATTCGGCCACATTGATATTTGCGTCACCAATACCGGCGGGCCGCCCTCCAAGAAATTCATGGAAATTACACTCGAGGAATGGCGCACGGCCGTTAATCTCGTCCTGCTCAGCAGCGTTTACTTTGCGCGCGAAGTGCTGCCGCGCATGCAGCGCCGCCGCTGGGGCCGCTTGCTCACCATTACGTCCATCTCCGTGAAGCAACCGATTGACGGCCTGATGTTATCTAATTCCCTGCGTGCCGGCGTCACGGGAATGGCCAAGACGCTCGCGAATGAATTCGGCGCCGACGGCATCACCGTCAACAACGTGTGCCCCGGCTACACGCTCACTGATCGCCTCACCGAGCTTTTCGAAAAGCGCGCGCAAGATGCAGGCGTCGCTTACGACGAGATCCTGAAGCAATCCACCGCGAACGTGCCCATCGGGCGCTTCGCGCGTCCGGAAGAATTGGCCGCGCTGGTTGCTTTCCTGGCGTCCGAGCGCGCCAGTTCCATTAATGGCACGACGATCGCCGTGGACGGCGGCAGCACGAAGGGACTTCTATAATTTGAGCTGTAGCAGAACCACGAAAGGTAAAATCTCCGCGGCACGTTGTATAATATCCACTTTTGTCGCCATCTTTATTTCGTCTAGGGAGAGAACCGAATGACTCAGATTACCGGACGTTTTCGTCCGCTAGTGCCAGCGCTGTTGTGCGCCCTATTACTGTCGCTCGCGGCGTTGCTAGTTCCCGGGCTCGGACGCGCGGATGAGCCCTACGCGCGTAGCCGCGATTACGATCTGCAAAATGTGAAGACGCATCTCTGGCTTGACCCCGACCAGCGCAAGGTCCGTGGCGAAGTCACCCACACGATCGCGATGCTGCGCGACGACGTCGCGCAAATCCAATTCGATTCCGTAGACCTGAAAATCGCTGCGGTGACTCTCGACGGCAAGGACGCAAAATTCTCCACGACGAAGGAAGCGGTAATCGTCCCACTGGCCGAACCTTCCCGACGCGGCGAACATCATGAAGTTTTCATCCGCTATGAAGGCGAGCCGAAGAAAGGCCTGTACTTCGTCCTGCCCGATAAAAATTATCCCAATCGCCCGAAAGAAGTCTGGACCCAGGGCGAAGCCGAAGACACGCGCTACTACATTCCCATTTACGATTATCCGAACGATCGCACTACGTCCGAGATGATTCTCACCGTCCCGGGCACGTGGCTCACCATTTCCAATGGCAGCCTCGTCGGCGTCAAGGACGAATCCGACGGCAGCAAAACCTGGGACTGGAAGCAAACCGAACCACTTTCCACGTATTTAATCTCCGCCGTGGCCGGTGAATTCGTAGAGAAGAAAGACACCTGGCGTGGAATTCCCGTGCGCTACGTGGTGCCGCGCGGCCAGGAAGACACAATTGACGCCACATTTTCGCGCACGCGCCAGATGCTCGACCTATTTTCAGACAAGCTCGGCGTGCAATATCCCTGGGCGCAGTACGCGCAATCTTCGGTGAACGACTTCGTTGAAGGCGGGATGGAAAATACCAGCGCCACGACGCTTACCGCCCGCGGCCTCGTCGCGCCCGGCCTGGTGCCCGAACTGCGCCGCGGTTCCGACGATCTCGACTCGCACGAACTGGCGCATCAGTGGTTCGGTGATCTGGTTACTTGCAAAGATTGGGCCAACATCTGGCTCAACGAAGGCTTCGCCACTTATTTCGAACATTATTGGGCCGAGCAGCGCTACGGCGCGGATGAAGCCGCCTACGAATTCTGGCGCGATCAAGCCGGCTGGTTTCGGCAGAAGCGTTTGTATCCCGTGCCGATCGTCACGCGCAATTTTGATGACAGCATCGAATACGCCGGCAACGTCTACGACAAGGGCGGCTGGGTGCTGAAAATGCTGCGCACCAAACTCGGCGACGAGGATTTTTTCCGCGGCCTGCATTACTACCTGGAAACGAATCGCGGCCAGAACGTCGTCACCGCGGATCTGGAAAAAGCGATTGATCACTCCACCGCGACAAACGTTGACCATTTTTTTCACCAATGGATCTGGCGAGCGGGCGCACCGAAATATGAAATTAGCTACAGCTACGACGATGCCGTGCATCAGGTGAAACTGAACGTCAAGCAAACGCAGAAGGTCGAAGGCATGGTGGATTTGTTCGACATGCCTGTCGAAATCGAAATCGCCACCGCCAACGGACGCAAAACCTCCATCATTCAGGTGAGCAAAGCCGAAGAAACTTTCACGTTGCCCGCCGACAGCACGCCGCAAATGGTGCTGTTCGATAAGGGCGACAATATTCTGAAAACTTTTGAATTCAAGAAAGACGCCGCCGCGCTGATCTATCAATTGAAGAACGCGGAAACCGTCCCGGACCGTGCCGACGCCGCCGTCGCACTCGGCGCCATCAAAGACAATCCCGATGTCGTTGCGGCTCTTGGCAACGCGGCGCAACACGATCCGTTCTGGGGCATCCGCGCCGAATCGCTGAAAGCTCTTGGCAAAATCGGCGGTGTCGCGGCGGAGAAACAAATTCTTACTGCCGTGAACGATCCTAAGCCGTGGGTGCGCCAGGTCGCGGTACAAGAGCTTGGCGGCTTCAAGGAAGACGCGTCGCTCGGCCCACAACTCGCGACGATTGCAACGGACGACAAAGCCTATCGCGTGCGGGCAGCGGCGTTGAACGCACTCGGTGAAATCAAGGCACCCAATGCGTACGATGTCCTCACCGCTGCGGTGAAACTCGATTCGCCCGACGACACTCTGCGCAACGGCGCTCTCGAAGGCCTCGGCTCGCTCGGCGATGATCGCTCCGTCCCGGTGCTCCTGGAATGGTCCGCCACCGGCAAGCCTTTCGACACACGCAGTGCCGCCATCGGTGCAGTCGCCGACCTGGACACAAAAAACAAGGCCATCACGAGCACGCTCATTTCGTATTTGCAGGAACCCTACATAGACATCAAGTACGCCACGTTGTTTGCGCTTTCAAAACGCGGTGACCCCGACGCCATCGCCCCGCTCGAAGCCATGCTCAAGTCCGGCGACCTGAACCTGGGGGCCGCGCCGTACATTCAAATGCAAATTGATGCGCTGAAAGCCAAAGCTGTTGGAAATCACGCGAGCGGCACGGGTGCCGGAACCGGCGCGGGCGCTGGTGGCGGAGCGGGCGCGGGTCAAGGCGCGGGTCAAACTGCATCTTCGAATCCGCAGCCGGCTGCCGCCACAGCCGGTTCAGACAACACTTTGGACGCGCTGAAAAAGCTGCAGCAGCAAATGGACGAAGTAAACGCAGTCCTAGCGAAAATCGAATCGCAAATAAGCTCGACGAAAAAGAAGTGAGCAGAACACAAGCTCATATGGAGTGCGGCGGCTTGCCGCCGCTTTCGCTCAGCGAGGCTTGCCTCGCGAACCACACCCGCACTCGAGCGGTCGTCGCAGCCGTTGTAGCGCCGGCGTCTCGCCGGATTTGTTGACTTTGAGTTTGTAGCGGCCGCCTGCTTTCTAGGCGGGCGCCGTCGAATTTCGCTGGGCCTTTGTGGTCGCGCGCACCTCGCGGATTCCTCACTCCGCCAGCAAAATCCGCAAATCCCGCAAATTGTTTCCGGTCGGTCCGGTCACAATCACGTCGTCCAAACGCGAAAAAAATCCATGAGCATCACTGCGCCGCAAAAATTCCCCGGGATCCAAACCAACAGCCAGCGCGCGCGCCAAAGTCTCGCCGTCCGCCGCCGCGCCCGCTGCAGGACTGTTCCCATCCACTCCATCCGTCCCCGCGCTCAAGACTGCAATCCTCTTCCCCGCAATTTTCGGCACGCACGCCAGCACAAACGCCGAATTACGCCCCCCGATTCCGTCGCCCGTCACCGGGCTGCTGACTTCCCCTCCCGCAAAAATAGCCACGCGCCGGCGCGGATTCTGCCTCTTCAAAATTTCCAGCTGGACCAGCAAATGCTCCGCGGCCTTTTCGAGCGGCCAATTGTCCGTCTCGGTATCCACCAGGCAAGTAAATCCCTCCGCCTCGCAACAATGATGCGCCGCGTGCAGCAGTTCGCGCTCGCCCAGCAGAATTTCAAATCGCGCGCGCGCAAACGCAGCGTCGCCGTCCTTCGGAGTTTCTACCAGTCCGCGCCGCTCTATCATTCCGCGCAACGAGGCCGGCAATTTCGCCAGCAAACCATATTTGAGTGCGATCCGTTCGGTATCATCTACGGTGGACGGGTCCGGCACCGTAGGCCCGGAAGCCAGCGCGGATTCCTCACCTTCCGGCACGTCACTGATCGCAAAAGTTAATTTCGTCGAGAGTGGTGCGGCCGCAGCGAGCCGGCCGCCCTTGGTGGCCGAAAGATGCTTGCGGACAACGTTGATTTCCTCGATCGGGGCCCCGCAAGTGATCAGCGCGGAATTCAACTGCTGAAAATCCGCTAGCGTGGGGCCGGGGTCCAACGGTCGCTCCACCAGCGACGAGCCGCCGCCAGAAATCAGAAAAAATACGAGCGTCTGCCCGCCGCAACGCGCCAGCCGCTCCAAAATCGCTCGCCCTGCAGCAAAACTCTCCGCCGTGGGCACAGGATGCCCGCCCACAAATGTTTTCCATCCGGGGAGCAAGGACGAAGGAGGTGCCGGGACCACAAGAATCCCATCAGGAGGAAATTCAGGCGTCAGAATTTCGTGCAGACTGCGCGCCATCGCCAGCGCAGCCTTCCCGAACGCAATCGCCACAATTTCGCGAAAGCCACTCAGGTCGATGTCAGAGGAGCCGCCAGCGCGAATCAGCGCTCCGCGCCGGTCCAGCTTTCGCGCCAGCGCTGCTGGAATATCAATCGCCGCCAGCGTATGCCGGAATACATGTTCAGCCGTCTTTTTCACGGCCCTATTTTAGACCTAGCGCATCCGCGTTCAGCGCGTTCGGTGGCCGGCGGCCTTCAAACAGCGCGACCAAGTTATTCGCCGCCATCACCGCCATTTTCGTGCGCGTCTCAAGCGATGCGCTCGCGATGTGCGGCGTCAGAATCACGTCCCGCCGCGAGAGCAGCGCGGGATTCACCAGCGGCTCGTGCTCGTAGACATCCAGCGCGGCCCCGGCAATTTTCCGATTCTCCAACGCCTCCGCCAAAGCCGCTTCGTCCACCACCGGCCCTCGCGAAGTATTCACCAAATACGCCGTGCGCTTCATTTTCTCCAGGTTCTCGTGCGAAATCAGGTGCCGCGTATCGGGCAACAGCGGCACATGCAGGCTGATAAAATCCGACTCGCGGAACAAGCGGTCGCGGTCCACAAATTCCGCGTGCAGCTCGCGTTCCACATCTTCTGGCGCGCGCACCGCGTCGCTATACAGCACTCGCATGTTAAATCCCGAAGCCCGTCGCGCTACGCCGCGCCCGATTCGTCCGAATCCCAGCACGCCCAAGGTTTTGCCCCACACGTCGCCGCCGACCAACTGATCGAGGTCCCAACCCGGCCAAGTTCCGCTGCGCATCCAGGTGTCGCCCTCGAGCAACCGTCGCGCAATAGCCATCAGCAAAGTCCACGCGAAATCCGCCGTGGTGTCGTCGAGCACGCCTGGGGTGTTCGTCGCCACCACCTTGCGCCGCGTGCACGCCGCTACATCTATATTGTCGAAGCCCACCGAAACCGTCTGCGCGATTCGCAATTTCGGCGCCGCCGCAAGCAGCTCCTCGTCCACTTTCTCATTGAGCAGGCAGATCAGCCCTTCCTTATCCGCCACCCGCTTCAACAGCTCGTCGCGCGAGATGCGCTCGTGCGGCGTCCAATAATCCATCTCAAAATGCTGATCCAGAATCACCCGCGCCGCAGGGAAAAGCGGCCGCGTCGAGAGTATTTTCGGTTTGGTCAACTCGCACCTCGCAAAAGACCCGCGCGCAGAATTTGTAACATATACTGCCAAATTAGCAAACGCGTCCGGAGCGCGCCGAGCCACGCGCCGGCAAACTAAGAGGGCGCGATGACGCATCATAATTAATGTCGGGGGAGAAAGACTCATGACGCATCTACGAAGGGCCATCGTATTTCTATTTTTCAGCTGCTGTATCGCGCCGCTCGCCATCGGCCAGACCACGTTCAAGGTGAAAATCCAATCCACCCCGATGGAGCGCCAACTACTCTTCGCGAAGCTCAACGAGCGCGCTGCGACTCACCATATCCAATTTATCCTGGTTGAAACCGGCTTCGACTACCGCGTTGCCTACGGCGTCGCCGGCCCGGTAATGACCCCCTACGGCCCTGCTGCAGCGAGCGCCTCGGTAACGAAAGTTTTCGACCCGAGTGGCGCCGAACTCTTCACCTTCGCGCGCGACGGCCGCTGGACACCGGACGCCGCCGCCAACGCCACTGCCAAAGAAATCATCAAACGCATAAGAAGGTTGCGCGGCATTTAATCGCGCCGCCGGGCATAAAGCCCTGACTCGTTGACGCCCATCGCTGCACACGGCTATAGTGACCGTGAGAGCGCGCGCGATTGCTTCCGCAGCTGCCGCTCCAAACGCGCATGGATTCGCAATTACTCCACGACCTGAAGTCTCTCCTCGGCTCCGAAGCTGTGCTCCACCGCCCCGAGGAATTGATGCTTTATGAGTACGACGGATCGGTCGAAGTCGCGCGCCCCAACTGCGTCGTGTTCCCCCGCACCACAGCCGACGTCCTAGCCATCGTAAAACTAGCTAACCAATATCAAACTCCGCTCGTCGGTCGCGGCGCCGGCACGGGCCTTTCCGGCGGCGCGCTCGCGCGCAAAGGCGGCATCCTCGCAGTTTTTTCACGTATGAATCGCATTCTTGAAATTGATATCGAGAACCAGCGCGCCACAGTCCAACCAGGCGTAGTGAATGCCGATCTCAGTGCCGCCGTCGCCCATGCCGGACTGCATTTCGCACCCGACCCTTCCAGCCAGAAAGCATGCACCATCGGCGGCAACGTCTCGGAAAATTCCGGCGGTCCGCACACGCTCGCCTACGGCGTCACCACGAATCACGTTCTCTCGCTCGAAGCCGTTCTCCCCACCGGCGAGCTCATCCGGATCGGCAGCTCCGCGCTCGATTCGCCGGGCTACGATCTTCTGGGATTGTTCGTCGGCTCGGAAGGCACACTCGCGCTGATCACAGAAATCACAGTGAAACTCACCCGCCTGCCGGAAGCCGTAAAAACTCTGCTCGCAATTTTCGATACTCTCGACGACGCCACCGAAACCGTCGTTGACATCACCGCGCGCGGCATCACCCCCGCCGCCTGCGAAATGCTCGACGGCTGGACGCTGCGAGCCGTCGAAGCGTACGTCCACGCCGGATTTCCTCTCGATTGCGCCGCCGTACTGCTGCTGGAAGTGGACGGCGTTGCCGAAGCCGTGCAACAACACGCTGAAGAAGTCGCCGACATCTGCCGCGCCCATCGCGCCCGCGAAGTCCGCGTGGCCCGCGACGCACGCGAACGCGATCTGCTCTGGAAAGGCCGCAAAAATGCCTTCGGCGCTGTAGGACGCCTTTCGCCTACTTATTACGTCCAAGACGGCGTGATCCCGCGCACCAAACTTCCCGCCACGTTGCGGCGCATCAACGAAATCGGCGTGAAGTACGGCTTCCAGATCGGCAATATTTTTCACGCAGGCGATGGCAATCTGCATCCGCTGATTCTTTTCGACGCGCGTGACGAAGCGCAATTCCGTGGCGTAGTTGCGGCCGCCGACGAAATCATCCAGTTCTGCATCGAAATGGGCGGCTCTATCACCGGCGAGCACGGCGTCGGCATGGAGAAGGATCGCCTGATGCCACTGCTCTTCAGCGAAGCCGATCTTGACGTGATGCGCGACCTGCGCGCAGCCTTCAATCCGCAGGGCCTGCTGAACCCTGACAAAATTTTCCCGTCGAAGAAAGGCTGCGGCGAAATTCACGTCCGCCCGCTGCCATTGGCCGGCGCGCCCAGTGCATAAATGAGATGACCTCCTCCGCCTTCAGCCCGAGCGTCACTTCGCGACTCAGCGAAATTGTCGGCGCCACAAATGTCGCGAGCGATTTCGCGCAACTCGCCACGTATGAAATTGACCGCAAGCTGCCCGCCGCTGCCGTGCGTCCCGGCTCGAGCGAGGAAGTCGCTGAAATCGTAAAATTTGCTGCAGCAGAAAGATTGGCGCTGGTTGCGACTGGCGCGCGCACAAAATTGGGGATTGGTTGCGCGCCGACGCGTTACGATTTGGCGCTCGATATGACGCGCCTCAACAAAGTGATCGCTCACGATCCCGGCGACCTCACGCTGAGTGTTGAAGCCGGCGTACCGCTGGCAAAACTTGTGCAAATTCTCGCCGAGCATCGCCAGTTTTTGCCGCTGCCCGTCCCATTCGCGAATCGCACGACGATTGGGGGCCTGATCGCCTCCGGCGTCGATTCCCCGCTGCGCCAATTTTACGGCACGGCGCGCGATTTTCTGCTGGGCATGGAATACGTCACCGGCGAAGGGGTTGCAACGAAGAGCGGCGGGCGCGTGGTGAAAAATGTCACCGGCTACGACATTCACAAATTAATGATCGGCGCGCTCGGCACCCTCGGCGTCATCACCCGCGTAAATTTCAAGACGTTCCCCATGCCACTCGCCACGCGCGGCTTCATCGCGCGCTTCGCCATCGCCGAAAACGCGCTGGACATGCGCCACCGCATCGCGCGATCCGCTCTCACGCCGCTGACAATGGAAATTCTCAGCCCGCGCGTCGCCGAACTTTTTGGGAGCGACGCCGCAACGCGTTACGAGCGTGCGCCAATGCCCGGCGACGTAATTTCCAACACGGAATGGGCGCTCACCACGGGCTACGCAGGAAACGAGCAGGTGCTCGATCGCTACGCAAACGAGCTTAAACGCTTGGCCCGAGAATCCAGTGCGACCGGAGTCACCATCCTGTCCGAAAACCTGCCTCCAGCCTGGGCCCGCAAGCGCGAATTCATCCCCATCGCGCTGGCATCCTCACCGGCCACGACAATCGTGAAGATAAGCGTGCTGCCCGTGCGCATGAAAGAAGCTATAGCCGTCGCGCAAAAAGCGGCCGAATTGAACGATCTGCGCTGGGCCGCGATGGCTCGGGGCCTCGGCATTATTTATTTCGCGATCTTGCCGAGCGATCACACTGAACAATGGCGCCAGCGCGTCACAACCGCCGCGAGCGCCATACAAGAAGCCTGCGCAAAACTAGCAGGCCACGCGACAATCCCGTGGGCTCCCGCCGAATGGAAAACCACCCTGCAAATCTGGGGCCCGTCGCGTCCGGATGCCGCGCAAATGCAAAAAGTAAAATCCGTCTTCGATCCGCAGCACATCCTAAGCCCCGGCCGCTTCGCCCCGAATTTGTAGCGCCAGCCCCCGCACTTGCACTCGACGCAGCGCGCTTCCATGGAGCGCGTTCAACGCTATGTTCCCGCGACCCGCGCAGTCCGTCATTTATCCTCGTCGGTCAGTTCCGTGTTGTGCAGCACCAGAATCTGCCAAACTCCCTTTTCCTTCACGGCCACGAAGTTTATTAGTCCCTTCCGGTTCGGCCAGGGATTTCCCTGCGGATCGGTGGCACCCGTCATCTGCCAGCGCACATCCACCGCCGAGATGTCCGGCCGGATGAGCCGCACCTTGATATCCTGGTGCGTCAGGTGGCTGTTCTTGAAGAAGCTCGAAAACATCGGCGCGTGGAACGCTTCGATCTTATCTCGTCCGCTCGCGCCTAAGCCGATCACATTCGTGAAGTCGGCGTCCTCGGCGAACACGGCCGCAAAAGCGTGCGCATCGTGGCGGTTCCAAGCCTCCGTGAGTCGGTCTACAACGGCTCGGATGGCGTCGTCATCGCCATTGCTCGAGGCTCCTCCCAGCGCCAGCAATTGCACTAAAGTGACGCAAAGCACGCAGATTATCCGCATGGTATCCTCCGGTCTGCGCATTCTAGTCCACCCCGGCCGATCGCCAGAGTCGAAATGTTCCGGCGTTCCTCTCGCGCTTGGCCGCGTCCTCTTGTCGCTCGGGCTTTGCTATTTGGCTTTCGCTGGCGCCTGAACGTGAGCTGATTCGTACTGTCAGTAAGGCAAGTCCTGACCAAGGCCGAAATCGGGCACTGAACCGCGGCTCAGAATCAAGGCGGTCCCACCGGGCGAATACCGTAAGATACTGGCTGGGTACGAATCACGCGAGGCGTTCATCGCAATGGCTCCCGAAACGCAGCCGCCAAATCCCGCGCAAGCCGCCGCGCCGCCGCAATCGCACGACGCTGCGCAGCGCGAATTCCAGCTCACGCTCAGCGGCTTTTCAGCCATCGACAAGCCCGAATACGAAGACTACTCCCGCTGCGTCCACTGCGGCCTGTGCGCCAATAATTGCCCCACCTATCGTCTGTGGGGACGCGAAGCCGATTCCCCGCGCGGACGCATCAAGCAAATGGCCCTGGTGGATCAGGGCCGCCTGGAACTGGGCGAATCATTCGTCCTGCATATTGACCGCTGCCTGAATTGCCGCAACTGCGAGACCGTCTGCCCCTCCGGCGTCGAATACGGAAAAATTCTGGAACTGGCGCGCGCGCAGATTGAGCAAAAATATAAACGCCCGCTCGCCTCGCGCATCGCGCGCGATTTCGTCTATCGCCGGCTGCTTCCCTACCCTGGCCGAATCGCCGCCGCCGCCCGCGCGCTGAAAATCTATCAACGCTCGGGACTCGCAGCCGTGGCCCGCGCCACAGGAATCCTGCGCCTGCTCGGTCTGCAGAACCGCGAAAAGCTGCTGCCGCGCATTGACTCCGATTTTTTCTTCAGCGAGTTGGGCAAGACGTTCCCAGCGAAGGGTGAGCGCCGGGCCCGCGTGGCGTTGTTCGCCGGATGCATCGCGCAAGTCACGTTCAGCGAACTGAATCGTGCCACCATCCGCGTGCTGCAAGCCAACGGCTGCGAAGTCGTCGTCCCGGCAACGCAAGGCTGTTGCGGTGCGCTGGCTGCGCACGCAGGAGTCCGCGACGTAGCCCGCGAGCTAGCGCGCAAGAATTTCGACGTTTTCCTCTCCGACGATTTCGATGCCATCATCACCAATTCGGCCGGCTGTGGCTCCTCGCTGAAGGAATACGCGCATCTCTTCAACGAAGACAGTACTTCGCACTCGCGCGCAGAAAAATTCTCCGCGAAAATGCGCGACATCAGCGAATTTTTGGCGGACCTCGGCCTCACGGCTCCGCTGCGCCCGCTGCCGCTGCGCGTCACCTATCAGGATTCCTGCCACTTAGTGCACGGCCAGAAAATCCGCGAAGCTCCGCGCCGCCTACTGTGCGCCATCCCGGGATTGGATTTCGTCGAACTGCCGCTGGCCGATCAGTGCTGCGGTTCCGCCGGAGTCTACAACGTCACTGAAAACGCAACCTCGCTCGAGCTCCTCGACCGCAAAATGGATAGCGTGCAACAAACCAAAGCTCAAGTGATCGCCACGGCCAATCCCGGTTGCATCCTACAGCTTCGAGCCGGCGCCGCCATGCGCCGCACCAACCAGGAAGTCCTGCACGTCGTCGAACTCCTCGACCGTGCGCTTACGTAGCCGCATACGGCTCCTGCTGCGGAAGTTTGAGAGGGCGAGGCAAGCCTCGCCTAGGTCGTGTTCTCGTCGGACGTTTCGCTTCGGCGAAAGCGGCGGCAAGCCGCCGCACTCCATATGCGGCTAGGTTCGGTCCTGCGCGAGGTGATGCGATCGGAATAATCAAAAAGGGGGAAATGCGGGCGGATTATGGGGGAGATTTTCCGCCCGCAGTTTGAGGCTGAGCAACTGAAGTTCTGCAATATTCGACGTGCTGGTTATTCTTCCGGAGGCGGCGGTCCAGCCATTCGCACAGCGCCGCGCACGTGCGCGGGCGCCTGAGCCACGGTGTAATCCGCCGGCACCTGGAACAAGGTCGCCGCCGGTTCCGTCCGCGCGATGCTGGTCATCTGAAATACGGTGTCACCCGAACGCGGATCGCTGCGCTTGGTCATCACCACCATCTGCAAGTCCGGCGAATACCAGCGCTCGGTGACGACCACGATCGGCTTCACGTTCCCAATCTGTCCCGCGGGAATCGTGCGCATGTAACGCGTGCCTTCGGCCGTCACGCCGCCAATCGTCTGCGTGCCCAGCGAAGTGGTCACTGTTTCCTTGTCCGTCCCAGCCGTCGCCGCGTCCGCTCCCGGACCGCCGCGGTGCGCTCCCCTTGTAAACTCAGACTTGTCCGGAGGTGGCGGCATCTGCCGCGCGGTTTTCGTATCCGCTTCGAGAATGTAACGCGTGCCGGCCACCGGATCGTTGACGAACGTCACATGCGGCGCAGCCTGCCCGGCCACAGCGACCGGCCCGAACGCCGGCAAAGTCATGTCGCGCCGCGTGCGTCCTTGGCTATCGCGCGCAATCGTACCGGTGGAGGTGTGCTTGATCTGGTTTCCATCGGCGAGCGTCTCGGTAGTCTCCGTGGAAAAACTTGCGCTGAAAGGCGCGCCCGTCACAGTCTTGTCGCCGAGCCCGGCTTCAAAACCCAGAAACCTGATTTCATCGCGCCCCGGCCCGTGCCCAAACCCGTGCCCGGGAGGTGGCGGCGGAGGTGGCGCTGACGCCGCATCCTGCGCCTGCATACCGGCGCCAGACAGCAGCAGAATCATCGCCACGCCCGCCATCGCAAAAAACTTTGCCCCGTTCCTCATCTTAAGCTCCTCCGAAAAAATCGTTGGTCGTACTAAAAATCCGCATTGTTATCAGAATTCGAATTTGCCTGCGCCACCAGGCGAATCGCTTGCGGCGTTCCGTCCTGGCTCACCACCATATCCGCTGTCACATGGTCCGCCACGCCCATGCCCTCGACCGGCAGGCCGTAAGAAACCAACGCCGCGCGCGGCAACACCACGCGCACCACCGCCCCACCTTCGAGCTCGGAGGGATCGTACGCATACGGCAGCGGCATGAATGCGGTCGTATATTCGACGTCGTCCGTCTGAGCCGTGGACGCTGAATTAGCCTTCGTTTTCCTGTTGGAATCCGCGGCAATCGCCGCCGAATTATCAGGCGCCTGTGTAGGGGTCTGCGCAGAAGTCACGCCACCCGCCACGTTGCCGCCCGGCGTGACCAAATGTTGACGGTGCAACGAAAGCCCCAATGCCAGCAAAACCGCCGCGGCGATTCCAAACGCCGCCAGCTGCCAGCGCACTCCGCGTGAAGCTGTCGCCGATTTCTCGCGCCGGAATTCCTGCAGCAGCAAAGTTTCCAGCCGCGGGGGGGCCTGCAATTCCGCCGATTCTTCCGCCGCCTGACGCAGCGAAAAATCCAGCGATTCCACTTCGATCAGCAGCGTCGCGCAATCGCCGCACAATTCCGCGTGAGCCAGCGCGCGTTCGCACAGCGTCGCGCCCTCCATTCCCGGACGATCCAGTTCGTGCAGCACTTCCTGAAATTGCGCGCAGCCCATGCGGTCCATTCTCTTCCCTTCCATAAAATGTTCCTTGCCGGGATCCTGTTTCATTCGCCCACCGCCGACGCGCGCCGCACCGGTTGCACGTCGCGCAATTTTTCCACCAGAATCGCGCGCGCGCGATGCAGCCGGGAACGCACGGTTCCCACCGGACAATCGAGCGCCTCCGCGGCGTCCTCATAGCTCAATTCATCCAGCTCGCACAGCACCACCACTTCCCGATAATTTTCCGGCAAGGTGGCGATTGCCTGCCGCACCCGATTCACATTTTCCAGCGAAGCGAACTCGTCGCGATGCAGCATGTAAGCGCTCACGCCTGCGCCGTTGCCGTTCGAATGCCCGTTTCCGTTCCCGTTGCCATTTCCGTAGCCGGACGACCCGTTCCTGCCGCCTGCCCTGCTGCGCGCCATGATCGCGTCCAGCTCATCTGCCGATTCCGGCAGCGGCACGGAATTCCGTTCCTGTTCCCAACGCCGCCGCAAATGATTGCGCGCGATGCCGAACAAAAACCCGCCCAGAGTTCCGCGCCCTGGATCAAACCGCTTGGCGTCGCGTATCAACGTCATGAAAACCTCTTGCGTCACATCCTCCGCGATCGAAGCGTTCCCGCTCATATGCAGCGCGAACCGGTAGATCGCCGGATGCTTTCGCCGATACAGCTGCGTAAAGGCAGCCTCGTCCCCGGCCACCATCCGCCGGAGCAGCAGCCCCTCATCTATGGTTTCAATGCCCCTGTTCATCTCAGACGGTTGGACGGCCCGGCGTGACTCTCGTTACATATTCCGCCACTGGGCCAGGAAAGTTCCATGAAAATGCGTCAAGCCGAGTCCGACATGGAGTGCGGCGGCTTGCCCGCCGCGGCGGGCTTGCCGCCGCTTCCGCCGACGGCAAATGTCCGCCACCAAAACGACCCGGGCCAGGCTTGCCTTGCCCGCGCGGTGCCCCAGACCGACCAGCTTGGCCTTCGTAGCGCCGCACTTCAGTGACCCACTCGCGCCGAGCCGGTAACCAACGGCGGGCGAAGGCCGCCGCTAGAGTTGCTCCCGACCTCCGTACAATCCCCTCCTTGACCAAACCCCTCCGCTTCAATAACGTAGGGGGCGGGCGAAGGCCGCTTTTTGCCCCACCCGGCAACCGCCCGCTGCCGGCCGGTTGCGGCTAATCCACCATCCCGACGCGTGGCCGCGCTAAGACCACGGAGGAATCGCCATCATGCAGGAATTCGATCCGCATGTCCTAGAAGAGAAGCCCATCCCGCCGCCCGAAGAATTCAGCAAAAAAGCTCGCGTCGACTCACTCGATGAGTACCGCAAGATGTACGCCGCCGCGGCAGCCGATCCCGAAGCCTTCTGGGGCGAACAGGCCAAACTGCTGCACTGGTTCGAAGCTCCCAAGAAAGTCCTGGATTGGAAGCCACCCCACGCGAAATGGTTCGTCGGCGGCAAGCTCAACGTCTCCTACAACTGCGTGGATCGCCATCTGGAAAAGAACGCCAATAAACCCGCGCTCATGTGGGAGGCCGAAGACGGTTCCACCATACAATTCACTTTTGCCGAGCTGCACGAACGCGTCTGCAAATTCGCCAACGTGCTACACACCCTCGGCGTCAAGCCCGGCGATTGTATTGCCATCTATATGCCCATGGTGCCGGAGCTGGCCATCGCCATGCTCGGCTGCGCCCGCGTGGGCGCCGTGCACTCCGTGATTTTCGGCGGGTTCAGCGCCACAGCTATCTCCGACCGCGTCGCCGACTGCAAAGCAAAGATCCTGATCACCGCCGACGGCGGTTTCCGCCGCGGAAAAATCGTCCCCCTAAAAGAAACCGCCGACGCCGCGATGAAGAATTGCCCCACCATCGAAAAATGCGTCGTGGTGCAACGCACCAAGGAAGAAGTTGCCTGGAAAGAAGGCCGCGACCTATGGTGGCATGAAGAGGAAGAAAAAGCTTCGAAGGATAACATCGCCGCGCCCTTTGATTCTGAACACCCGCTCTACATTCTCTACACCAGCGGCACCACCGGCAAACCCAAAGGCGTGTTGCACACCTCCGGCGGCTACTTGCTGCAATGTACATGGAGCACTCAGCTCGTTTTCGACCTGCAGGAGGACGACATCTACTGGTGCACCGCCGACATCGGCTGGGTCACCGGTCACAGTTACGTCGTGTATGGCCCGTTATCGAATGGCGCGAGTATCGTGATGTACGAAGGCGCGCCCGACTTTCCGCAGAGAGATCGATTCTGGGAAATTATCGACCGCTACAAAGTCACCATCTTTTACAGTTCCGCCACCGCCGTACGCGCCTTCATGGCCTGGGGCATGGATTGGATCACTCCGCACAAACTTACCAGCCTGCGCTTACTTGGCACGGTAGGCGAGCCGATCAATCCCGCTGCGTGGAAATGGTATTTCGAAGCCATTGGCAAAAATCGCTGCCCCATCGTGGACACCTGGTGGCAAACGGAAACCGGCTCGATCCTGATTTCTCCCCTGCCCGGCGCGACGCCCACGAAACCCGGCTCGGCCACGTTGCCGCTGCCAGGAGTGATCGCGAAAGTCGTCAATCTGAAGGGCGAGCCAGTCGGTCCCGGCGAAACGGGATATTTAACGATCCAGAAACCCTGGCCCTCGATGCTCCGCACCATCTACGGCGACGACGAACGCTACGCTCGCGAATACTGGACGCGCATTCCCGGTGCCTATTTCGCGGGGGACGCCGCCCAGTGCGACAAAGACGGCTACATCTGGGTGCTCGGACGAGTGGACGACGTCATCAAAGTCGCCGGCCACCGCCTGAGCTCCATGGAAATCGAAAGCGTACTCGTCAGTCACCCCGCGGTAGCGGAAGCTGCAGTAGTCGCACGCCCCGACGAAATTAAAGGTGAAGCCATCGTCTGCTTCGTCGCCCTGCGCATCGGCCACGAGCCCAGCCCAGCTCTGCGCAAGGAATTGATGGACTACGTAGCCAACACCATCGGCTCCATAGCCCGGCCCTCCGACGTACGCTTCACGCCCCTGCTTCCGAAAACGCGCAGCGGCAAAATCATGCGCCGCCTACTGCGCGAACTAGCCACCAAAGGTGCGGTCACAGGCGACACCACGACGCTCGAGGACATGGCCGTAATAGAGCGCCTGCTCAAAGCCCAAGCCGACGACGAGGAGTAACGAGAAGAATAATTCGCAGTCACCGTTAGGCGTGCAATACAGAGCAAGCGCAAGGTTTTCTCTGCGCCCCCTGCGTCTCCGCGGTAAATTTCCGTGAGTCGTGTTTAAAGCGTGTGTCGTCCCGGCTCATCGAATTCAAGCAGGATCTTGAACCCGATGACATCGGCTCCAAACCGTATCTTGAGCTCCCGAATACCAAACGCAAAGGCCTTCGGCAACGAACCGCTCGGCACCGCGGAGGGATCTTCCGGCAATCTCCAGGAAAAATTGCAGTGCGGGCACGCGACGGGAATATCGCGGATATCGTCCGGCGAGACCGTGAGCCGGGATTTGCATTTGTGGCATTCAAACGTAATCGCGCGGATCTCTTCGAGGCCCACCACGATTTTGCGCTCGAATGTCACGTTGGCCGAAGTGTATCACGCCAAAGCGCGCTCTCCGCTTTGCCTTTGACGAAGTTCGCATGCTCCGCGACAACGCGTTCGCACGTCGACCAAGCTAGGGCGGAAGTAGTCCCAAGCCGACCGCGAACACCGATGGCCCGCAACAACGTATGCTGATATTCTTGGCGCGCATATACCAAGAGAGGTCGCGCTGATGGCACAAACCGCAACCCCCACACTTCCCTACTCCGCCGCAAAGGACGAAGCCCGCGCCGCCGTCCCCTGGTACATCTGGTGCGGCCTGCTCGGTGTCATTTCCGTCGTCTTCGGCCTCTACTGGGATATTTCCTGGCACATGAGCATCGGCCGTGACACGTTCTGGACTCCCGCGCACATGGCCATCCAACTGGGCGGGATTCTGGTCGCGCTCACGAGCGTTTATCTGATTCTTTCCACCAGCTGGGGCCATAATTCCGCAACGAAGGCTGCGTCCATTCAAGTCTGGGGATTCCGCGGCCCGCTCGGCGCGTTCCTGGCGTGCTGGGGCGGGGTGGTAATGGTCACTTCCGCGCCCTTCGACAACTGGTGGCACGCTTCGTTCGGGCTGGACGTAGCCATCGTCAGCCCGCCGCATATGGTTCTCGGCGTGGGAATTCTGGCCGTCGCGATCGGCGCACTGCTGTTACTCGTGAGTTCGATGAATCGCGCCGCAGGCGACGCGCACACGCGGCTGCGCTGGATGTATCTGCTGCTCGGCGGTGTGATTCTTGCCCTCCATTGCGTGCTGCTTTCGGAGTACACCAATGGCAGCCAGATGCACGGTCCCGCCTTCTATCGAGCCTTGTCGCTGGCGGTGCCGATCATCCTGGTGGGACTGTCGCGTGCCAGCGGCTACCGCTGGGGCGCGACAATCGTGGCGGCAATCTATACCGCGTGGGTGCTGGGCCAGCTCTGGCTGCTGCCACTATTTCCCGCGACGCCAAAGCTCGGACCAGTGTTCACCAATATTACACACATGGTGCCGCTGGAATTTCCTGCGCTCATCGTTGTTCCAGCGATCGCTCTGGATTTTTTGCTGAATCGCTACGCCAATAAAAATAAATGGGCTCTGGCGGCCATGCTCGGCACCGCTTATCTCGGCGTGCTACTCGCGGTGCATTGGCCGCTCGGCGATTTTCTGATTTCACCCGCGGCGCGCAACTGGGTCTTCGGCCAGAATTACTTTCCGTACATGCAATCGCCTTCGGAGTATCACTTCAACTGGGAATTCGTGGACCTGGCGCCAACCACCGGACTATTCCTGTACGGACTCGGCATCGCGCTGGTAACTTCGATCGTAGGCTCGCGCATCGGCCTCGCCGCAGGTGACGCGCTGCGCGGCTTGCGCCGGTGAGCACCTTGCCACGGCGTGGACTCGCCTCGCGCACGCGCGAGTTTGCACTCAGGTCGCTGGCTATGCTGATCGGCGTGCTCCTGTTGATCGCGCCCGCTTGGGCTCACGTCGGAAATCCAGACGTCTATTTTCAGGGCGCCGCCGGCCCTTATCATCTCATCATCACGATTCGCACTCCGCAGATGATTCCCGGCACCGCAGACGTGGAAATTCTCAGCGCCACTCCCGGCATCTCGAAAATCACAGTCGTCCCACTCTACATCGTCGGCCCGGGCGCTAAATATCCGCCCGTGGGCGACCTGCTGGCGCAATCGAAAGAAGATTCGCAATATTTCTCCGGCAAAATCTGGCTGATGGAATCTGGTTCGTGGCAGGTGCGCGTGCAAGTGGAGGGCGCGCAGGGCGTGGGTGAACTCGCCGTGCCCGTCCCCGCCGCTGCGCGCCGCACGCTGCCGATGCAAAGGTCACTCGGCATGCTGCTTTTTGCTTTGATGTCGCTGCTCGTCGTCGCCATCATTTCCATCGCAGGCGCGGCGCGCCGCGAAGCCACGCTCTCGCCCGGCGAATTGCCGTCTGCGGAAAGATCCCGCCGCGGCCGCTGGATGATGCTCGGCACGGGCGTATTGGTTTTCGGGATTTTGTATTTCGGTAACTGGTGGTGGAATTCCGAAGCCAGCGCGAAGGCGCGCCAGATGATTTACAAACCGCCGCCGCTCGACGTCTCTCTCGAGCCCGGCGGAAAGCTCCTGCTGAAAATGGGCGACTCTGCGTGGCATCGCAACCGGCCCGAAACCGTGATGACCAATCTCTTGCCGGATCACGGCCACCTCATGCACTTGTTTCTGCTTCGCGAGCCGGGGATGGATCGCTTTTATCATCTCCACCCTCAGGTTGTTCCGCTCGAGCCAGGGCTTCACGCGAGCAATGCAATCTCTTTCGAAACAGATTTGCCTGCGATTCCCGCCGGGCGGTATCAAGTTTTTGCTGACGTGGTTCGCGAATCCGGTTTCCCCGACACCATGATCGCGGAAACTGATTTGCCGGATATTCCCGGCGTGGCGCTCGCTGGCGATAATTCCGCAGCTGCATCCTCGCCGCTCATCGCCGATGGCACGCAAATGAAGGGCACGGACGAGTATGGCGGCGCAGGTCCAGCGAGCAACGCGACAGTGACGGTCAGGGTCACGCCAGACGGCACGACGGCGACCCTGCCGGATGGTTACAAAATGATTTGGGAGCGCGGCACCGCGCCATTCACCGCCAATCACTTTGTCTGGCTGCGTTTTCACCTGGAAACGCCGGACGGAAAACCAGTCACCGATGCGGAACCTTACATGGGAATGGCGGGACACGCGGAAATTGTGGATTCCGATCGTTCGGTCTTCGCGCACATCCACCCCGACGGCTCGGTCGCGATGGCCGCGCTGGAACTCGCGCAGAAAAACTCAGCGGCTGGAATGGTCGTGGCCACCAGAGACGCCGCGACAAACTCAGCCAAGGAAATGGCCGGGATGAGCATGAGTATGTCCATGGCGGCGCCGTCGGATGAAGTTTCGTTCCCCTACGGATTTCCGAAGGCCGGCGAGTACCGCCTTTTCATCCAAATGAAACGCGGCGGAACAATCGAAACAGGCGTGTTCGATACGGAGGTGGTGCCGTGATGCTGGTCCACGGCAGGCAAGAAACTCGCCTTCGGCCAATGCGAACGCGGCCAGCGTAGTCAGGAATTATCAGGCCGCATCATTTTCGCGGCGGTTCTGGTTACGAGGCTTCTAGGCGCCAGCCGCTGCGATTCTTTCATCAGGCGATTCATGAAGCCGGAAATCACGTAGGGCTTCCCCGCTGCTTGCGCTTCTAAGCCGACGCGCGCCACTTTCTCCGCGGTCTCGGCATTTCTGAACGGCCGGTCCGGCTGCTGTGCGACTTCCTGGAATTCCGTCACAGTCGAACCCGGGCACAGCGCGCAAACGCGCACTCCCAGCGGACGCACTTCTTCCGCAATTCCTTCCGCCAGCAGCAAGTCGAAAGCCTTGGTCGCTGCGTAGCATGAGCTGAATGGCAGCGGCTGATACGCGGCGAGCGAAGCGACAATCATCACGTCGCCTCGCTTCCGCTGGACCATCGCGGGCATGTAGAGCCGCGTGAGATGCACCACGGCGGCACAGTTCACTTGAATCATTTCCAGCATCTTCTGCACGGGCATCTCGTGAACGAAGCCGTATGCGCCAAACCCCGCGTTGTTGATCAGAAATTCCACTTGGATCTTCTTATTGGCTGTGAACGCGTAGATCTCGCCGGGCGCTTCTGGCCGCGTCAGATCCGCGGCGAAGACTTCGGTCTTGATGCCGTGCTGCGACGACAGATCGGCAGCGAGCTTTTGCAGCCGGTCAATCCGCCGCGCCGTCAGCACCAGGTTCGCGCCGCCCGCCGCCAGCAACTTCGCCAGCTCCAGACCGATCCCAGCGCTCGCGCCGGTGATCAGTGCCCACTTACCCCGCCATTCCTGCTGCCACTTTTCCGCCACAGAAACCTCCGAGTAGGCGACAACCGATTCTCCATGCCGCTCCCCGAAACTCTATCACAGCGCCGGTCCCGTAATTCAGGACGGCTACTCCGAAGGGCGAAGTGGGACGACAGCGCAATTCGGGAACGCGCGAAAGCGGGAAATGGTGAGGAGTACTTCGGAGAAGAAGTTCAGGCGTTGTCGGGCTTTGGACGCGGCATCACGGTGTCCCGGATGCGAACGCCCTGCTCTTTCAGACGATCAAGCAGACGGCGCGCCCAGACGAATTCTGCCGCGAGGATGCCGAGAGCGAGCATGATGGTGAGCCAGCCAGGCCCGGGAGTCGCGATCATCACGATTCCCAGAGCGAGCAGGGTGAACCCGATAAGCACTTTGACGACCCGCTTCGCCTGCTGGAACGAATTGATCAGCACCAATCGTCTCGCTTCACGAGAAGCGCAGCGCTCGTGCCCGCTTTTCCGCCGCTCGAATCGTTAGATGCGGCTCAATCAATTAAGTATCGGCATGCACGCTAATTTCCATCGTAAAAGCTTCAACGCAGACTGAAATCTTGATTCTTGCGCGGACAACAGTGGGTTTGCGCGACGCAACAATGCTCGAAGCGGTGTTCGAAGATGAACCGTGGTCGTAAATGGAAAGTTTCTGCCAGTTAAGTGGCAATACGGGACCGCATGTGCGGTCCGCGATGAAGATCTCGCAGGCCACATTCGGGCCGCCAAACTGTTTTCAGATGTCTAGAACTTGTAAACAATGCCTACGGAAGCCTTTGGGCTGATCTGATACGTGTTGAAGAACCGGCTGGCTATTCCGTCAATGGCGACTCGCAGGGCGACGTGACGATGATGGGCGTTCAAATCCGCGCCCACGCCTGCCAAACCAGCGAGCGCGCCTTGCCCGCCGTATGGCGTCTGGGGCGTGATGTAGATTCCTCCGATCATGATGTGCGCCCAGACATCAATGCCCTTTGGCCCAACGTAGCGAACCCGCGGGCCGATTCCTCCGAACACCAGCCAGGAATTCTGGCCGGGCTGGCTGCCATAGGTGGCCATCACCTCCGCATCTGCTCCCAGCCAATCCCTATAGTAATAGACCGCGGAGGCGTTCCCGCCGTTCATGTTCGAAACGGTGCCGGGAACTTCGTAGAAGCGGAAGAAAGTGTAACCCGCGTAGAGGTCCCAGCTGTACTTGTTGAAGACACCTTGCACGTCTTGAGGCATAGCCGCCGGAAATGCCGGCTCCGGTGATGCCGGACTAGCGAAAGCCGGCGCCGCGAATACGGCTGGGGAATTCTCTGCTGGACTTGCTGGGGTCGCCGGCGTCGCCGGGGTCACAGCGTAGGTCATGAAGGAAGGAGCCGCCAGCGAAACGGAATCGAAGTTCGTTTGCGCTCCCGCGTTCACGGCCACAAACAGCAGGCCGCCTAATAGAACACAAATGTATTTCATCGTCTATTTCCCCCAGACGAAGGAATGCCCTACCCGTCTTCCATACAACTCTGAGGGATAGTCAAAGGGCGTGTCCACAGGTTTGATTGGGCTTGCCGCGTGGATAGCACCCTGTTCGCCCGGACAGTCGGGCCCCAGGCCAATGGGTCCGGGTTCGCGCAGAACGGAAGAGTTACTCTGAAATGGGTGGATTTCGAACTCGCCTGGGACGAAGATTGGCCGCCGCAATCTTCGCTTGACCTGACAATAGTTTCTGCTATTCTGCTGGGGCTGCCTTACCAGCAGCGCTTATCAAGAGTGGTTGAGGGGACAGGCCCTGCGACGCCACAGCAACCTGGTGCAACTGCCAAGGTGCTAATTCCTGCCCAGTGGGGAGAGATAAGATCCTCGATAGACCGGCCACCGGTCGTTGAAGATTCAACTCCCAAGCTGAAGTCGAATTAAAGCCTGCATTCGCACAAGCGAGTGTTGGGATTTTCTATTGCAGCGCATGGTGCGCTGGTCAGGGCCTATTTCTATTCGTTTTCTAAAGGCCTGAATCAGACCATGACGATGCGGCGGAGCACATTCCGCGAGGTTGGGCGGAGCTGAATTCAGACGACAACGAACGCGGTGAAAGAGCAAGTAGCTGACACCGCGACACAACGGGCCGAGCAGAAGTTGAATCGGGGACGCTTATAAGCGAAGGAGCACGACCATGAATTTTGCGACAAAGACGATTCACGCGGGGCAGCCATCGGAACCGGAGACCGGTTCGCTGATCGCGCCCATTTTTCAGACTTCCACGTACGAGCAGGACGCGCCCGGGCAGGACAAGGGCTTCAACTACTCGCGCACAAATAATCCGACGCGGCAGCGCCTGGAGACCGTGCTCGCCGAACTGGAAGGCGTTCAGCACGCCGCCGTGTTCGCGTCTGGACTCGCGGCGGAGAACGCGGTGCTGCAGGCGTATTTGCGGCCGGGCGACGAGATCGTGATTCCCACCGACGTCTACGGCGGGACGTATCGAATCCTCAATAAGGTGTACGCGCCGATCGGCGTGACCATCAAGCAGCTGGATATTTCGAATCGCGCGGCGTTGGAAGCGGCCATCACGGATCGCACCAAGCTGGTGTGGATCGAATCGCCGACCAATCCGCGGCTGCTGGTTTATGACATTGTGGACATCTGTACGTTGGCACACGCGAAATCCGCGCTGGTGGTGGTGGACAATACTTTTGCGACTCCTTATTTCCAGCAACCGTTCGAGCTGGGCGCGGATATCGTGGTGCACAGCGTGACGAAATATCTCGGAGGGCATTCGGACACGATTCAGGGTGCAGCTCTAGCGAAAGAAGCGTCGATTTTCGAACCAATCAAATTCTTGCAGAACGCTACCGGCGCGGTGCCTTCGCCGTTTGATTGTTGGCTGACCTTGCGCGGATTGAAGACGCTGGAACTGAGAATGCAGCGGCACGAAGAGAACGCCATCGCCATCGCCAATTCGCTGAAAGGCCAACCGCTAGTGCGCCAGGTTTATTTCCCAGGGCTGCCGGAACATCCTGGACACGAGATCGCGAAAAAACAGATGACCGGATTCGGAGGAATGGTATCTTTTGAATTAGAAGGCACGATCGAGGAAGTGGTGGCGTTCTGCTCCTCGCGGCGTTACTTCACGCTGGGCGAAAGCCTGGGCGGCGTGAAAGCTCTGCTGTGCCATCCAGCGACGATGACCCACGCTTCGATTCCCGCGGCAACACGCGCGGAACTGGGGCTTTCGGATACGCTGATTCGGCTATCGCCCGGCTGCGAGAACGCAAAAGACCTGGTGGAAGATTTGCTCGAGGGGCTGACGTTGCTCGATCATCAACGACAAACACAGAAGGCGGTTGCGGCCAGTGCCCACTAAGACTGCGGGAGTGGAGCCAGCGGTGCGCGCGAGCGCGTGGCGGCCAGGTCCCGCGAAAATTGAGGTTGGAGTTCTGGGCGCGACCGGCGCGGTCGGGCAGCAATTCATCGCGCTGCTGGCGAATCATCCGTGGTTTCGCGTGACGTGGCTGGCAGCGAGCGAGCGCTCAGCCGGGAAGCGCTACGGCGATTTGACTTGGCGCTTGCCGACGGAATTGCCCGAAGAAACAGCTCGACTCTCCGTGGAAGCGCTGAAGGCTGGCGCCGGTCCGCAGCTGGTATTTTCGGCGCTGGATTCTTCGATCGCGGGTGAAGCGGAAATTGAATTTGCGCAAGCTGGGCACATCGTAGTCAGCAATTCACGCAATCATCGGATGGATCCCCTGGTGCCGCTGCTGATTCCGGAAGTGAATCCGGAACATCTGGGATTGCTACCGCTGCAACGGAAAACCAAAGGATGGAGCGGCGCAATCGTCACGAATCCGAATTGCGCAGCCATGCCTTTGGTGATTGTGCTGGCGTCTTTGCGCACCTATCAACCAAAGCGCGTGCTGGTCACGACGCTACAAGGATTATCCGGCGCGGGATACCCGGGCGTGGCATCGCTCGATGCGACGGCAAACGTGATTCCGTTTATCGACGGCGAGGAGCACAAAATCGAAACGGAAACACGCAAAATTCTGGGGCGATTGGTTGCGGATTCTGTCGAGTTCCATCCCGTTACGGTGAGCGCGACGACCACGCGCGTTCCGGTGATCAACGGGCACACGGAAAGCGTCTCCGTGGAATTCGAGAAGCACACGACGCACGAAGAGATATTGGCGGCGTTCCGAGATTTTTCCGGCGAACCGCAGAAACTTGAATTGCCGACCGCGCCGAACCCGGCGATTGTGTATCACGACGCGCCGAATCGTCCGCAACCGCGACTGGATGTGGAGCGTGGTGGAGGAATGGTGACGCACGTTGGGCGCTTGCGGGCTTGCCCCGTGCTGGGCCACAAATTTGTGCTGCTCAGCCATAACACGATTCGCGGCGCGGCTGGCGCGGCGATCTTAAATGCAGAATTGATGGCAGCCAAGAATATTCTCGGGTAGCTGCGAAGTTGGAATTAATCTAGCGGGGCTGAGGGGCGGGTTCCGCGATATTTTTCTCCAAAATGTGATTGAAGTCTGCGATTTCTTGTTCGAGCGTGTGAAATATTTCCTCGGCGCCGGATAGTTGCCCAGACTTGGCCAGTAGCTCCAGCTGCTGAGCGGTTTCCCGCGGGCCCTGCATCGCGAAATTCCCCACCGAGCCTTTCAGAGTGTGCGCCATTCGTTCCAGGAGTTTTGCGTCGCCAGCGCGCATGGCTTCGCGAATTCCACCCAACAGTCCGGGGCATTCCTGCAGAAATATTCCCGCAAGCTCTTTGAACAGTTCGTTATCGCCGTCGAAGCGCGCGAGCAGTTCGGCGCTGCTCGGTCCTTGCTCGATCAGATTCTCGGGGATCGAGGGAAGCTCCGCCTCGGCGGGCCACGCAGCGCGAATTGTTGCGACGAGGTCGAGTGGATTAATAGGTTTGGTTATATAGGCGTCCATTCCAGCGGCCAGACAGCGTTCGCGGTCCCCCTTCATGGCGTGCGCGGTAACCGCGATGATTGGAATGTGCGCGCCTGACCCCATTTCCTTTTCGCGGATGCGCGCAGTCGCTTGAAGCCCGTCCATTTCTGGCATCTGCACGTCCATCAGGATCATGTCGAATTGGTGGGACTGGTTCTGTTCCCAGAGCTCGAGGGCTTCCCTGCCGTTGTTGACCGAGGTAACCGTGTGCCCCTGTTTCTGAAGCAGTTTTTGCGCTAAAAGGCGATTGACCGGATTATCTTCCGCCAAAAGAATATTGCGCTTCAACTGCGGGTCGGCGGGAAGCTGGCTTGTGGTCAAGAAACAGTCCTTGTAAGCGACACAAAGCTCGCGCGAGCGGAGCGCCGCCATTAATTTTGGGTTTATTGCCGCGCGATCGAGCGCAACGGCAGAAAGGGGGGAACTACAGTTCGATCGTAGGCTTCGGAACACAGTACGTCAATGGCCCGATGTTCTGCTGTGCAACAGCATCGCAAAACATATCGTGCAAATGCTTTGATCAATAGAGCACGAACCGACGATATTAAGTGAGAACTCGAAGCGGAGGTTATTTAGCACCCTCGTCCCCGATCAGACCGCGCGTGGCTGACTGAGGACGAGGGCGTTCCGTGCAAACCGTCTAAGGCAGAGGCAACGTCCAGATCAGCAAGGTGCTGGTGTTGTCGTCTACCGCTGCGAAGCGCGCCACCTGGTCGTGGCTCGACACGGCGAGTCCGAACGAGCCGCCGGGATTGGGATCCACCGAAATTTCCTTGACGAACTTGCCGCCCACGGTGAATTCCACGATCTCGCTGGGCTGAGTGGGATCTGGATTGATCGCGTCGTTATTGCTGACCAGCAGGTGGCCGTTCGGCGCCATGGTCATAGCCAGCGCTCCGTGCAAATGAACGGAGTCCTGGTAAATGATTCTTCCCGTGCCGTGATCTTTTTCCGTGCATCCGGCGTTGGCGACGGCGAAGACGGCGTTGTCAACGGTAGAGGCGACGTAAAGAACATCGCGGTCCGCATCGTAAACCAAGCCCGTGGGAGCATCCACGAACGTAACGGGGTCGCACTGATGCTGGTAGCCGGAGGCGATTTGAGTCGCGTCTTTTACGGACACGCCGCTGGAGCTGACTTTCAGATCGAGACGCACAACCGTGCCGGTCAAGCCATTCGCCACGAAGAATTTCGCCGAGTCCCCTTCATCGAACAGCGCTGAATCCCAAGGACCGTTGATCGAGGAATCGGAGATGCTGCCAACCTGCGTGCCGCTCGCGTTAATTACCAAAATCGAGCCGGGCGTGGCGTTGCCGCAAGTGCCATCCGGCGACGGAAAGTTGCCAACCAACACGAAGCCCTTGCGCAAGATATTCAACGCGGTGCTGAGACCGGTCGGAGTGGGACTCTGAAAGAAAAGAGTCTGCGCGCCGGTGGAGGAGATATCCACGATCGTCGTTCCGGTGCCTTGGAGGTTGCTCTTGGCATTGAAATTCGAGACGAGGATGTCGCCGGGATTGACCGTTTCTTTCGGAAACTGGCGAGGCACAAAGGCCACGCCATAGGGGTTCACGTCTCCATTGGTCGGGACGGTGGAGACGCTTTGAACCGGCGAGGGCAGAAACGGCTGGTGATCTTCGTCCTGTGCGCTGACTGTCGCGGGCAACACCAGGAGAAGGACGGCGAGAATGAACAGGCTCTTGCGATGAAATGCTATCGAGCCGATGGAGCTACGGGCGTCACGCTTCATTATGTTTCTCCTTGTCGAACCCAGCGCGGTCGAGCGTCGTTCGGCGAAGGAGCCTCGGAGATTCCCTCAGTAATCCGCGAGTCAACTGCGCGCTGGGACCTGAGCTTATAGCGCTGAAGATCCTGCGGCGTGTCACGGCTGGGTCTGGAAATTGTCAAAAATTTGCAACTTCCAATTCCGCACAGACCTCCCACATTTCGCGGTTTGACGATATTGGGGCCGGTCCGCTATGCCCTTTTCGACACGGATGGCGTGGAGTTCACACGCCGCAGAGCGACGCACTGCTACATTGGAAACAGGCGAAATAATTGTCCTGCCGGACGACGGGCTCGTCGTGTGTACGGCAGCTCTCCTCAGGGAGAAACCTGCGTGCGGAACGTTCGCTTACGGACGAAGTTCCTGCTGTCGCTGCTCGCGATCACCGCTGGACTGAGCAGCGCAACGCTGCTAATTGTCAGTTACAGCGTCCAGAAACGCGTGCGCGAAAACATTCGCGAAGACCTGCATAACTCCGTTGACATTTATGAGAGCTTCGAGCGCCAGCGCGAAGCTACGTTGAGGCGCTCCACGCAACTGCTCGCGAACCTTCCCAACGTGCGCGCCATGATGACCACCCAGGATTCCGCGACTATTCAGGATGCATCCGAGGACATCTGGAACCTGAGCGGCAGCGATTTGATGGTTTTCGCCGATCGCTCTGGCGACGTGGTGGCCATGCGTGCCAAAAGCGCGAGCTTCGAACGCGTGGCGGCGCAAGATTTCATGCAGCTTTCGCTGAAGAAGGAAGAGCCGCGCGATTGGTGGTTTGGCGGAGGACACCTTTATGAGGTGTGGATCCAGCCGATTTATTTTGGGGCGGAGTCGAAGGAATCTACGCTCGGTTATCTTGCAGTAGGCCACGAAATTGACGAGCGCGCCGCCAAGGATTTCAGCAAGATCGCTTCGAGCGATGTAGCGTTTCGGTGGGGCGATACTTTCGTCGCGAGCACGCTAACAGACGCACAGCAGAGCGAGCTGGCGCGGCAGCCGCAGCGCGATGCCGCTGGCTCGCAGGAAACACAAATCGGCGACGAACGCTATCTTGCGACAACCGTGGAACTACCTCCCGCCGCGCAGCCAGGCGTGACTCTGACCGTTTTGAAATCATTCGACAAAGCGACGTCATTTCTGCGCGATCTGAATCGCATTTTGTTAGCACTGGGTTTGCTGAGTGTGATCGCGGGCAGCGTGCTGGTATTTTTTATATCGGACACGTTCACGCGGCCGCTGGCGAATTTGGTCGCCGGAGTTCGCGCGCTGGAGGGAGGCGACTACGGTTTCCCACTAGAGAGCACGGGCGGAGACGAAGTATCCCAGGTGACGGGCGCGTTCGCGCGGATGCGCACGAACTTGCAGAAAACGCAGGCGGAACAACAACAACTGGAAGAGCGGCTGCGTCAGGCGCACAAAATGGAGGCGGTGGGCAGGCTGGCGGGCGGCGTGGCGCATGACTTCAATAATTTACTGACGATCATTCGCGGGAACAGCGATCTGCTGATTGACCGGGATGGCGCCGACGCGTTCCACAAACGTTGCGTGGAGCAAATTCAGAAGGCTTCCGGGCGCGCCGTCGCTATGACACGGCAATTGCTGGCCTTCAGCCGCATGCAAGTGCTGCAGCCGCGCGTTCTGGATCTGAACGCGGTGGTGGCGGAAATGGGCAAGATGCTGCCGCGGTTGATTGGCGAACACATCGAGCACGTGTTTGTCCCGGAGCCGAAACTGAAACTGGTGACGGCAGACCCCGGGCAAATCGAACAAGTGCTGATGAATCTGGCGGTGAACTCGCGCGACGCGATGCCTGGGGGAGGAACGCTCACGGTACGGACCGCGAACGTGGAGATGACGCAAGTAGACAGCGCGCGACATGGCTCCATGCCAGCCGGATCGTACGTGCTGCTTTCCGTGAGCGACACGGGCATCGGAATGGACGAGGAGACCAAAACTCATATTTTCGAGCCGTTCTTCACCACGAAGGAAGTTGGCAAGGGCACCGGGCTGGGCCTGGCGACCGTTTATGGAATTGTGAAGCAGAGCGGCGGATTTATCTGGGTGGAAGGCGCGCTGGGCAAGGGGACAACGTTCGAAATATATCTGCCGCTCGCGTCCGGGCCTGCATCCAAGGCAGAAGCGGAAGCCAGGCGAGCGGCGCTGCGTCGCGGAAGCGAGACAATTCTGGTGGTGGAGGACGAAGCTGGAGTGCGCGAGCTGGCAGGTCAATTCCTGAAGGCGCAGGGCTACACGGTGCTGGAGGCGAAAGACGGCATCGAGGCGCTGGAAATCGCCGCGCGGCACGAAGGAACCATTCACGTAATACTGACGGACATGATTATGCCTCGGATGAGCGGCACGGAGCTGGTGAAGCGATTGAAAGCAATCCGGCCGGACATGAAGGCCGCTTATATGACAGGCTATGCCGAGTATGCAACCTCTGGGAATGAAACGCCTTCCAATCAGCAGAGTTCGATACTTCAGAAACCATTTTCCTCGACTTCTTTGGCTGAGATGATCCGCGCCGCACTGACGGGACAGACCAGCGAGAAGACGAGCGACGCCAAGGAATGCCGCGTCCTCTAGGAAACGCTGGGATTTTGGCAGCGTACCGCGCAGCGCCAGGCGAGCAGACAGGCCCTACCAAAATCATTAAGGAGGCCCGCCATGCCAGGCAACGGGTGCCGAAAAGTACTCATTCATGCGTTGATCATCGCCAGTTTTTTGCTGCTGCATTCTCCTCGCGCCAGATCTCAGAACGCCTCCATGCCTCCGCCTTCGCCCGGGGGTGCGGCAAGAGACGCTGCGCCAGACATCCGGGCGCTCGCCGATTCGGTGCGCACCTTGCAGGCGCAGGTGCAGAGCTTGAATTCACAGGTGAGTGAGCTGCGCGCGGCGGAAGAACGAGAGCACGCGGAGGCGCGCGCGCTGCGCAACGAGCTGAATCGCGCGACTGCGAATTTGGTGCCGGCGCCTGGCCAAACGCATGATGCTTATGCTTCGATGACCTCGCCGGCGAACGCGCCGCAGGAGAACTCGGCGTTAGCGGCTGTGGCGGCAGCTGGTCCAACGGCTAGCGAGCAGGGGGCATCACTCGAGGAGCGCGTTACCAAACTGGAAGACAATCAGGAATTGACGGACGCGAAGGTGCTGGACCAGAGCCAAACAAAAGTAGAGAGCGGTTCGAAATATCGCGTGCGTTTCTCCGGAATGGTGCTGCTGAACGCTTTTGAGACGCGTGGCTCCGTTGACAATTTGGATTTCCCGGAAGTCGCCACTCCTCCCAACGTGCCCGACACTTCCGGAGCGTTCGCGGGATCGCTGCGCCAATCGCAGCTGGGAGTGGAGGTGTTCGGACCGGACGTAGCGGGAGCGCATACCAGCGCCAATGTGAGATTTGATTTTGCGGGCGGGCAGGCAGACACGTCGAACGGGGCGGTGATGGGAGTAGTGCGCTTGCGCACCGGGACGATCCGAATGGACTGGGCTGACACTTCGATTGTGGCCGGACAGGATTCGCTATTCTTCGCGCCTCTGGCGCCGACTTCGCTGGCATCACTGGCGATTCCGGCGCTTTCGTACTCCGGCAATTTATGGCTCTGGACGCCGCAGATACGCATCGAACACCGTCTATCGCTATCGGATGATTCGAGTTTGCTGTTGCAGGCGGGAATCCTGGACTCGCTTACAGGCGATTATCCCAACCCGGAAAACCGACTGCCGAGCGAAGGTGAGCAATCGGGACAGCCGGCGTATGCTGCACGCGTGGCATGGAGCCATCACGCGTTGGGCAGGGACGTGACGGTGGGATTCGGCGGATACTACGGGCGGCAGAATTTTGGATTCGGACGGGGCGTGGATGGCTGGGCAGGCACCACGGACGTGACCGTGCCGTTGGGCCAGTATTTTGATTTCACCGGAGAATTTTACCGCGGACGCGCAGTGGGCGGGTTTGGGGGCGGCGCCGGGCAAAACGTGCTGTACTCGGGGCCGGTGACGGACGCCACCACCACGATTCGAGGTTTGGATTCCTTAGGCGGATGGATACAACTGAAGTACAAGCCGAAGCCGAACTTCGAGGTAAATATTGCGCTGGGACAGGACAATCCGTTCGCGGGCGAGCTGAGGAATTTTCCTGCGACCTATTATTATTATGGTCCGCTGATTTCGCGCAATCTGACTCCGTTCGTGAATTTCATATATCACGCACGTTCGAATGTTTTATTCTCCGCAGAATACCGGCGCTTGCAGACGTATTATCTCGATAGCAATCTGGAGACGGCCAATCAAATCGGGTTGAGCGTGGGTTACATATTTTGAGCTGGAATTTGCAAATGCGGCGGGTCGTCGCGGGGCTGGGCCGGGTGGTCGCGCTCTGTGCCTACGCTTGCGCGAGCGCGGGACCAGCCGCCGCGCAAACCTCCGCTGTCACCGCGGAAGTATCGGTATCGAAGCCCGCGGCGGGGGGCCATCAACGCGGATTCGCCGGCAACCGCGCGGATGAATCGCAAGTAGTGGTGTGGCTGACGCCGCTCGATGCGCCGGCTGTGAGGAATCCGGCCCCTTCTGCGGCGGCCAAGGTGCCGGAACTGGTGCAACGCAATAAAAGCTTCGAGCCGCACGTGATCGTGGTGCAAGTGGGTTCGCTGATTCAGTTCCCGAACAAGGATCCCTTCTTCCACAATATCTTTTCGATGTACGACGGCAAAAGATTTGATTTGGGGCTGTACGAGGCCGGTACCAGCCGATCCGTGCGATTCGATCGGCCGGGAGTGAGCTTTCTATTTTGCAATATTCATGCGGAAATGAGCGCGGTAGTAATTGTGGTGGATACGCCTTATTTCGCAATGTCGGATCGCGCCGGGCATCTGACGATTCCCAACGTTCCTGACGGACGATACCAGCTGCACGTGTGGTACGAACGAAGCCTGCCGGAAAATCTGAAAGCATTGAGCCGGGTGGTCACGATTTCCGAGAACACACACACCCTGGGACCGATCCACGTGCTCGATAACCCGAATTTTACACTCGCCCACAAGAACAAGTACGGAGAAGATTACGTCCCGCCGCCCACCGAGGGCTACCAGCATCCTTGAAACGGAGCACATCAATCCAGACGGTTAGGCAGCGAGTCAGCTTCTGCTTGAGCTGGCAAGCCTAATCACGATCTTGCGCGGCGATTGGATCGTCGGATTGCAAGAACTGACAACATCCACGCAGGCTGTAGGTTTGCTACAATCCGGTCACAGCGTGTGCCTCCGAAGTCAAAGGAGAAGCCTATGAAAAACCTAAACGACGGAAGAGCTGGATTTGACCGCCGGTCCTTTTGCAAAGCTCTCGGAGCAGCAACCGCTGGAGGAGCACTGCAGGCAAGCCTAGGAAGCGTGCTGACTCGTGCAGACCTCACCAAGGAGCAGCGTGACAAGATGACCGCGGACGAAATCATCCAGCAGATGAAAGCTGGCAATGAACGCTTCCGCACGGGCAAGCCTCTCCATCGCGACCTCATGCGCGAAGCTCACGCGACCGCGAAGGGACAATATCCCGCAGCGATTGTTTTCAGCTGCGTTGACTCGCGAGCACCTGCCGAGCTGATTCTCGATTTCGGTATCGGCGACATCTTCAGCGGTCGAATTGCAGGCAACGTGGCTGACGAGGACGCGATGGGCAGCATGGAGTTCGCTTGCAAGGTGGCAGGCTCGAAAGTCGTGCTCGTCATGGGTCACACCAGCTGCGGCGCCATCAAGGGTGCCATAGACAATGTGCAGCTGGGCAATCTCACGGCATTGCTCGAGAAGATTCGTCCAGCCGTGGAAGCCACTCACTTCACGGGAGAGCGTTCGGCCAAAAACTACGAGTTCGTGGACGCTGTGGCACGGCAAAACGTGTTACTGACTATCGCCAACATTCGAGAGAAGAGCCTGGTGCTTCGTGAACTGGAATCCAGCGGCAGCATAAAGATTGCAGGTTCGATGTACAACCTCGAAACGGGAACCGTTGAGTTTCTCGCATAGCTATCGTGTACGCTTGCTTGGCCCACGATTCTCGGTGTGCAGGACGGTAGCCGCGCGCCTATTTTCTCCATAGCAGTTGATTTGTCTCGAAATCGAAAGCAACCTGCTTCGCGTTGAGCGATGCCAGTCCCAAGTATCCCGAAACGCCGCTTAGTCTCTTCGCTCCCGGAGCGCTAATTAGGACAACTTCCCTGTCAAGATCCTGGCCGCCCAGACGAAGGCGCGGCATGATCGCCATGCGGTTTTCCAGAGGTCCGCCCAGACTCATCCCACCGGCTCGCCCTTCCACATGATAATTCGCCAGCAGGTCCTTGGCGGTGTCTTCGTAGAGAACTATTCCGCGTGCGCCACTGTCAGCGACCATCCAGACCGGCCGCGCGTCGAGCTCTACTGCCACCTGGACCGACTTGCCGTCCACACGCATGGGCACACCGCGCATCCCGCCCGCCGCGGTGGGGCCGAACACCACGCGTTCTCTCGCGTAATCAACAAGGAAACTCTGCCGGCGCAGCTGGTCGAGGCCGATCACGCCGTCCACATGTACTCCGCTTGAGCGCAAGTAGCCAAGGTCTTCGATCATGACCCGAACATTGGAAACGCGCTCTGGCCCGATCGTCATTTCCTGCGCTTCCGTCCATTCCAGCTGCACAGTTTTGTCGAAGCTGACTACCTCCGCCGATTGGCCGTGAAGTCCAAGTCTCTCCGCCACTCGGCGGTCGATAGCAGTGTTGCTTGCCCCTGTATCAAGCAAAAACCGCAAATTGTCGGCATTGTTCACGCTCCCGCGGGCCACAATCATGTAGCCGCCGTAGACTGCAATGGCCATTTCGGCGCTAGCTGATTGAGTCCCGCTGCCTTCGATGGCCGCGCCACATACGACTGAGAGCAGCAGCGTTCCCAGCAGCGTGACGATCCTTGTTCGATCCATGGCGGCACCCGCTTAGAACCACGGTGATGCGAGCGCCTAAATTGGCTTGAGTGCAGCAACAGCTCCATGGTGGCCCTCTGACTTCTCTCTGGAACTCGTCTGACATCACAAAGCAGTCGCGGACATACACTTACAACGAGTTATGACATAACCTCCGTATAACGTTCTGCTCATTGGTTCGTCTATAATGGCGACCGAAAATCACCGTGTTATTGAATTCACAGACCGTCTCGTCGCCAGCTCTGCCGCGCTATCGTTTCGGCAACTTCGAATTGAATGTCCAGTCGGGTGAGCTTAGAAGAAACGGCGCGAAGCTGCGTCTTCAGGATCAGCCCTTCCTTGTTCTGCGAAAGTTGCTGGAGAGCGCCGGCACGGTTGTTGCGCGCGAAGAGATTCATGCAGCGCTTTGGCCGGCGGACACTTTTGTCGACTTCGATACCAGCCTGAACACAGCCATCAAGCGTCTGCGTGAAGTACTGGGGGACTCTGCGGATAATCCCGTTTTCATCGAGACGGTTCCCCGCCGTGGCTACCGTTTCCTCGCTCCGGTTCAAGTGATTCAGAATGGCAGTCACTCGCCGGTTCAATATGCCGTTAACCTTTCGCCGACTCCCTTTGCACGCTTTCGATCCAGGCTCGTTGCGGCTAGCCTATTTGTCACCGCCGTCGTCGCCGGCTTGCTGATTTTCGTTCGTTCGCCGGTAGCCGTACCGCGCGTTCTGGACTCGACTCAGATTACGTTTGACGAAATCGGCAAAGGCAATCTTCATCTCCACGATGGGAAAATCTACTTCAATGAACAGGCATCCGATCGCGTCACGCTACTGGAAATTCCTGCGGTGGGCGGCGCACCCGTTCTGCTGGCCTCCTCCTATCCCGGCCTGCTTCTTGGCGGAGTCTCTGCTGATGGGTCGAAGCTTCTGGTCGCTCCGGCAGACACAAAAAAAGGGCCCTTTCCCCTCACGATCATGGATTTGCCATCGGGTTCCCTGCAGAGTGTCAATGGGATTGAGTGTAATGACATCTCGTGGACGCCCGACGGCAGAATCATCTTCGCCAGGGATCGAGATATTTTCCTTTCCGATGCGGACGGGTCTCATCAGCACAAAATTCTTTCCGCACCGGGTCCGGTCTACCACATGCGTTTCTCTCCGGATGGCGCTCGGCTGCGTTTCTCTGTCGGCGACAGGATGACCAGCCAAAGCACGATTTGGGAGGCACAAGCCAGCGGCACAGGTCTGCATCAGATACTTACGGAAATGACGGAATTCCCAGATCTCTGTTGTGGCGAATGGTCACCCGACGGCCGCTATTTCCTTTTCCAGACCCAACGCAATGGCCAGAGCAGGATTTGGGCTCTGCCCGAGCGTCACGCCTTCTGGACCAGGAGCCCTGCGCCAGTTCCCCTCACCACGGTTCCGCCCAACTTCTACATGGGGGCGCTGAGCGCCGACGGAAAAAAACTATTTGTCACGGCCGCGGAACCGCGCGCTGTACTGGAGCGCTACGATTCTTCGTCGCGGCAATTTGTGCCCTTTGTATCAGGGATTTCGGCTGGCGATGTTGAGGCTTCACGCGATGGCCGCACGCTCACCTACGTCCGTTACCCAGAACAAACTCTTTGGCGTTCCAAAGCCGACGGCTCGGAGGCTGCACAACTCACTGGGCCTTCTCTTCGCGCTACGCTGTCGCATTGGTCGCCAGACGGCTCGCGCATTGCTTTTTCCGGCTCTCGGCCGGGCCGACCATGGAACATCTTCCTGGTTCCTGCCGGTGGCGGACCAGCCGACCAATTGACCTCCGGCGCAGTCTCCGATCTTGATCCCACTTGGTCTCCAGACGGTTCGACAATCGCCTACGGTCAGACCCGAGTCGAAGGCGGTAAGCAAACCGTATCAATCCAATTGCTGGATCTGGCGTCTCGACGCAGTACCACTCTTGCCGGCACGGATGGTATCTGTTGTCCCCGCTGGTCTCCCGATGGCCGCTATCTGCTCGCTTCGCACGCGGACTACGAAGATATTCTCCTGTACGAATTTGCTACCCGAAAGTGGAGCGTCATCGCCAAAGACCTTGGTCCCATTGGCTATATGGAATGGACGAACGACAGCAAGAGCGTCCTTTTCGATACGCTTCTGGTTCAGGAGCCTGGCTTCTATCGCCTCCGCGTGTCGGATGTGCACCTTGATACGATCGTGAAGATCGGTGATGTCCGTCGCTACTACGGTCCATTTGGTCCTTGGACCGGCATTGCGCCTGACGGCTCTCCCCTACTCGTTCGCGACATCAGCAACGAAGAAATTTACTCCCTCGACCTGCAGCTACCTTAAATCAATTCGAAGACAGGCCTACTCCCGAACGGTGTGCTGGACGGAAGTTAACCTGTGACGGCGTTCGAGAACTAATCGAGGCGAACCTCCGCGGCATCTGGATCATTGATGCCGTCGTCGGAAACCTACCCAGCACCATAATTTACAAGTTTTTGACATTTGGTAAACGCTGTGATGACAACGCAGCAGGCCACCCCTCCCAAACTACATGCCTTAGGATCGCGGCCTGAAGTTGGCGTTACAATATGGGGTGGCGTATGCCCCTGCGTTAGCGTGGAATTCGGCAATCGGGAGTGCGATTCTGAGCGCTAACAATGGGTTCGCTATAACGGATTGATATTGCTCGGCGGATTTTGCACTCAAAGGAAGGTTCTGTGGACACGATATTGGTGGTGGAAGACAGCCGGCCGATGCAGCGCACTTTGCAGCGGCTTTTTGAAGCGGACGGGTTACGCGTGCAGATTGCTTCGGACGGGATTGCGGGACTGGAAAGTTTTCGTAAGCAGACGCCGAACGTGGTGGTGCTCGACCTGAAGCTGCCGCGGTTGCCGGGAAAGGAAGTTTGCCGCGCGTTCAAGGCGCACGCTGCCGGGGTGCCGATCGTGGTGTTGAGCGCGAACTGCGAAGTGGAAGATAAGGTTCTGCTGCTGGAATTGGGCGCGGATGATTATGTGACAAAACCCTTCAGCCCCAGAGAATTGCTGGCGCGTGTGCGGCGGGCAATGCGTCGCGGTGGACTCGCGGCAGCGGATGCGGCCGCGGCCGTCAGCGCTCCCCCCGCACATGAGCTGCTCAGCTTTGGGGACACTAGGATTGATTTCACCAGCATGGTGGTGACGCGCGGCGGAAAGACGCTGGCATTTACCGCGCAGGAATTTAAGCTTCTGAAGTACTTCGCGCGTTGCCCCGCTCGGGTGATTTCGCGGCAGGAATTGCTGAATGAAGTGTGGGGATACGAAAACTATCCGACGACGCGGACGGTGGACAATCACATATTGCGGATCCGACAAAAACTGGAGCCCGACCCGGCTCGCCCGCGGTATTTTTTGACGATGCATGGCACAGGCTACAAATTCACACCGGGTGATGGCGTAGCTTCATTGGAGATGTAGCGCCGCTGGTCGAGGAGCCTCTTGGCACGTTTGCGATTGCGCACGCAACTTCTGATCGCCACGCTGGTGATTATTTGCGCGCTTCTGGGTTCGCTGCTGCTGATCGTGCGGCACACAGTGCGCACCGAAATTGACGAAGGTGTGCAGCAGAGCACGAATGACTCGCTGCGTGCGTTCGAAAATGTGCAGCAGGAGCGCGAGCGGCAACTCTCTCGCACTGCTGCCATGCTGGCCGAACTCCCCACACTGAAAGCGTTGATGACGACCGAGCATGCCCTGACGATTCAGGACGCGTCGGAACCGCTATGGAAACTGGCGGGCAGCCAACTTTTTCTGCTCGCCGGGCCCGACGGACACGTGCTGGGCTTTCACGGCACCAGCCCGCGCTGGAGGACGACTCTAGCGGAAGAAAACCTGGCGAGATCCATAGAGCAGGGCGAGGACGCCAGCTGGTGGTACGGCGAAGGCCAACTCTATCGCGTTTTTTTGCGGCCGATCACTTCCGGCACGGAGGCGGAGCGCAGGCAGCTGGGGATTCTGGCGGTCGGCTACCAGATTGATGCGACGGTCGCGGAGCAACTCGCGCTGGTCGCGGGCGGCCCGATCGCGCTTACCACCGGCGACAAGATCATCGCGTCCACACTTTCGCCCGCGGATCAACGGGAGCTGGAGCAACTGATTCAGAAGAGTGCTGGTGCGAAGGACGGAACGCGAGAGATGGATTTGAGTTCCGATCAATACCAGACCGCTTCGGTGGTGATACACAGCGGACCGCCGGTTTCGGTGAAGTGTTACGTGCTGATGTCCTTGCAGCCGACGAACGCCTATCTGCGGCGGCTGAATCGCACGATTCTCCTGTTGGGCATCTCGGCGTTGGCGCTTGCTGCCGTGCTGCTGGGATTCGTTTCCTCAACGATCACCCATCCGCTGGATAATCTGGTGGCAGGCGTGCGGGCTTTGGCCGTGGGCAACTACACGTACTCGATCACGCCGCGTGGAAGCAGCGAAGTGGCGGAATTGGGCGAAGCGTTTTCAAAAATGCGCGGCGAGCTACTTGCACACCAGCAGCGGCGGTTTGCGACGGAGCGGGTCGCGGCCGTGGGCCGAGCCGCCAACTCGATTTCGCACGATTTGCGGCACTATCTGGCGGCGGTGGTTGCGAATGCGGAATTCCTTTACGAAGCCGAAAAGCTGAAGCTGAACCGCGACGAAATCTACGAGGAGATCAAGACGGCTTCGGAGCAGATGGTGGATTTGCTGGACTCGTTGCGCGAATTAGCGAGAGAAGAAAGTTTGATCGCGCCGATACCTGCGTCATTGAATTTGACCATTCGTCGCGCGGTGGATGCCGTTCGGGCGAGGCCGGAATTACGGAACTTGGAAATATCGATCAGCACGGCGGGCGAGATGGATGGAGTGTTCGACCCCAAGAAGATCGAGCGGGCATTTTTCAACCTGGTGCTGAACGCCTGCGAGGCCACGGTGCCGTCGCAGGGCTACGTGAAGATCGAGATTAGTTCGCTCGGTGAGGCCTTCGAGGTGCGTGTTGCTGATAATGGCACGGGAGTGCCGGCGGCGATCGCCGCGACGTTGTTTGATCCATTTGTGAGCTTGGGAAAACCTAACGGGACGGGGCTGGGGCTCGCGATCGTGAATAAGATAGTGCAGGATCACGGGGGTTCGGTGAGCGTGGAGCGAACGTCGGAGAGCGGGACTACTTTCCTGGTGAAGTTGCCGCGGGCGGCGCGGCTGGAAACGGTAGCGGCACAGGCAGTGATTTCCTAGAAGTTGTGAGGATCACGGCAACGAACAGTTCGCAGATCAGCGGTCGCGGGAGAGAGGCAAAGGCGCCTGCCTGAAGGCGGCCGCTACAACGTCCAATCCTGAGCCCGAATTTTGCAGCACGTGGAACGACCTGTTTCGATCTGAGGGGTCAGTTGGGCCGGTCGGTTTTGGGGCGTGGCGTTTCTCTGACGAAGCAGGAATCGCAGACGCGCGTCCCGTCTTTTAGAGTGAAGTCCACTCTGCGATTCGAGTCAATCGCGGCACCGCATTTTCCACAAACATCGCCGGGCATCTCGCTCATAGCGTATGTCTCATTCTAGCGCACAACGTTGCGCGTGTGTTTCGTTTTACGTTCAGGCAGCCGACTTCTTCGGCGATGCCGCCGGGTCAAAATGAGAGAACGCATAGAAACGCGCGCTGCAATCGTCGCAGCGGTAAACGCGCACATGAATCGCGCGCAGGAGATGTTTCTCGATAGGGCCGCGGCGATGGGAACGAGCGGTCTCGACACTTTGGCAATCAGGGCACAGGCGCCTGCCGGCGGCAGCGACCGACTGGCGGGCCGTGCCGTGGGGTTGAAGCCAGAACTGCTCAATCTCGGGCATAGCGGTCATGCGGTCGAGAAGCGCGTCCATCCAGTATGCCGAAAAGCTCGATCACCAATCTGCCGAAAAAATGAAGGGCGGCAACGGCCAAGCAAACCAATAGGGCGAAAGATAGCAACACCTTAAAGAACGTGATGATGGTGGCGCCGGGCACCGCGAAATTCGCCGACAGTGCCAGCCGCAGAACAATCGTCGCGCAGTAACCCACGCAACCTCCAAACAGCCCGAATCAGCGGCGACAGACACGCTCCAAAAAAGAGGCGGCGAACGCGCCCAACCCCGGAAACCGCGTCGCGCACTACGTGCACTCCAGATGATCATGTGGCAGAGACCAGCCGGCCGGAATACAGTAATTACTGTAAATGCTTTGGCGATGGACCGTAATCAAAGAGGGGGTAGTAACACCGGGGACGAGGCACGTCGCGGGCGTCGGGTTCCGGGATTAAAGGGTGCGGCGAGCCGCTGTGGACGTTCGTCGGGGGCCGATGATAAGCTTGCCGCCCGAAAGCTAGGTGCGAGGCGCGCTCCTCAGTACTGAACGATATTCGGCGCCCGCCGTCAGGATCAGAATCGATGGAATCCAACCCCAAGAGCGGTACGAATGCTGCCGAGGGAGTGCGCGCTTTGGCGCAGCCCATCGCCGCAGCGCTGTCGCGCGCCGCGATTTTTCTGGTATTGACGCTAAAGCCAGGCGCGGAGAATCGCGCGACGCTGCGCTCGTTCTGCGCGGACCTCTCCGCGCTTATTCGCGCGGTGGAATTTCGCGACATCGAAGCGGGGCTTTCCTGCGTAATGGGATTTGGATCCGAGGCGTGGGACCGGCTTTTTGGGACGCCGCGGCCAGCGGAGTTGCATCCATTTCGGGAGATACGGTCCGGAGGGCGCCAGGCGGTGGCGACGCCGGGCGATTTGCTATTTCACATTCGCGCGAAGCGCATGGATTTGTGCTTCGAGCTGGCGACGCAAATCATGGCGCGGCTGGGCGATGCGGTTGAGCCAGTCGATGAAGTGCAGGGCTTCCGTTATTTTGACGATCGCGACTTGATTGGATTTGTAGATGGCACAGAAAATCCGCGCGGGCAGGAAGCGATTGACGTCGTGACCATCGGCGCGGAGGATGCCGAGTTCGCAGGCGGGACCTACGTGATCGTGCAGAAATATTTGCACGATATGGCGGGGTGGGAAGCGCTTTCGACGGAAGCGCAGGAGCGAATCATCGGGCGCAAGAAACTTTCGGACATCGAACTGGATGAATCCGTGAAGCCGACTTGCTCGCACAGCTCGCTGACCACAATCGAAGAGAACGGCAAAGAGATTAAAATTTTACGCGACAACATGCCTTTTGGCCGGCCGACGGAGGGAGAATTCGGGACGTATTTCATCGGCTACAGCAAATCGCCGAGCACGATCGAGCTGATGCTGCAGAATATGTTTGTCGGGCGGCCGCCGGGAAATTACGACCGCCTGCTGGATTTCAGCCGCGCCGTCACTGGGAATTTATTTTTCGTCCCGTCGGCGACATTCTTGGAAGATGTAAGCGACGAAGCTGCAGCGGATACGGCGTCTGCAGGCGACGCGGCTTCCGACAAGCCTTGCGACACACCGGGCGCGGACGAAACGGGAACATCCGCGGCGCCAACTAAGGATGGTTCGCTCGGCATCGGGTCACTTAAAGGAGAAAGCGGTCATGAATAATTTGCATCGCGAGCTTGCCCCTATTTCGGACGCGGCATGGGCTTCGATCCAAGACGAAACGACGCGCACGCTGAAGCGCTATCTGGCGGGACGGCGCGTGGTTGATGTGCAGGGGCCGGGCGGCAGCGCCCTCTCCGCCGTCGGGACTGGCCACTTGCGCAAGATCGCGGCTCCTGCCGATGGCATCCTCGCGAGGCAACGCGAGGTGAAGGCGCTGGTGGAACTGCGCGTGGCGTTTGAGTTGGATCGTCAGGGGATCGACGATGTGGAACGCGGCGCGAATGACTCGAACTGGCAACCGGCGAAGGACGCGGCGCGGGAAATTGCGTTCGCTGAGGACCGCGCGATTTTTGACGGCTATGCCGCCGCCGGCATCGCAGGAGTTCGACAAGGCACGAGCAATCCGATCAAGACTCTGCCCGCTGATGTGCTCGCGTACCCCGATGCGATCGCGGAAGGGTTGAGCCAGTTGCGGCTGGTGGGCGTGAACGGACCATACGCCGTGCTGCTGGGCGCGGATGCCTACACGGCGCTGGCGGAAACCAGCGACCACGGATACCCGGTACTGGAACACGTGAAGCGGCTGGTGAAAGATGAAATTATTTGGGCGCCGGCGATTGCGGGAGCTTTTGTACTGACCACGCGCGGCGGCGACTTCGATTTGCATATCGGGCAGGATGTTTCGATCGGCTACCTCAGCCATACGGATACTACGGTCCGCCTGTATCTGCAGGAGTCTTTCACGTTCTTGCTGCTGACGAGCGAGGCTTCGGTGGCGCTGGTTCCTCCTGGGAAAGCGAAGAAAGGCTGAAAGAGGAAGTGGCTAGTGACAGGGGATCAATGATTCGTGATTAGTGATCGGTGGCGAGATACAGCGGCGCGGTCAGAGAATGCCGGCCAGAAAGTCGACCATGCGCCTTGCGACGCGGTCCTTCTGTTGTTCAATCCGCTTTTGCACAGCGTAGTTCGGGTTGGGAAAGGTTTGCAACGCATTCCATTCCAATTTCAGCTTGGACGCTTGGGCGGCTGCTTCAGGTAAATACGCGCCGGGGTTGTCGGCGACTCGCTGGCACATGGCCGCGAGTTGGGCAGGACTGGTTCGCTCGAGTTCCTGCATTGAAGGCATGAGTTGATTCTACGCTTAATTTCTGATGCGTGCCGGCTCGCGCAAGCCGGGTGGTCTGAGCGATTTGAGCTACCAGTCCGGGCGGTCTTTGTGAAAGCGCATGCGAATCGGGGTGATTCTTTCCGGCAGCCACCCATGTACGGGACATTCGAGGCGCTGCGGGTATTTCAACGCGCCCGGTACCGGCTTCGGGACGAGCGGCGCGTTGCACTTGGGACAGGTCATAAGCTTTTTTCGATTTGTGAAGTAGCATCGCGGAGAAACTTGTCTGGCCAAACACCCCGCCAGTTGTCGTCGGACCGATTCGGCGGCCTTTCAAATAGCGTTGCTCCGATTCTAGCTATCGGCACAGGGTTTGCGATTTTCTCCAGCCAGCATTATTACTCGCCAGATGCGCGCTCCATTGGTGACTGTCGTGATCGAGGCCATGCCCCACAAGGCTTCCCCGAATTCTTGCAAGGCCTCTTCAGCCACGATCAACGAGCCTTCCCGAATTTTCACTCAGCCTCTCAAGCCGCGAATTCCAACGTCAATCGAAGCTCCACGGTAGGCCTGAAGGTGGTCGCTATGCAAATTGTGCCGAAACGCAGCGGAGGTCGGGGTTTAGCGGCGGTAGATTACGGCGCCGTGGCGGATAGGGAAATTTCTGGCGACGACCCCGCCGACCAGGGCGCCTAGACCGCCGACGAGCAGGGCCGAACCGCCTCGAGAGTAGGTTTGTCCTCCGCCGATGGCGCCCAGGACCGCGCCGACGCCGCCGCCAACGATAGCGCCCAGGACTCCGTTTTCGCTATCGCTAAATTCCAGACGGACTTCGCGGACTTTCGTGCGCTTGAAACGAAGTGGAATTGGATTGGTGATTGCGGTGCCAAGGAGCGCAGGTTCACAGACCAGGGTGGTGTCGGTGGCAGATTCGAAGACGCAGAGGTCGCGGAACTTGGACTTCACGGAGATGCGTGTTCCGGGCGCGAGGTTTTTTACGATTTGCCAGTCGCCGCCGGGTTTGCGGGCTTGGGCCGGAGTGGCGAGGATGAAGAGCGCGAGGATGCATAGAGTGATTGGGGTTTGGCGACTTGTTAGTGAAGTTTGCATGGGCGAGATATTAGCGGCGTCTTTGCAGGGGGGACTTTGGAATGTGACAGTTTCAATAGTGTCACAGCGGGTTGATGAAGGTGCGCACTTCAATCAGGACAAAACCAGTAGCTAAGCGGCAGAAGCAGGGCTGACTTTGCTGCAATGATGTCGTGGCTGAAACCACGAGGCAAAGATATTCGCGAGTTCTTTCGCGCACACCTCTTGCGACGGTTTTGCGAGCGCCACAGAAAGGACGGAAGCGCAGTTCACGATTGGGGAATTACGGGATTGCGGATGAAGTCCTGGTAGTGGCGCAATTCTTTTAGCGAGGAATCTGCGAGCAGGGGGAAGATTACGGCGCGGTGGGATTTGGGGAGGGCGGCGGCTGTGAGGGTGTCGCATACTACTGCGGCGGCTTGTTTCAGGCCGCGTTGCCAAGTGGGTTTGCGTGCGTCGCGGAAGAGGAGGCTTTCTGAATGGAAGCCGGCGGCAATCAGCATCGTGCGGGCCAATTTTAGAAAATCGGGCCATCGGGAGGCGATTGCGACCAGCGCGGAGGTAGGAGCGGGAAGCCACGCGGCGAGAGATTCGGGAACGGAACGAGTTTGCAGCGTGAGAATTTCGGCACTGGCAGGAAGAAGTTGGCGCGCGGCCTTGGCTCGGCTGGAAAGCGCGGCGAGGATTGCGCCCTCGAGAACGCGCGGTTGATGGGAATCTTGCGGGGCGCAACTTTTTACTGGAAACGCGACGGCGTTTTGCATTTCGAGGACGAGGATGCGACGAAGTTCTTCGTCGGGTTCGAGCAGCAGGAAATGGTCGGGGGGCTGGAGGTCGAGCCACTGGCGAAGGCGGGCACGTAGAGCGGGTAGCGGCACGCTGAATTCGCGCGCGGAACGGAGCAGGTTGGCGATGAGTTGATCGAGCGCGAGAGATGGAGAGAGCGGCGCGGCGGGATGAGCGCGGCGGACATAAACGCCGCTGCCGCGGCGGAATTCGAGCCATTGGTCGCGGGCGAGTTGGCGGTAACCGGCGCTGATGGTGTTGGCATGAAGACGAAACCGTCGGGCAAGTTCGCGTGTGCTGGGAAGGCGTTCACCGGGTGGGAGATCGCCGCAGAGGATGCCGAGGATGATTTGCGTAACGAGCTGTTCGCGGATGGTGACGGCGCTGCGACGTGCGAACCAGAGTTGCATGAAGGGACTATCTTAGACTTTGCTTGGGAAAAAGGCACCACGGATGAACGCGGATTAAGGCACCGGATCACGAGAGCCCGGTTCTAAAGCTTCCTTCGTTTGTCTTGCGGCTTCCGCATCAGACACAAGCCGGCGCACCATGCCAGTCTCCCAAATGCTTCAACTGCGGTTGCACGGAAGTAGCAAAGCATTAATTCTCGCGATTTATAAACTGGCAGGCGATGTGGCGGAGAGAGTGGGATTCGAACCCACGGTTGAGTTTCCCCAACACACGCTTTCCAAGCGTGCTCCTTAAACCGCTCGGACATCTCTCCGCCGAGCTGGAACGTTAGCAGCGTAACAAATCGAAGGCGATGCAGCAAACGGCGGCACGCGTAGCGCGTATTTGTGTTCAGCGCCTGAGGTAACAAATCGGCAAGAGGTCTGCTACACTTTCCTACCCCATTCCGGGGTAGTGCAATTGGTAGCACGCCAGCCTTTGGAGCTGGTTATCCTGGTTCGAGTCCAGGCCCCGGAGCCAACCTCTCATCTTTCTCCCCTCATGATATTTTGCAGGTCTTACGAAGACAACGCGCAAGATCACCGTGTGGGTGCCGCAGGTACTTCTTGAGAAGGCACAACAAACCAGCGGCACTTGTGTCGATGAAGCCGTCCGTGCGGGGCTGCGGCTCGTTGCGGCATCGCGGACGTATGCCCGCATACTCCGACTGCGAGGTAAGGTGCGCGTTACGCGAACGTTGACGGAACTGAATTCTGACCGGCGACGGCCGCCAAGCTATGCTGCCGAATCGCGGCGGCGGGCTGGCGGAACGATTTTCAGGGAGCTCGACTGGAGCGAATCGGGCTTGCGAGTGTTGGCGCGCTGCGTTTTGAAATGCTCCTCGCTGCAACGCAGCAGCTTTTCGAATTCCTGTTCAGAGCAGACGCTGGCCTGGGATGAACTTCCTTGATTCACACTCACAGCCCCTCCTTGAGAACCCACCCTTGGGAGGTACTTCATGGAAAGCCCTGTCAGCGGAGACTAGACCTCGCGCCGCGGACTGTCAAGAATATTTGTGAAATTTGCGAGACTTTTCGCGGGATGTAATGTGGCGTCGAGGTTTGCTGCCCGCGGCAACCCGCCGGGCCTTGCGTAATGAGGCTGAACACTTTAGTCTGTCGAGCGGCATGACACCTCAGTTCCTTATCCTTGGCGTAATCTGGTACATCGTTTTCCTGTTTTCGACCACGTGCCACGAGGGCGCGCATGCGTTGATCGCGCGGATCGGCGGAGATCCCACAGCCTTTCACGGCGGTCAAGTCACGCTGAACCCCTGGCCGCACATCAAGCGCGAGCCGTTCGGACTGGTGGTGGTTCCGATCCTTTCCTATTTTGTCGCGCACTGGATGATCGGCTGGGCCAGCGCCCCGTACGACCCCACCTGGCAGCAACGTTATCCGCGGCGCGCCGCATGGATGGCCCTGGGAGGGCCGGCCGCGAATTTCACGCTGGTAATATTGTCGGCGCTCGCGATCCGCATGGGGATGCATTTTGGAGTTTTCGGCGTGCCGGATGCGGTGGACTTCACCCACATCACCGAGCCGCTGGTGCCCGGAGTGGCAGGGTTCGCGGCGACGTTTCTGAGCATCATCTTTCTTTTGAATCTGCTGCTGGGGACTTTCAACCTGCTGCCCGTGCCGCCGCTGGATGGCGTCACGGGAGTGACCCTGCTGATGACCCAGGCAACCGCGCAACGATTTCAGCACTGGATTCGCACGCAAGGGTTCGGGATACTCGGTCTCGTGCTGGCGTGGTACGCCTACGACAAAATGTTCCCGTACATTTTTCGATTCGCTCTGGCGGCGCTGTACCCTGGGTACCGTTGGGGATAGTGAATCTGCGTCGGAAGCGCGAAACTGGTACTTCACCAGCTGAAGCCGTGCGCAGGCGCGAGCCAGCTATTCACGCACGGCCTCGAACGTCACAGCAGTAGCCTGCTGCTTCGCGCGTGTCCTCAAGGCTTCGCTCTCGTTTCAATTGGGCACACGTCGCGCATTCGGAACATTCGGCAGTTATAGCCGCGGCTAACCTGCCCAGTTAAACCCTTCGCCGTCAATACAAGCCCAACCGCCTCGTTGGTATCTCTACTGCAATGAACCTGCACGAGGTGGAATCATGAATCACACAGCAAGCGACACGCAGGCGCTGACGAGGACAGTTGGTCGGGGCAACAGCTACCGCGTGGAAGTATCGGGATGGGATGCGCGGGAGAATTTCTTTGTGGAGAAGACGTCGCTAGACTGGAGAGAACTGGAAGGGAAAACGGTGGCGCTGCATACGCAAGTGCGGCTTGACAGCGTGCTATTCGTGCGGCTGCTGCGCCCCTTGGGTGGTGGTGCCGATTTTCCGGTGCCGCATCGCGCCGTGCGAGTGAAGGATAGAAGCACGGACGCGTCTTGCATGGATGTGGGACTCGAACAGATGCAACCGCGCCGAACGACGCGGGAGTGCACCGACGAAGGGCGCGATCCTTTCATGGATAACAGCGTCTCACGCAAAGAGGCGTAGGGCAGGCGAAGGAAGAATCGGAAGGAGCGCAAGAGAGAGAATTCTGTTTTGACATTCGGTACCAGAATGGCACGCGCGTTATGTGGAGCTTCGGGGGCCTTGAAACTGGGTGAAGAGTCAAGTTAGGACGCGTTTCTTCTCGAGCCGCAGTAAGGCGAAGGATCAACAGGAATTACGTAAGGTGAAAGACTCTTTCCGGAGACAAATCAAAACCGCCGAAAAAGCCAATTGTTGTTCCGCTCTGGCCCCTTCCTTGCCTAAGTCAGATTACTATGAGCGTCCTGCTAGAAAGACCGCTAGTCGAGTTGGCACGTAAGAATCTGTCGATCTGCATTTTAGACGACGACACAGACCACGTTGAACTGACAGCCCGGCGGCTGGAAGGGGCGGGATTTCCGGTAGCGGGAACAACCAACCCTCAGGAAGCGCTGCAAAAAGTGCGTTCCGGAAGCTGCCGCGTGGTGATCGCTGACTTGAAAATGCCGGCAATGGATGGTCTGGCGTTCCTGGAAAAAGCGCTGCAATCCGACCCGGGAATATACGTGATCCTGGTGACGGGATTCTACGCAGTGGATTCGGCCATCGAAGCGATCAAGCACGGCGCCTACGATTATCTGTGCAAGCCGATTGACTACGCGCGGCTGCTGAAAACTCTGGATGATTTGACGGATTCATTTACGCGCGGGCTGCAGATACGCGATCTGGAAGACAAGCTGCTGGACAATCTGCTGTTCCACGGAATCGTGGGACGCAGCCCGGCAATGCTGGAAGTTTTTGACCTGGCGAAAAAAATCGCGCGCCATTACACCAACGCTCTGATCACCGGACCGACGGGCTCGGGCAAGGAACTGGTGGCGCACGCTCTGCACCAGATGAGCCCGGTATCGCAGGAGCGCTTTGCGGTGTGCAATTGCTCGGCGCTGGTGGACACGCTGCTGGAAAGCCAGCTCTTCGGACACGTGCGCGGGTCTTTCACGGGCGCAACGGAAACACGGCCCGGATTGTTCGAATATGCGAACGGCGGCACGGTTTTCTTGGACGAAATCGGCGAGACGTCGCTGCAGATGCAGGCAAAACTGCTGCGCGTGATACAGAACCGCGAAATTCAGCGCGTGGGCTCGCCGGAAGTAAGAAAAGTTGACGTGCGACTGATTGCTGCAACCAACCGCGATCTGCGCGCAGAGGTGCTGGCGGGGCGTTTTCGCGAAGATCTTTTCTACCGCCTCAGCAGCATCGAGCTGCGGGTGCCGGGGCTGGCTGAACGTCCGGGCGACATTCCGATTCTGGTGCAGCACTTCGTGAAAAAATACGGAGACACTTACGGCAAATCGTTCCAGGGACTGACGCGGCGGGCGCATATCGTGCTGCTGCAGCACGACTGGCCGGGCAACGTGCGTGAGCTCGAAAACGTAATTGCCAGCGCGGCCATCACCGCAAATTCCGATTTCATAGACGTGGCCGATTTGCCCGAGCATCTGCAACGATCTCGCCGGCACGCTTCGTCATCGTCTGCGACAGTCTGGAGTCCGCTGCCGCTGGACGAAGTTCGCAGCGTCCATATACAGCGCGTTCTCGAAATGTGCAACGGTAACCGGGTGCGCACCGCACAGGTGCTCGGTATCGGCCGCACCAGCTTGTATCGCTTCTTGAAGCGTTCAGACAAACCGACGGCGGTGGCGGCGCGACGCTCGGCGTGATGATTGCAATCGAGCTGTTGGAAAACGGGGTTTGTTTGGGGCACACGCAATGAACGAGGTAAGTCCCAGCAGTGCACGACAGGACGGGGCCATGAACGACCAAAAATCGCCATCCAACTTATCCACCGCGCTCGCGGAAATGGACATGCGCCGTCAAGAGCGCGTTGCGTCGCAATTTGCGATCGAAGTTTGCGGGTTCGACCGTTGTGGGCGATTTTTTACGGAGCGCTCGGAGACCTGCAACGTCAGCGTGGCGGGATGCAAATTCTATCTGCGTACGGAAGTCGATCCCGAAGCGATTGTGGCGTTGCGCGTGATCGAACGTTTTGAACAGCGCGGCAACAACGCGCCGCCGGTACTGTTTCAAGTGGCGCACATCGAGCGCGAGTCCGGTGGATGGGCTTTAGGAGCCATGAAATTGCGCGCCGACGATCTTTGGCCCCTGCAGCCGCTGCCCGCCTGAAGGCGGCCACGAGAACGTCAGTTCCCACCGATCAGCGATTTTCAACCCATGCTTCCCCGAACTCCGCCGCGCGGTACTCACTTGCAAGATCTGCCCCCGGTCCTAGTTGCCCGCGGATTCTGGTGTGTAGGAGGCGCTACGCAGTAGCGATGGTGGCAGTGTCACTGTCGAATCCATACGCACGAGCATTCCTGTTTGCGCCGGGAGCTCGACGTCCTTGCCCTTCTTCGCGCAGATGTACGCCGAGGTGCCTACCAGCCCGAAGACTGTGCCCCGCACGACGTTGCTGAACAGCACTCCCACTAACGCGCCGGCTCCGGTGCCGAGGCCGCCGGTCATGATGTCGCCCTTGATGTCGCGCTTTTCTTCGATCACCACGCCTTCTGTGGTTTTCAGGTCTTTGCGTTTCTTGGTGTCGTCCGCGCTGCCGGTGTAGAGCGACAGGATGCTCATCTGCGCGGGGAAAATGCGGCTCTGTATTTCGACCGAGTTGAATACCAGGTTCATCGAGGCGCCGCCGCGTTCCATGGCGAACCAGCGCGGGCGCGTGACGCTCGTGACCGTGCCGTGGACTTTGGATCCGGCCGGCAGGATCAACTGGTTCCCGGAAAAAACCGGTTCAGCGACGATGGCGGTGAACGGGTCGCCGTCTTTCGCGACGGCCGTGGTTAGGCCCGAGACCATTGTGAGCCGCACCTGCGTTCCAGGTTGAATTACGGTGGACTGCGCGTGTACCGCGGGCGTCAGCCACAGCATGGCCGACAGCAATGCAGACAGAGAAACAAGACGCTTCATGGGATCCTCCCTGATCCTTGGCGGGAACGGGATACGTTCCCGCGAAGGGTGGCTCTGGACATAGCCGAGCCGTCCCCGTTTCGTGGGGGTACCGCTGGCGCCGCGGTGGAGTGCGGAGGATGCACTCGGTGGATAAGATACTCCAGCGGACCGAAAGGTTGCGGCGAATTCAATGTGGGTTGTTCCTGAATCGCACCTGCGAGGGATGGGGGCGTTCTCGCGGGAGCCGCAGCGGCGGAGGCGAAACAGCGGCGAATGTTATGTAGTGGAGAGTTTTGGCACTACTGGTTTACTGGAGCGACACTACCAGGGCAAATCGAAGGCTCGCGTTCTGCGTGCAATGCTATTTTGTAATCAGGCGAACTCCGAAATTTGAAATTCAGGTAAGACTGCTATGCGAAACCGCTGGTGGATTGTCTGCGTTTTGCTGTTGAGCGTCGCGACCGTGGCGTTTGGGACGGACTACGCGATTGTGGTGAACCCTGCCAATACCGTGCGGGCGATGAGCCTGGTGGAACTCGGGAAAATTTTCAAGGCCAAGACGACGATCTGGCCTGATGGCAAGGGTATTACGCTGGTTCTGCGCGAGCCGAATTCCCCTGCGACGAAATTCATCCTGGAAAAGGTGCTGGGCGGGACATTCGATGAAGAAAAGGCCGTGCTCAGCGACCCGAGCCGCAAAACAGTTGTGCCCGTGGTTTTCGCCGAGAGCGACGACGAAGTGATGCGAATCGTCGGCGGGAACGCAGGAGCGATCGGCGTGATTGATGTGTACAACATCACGGGTGGCGTGAAGGTTCTGAAGATCGATGACAAGCAGCCGTTCGATCCAGGGTACGTCCTGAAAGGCCGTTAGCCGGCGCTGCCAAACACCATGCGAGGAAAACCGTGAAAACCCGAACTTATCTCTCCTGGATGGTTATCGCCATTTTGGTGTGCGGCGCCACAGCCATTGCGCGCGCGCAAGATTCCGCGTCGGCCGCCGGTGCGACGGACACGATACCGGTAACCACGCAGTCGGCCGTGGCGCGCAACGCGTACGAAATGGGGCTGGTGCAGCGCGAAGACCGTCTATTTGTGGACGAAGGCCTGGAATTTTTCCGCCAGGCAGTCAAGGCCGATCCGCAATTTGCGTTGGGACACGCGACTTTGGGCTATTTCACCGCCGACCCTAAAGAGGCGAAGCAGGAGAGCGCGCTGGCCGCGAAGTATATCGACAGCGCGGCACCCGACGAACAATTGCTGATCCGCTGGATGAACAGCACCAAGAGCGGCGAGACGGTGGTGGCCATTTCGGCGATGAACGACCTGCTGGCGAAGTATCCGAGCGACAAGCGCTGGGGCAACATGGCGGCGGAATGGCTGTGCGCATATCAGGGCGCCAATGAGCGCGGTGAGGCGGTGCTGGTGCGCTTGCTGAAGAACGATCCGCGCTATTATCCGGCAATCAACAATCTGGCCTACTGCTACGCGTTGGGAGGGCGGCCGCAGCTGGCGCCGCCGCTGATGGAGCAGTATGTGGCGGCATTGCCGAACGAACCGAACCCGCAGGATTCTTACGGCGAGATCATGCGCATGTTAGGAGATTATCCGGCGGCGCTGGAACACTATCAGAAGGCACTTGCGATCAACCCGCATTTCAACGCCTCGCAGGCGGGCGTCGCTTCAACCTACGCATTGATGGGAGAGGAACGCAAGGCGCGCGCGCAATATTTGGTGGCGATCAAGGGAACGAAGGAGCGGTCCACGCAGATCGGTTATCGGATTCTGTACGCGATGACTTACTACCGCGAAAATAAACCGCGTCTGGCGCGTCAGGAATTTGAATTGGTTGACCGGGAAGCCCATTTAGCGGGATTGACCGTGCAGGAAGCGGAGATTCATCGCGATATGGCGCTTTTCAATCCGGATGCGGCGAGCGCGTTGAAGGATTTGGACGAGGCGAGAGAGGATCTTTCAGACACGCGCAAGACCAACCTGATGCCGGGAGACCGAGACAACGAGCTGGCTTTGATACTGCAGGCGCGCGCATTCATCGCGGTGAACGCGGGAAAGGCCGACGCGGCGCAGGCTACGCTGAAGCTGCTCGAGAACATGGCGCAGACCAACCGCAGCACTCCGGTGCAGGAAGCGTATCACTCGGCGAATGGCGCGGTGCTGTATCTGCAGGGCGATTACACCGGAGCGATCGCAGAGTTGCAGGAAGACCCGCAGAATCCTTTGTCGCTGCAATTGCTGGCCGAGGCGCAGACCAAAGCCGGGCAGGCTGCTGATGCGCGAAAGACGCTGGAAACTCTGGCGGCGATCAGCGATGAGCGCGTGGAGACCGCGTTCGCCGCGCCTCCCGCGCGTCTGGCGCTGAAGCACGATGCGACACGGCCGGCGCAGGGCGGCGCGAACTAGGCCGCCTGCGGTCCTGTTCGAAGCGATCGATAAATTCCCCGCGGTTCGCCTCGCGGTCTACTACCGCATCTGCTGAAGCGCTGCTCATCCGGCACGGAAGCACCCTCCACGGTGTCTAATAACTTCGATGCAAAGGAAGTTCCCTCGTTGGGCTCGTATCATTCTGCGTGGCATTCTCGGTTTGGTCGCGCTCGCCGTTCTCCTCGTTGCGACAATCCAAATTGAACAGAGATTGTTTCGGTGTCGGGCGGAGCGTCTATACCAAGACATGATGGCAATCCATCTCCGTCGCACCACCTTCGAACAACTTGAGCCAATGTTGCAACGGTGGAGCGTCGACGTCAGCCACGGCGAGCCATGCTTCAAACAGCACTGCGACCTGACAATTACGATCAGGCCCCCGATTTTTGCGCTGGCGTGGGATTCCAGATTTTTTCAGCCGGTCCTGAACATCAATCGGAAACTGGGCGGACGATTCAGCACAGCGCTAGCTAGAGTCTCGGTGCGAAACGGATTTGTATGGGGCGAAGATTACGTGGTCGGGTTTGAAGTGGCGCCGTTCAAAGACGCGGACGGCCGGATGGTGACCTATTATGGGGAGGGCCGAATCTTAACGACTCCGCGGGTTGATCCATGGCGGCTTATGTGGCCGAGTATGCGCGAGAACTCTGAATTTAAGATAGAGCTGCCAAACAAGTGCTGGGGCTGCGTGTTCGTAGAGTTCACGCCATATGCAGATCCGAAAGATGTCCGACAGCTATCGCATTTCAATTTTTCGTGCCTGACGGCGTGGCGGCCGTGCCGTTACCGTGAGGACGTCGCGCCGGAGGCAATAGCGGAACACGCGATAGAGGGGCAACGGCGAGAGACGGACCAGGCAGGGTGCGATCTTGCGTCGGTGCGAATTGTTGCCCGAGATACAGAAAACGCGGCGATCTTCGACGTGATCGCTAATCGCAAAGTTGCGCCGGATCCCTTTGACTATCGCCGCATACTCACGGTCCGTCTAGTGCAGCGCGTGAAGCGGACGCTGTTCTGGAGTCCGGGCGAGAAGGTCGAAGTAGAAATTGCCGACCCCATGCCGGCGCTGCCGCCGCTGGAACTGGACAACCATGTGAAGCCGGGAGAGCGAGTGATCCTTTTGTTTCTGCACAGGTCCGAATTGAACATAACGCCCAACTCTGGAGCCGAGACGTGCGGCGTGGTGCCGTACAGCGAAGAGAATTTGGACGTGGTGCGTGCGGGAGCCGCCGAGGACGATCACGTAGAACCGCTTATCGAATATGACCCTGAGTATCAACCCCGCACAGGATCGGATTTGCCTGGGCCACCGCCACCGCCGGCATTCATGGAACCGCGCCTATAGGAATCGCAACATTGAAAAATGCTTCGCGTCGCGAATCGCGGATGGCTTTCGTGGAGTGGAGCGCTGTGCTAGACTTCGCGAAGCAGTTTTTTGCGCGGAAAATTTCTGCGCGGTGACTGCCGATGGGTGGAACTTCGGGCTCTGTGCAACGATTCCCCGCAAACCCCGCCAGGCCCGGAAGGGAGCAACGGTAGCGGGTCAGTCTCGTGTGCCGCGGAGTACCCGAAGTTCCTCTAGTCGCGGCGAGTGGTTGGTCCCACAACACATTCCATGACATACAAGGTTATTGCGCGGAAGTACCGGCCGCAAACATTCAGCGAGATTGTCGGGCAGCAGCACGTTACGCGGACGCTTGCGAACGCGATCAATTCGAACCGCGTGGCGCATGCGTACATTTTTTCGGGCGTGCGCGGCGTGGGTAAAACCACCAGCGCGCGCATTCTGGCGAAGGCGCTGAACTGTGTGAAAGGCCCGACGGCCGAACCGGACGGGACGTGCGATTCGTGCCGGGAGATTTCGGCGGGTACGTCGCTCGACGTGCTGGAAATTGATGCGGCGTCGAACCGCGGCATTGATCAGATTCGTGAATTGCGGGAGATGGTGCGTTACGCGCCTGCTTCCAGCCGCTACAAAGTAGTGATCCTCGATGAAGCCCACCAGCTGACCGATGAAGCTTCGAACGCGCTGCTGAAAACTTTGGAAGAGCCGCCGGAGCGGGTGGTGTTTATTCTGGCGACGACGCGCGCGGAGGATTTGGTCGAGACGATCAAGTCGCGCGCGCAGCTATTTCAGTTTCGCGCGCTTTCGTTTAAGGAGATCGCGGACGAGATCGAGCGGATCGCGCGCGAGGAAAAACTGACGATTGAGCCGGGGGCCGTGGCGGTGCTGGCGCGGGCGGCTGAGGGAAGCTTGCGCGACGGGCTTTCGTTGCTGGAGCAGGCGATTGCTTACAGCGGCGAGGCGATTACGGACCCGCAGGTGCGGGAACTTTTGGGAGTGGTCGCCGAGAGCGTGCTGGACTCGCTGGTGAATGCGATCTCCGAGCAGTCGGCGGAGATGGCGCTGAGCTTGGTGCACAGGTTGATCGGGGACGGGCAAAATTTGCAGCATTTCTGCCGTGAAGCGATTCGGCATTTTCGCAATTTGCTGGTGGCGCGGGTGTGCGGCGCGGAGTCAGAGCTCGTGGCGGCGCCTGAAGACGAACGGCCGCGTTTGGCGGAACAGGCGGCGCGATTCAGCGAGGAAGATCTGACGCGCTTCTTCAATACTTTGCTGGCGACCGACGCGGAATTGCGGCGCGCGCCGGACCCGCGCCTGCATCTGGAATTGGGGCTGTTGAAACTGATTAATGCGCGGAGATTGGCGCCCTTGGAAGAGGTGCTCGCGGGACTTCGTGGGGAAGTTCGCGGAAGTGGCGGCGGGGACATTCGTGGAGGCGGAGCGCGAACGGCGAATCCTGTTGCCAGTTCCCTTCCGGCTCGCGCGATGCCGCCGGTGACTGCGGCACAACCCGTGACTTCTTCTGGTGCGGCGGTGCGGATGGCGCCTGCGGCGAATTCGTCCGCGGTGGCGGCGAGCGTTCCTCCCGCGATTCCGTCGGCTACCAATGGAAAGGCCGTGACGGAAGTGAAGCTTGATCTCGCTGCGCTCGCGAAGCAAATCGATCGAGCGCCGAGTGCGGCCCCGGTTTCAGTTGCGACGCCAGTTGCATCATCACTGGAAATTGCCGCGCCGAGCGCTGTGGCGCACACAGCCGACGCGCCGGCCAACGGAATTGGTTCCGCGCAAATAGAAGCAATCAAGTCTGCGCTGCACGGTCAGAAATTTTTGTGGTCCATGCTGGATGCAGTGACGCGCTGGGAAATGGAGAACGGTGAGTTGCGCCTTTTCTTCCCCAGCGAAAGCCGATCGCTGGCGGAAATGTTGCAGGCGCGCGACCCGATGGAACGATTACGCACAGTGTTGAATCAAGTCGTGGGCCAGCCGCTGCGCGTCTGTGTTAAACTGGATTCCAGCCGGGCAGCAGCGCCGGCGGGGCGCAGTTCGGAATTGCGCGCCCGGTTCGAAGAGGATCCGATCGTTAGGGCCATGCTTGAAAAGTTCGGCGGCCAGATTTCCAACGTCAAGCGCCCGGGCGAGGAATAACCATGGAAGTGAAAGCGCTTCAACAAATGCTTTCGCAGTTCCGCCAAGTGCAGGAGAAGCTCGAGAAGCAGATTGACGGGCTTTCGGTAGAGGCTTCGGCGGGCGGTGGCATGGTTACAGTGAAGATGAACGGCCAGAAACAGCTGACGGAAGTGCGCATCGAGCCGGACATTTTCAAGAGCAAGGATCAGGAGATGCTGCAGGACTTGATCCAGGGCGCGGTGAACGAAGCGACGCGCCGCGTGGACGAAGAGCTTTCCAAGCAAGTAAAGGAAATTTCCGGCGGCTTGCCCGGAGTCGCAGGGTTGAAGATTCCTGGATTGTTCTGAGCGACGGCTCGCGCGGATTTGTTGTGGCTGAATTCTGGCGGGTCTTTCCGGTTGTTGCAACGGTGAATGTTCCGATTCCCTTCTACTTCAGATTTCTTTCGGTGAATGGAGTTCCATGCCTGATTTCGCCCCTTCGGTTACACGTCTTATAGATGAATTGAAGCGCCTGCCGGGGATTGGCCAGAAAACCGCGCAACGGCTGGCATTTTATTTGTTGCGCGTGGATCCCGAGCAGGCTTTTGCGCTTTCCGACGCGATTCGCGACGCGAAGGAGAAAGTGCGCGAGTGTTCGATCTGCAACAACATCACGGACGCGGACCCTTGCCTTTTTTGCACCGGGCCGACGCGCAGCAAGAAAATTATTTGCGTGGTGGAAGAGGCGACGAACATCCAGGCGGTGGAGAAGACGCGCGGGTTCGATGGTCTCTATCACGTGCTGGGCGGAGCGCTTTCGCCTTTGCAAGGCATCGGGCCGGATCAGCTGAAGATCAAGAGTCTGATCGAACGATTGAAGGGCGGGACGGTGGAAGAAATTATTGTGGCAACTTCGCCGACGGCGGAGGGCGAGGCGACGGCGGTTTATTTGTCGAAGCTGATTAAGCCTTTGGGCGTGCATGTGACTCGGATTGCGATGGGGATTCCGGTGGGATCCGATCTGGAATATGCGGATGAAGTTACAATGAGCAAGGCGATGGAAGGGCGGCGAGATTTGTAGTTATTTCGTTTTTGCGGAGCCGCATTTATTTTAGGAATTTGAAAGAGTCTAAGCATAGTCTCAAGGTGGCGTCGACCTCGGCTGCGTCTTGCGTGGTATATTCCTGGAAGGTCCCCTCATCAAGTCCGCCTGTGCTTGTCTCTACTTCCTGGATGCCTAGTTCGTAGCATTTGTCGGCGTGGAATACTCTGTAAATTTCCCCGCTCTCTCCGCCGCTCATCCAGGCATCGCTGGTATGAAATAACCTGGCGCTGATGCCGTTGATTTTTGTGGCGCGAGAGTCATGGACCAGCCATTCCTGCGCGGCATCCAGACAAGTCTCTTGCGTCTTGGCCACGGGGACCAGTCCCACGAAAAAAACGGCGGCGCTGAATTGCGGCTTGTCTTTGAATTTGTCGTTGGGATATGCGAAGCACGCGATGGTGGTGCCTTTGGTGGCATCGTCGTCACAGAGATCGGCTTGGCTCAGGCAGGAATCTTCGATCCATCCGACGTTTGCCCCGGGCCTCACTGGCCCTCGCGTACAGTGGATTAGCGCGGGGGAATATTTAAATTGGACGGCGCCGTCGGCGCTAGTGTAGGTATGGCGATCGGTTTGTGCGAGCAACGGGATTGCAAGAGCGCCGAGACAGATTGCTATGAAGCGTTTCATTGGGGCGTTGAGTTCATCTTAGGCTCATCTCATGTAGCGCGGCAAGACGTGCGTTCGCAGATGTGCCCGCCCTTCGCTACGGTCAACTCGATGGCACACAGGCAAGCTTGCCTATGCTACCAAGACCACGGCGGCAAGCCTTGCGTCTGGCACTTTGCGGGCGTATATAGAAGTGGTTGACGTTGGGAGGTGGGTGATGCCAACACTGGATAAGTACATGGCGCGATACGACCACGAGCATACCAACGTGTGGAACAAGATTTTGCATGGCGTGGGCATCCCGATCATCATCGTGGGAATTGTGCTGGCGATTTTCACGTACTGGAAGATTGGGCTGGCCATGTTCGTTGCAGGGTGGGTATTGCTGCTCACTGGGCACCGGATCGAGGGGAACAAGCCGGCGTTTTTCCAGGGTTTGATTTACTTTTTGGTTGGCCCGATATGGGTGGCCAAGGAGATCAAGGAAGCAATCCTCGGGACCTCCCGCCGCTCGACTGCAGCCCACTGAACCTTTGGCGTCGCGGCGATTCAATTGCTCTTATAAGCCCAGACTAGTGCCCTGAAACGGGGCAGTTTTGGGTTGGCTACGAGTTACCTTTTCGCACATTTGTGCTGACCGGCCTGACGCGGCTACGCCGTAGTGCTACCCTAAGAAATCGCCCCTCGGAGGAGTGCGTGACCGATTCCCTACAATCCGCTGATCCCGGCACACAGAAGCGCCGCAGCACGCGCATTGTGCAGGCGGTGCCGATTACGGTGACGGGCACCGACGCGCTCGGGCAGCCATTTAAAGAGCGCACGACGACCGTGATGGTGAATTGCCACGGGTGTAAGTACCAATCGAAACATTACGTTCCGAAGAATTCGATGGTCACGCTGGATATTCCGCGGCCGGAGGGCGGGCCGTTCCACACGCAGGGACGAGTGGTGTGGGTGCAGAGGCCGCGCACGGTGCGCGAGCTTTTTCAGATCGGGCTGGAGTTTGAAGTTCCTGGGAATTTCTGGGGTATCGCGTTTCCTCCCGAAGATTGGGCGTCTGGTGTGGACATTCCCACTGGTGACCTGGCCGGGATGTTGGAGGTAACGCACGTGAGCGAACCGGCGGCTGGCATTTCGCCGCAGCCCCTGCCTCCGATTGGACCTCCGCCGATACCGGATCCCCCGACGCCGGAAAAAAGAATCGAGGCGCCACCATTTCAGATTCCGACACCGCCGCCTGCAAGGCCAGTTCCGGTGAATACTCAGGTAAATGCGCCGACGGCGCAGCCGGTGATTGCGCCTGCGGCTGCTGCGCCTGGCGCTCCTACGGCTGACAGCAAGATACATGTGGTCCCGCCTCCTCCGCCCGCGGCTGCCGTTCCCGCCGTACCGGTCGTGCCTGCGGACACGCAAGCAGCGCTTTCGCGGCAGATGGCGCGCATGGTGGCCGACGCGAAAGAAACCCTGGACAAGACTTTGCGGCGCGGCGCGGAACAGGCCATCACCGAAGAGATGACAGTGGTGCGCCAGCAGCTGGATGTGCAGCTGCACGAGACGGTCGAGAAGGCCATCAAAGTCTCGATGGAGCGCGTATCAGAATCGGCGGTGAAGAAAGTGGTGCAGCAGGCCGCGGACCGCACCAAAGAAATTGTGGACGAGGCGCGCAAGGCGAGCGAACATTCCGCTTCGCAGCTGGACGAAAAAGTTCGCAACGCCGTGCAACAGGCCGTGAGCCATGCCGCCGAGCAAGCCGCGCAGCAGGCGGCGCAACAGGCGAGCGCGCTGAATCTGAAACAGTCCGTGGAAGAAGTGGTGGAACGCGCGTTGCGGGAGCGCGAGGCGTCCACACCATCACTGGAAATTCTCTCTTCTCCCGAGGCTGCGCAGAATCATCTGGAGCAGTGGCGCAAAAATCTGGAAGAGACGGCGCAGGCAGTGCGCAGCAAGACGATCGAGCAGACGCAAGCCGAAGCTTTGCTCGCGTCACAACAGTGGAACGCGGAATTTGAGGCGGCGCTTACCGGCGCATCGCAGAAACTGGGCGAGAAGCTGACGGAAGTATCGCGCGAGGCGTTGTCGCAGGCGGAACAGGAGGCTGTGGCGCGAGCGGCGGGGTTGCGTGCGTCGCTGGACGAAGCAGCGCGCGCAGTGCTGGCACGGACCCAACAGGCGGAACAGGAAGCAGCGGCGCGCGCTGAGGCGTTGCGCGCGTCACTGGACGAAACAGCGCGCGGGGTGCTGGCGCAAACCGAGCGGGAAGCTGCCGCGCAGGCGCAGACGCTGCGATCCTCGCTGGATGAGGCGATCAACACGGCCGCTACGACGATCGAATCGCTGGGTGCGGGGCTGACGCAGGAACGCCATCGCGCGGAAGAGACCCGGGCACAGCTGCAGGAAGCAGCGCAGAACGCCTTGCGGCAGACGCGGCAGCAGTTCGATGAATTGCTGGCGGCGCAGCAGCAGGAAATGGGCCGTAAGGCAGATCAGGTTATTGCCGAGCGGGCGCAGCAGATCGAGCCGGCGCTGCAGGAATCGGCGCAAAGGATTCTGGACCGCACGGCAAGCGAGCTGGAGCAGAAACTGACGCCGCGGCTGGATCAGGTGCACCGCGCGGTTTCTGAATTGCAGCAGGCCGAGCAGCAGGCGTCGCACACGCAGAGCCAATTCCACGAACAAGCGCGGCAAGCCGCCGAACGCGTGGCAGAACTGCAACACGGCGTGCAGGCGCAGGTGCGCGAAGCTGTCGAACGCGTGGCACATTTACAGAATTCGATTCTCGAGCAAGTACAACAGGCGACGGACCACGCCGACCGGCTGCACGATACGGTACGCGAGCAGACGATTCAGGCTTCGGAACTCGCCATCCAGGAATCAGTGGCGCGGCTGCGCAGTGAAGCGGAAAAAGTGCCGGCAGAGATCGAAAGGTCGCTGCGGGAAAGCGCCTCCAAAATCGAGGAAGAGATTCAGCAGCGCAGTACCGAGACGCAGCACGCGACGTACGAAGCGCTATTGAAGGCTTCCGAGTGGTATCAGAAAAAAGCGCACAGCACGATGCAGAGCTCGATGGAAAAGATGGTGGAGCAGTCGTCCACGGCGCTGCGCGACCGCGCGGCGGAAGTTTCCAGCCTGCTGGCTTCCGAGCTGGATCATTATCGTCGCACGTATGTGGAGCACAGCACCGCGCAGATTGACGAATCGGCGAAAGAGATTGTGAGCCGCGAGCGCGACAGGATGAGCGAGAACGCACAGATGGCCACCGCCGGATTTACGGACCAGGTACATCGCGTGACGGCGGAATCGCTGAAGCGCTTCGAGCAAGTTTCACGCGAGGCGCTGGAAAAAGCGCGCGCGGACATGGAGTTCGGCCGCGAAGGTTCACTGCTGGAATATCAGAAGACGATCGACGAGCGCATGATGCTGGGCGTGGAGCAGGCCACGGTGCATCTCCAATCGCAATTGGGGCCGCTGATCGAGCAGTGGGAGTCCCGACGCGAGATCGAGAAAAAAGAATGGATGGAACAGCTGAAGAAATCGAACGAAGAGGCCATCGAGCTCTATAAAACGCGGCTGGAGAATGCTTCGAATTCCTGGCTGCTGGCTTCCGCTACGACCTTGGGCCAGCATTCGCAGACGGTGCTGGATACCATTGCCAAGGCCGCGGAAAAACGCTTGCGTGAAACTTGCTCGGAAGTGCTCGGCAGCATGGGCGACACTCTGAAAGCGCGGCTTTTGGGTCTTTCCACTGATTTTGGTCCGGAACCGGACGACGAATTTCCTCCTAAGAAGAAATAGCTGGGCTTTCTGCGATTTTCTGCTGCGCTACTTCCCTTTTCTCTTCTGCTTTTTCCCACTCCGGTATAATAGCGGCCATGGCGAATCAGGCGTACCTGAGCATTTGGCTGAAGGAATTAACGGAAGAAAGCATGTTGGCGCAGTTCGCGGAATTTCTGGGCACGGTGCCCTTCTCGGCGAAGCAGCCGGGATTCACGCATCTGGAAATTCGCGCTGTGGATTCCACTGAGACTCCGGTGTACGAGCAGGACTTGCGCTCATTTCCCTTGGATGCGGCGGGAATTATCGAGCTTGCGAAGGATTACGTGCACGACGATTGCAGTTGCAACGTGCGTTCGCACTGGGATTTGTGGGTATTCGATGGCGAGCCGCTTACTTCGCAGCAATTGCCACAGTCGCTGGAGTTGCTGTGCAACGGCGAAGCCTATGACGATGGATTCTGGAAAGACAATGGGCACCTGCAAGTGAGCTTCGGATTCGAGCACCTCTTTACCGGGCACGGAGGAGTGCTGGGTATACGGCAGATCGCACGGCCTGCGCCACAGAATCAAGAAGAGAGCGATTTTCTGGAATCCATGGCGAAGCCGGCGAATCTACTGCTGTATAAGGATAAAACCCGGGAAAATATCAAGGCGCTTTTCGCTTGGGTGCGGCGGATTGAGACCGCTTTGCCTGTGCGGCAATTGCGTTTGTGGTCGGAAGGAGAGGAGAATTTTGAGGCGCGCCTCGAAGAGATTTTGGCTGCTCGTTAGCGCGGTGGTGGCGGTGGCGACGCTGGCGATGCGGGGTGGATCGGGAGCTGGAAGGCCGAAGCGGGTGAACGAATTGACGCTCGCTGGGCTTCAGCCGGGGAAGGATGTGCTTGACAAAGCGACCAAGAAATTTGGTAAGGAGTTCACGATCAACGCTCCTGATGATCCGAACGCTCATTGCTGGCGAATAAACTGCTTTGTGGACGGTTTAATCCTCGAGGCCGACCCGAACGGGATCATTCGCAACGTCACTGTCTCTGCAAATGTACCCTTTAGGATAATCGCAGATTGCGACGACCGTATTGCTTCACGCAAATTCCGCAGCCAGTTCGGCACTGGGCGCGATTTGCTGCTCCGCGATCGCTGCGGCCGGATCGAGGAAGTATACGGGAAAGCGGAATCGCGGAGCCCTTCCGTGAAGGGCAGCGAGAAGTTAGAATTATATTTATACAAATTTGATTGGGCTGGGACGGATGTGCCGCAGGTGATGGAGGTGTCCTGTGACGCCTCTTCGCAGACGGCGGCAGAGATCACGCTCGCAGTGTCAACGCTTTAACTGGGAGTCCATGAAGAAATTCATTGTGTGCGCAATTTTGAGTGCGGTGGCATTGGGCACGTGGTCATGCGGTAGTTCGTCTACGACTCCTGCGACCGGCGCTACCGCCGGCCACAAGCCCGCGCCAAATGGCGCGGCGGCTGCTGCGACGCCGGGCGCGCCAGTTGCACCTGCCGTGCCGGATGAAGTTCAGAAAGCTGCGGAAACGGCGCTGGGCTCCGAGACCGAAGTGCTGCTGTACGGCGACCTGGCGAAAAACGGCGCGCGCCAGATTCTGGCCGTGAATCGCGCGAAATCGACGCCGCAAATGACCATGCCGGGAACCGTGATCACGCGCGGAGTGATCCTGGAAAACGTCGGCGGCACGTGGAAAGAAATTCTGCGCTGCGATGAGCACCTGGAAAATCCCAAGGGGTTTCTCGGCAATATCCCGCTGGCGCCGGTGAACGGCTGGCGTCTTCAGTACGAACAGGATAACGACAAGGGCCTGCTGCTTTATTTTACGCCGGCGGCGGATCCCAAGGGCGCGCGCATGTTGCCTGTGGAAGTGCGCTGGAACGCAAAGGCCAAGCGGTATCAATCCATGGATCGGAATTTTCAGAATTTTCTGTACGAGCTGCCCGCGCTGGAAACTCCGGAGTCGCAAGTCCGCCTGTGAGCACCATCGCCCAACCCGCTGCAGTGACCGTCGCCGCTCGCCCGGCGAAAAAAGCATCGGGCTGGGACCATCTGAAGACCCTGATTCCTTACGTAAGTCGCTACAAGGGCATGACCGCGCTGGGGCTGCTGACCAACACCTTGATGGGATTGGTCGGCGCGTTCCCGCAATTGATCATCGGCATGATCACGGATTGCATCAGCGGTTCGGCGCGCACCCTTTCCACTTTGACCGGCACGGCGCGAATTGCGCTGAGTCCCTTGCTTTCGCTTTACGCGCCGATGAACCGGCACGCGCTGGGACTTTTCTGCATCATTTTGATCGGCGTGATGCTGGTGAAAGGGTTTTTGTCGTTCTGGACGCGCTGGATTCTGATCGGAGTCTCGCGCGAGATTGAATACGATTTGCGCAATGATTTGCTGGCGCGGCTGGTGGAGCTCGAACCCGAATTTTACGTGCGCAACCGCACCGGGGATTTGATGTCGCGCGCCACGAACGATTTGAACGCGGTGCGCATGGTGCTGGGTCCGGGGATCATGTACAGCGCGACCACGATTGTGACGATGATCGTGGCGGTTTTTTTCATGGTGAAGCTCTCTGCGAGCCTGACGTTGTGGGTGCTGTTGCCCGTGCCGGTGGTGGCGTTTGCAGTGCGCTATTTTGGCGAGACGATTCACCGGCTTTCGGAGCAGATTCAGGCAGCGCTGGGCACTTTGTCCACACGCGCGCAGGAAAATCTGACGGGGATTCGCGTGATTCGCGCTTACGCGCAGGAAAAGCCGGAGATTGAGGCTTTCGATCTGGCGAATCGCGACTATGTGAATCGCAACATCAAGTTGATTGCCACGTGGAGTTTGTTCTTTCCGTTCCTTACCGCGCTGATTGGAATCACGTTTGTGATTCTGCTCGGTAAAGGCGGCCGCGACGTAATTGATCATCGCTTTACCGTTGGCACCATGTGGGCGTTTTACTGGTTCCTGGGGCAGCTGGTGTTTCCGATGATTGCGCTGGGATGGGTGACGAATATTTTCCAGCGCGGCGCGGCCTCGATGGGACGGCTGAATTACATTTTGCACGCGAAGGCGCGCATAGGTGATGCGGCTGGCGCGGTCCAGCTGTACGGCGGCAACAGGGCTAGCGCTGCACGCAACGGTGATTCGGCGCAAGCGGCAGCGGAGGAGCCGGAGTCTGGTATTCGCGGCGAAATCGAGTTCCGGCATTTGACTTTTACGTACCCGACCGCACGGAACGAGGATGGGACTGGCGGCGGACCGGTGCTGCGCGAAATTAATCTGCATGTGCCGGCTGGCTCGACTCTGGCGATCGTCGGACCGACGGGCAGTGGAAAATCCACTCTGGCGGCGCTGATTGCGCGATTGTGGGATGCCCCGCCAGGGACGTTGTTCCTGGATGGGCGCTCGATTCGCGATTATCCGCTCGCGGAGGTGCGGCGCGCGATCGGCTACGTGCCGCAGGACACATTCCTTTTCAGCGATACGCTGCGCGAGAACATCGCGTTCGGCGTGAACACCGCGCTGGAAGAGCAAGTTCTGGAAGCCGCGGAAATCGCGAGCATTTCCGGCGAGATACAAAGTTTCCCACAACGCTACGACACGATGGTCGGCGAGCGCGGCATCACTCTTTCCGGTGGACAGAAGCAGCGGACGTCGCTCGCGCGAGCGATTTTGCGCCAGCCGAAAATTCTGGTCCTGGATGACGCCTTGTCGAGCGTGGATACGGACACGGAAGAGCGGATTCTGCGGCGCTTGCGCGACGTAATGCGCGCGCGCACGTCCATTTTGATTTCGCATCGCGTCTCTACCGTGAAAAATGCGGATCAGATCGTGGTGCTACGCGATGGCCGCATCATCGAACGCGGGACGCATGACGAATTGCTCGCGCACGGCGGTTATTACGCGGATTTGAATCAGAAACAGATGCTGGAAGAAGAACTGGAACGCGAATGAGCGATTTCCGCGAAGAAGAGAAGCTAGGCAAGCTCTACGATTCGCAGCTGACGCGGCGATTGATGCAGTATCTGCGTCCCTACCGGCTGCAAGTGGTGCTGGCGGTTTCGTTCACGCTGGGAATCACGGCGCTGGAGATTTTGGGGCCTTTCCTGTTCAGCGTCGGGATTGACCGGTTCATCATTCCCGGCTTCGACGGCAGGATTGCGCGAGCCGCCGCCGTTTTAGGACTGGTATGGGTTGCGGCGGCTTACTGCGGTTCGATCCTGGCGAGTTTTGGCCTGCAATATGTGCAGGTGCGGATCATGCAGTGGGTCGGACAAGAGACGATGTACGACCTGCGCAAGGAGATTTTCGAGCATTTGCAGCGCCTGCCCATGAGCTTCTTCGACCGCAGCCCGATCGGGCGGCTGGTGACGCGCTCGACAACCGACGTGGACGCGCTGAACGATTTGTTCGCATCGGGCGTCGTGGCGATGCTGAACGATTTCGTGCTGCTCTTTGCGATGGCGGCGGTTTTGTTCAAGTGGCATCCGGTGCTGGCGCTCGCCACTTTCTCCCCGCTTCCATTCATGATTCTGCTGACTTATTTTTTCCGCAATCGCGTGCGCGATGCGAATCGCCGGATTCGCACAGCGATTGCGCGCATCAATGCTTTTCTGCAGGAGCATGTGAGCGGCATGGCCGTGGTGCAGCTGTTCAACCGAGAGCAGAAATCGCGCGCGAAATTCGCCGAACTGAATCACACGCACATGGTGGCCTACAAGGATGCGATTGACGCGTTTTCGTTCTTTTATCCGGGCGTGGAATTCCTGAGCTTCGCGGGCATCGCGCTGCTTTCCTGGGTTGGCGGAGTTCGCGTTATCGCCGGGACGATACAGATCGGCGTGCTAGTAGCGTTCATGATGTACGCACAGCGGTTTTTCCGGCCGATTCAGGATTTGAGCGAGAAATTCAACATTTTGCAGAGCGCCATGGCGGCTTCGGAGCGCATTTTCCGGCTGCTGGACGAGCCGGTGACGATTTTCTCGCCGGCTAAAGTTCACTCACTGCCGGCACCACGCGGCGAAATCGAATTCCGCAATGTGTGGTTTGCGTATCACGGCGAGGCAGCTCCGAAAGAAGACGATTGGGTGCTGCGGGATGTTTCCTTCCGCGTGGAGCCGGGGCAGACGCTCGCGATTGTGGGGCACACCGGCGCTGGGAAGACGACGATCATTCAGTTGCTGCTTCGTTTCTACGATATTCAGCGCGGCGAGATTCTGCTGGATGGCGTGGATATACGCGAACTGGATGTGCAGGATTTGCGCCGGCTTTTTGGAATTGTGCTGCAGGACCCGTTCCTCTTTACTGGCACCTTGGAGACGAACGTCAAGCTCGGGACAGCGACCATTGACCGCGCAGGAACGGAGCGCGCATTGCGCGAAGTGGGCCTGGGCGCGTATCTGGATTCGCAGCCTGCGGGCGTCGCTACGCCCGTTACAGAGCGCGGCGCGACTCTTTCAGTGGGACAGCGGCAACTAGTGAGCTTTGCGCGCGCGCTGGCTCATGACCCGAAATTCCTGATTCTCGATGAAGCTACTTCCAGCGTCGATACCAAGACCGAACTGATGATTCGCGAAGCGCTGGATCGTTTGCTGAAGGGCCGCACCGCGGTGGTAATCGCGCACCGGCTCAGCACGATTCAGCACGCGGACCGCATACTTGTGTTTCATAAGGGCCGGCTACGGGAACAAGGGTCGCATCAGGAATTGCTCGCGCTTCACGGCATTTATTTCCGCTTGTATCAGCTCCAGTACAAGGAGCAGGAATTGATCGCTTCCTTGCCCACTGGAAATGCGCCGGGATTTTCGCAGCCGCTGCCTGCCGATGACTGACGTATTTCTCGCCGAATTGTCGCGACGACAGACCCAAACATTCTGTGAGAAGTTGCCGCGATCGCGATTTTCGTTGTCCCGGGCCTGTGAGCTCGCCCGATGAGTGAGCGCCAAGTTCTGATTTCGGCCGGCGAAGCGTCGAGTGATATGTACGCCGCGCGGCTCGCGACGCAGCTGCGGCAGAGTACGGGCGCGAAGTTTTTCGGCATGGGCGGGCCGCGGATGCGCGAAGCTGGCGTGGAATTGATCGCGGACTATCACGAAGTCGCTGTCGTCGGAATCACTGAAGTGCTGCACAAAATCCCCACGGTAATCGGAGTGCAGAATCGGCTGGCGCGCGAAGCCGCAAAGCGCGGCGCGGCGCTGGCAATTCTGGTGGATTCGCCAGGGACGCACCTGGGTGTGGCGCGGCGTCTGAAGAAAGTTGGTATTCCGGTGGGATATTTTATCGGCCCGCAGGTGTGGGCGTGGCGCGCGGGGCGCGTGCGCGTGGTGAAACGATTGGTGCAGCGCATGGTTGTGATCTTTCCGTTCGAAGAGAAAATCTACCGCGATGCGGGTGTGCCGGTGGATTTCGTGGGGCACCCACTCGTGGATACGGTGCGAGCGACCACAACGCGCGCGCAGTTCGCGGCGCAGCACGGGCTGGATGCCGGCAAGCCGATCGTGACGATTCTGCCGGGCAGCCGCCCGAATGAGATCGCGCAGAATTACGGGCGTGTGATCGCCGCTTGCGAGAGCATCGCTCAGGCGGGGAATGTGCAATTCGTGCACGCGGCGGCGCATGGGCTTAGCGCTGAGTTTTTCGCGCGCTATGCGCGGCCGAGCATTGCGATCAAACGAGTGGAAAACGCTACCTACGACGCGCTAGCCGCGGCCGATTGCGCGATCGTCGCGAGCGGCACGGCTACGGTGGAAGCGGCGCTGCTGGGCACGCCAATGGTCGTCGTGTACCGCGTGGCGCCGGTTACCGCCTCTATCCTTCGGCACATGATTCGCACTCCGTTTATCGGTATGGTGAATTTGATTGCCGGCAGGCGCGTGGCGCCAGAATTCATTCAGGACGATTTCACGCCGGAATCGGTTGCGACGGAGGTGCGGCGGCTGCTGGATTCGCCCGACGCGCGCGAGGAGGCGAAGGCAGGCCTCGCGGAAGTGCGCGCGAAACTCGGTCCCGGGGGGGCGATCGAGCGCGCAGCGGACATTTTTGCCCGGATGATGTAACCTTTTATAAGCGGGCAACGGGATTTGCGTGTTTTGTATCTGAATTGACTGGGGCTGTCCCTTTACGAGTGAGGTACTCGTTCTTGTTCAAATTCTGGTCCAGGCTCGACCGGCTTCCTCTGGCGGCTTCTGTCGTTCTGACCGCCCTGATCGCGTCATTGGCTTGCGCGAATGCCGCATGGGCGCAGACTCCGCAAGGTTTTCCCTTCCGCGCAACGTACTACGAAGTGGAAGTGCTGCTGCATCCCGAGGACCAGACCATATCCGCGCAGGCCAAGGTGGAATTTATTGCGCAGCAGCCTGCGCGCACGGTGGTAGTGGAACTGCATCAGGATTTGCGTGTGAATTCGGTGAAGCTCCTGAACGGCGGCACACTCGAATTTGAGCGCGACAACCGTTCGCCGCTGCTTCTGACCATTGGACTGCCGGACGTCGTAACGCCGGGAAAAACCGTTACGCTCGTGTTCGATTACACCGGGCCGATTTCGAGCGAAGAAGATAGTCCGACGCGCGGGGTGCGCTTTGCTTCCGTGGATAAGAGCGGAGCGTATCTGCTGCTGCCGGCGCGTTGGTTTCCGCTGACGAACTATCCCACCAATCGCTACACCGGGAAATTTACGATTGATGTTCCGGATACGTTTGCGGTGGCGGGCACCGGCAAGGCGGATCCCCCGACGATGAAGCCCGGGATCGGCAAGGGCGCGCCCGGAGAAGCGTCTTACGTGTTTCACTGCGATCATGCCGCGCCGGCGGGTACTTTCGTCGCGGGCAATTTGCAGCTGGCGCCGGTGCAAGCGGAAGGCTTTAACGTTTCAGTGTTCGCGCCGCCCGCGCAGGCAAACACGGCGAATTCTTATGCGACGTCGCTCGCGCACATCTTCAGCTACTATTCCGACGCTTTTGGCCCGCTGGAGATACGAGAGAACGATCCGCCGCTGACCATCGCGCAGCTGCCCGACGGCACGGTGCCGGGATTCGCCGCGCCGGGATTGATGCTGATCAGCGCTCGGCAATGGGGCACGCGCGCGAACGAACGGTTGCTTTCGCAGCTCGCCGCGGAACAATGGTGGGGCGATCGCGTGCTGCCTTCCAGTGCTTCCGATGTGTGGCTGACGGACGGCCTCTCGCGCTATGCGGAGGCCATGTACGCGGAGCAGAGCGACGGCAGCGCCGGGCTGCATAAGGCGCTGGAGGATTTCGCGGTGGGCGCCTTGATGTATGAGGATACGGCGCCGATTTCGCAGGCTGCGCGGCTGCAAACATTTTCGAATGAATACCGTTCGGTTGTGGCGGACAAGGGCGCGCTGGTGTTCCACATGCTGCGCACCGAGCTGGGCGATGATGCGTTTACGGCGCTGCTGCGCGAGTTCTACAAGAAATACGAAGGCAAGAACACCAACCTGAACGATTTCGAGAAAATCGCGATGACGAAGATTCCGCCGCCCGCGAAGGGGCAGCCACCTGTCAATCTGATTTCGTTCTTTTCGCAGTGGCTGAATTCCACGGGCGTGCCGGAATTCAAGATGGAGTACATCGTCTATCGCACCCAGAAAGGCTTTAAGGTAGTGGGCAAGATTCATCAGGACCTGGACACTTTCCGGATGCCGGTGGAAATTCGCGTGGATACGGAAGGAAACCCGGAAATAAAGAAGATCCTGGTGACCGGAACAACCCAGCCTTTCGAGATCGATACGTTCGGCCGGCCGAAGCCGAACGGCATCATAATTGATCCGAACAATAATCTGCTGAAATCCAGCGCGCGTTTACGCGTGCATGCTTTGATCGCGCGCGGCGAGGGGTTCGCGGAAGTCGGCAAGTATTACGAAGCCATCCAGGAATATCAAAAGGCGCTGGACCAGCAGCCCAGCAATTCGCTGGCGCATTTCCGGATGGGCGAGGCGATGTTCTACCAGAAGAATTATCAGGCTGCCGCGAATGCGTTCCGCGCGGCGTTGGGTGGAGACGCGGATCCTAAATGGACTGAAGTCTGGAGCCACATTTATATCGCGAAGATTTACGACCTGCTGGGGCAGCGCGAGCGTGCTGTGAACGAATATAGCCTGGCGCAGCATTTGGGCGACGACACGGCCGGAGCGCAGCAGGAAGTGGCGCGATACATTCAGAAACCCTACACCGGTGACGATTCCACGCCCGCGACCGGCGCGGCTGCATCGGCGGCTCCCAGTACGCCTGCGTCAGCACCCGCTGCGAGCGCCCCGGCGGCCGATCCCAGCAAGCCGACGCTTAAGCGTCCTTCCCCAGGCACACGGTAGAACACGCGCGTTCACGCGTTCGTTCGTGAAGCGATAGCGCTGTCCCCAACTTCAAAATGAAGACATATTTTTCACAGGGGATCGAGGCCGGATAGGTGCGGCTGCTCGATGCCTTTGTGCTGGATGAGAACTTGGAATGTTTCGCCCATGCCTTCGGGATAAATCAGAGTCTTGAAGAGAAGGCGGGCGCGGGTTTGCTGGCTTTCGCTCATGGCCGCGGATTGCAGGTCGGCGAATTCACTGTGCCGCGCGAGGCCTAGCAAGAAATTTGATTGCGACGTTAAGCCCGTGCGCTGCAGCCCGCCGAGTTTTCCGTGGCGCTCAAGCGCCGTGAAATCCACGTGCGCGGTGAGATCCTGTTCGCCCGGCGCGCAGAAGAAATTCTCGCTCGCGCGGTGTTTTTCGTAGGCCAGCAGCGTTCCGCGCATGTGCCGATGGTCGTAGAGTTCCTGCGCTTCGTGGCCGTAGTCAATCGTGAGCGCGAAACCGCGGCCGAGCCTTGCGCCAATTTCCGCAATCCAGGCGCAGGCCTCCAGATTTATATCCGCCAGCTGCCCTTCCTGCAGCGTGATTCCCTGCTCGCTGAGATATTCGGCAAGCGTGGGGGTGGAGAGCGGGCCGAACTCCTCGCACAAACCATTCGCGCCGAGGTTGACGTAGATTTCGCGCAGATCATTTCCTTTACGCACGAGGCGATGCACCGGCAGCGCATCGAAGAATTCATTTGAGAATACGCACCCGCAAGGAATCTGTGCAGGCATATCGGACACCATTGCGAAGTGTGCGGCGGCGAGGTGCTTCGCTAACGCGGCGGCTGCGGCGCGGCGCGCGGCGGAGCGCTCCACGGCGATGTATTGCAGCGCACCGTAAAATTCTGGAAACGACTCCGCAGTGAAGTCCACAATTTGGGCGGCTAGTGCGCCCGGGCCTGCGCCAAGTTCCACCAGCACAAATTCCGAGGGGCGGTCGAGCTGAACCCACATTTCCTGAAATTGCCGGGCCAGAAGGCGTCCGAATATGGGGCTGGCGTCCACACTGGTGAAATAATCGCGGCGCGGCAAGTGCTCGGCTCTGGAGTAGAAGCCAAATTGCGGGTCGTACAGGCACGAGTCCATATACTTCGCGAACGTGATGGGCCCCCAAGTGTGAATATGCTTGGCAAGGGTTCTCGCCAGCGGCGTGGGATCGGCAGGCACGGGGAGCGAGGTGCTCACGGGCGCCGTTAATTCACTCGCTGCGGATTGCGCGTGAACATCTCGATGATGTAGTCGTGGAGGCAATCGTAGAGCTGCTTCTGAAACGTCCAGGGAAATTGGGTGTGCTCGATTTCGCGCGGGCGAAGCAGGAAAGTGTAGTCGTGGATCTCGGTATTCTCCGGCTTGTAGCGGATTTCGACTTCGACGCCTTCTGCTGCGGGGCGCGCTGCGAAATCGAACAGCGGATGTTCGTAGCGCACGACTTCTGTCTGAACTTTTTCAAGCAAGTCCTGGGGCATGGGCGTGGCCTACACTTTCGATTCGAGCTCGGAGCGAACGCTCGAGAATGCCGCGAGCGCTTCCGGATCGAAAAGAACAAAATAGATTTTCTGAAGCGACGTGGGGCTTTCGAGATGCTTGGCGGCTTCGCGCAGCATGATTTCGGCGCATTCGCGCATGGGAAAGCCGGCGATTCCAGTGCCGATAGCCGGGAACGCGATGGTCTTAAGTTCTTTCTGCGCCGCGATGCGCAGGGCATGCGCGGTGGAACTGCGCAGCGATTGGGCCGACGTGCGGCCGCCCAATTGCATGCTGGCGGCGTGAATCACGTAACGCGCTTTCAGATTTCCGCCGGAGGTGATGGCTGCGCCGCCTACGGGCACGGGGCCGATCTCGTCGCACTCTTTTTGAATTTGCGGGCCTCCGCTGCGGCGAATGGCGCCGGCCACGCCGCCACCGAGTTGCAGGTCGTTGTTGGCAGCGTTGACGATCGCGTCGGTGTCCATCGCGACCAGATCGCCTTGCAGGATTTCGATGCGGCCGGCGAGATTGATTTTGGGTGGCATCAGCGTGAACGCCTGCGGCCCGTGCGGTGCTGCTGTTGGAACGCCGCGCGATTATTTCTTCGAGCCGTCAGCATTGTAATCATACACGCCGCGGCCGGATTTGCGACCCAGGCGCCCTGCGTTCACGTACTGCAACAGCAATGGGGAGGGCCGGTATTTTTCGCCTAGCGTTTTGTGCAGATATTCCAGAATATTCAGGCGCACGTCGAGGCCTACCAAATCCACCAGCTCGAACGGGCCCATGGGATGATTGAGCCCGAGCTTGAGTGCTTTATCAATGTCTTCGGCGCACGCAATACCTTCCTGAAGCATGTAGAAGGCTTCGTTGCCGATCATGGCGTTGATTCGGCTGGTGATGAAGCCGGGCGATTCGCGAATCACGACGACTGCTTTGCCCATCCGGCGGCCGACTGCGGCGCAAGCTTGGACAGTGGCTTCGGAAGTTTCCAGAGCGCGCACAATTTCGAGCAGCTTCATTTTTGGCACAGGGTTGAAGAAATGCATTCCGATGCAGTCCGCGGCGCGAAAGGTGATGGCCGCCAGCTCGGTTATGGAGAGTGACGACGTGTTGCTTGCGAGGATCGCGCCAGGGCGGGCGAATTTATCGAAGATCGTGAAAATTTCCAGCTTAACTTCCATTTCTTCCGGGACTGCCTCGATGAGCAGGTCGGTTTCGCGGCAGACGTCCTCAATAGAGCTGGAGGTCGTAAGATTCGCCAGCGCGGTTTCCTTTTGTTCTGGTGTCACTTTGCCGCGGTTTACGCCCTCTTCGAGCGCTTGCCGGATGTAGGCTAGGCCCTGCTCGAGCATCTCGGGCGAGACATCTTCAAGAACCGTGCGATAGCCGCCAAATGCGGCGGCATAGGCGATGCCGCGGCCCATTGTGCCGGCGCCGATCACGCCTATTGTTTTTACTTCCATGAGTTCGCTTCCATTTTTTGTGCGGCTCCTAAGCCTGTGGCGGAAAAAGCCTCGCGGCATTGTCATACAGAATTTTCTGCTGCGCCTGCGGTGAAATCGGCAGCGCGCGAAATTTTTCGATGTTGCCGCGCACGCCGGGAACGCCCGGGCCGGGCCAGTCTGTGCCAAATAATACCTTGTCTGCAATTTCCTCGATGCGCGGGAACGATTCCATCAGCCTTTGCGGCGGGATGCCTGAGATATCCATGTACATATTGGGGTGGCGGCGGACGAGGAAGAAGGCTTCGTTCATCCACAGCGGGCGACCGCCGTGCGCGAGGATCACGACCAAATCTGGGAAATCAACGCTGACGTCGTCGGCGAGAATGGGCTGCGCGTAGACGTTGCGTGCGCCTGGAAAGATCGAGGTTCCGGTGTGAATCATTACCGGCAGTCCCAAGGCCTGGGCGCGCTCGTACATCGCGCGTAGCGGTCCTAGGCCGTTACGGTATTCGTTGGGCGCGAAAAGTTGATGCGACGGATGGACCTTGAGCCCGCGGATCCCGAGCTTTTTGAGGCGGTCCACCTCGCCAGCGGCGTCTGCGATGTATTTCGGATGGACAGAGCCGAATGCGAGCAGCCTTTTTGGATCGGCGGAACAATATTTGGCGATCCAATCGTTCACCTCGACGGTGAAGCCAATCACATCTGGGCTGACGTAGTTAATCAGGCCGACGCGTTCGATTTCCGCGGAGTCCATAAATTTTAGGAATTCCATAGGGCTCGCGGCGTATTTCGCCACTTCGTCGTAATCGCGGCGGCCGCGTTTGAGCAGTTCCAGCGCGGGGGGATTAACCGTTTCGTGCGGGTTGATGTGAATGTGGATGTCGATGATCGGCGGCAAATCCGAGTGCTCCTGACAAATTCAAAGGCGCCCACCTAAAGGCAGCCACTACAAGCGGTCGATTTTTTCCTGATCGAAGCCCAGGACTACGCGGCCACCGGCGACGATTACCGGGCGGCGAATTAGATTCGGCTCGCCCACCATCATGCGGATGGCGTCGGCGCGGGTGGGCGGTTTTTCTTTCATGTTTTTCTGGCGGTATAGCTCATTGCGGGTGTTCAGAAAATCCTTGTGATCGCGGTCGCCGATTAATTTTTCCAATTCGTCCGCACTGAGGCGCTCCTTGTCGAGATTGCGGAAATGCAGTTCAAACCCGCGTTTTTCCATGTAGGCGCGGGCTTTGCGGCAGGTGGTGCAGCTGGGCTTCTGCAGGAATTGCGCGGTCTTGCCTCTTCTTTTTGCTGCCGCCGCAGGTTTTTTGGCTTTCTTCTTCGTCGTCACGTACGTCTCTCCGTTTAGTAGCGCGGCACGCTCGGATCAATTTCGGTGGACCAGCGCTCGATACCGCCGGTCATGGATTGGGCGCCTTCGACACCTTGCGAGCGTAGCCACGCGGCCGCGTCGAGGCTGCGCATACCGTGGTGGCAGAAGAACACCACACGCTCGGCATTTTCGAGGCGCTGCAAATTCGAAGGAATGTCGCCCAGGGGAATCAGCACCGAGCCGGCGATGCGGGCCGTATCGTATTCCCACTGCTCGCGCACGTCCACGAAAAGCACGTTGGGATCGCGGGCGAGAAGATCCTTCACTTCGCGCGGCGTGATTTCGATATTTGCCATTGCGTCTGCGCTCATCAGTATCCAAAATCCGCGGGTGCGGAGAAAGCGTGTTCTTTCACGGCCAGATTTTCGACTCGGCCGGGGCCGAGCCGCTTCCAATAATCGCTGCGATCCGCTATTTGCACAACCCAGCGCGCGAGCCAATCCTCGAAATCGTCGAGGCGGCGAGTCTGTTCGTGATACTCAGCGAAAAAGGCGTGATCGCGGTTGTGATAGCCCTGAACCGGCGAAGGATGCGCGCCGCCGGGTTCATGCACGACGGCTGCGACGAGAAATCCTGGAATCAAAGTACGATTTGGATCGGACGCGATCACACTCGGCTCGACAATTTCTTCGGCCACCACGATCACTTTGCGAGCGGCGCGCGCTCCATCCACGGCGACCCCCAAACTGCCCCAAATGTGCGCGTTGCCCTGCGCGTCAGCACGCTGCACGTGCAGGATGGCGACGTCCGGACGCAATGCGCGCACGGCTACCAATTTTTCTTCGCTGACGGGCGAGTAGAACTCGCGCAGGTTACCGTTTTTCTTGAGCAGGTCGCTGCCGAGTGTTGTGTAGGTGGGTAGGAACGGCACGCCGAGCGCTCCGGCATGTAGCGCGAGGGCCATGGTGAAATTGGAATAGTCCACAACTTCAAGCCGCGGCGGAATGCTGCGCTCCACAGCGCGGCGAAAACAATAGCCCACGCCTGCCGACACGTTGCCAACCCACGCCGCCATCACGCGCGAAACGCAGCCCGCGCCGATCAGCTGGTCGAAGAGAATATCGGAAATGGGGCCGACGAGCGTGAGATCGCGGCGGCTCTGGCGAATCAGTTCGTGGCCGGCGGCGAATGGAATCATCTGCTCGAGCTGCGCGCCGAGTAGGACCATGCAGCCAGATGGAACGTGGCGCGCGATCGCGTCGCGCATAGTAAGCAACTTGGATTCGGCGGTCATTTTATCGCGTCCAGAAATGATTGGGATCGAGCTCGCGCATTACCTGCAATTCCTCATCGCTCGGCGGCGGAGTTTCCATTAGCTCGTCCGCGACACGAAGCGTCCAGCCAGTGTTTGCGAGCACCTCTTCGACGCTGATGCCGGGATGCACGGACGCGAGATAGGCTTCGCCATCGTGGCCGAAACGTAGCACGCCGAGCGTGGTGATGACGGCCGACGGGCCGGAGGCGACGGGCAATCCTTGCGCGTGACGCCAACCCTCACCACTGCCAAATCCGGGCGAGGTGATGTGGCCCACGCGATCGCATAAACGCGCTCGGTCGTGCGCGAGCAGCACTACTGTGCGCCGCGCGAGGCACGCGATGTCACATGCTCCGCCAGAACCCGGCAGGCGCTGCATTTCTTTATTCCGATAACCGCAAGTGGTGTTGAGATTGCCGAAACGATCCACTTCCGCGGCACCAAGAAAGCCCACGTCCACGCGGCCTTGTTGCAGCAGGCCCATCACCTCAAGCATCGAACCGCATTGCGTGGCGCCGCGCAGATTCGCGGGATCGCCCATGGTGTAGAGCAGTTCGGTGGAGGGAGTTTCGCGCAGCACGCCATTTTCAAAGAGGCCAGTAGCGCTGGGCGCGTGGGTGCGGCGCGCGACGAGGAAGGCCAGCATCGGCAGGCGCATCCCGACGAATACGAGCTCACCATCGGCGATTGCTCGCGCGGCTGCGGCGACCATCAGTTCGCCGAAAGTGTAGCCATCCGCGGCGAGGCCGGTTTCCGTACGAGCCATTACGATTGGTCTCCGTTCCATTTTAGAAAACGGCACCGGCGAACGAGGTATTGTTCGATCGAGTTTTCGTGAATGGCGGCCTGGTCCTCTGAAACCGTTTGTTCTGCTGTGCGGAATTTCCACCGCCGCGGCAGCGCGGAACGCGCCACGGAAAATCACCGGCCAGCCCGTCTCAGCGTTAATGCCGCGTCGCCGTCAGTGCCCGTCAAATTTAGGCTTTCGCTTCTCGAAAAATGCGTTCAAGCCTTCCAGAAAATCATGGGATTCGAAACAATGCCGCTGCAGGCGAATTTCTTCGTCGAGCGCCTCCTCGAGGTCCTTGCGATGTTCGCTGCTCATGCGATGTTTCACGTCACGCTGCGCGAGACCGGCTCCGGTGGCGATGCTTTCCGCGAGTTTCCTGGTTTCGGCCTCCAGCTGATCGGCGGGAACCACGCGGCTGACGATTCCCAAACGCAGAGCGTCGTCCGCCGAGAGCATCTGCCCTGTGTAAAACAATTCCGCGGCGCGGGTGGGCCCGACAATCCGCGGCAAGAAATATGTGCCGCCGAAATCGGGGAACAGGCCGATCTGCGCGAAGGATTCCGCGAATCGCGCCTGGTCGGAAGCGATGCGAATATCGGCGGCCAAGGCCAGGTTCATGCCGCCGCCGGCCGCAACGCCGTTTACGGAGGCGATCACGACCTTCGGCATCGTGGCGATAGCAATGGAGATTTCTTTGCCTGCCTTCACGAGATCCTCCACCTCGTCAGCTGCTTTGCGCTGGCGCGCATCGCGCAACAGTTCCAGGTCGCCGCCAGCACAAAAGGCGCGGCCATTTCCGGTCAATACTACGCAGCGAACTTCTCTATCCCCTTGCGCGCGCAACAGCGCGTGGACCAATTCCTGGCCGAGCTGCTGGTTCAGCGCGTTCAGTTTTTCCGGCCGGTTCAGGCGAATGATGGTAATCGCGCCGGCGCGTTCTTCGGTTACGAGCGGAGCGGCAGCCGGCTGTAAGGTGGTTCCCATACTTTGCGGTCTCCCTAATCCTTTAGAGCCTTCAGCAGCGCCGCAAGCTTCTTGAAATAACGGGTCTTCACACCGCGCTCCGTGCCGGCGTTCAATCCGCTGGTGGAGGGCAGCACGAACACCTGCGCGCCGTAGAGCTTTTCTTTTTGCAGGCCGAGCTTGCAGGGGCGGCCAGTGAATTTCTCATATACCATCTTGCCATTGAAGGCGACAACGCGCGGCTTCAGGTCTTCCAGCTTTTGCGCCAACAGGACGCGGCCCTCGGCAAATTCCTGGCGCTCGATTTCCTCGACGGCCCGAGTGGGACGCTTCACGAGGTCCGTCATCCCGATGCCGAATTCCAGAATGCGGCGGTCGTCTTCATAGCTGAGCGGCTCGGGAATCACGCCGGATTCGTACATGATCGGCCAGAACTGATTGCCCCGGCCAGCATAATAATGCCCCACGCGCGCGGAACGGTCGCCCGGATTGGCGCCGACCAGAATCATTCTCATACCCTTGCGAAGATAATCCGGCAGTGTGCGCATTCAGTCCCTTTGATTTTTTCGCCCGGGCCGGGCCTGCCGAGGCGTAGCGTGATGGTGCGATTATCCGCCAGCAGTCGGCCAATCCGCAAGCGCAGCGCGACAAGTGTTGCCTGCCGGTTGACCCTGAGGCAAGCGGATTGGGGCAGAGGCAAGCAGAATTTCGCTCTGCTAAATTGCTGAAATTTGGGGATTTGTGCGGAGAGTGATGGCAGGCTCGCACGGGAAAGGCGCGATTTATGCTAATCTGATAGGGAACTTATATGAGCGCATCCAAATTAAATCCGTTGCAACCGCGCACGCCGCTGCCTTCGCAAGTGGTGAAGGACGACGAAGGCGCGCTGGTCGCCGCTGCCAAGGCTGGCGACATCAACGCGTTCGAAACACTGGTCGGCCGCTACGAACGCAAAATCTTCCGCCTGGCGCAGAACATCACGCAAAACAAGGAAGACGCTGAAGACGTGATGCAGGAAGCCTTCCTGAAGTCCTACCAGCATCTGGGCGAATTTCAGGGCAATTCGCGCTTCTACACCTGGCTGGTGCGCATCGCGGTAAACCAGGCGCTGATGAAGCTGCGCAAGCGCCGCCCGAACCAGGTGTCTCTCGATGAAGAAGTTGACACCGGCGAGGATACGATGCCGCGAGAGGTGGAGGACTGGGGTCCTTCGCCTGAAGAACGCTACAAGCAGGCCGAACTGGGCACGATATTGACCAACACAATCGCGGAACTCGAGCCGCCTTTTAGAATCGTTTTTCAACTTCGCGACATCGAAGAATTGTCAACCGAGGAGACGGCGGAAGCGCTGGGACTTTCGATCCCGGCAGTCAAGTCACGGTTGCTGCGGGCGCGCCTGAAGCTGCGCCAGAAACTGAACCGTTACTTTCGACAGGATGGGAATTCGTGAATTGCAAGAGCATCGTCAAGGAAATCTCAAATTACCTGGAAGAAGCGCTGGACCCGTCGCTGAAATCCTCGATCGAAAAGCATCTGGAGAATTGCGAGGATTGCCGAGTGGTGGTAGACACGACACGGCAAACGATTCAGATATTCTGCAACTCGGAGCCTGCGCCGCTGCCGGAAGATACGCGTTTGCGGCTGCGCGACGCGCTGTTCAAGCATTTGAATAAACTTCGCACTGGGCCGCGCGCCTAGATCTGCTCCGTCTAAGCTCCGCGGGCCTCTCCTGCACGGGCTTCGTTCCCCCACAACGGAACCTGCCGGCCCAATCCCCGTTCGCGCGCCAATTCGTAAATCCGCCCTGCGACTAGGATGTCCTCAATCGCGATACCATTCGATTTGAAGAGCGTTATCTGCTCGGGGTTGCTGCGCCCGGGAGTTTTCCCGGCCACGATTTCCGCTAGTTCGACGACGCTGGACCAGCGTCGCTTGTCATCACCGTACATTTGAATCAGATCGCCGGACTCCATTTTTGACTGTTCGCGGGAATCAACGACGATCACGTCACAGCGGCGGACGGCTGCGCCGTCGAGCTCGTGTTTCTGCGGGAAATTGGCTCCGATAGCGTTGACGTGCATTCCGGGCGCGAGCCAACTGCCATCCAGAACAGGATCGGTGGAAGTGGTGGAGGTGACGACGATATCGGCGCCCCGGACAGCCTCTTCTGCCGAGGCCACTGCGACGACTGGGAAGCCAAGCTGCGCTGTCATTTCTTTGACGAAGCGTTCGCGATGCTCGAGATTGCGGCTGAAGGCGCGAATGCCGGTGATGGTGCGCACCAAAGATAGAGCCTCGAGCTGTGTGCGCGACTGCAATCCTGTGCCGATGATACCTATCTTCGCGGCGTCTGGGCGAGCCAACAGACGAGTGGCGACGCCGCTGGCCGCGCCTGTGCGAATTTGCCCCAGGTAGTCCGCTTCGATCAACGCCAGCAGTTCGCCGGAATTCACATCAAATAGCGGGACCAGGAAACGCAGACCTTCGCGCGAGCTCGTGTAAATCTTCAGACCCATGTATCCGCCGGCGCCATCTGCCGCAGCCATGTAATGCAGGTAGCTTTTTCCCGGAATGTGCAGCCGCTGGCGGGAGTGCAGCTGCGCGGATCCATCGGCGAGGCGGCGAAAAGAATCCTCCACCGCGGCAAGCGCCAGCGGCATGGTGAGAACTTGCTTCACGTCCGCTTCGGAAAGCAGCAAGGCCATGAGAGACACCTCGTTATCTCAGACACGCAATCATAGCGCGTGAAGGGGAAATGTCAGAAGGTGATGCGGTAGCGTAGGACGCGAGATTCCGGTGCGTCCAGGACAAGTAATTCGCCGTGCGGGCTTACGGCGAGCGCCGGAGCCTTGCGGGAGGCTTGACCGAGTTCGGGGGCAAGATCTATGTCTCCCTTCCCCGCACCGTCGGCAGTGCTCGCGATGTGTAGCATGCGTCCATCGGAATCCATCACGAAGACGCAATTATTCCAGACCGCGAAGCCCGCGTTGGGATTCCAGGTGACTCCCGTCGCGGCGGTCATTTCTGTAATCAGATGGCCCTCGCGCGTGAGCTTCATGATGCCGCCCGAGGGCGTGCCGAGGTACAGGAAATTATCGGGACCTTCGACGAGCGTGCCGAAATGCTGCGAGCCCGGGAGAGTTTCGCGTGGCTCCCAGGTTTGCACCAGACGCAGGCGGTTCGTATAGCTGAACACTTTGCCGGCATGCTGGTCGAGAACGTGAATCAGGCCGTCATCGCCGACTGCGGCGCTCAGCACGTTGCCGGCGAAGGGGCGTGTGCGCAGGCGCAATTCGCGGTAGCGATCGCCATTGGGCATAAAAATGAAAATGCTATTGCGGACGGGATCGGTGACGTAGAGCGCGCCGCCACGGTCTACTGCAACGGATTGCGGATGATTCAAACCGTCTTCCTGGAACGAGAGCAGGGGCTTGCCTTCCGGCGCGAACTTGGAAATGAAAGCGCTGCCGGAATCCACGATAAAAATGTCGCCGAGGTAATTCGTGGCGATTCCGGAAGGCTGCTGCAATTGGCCGGGGCCATTGCCTGCGGCGCCCCACTGGCCGATAAATTTCAGGGTCGGAGAGGCGGCGGGCGGCGGAGGCAGAGGCTGCGAAGTGGCTTGCGAGCAGCCGCAGAGCATGACGGAACAAAATAGTAGGTGCGCCGCACCGAAAATCGCCGCTCGATTCGCCATGCCACAAATTTATCTTAATCAGAAGGGGGTGCGGGTTCAAATGATAAGCGATGAAACGCGGTGATTAACGGGTGCGTTTCCGCGGCTTCTGGGTGGCGCCGTCCTTCACGCGGCGAACAATGGTCTGATGCATTTGATAGGTGCGGCGTTCCGGCGCGCCGTTGCTGGAATCGAGAAAGGAAAACGTGATGTCGGCTTCGGGCCCAGCGGACTGCATGCGTTGAATGGGCAGCTTGCCGCAGACATTGCTTTCGACGAAGGCCGTCTCGTAGCGTTCCTTCTGCTTGCCCCACGTATACACGCGGAGCGAGGTGAAATCGCAAGGCTGGCCTTCAGGGCCGTGCGTGCCCAGCAGCAAATATTGCGCCATGGGTTTGCCGGAAGCAGATGGCACGCGGTTCAGCTCACTCCAAGCGGCAATCCGCATTCCGGCGGAAGTGGCATAGTCCGGCAAGGGGGACGGAACGTCGAGTTCAACAAAGCGGCCCAGAAGCCATCCGGCCAAGACGGCATTGTCAGTGACACGCGCGCGGACAAGCCACCAGTCTTCCCTTTTAGGCTCGGGCTTGTCGTCGGATTTGCGCTCATTCGATTTGCGGTCGGCCTTGCGGTCGCCCTTGTGATCGTTGGCCTTCGCGGTTTCTGATGAGGGAGCGTCGGCGGATTCCTCTTCCGCGCCGAGGTTGCCGGCGGACGCGACGAGCTCCGGCTGGCGCGCCATCATCTCGACGGGAATATCCTTGTTCAATTGACGCACGCGCGGCGAGTCACGTCCCGGTTCGATGTGCAGATTGCTGAGAACTCGGGTGTGGCCGCGCGCCACCACCGGCATGGTCGCGGACTTTGCTTCCAGGTCCTTCAAAGTTTGCCAGAGATCCGCGGATAACAAGTCCCCTTCCTCGGTCCAGCCAATGACGCCAGTCGAGGTGCGGACTTTCACCTGATTCTGAAATCTCTGCAGGACGTCCAGGCGATCGCCAAAACCGACCGCGGCGACTGGCTCGCGGACTTGGGCCGAGGTGCTGTACAGAGTGACGGAGCGGCTCCCGGCGTATGCAGTTTCCAGCGGCGGAGCGGAATGATGAAAGCGCACGTAGAGCGCCACGACCAGGACGAGTAAAAGTGCGGAGCCCAACAGAACTTTCCGAATCACGGACGCGCTCCCAAGGTCATGCTCGCGAGGCGCACGGGGCAGAGGTAATTGGTCCCGGTATTTGCTTGTTTCGATCGCGTCAGCATAGAAAATAGGTGATTAAAGATTCTACACTAACCGCGCTGCGCAGCCCTGCAGGCCACGTGCGGAAAGTTTCCATGCGCCGGGAGGGGAGAGTTTTTCCATTCTGGTACAATGCGGGGCGCGCGGCGAGGAATAGTGGAATTTGCCCGCGGGGGGATTGGATGCGGAGCCTGGAAAAATTGAAACCGCTGGCGCTTTTGCTGTTGCGTGTGGCATTGGGAGTGATTCTGGTGTTTCATGGCTATCCGAAGCTTTTCACGCACACACATGAGGCGATGCAGGGTTTCGAGCACATGGGGTTTCCCGGTTATTTTGTTTATATCGCCGGGGTAGTGGAATTTTTCGGCGGATGCCTTTTGATCCTGGGATTGTTCACACGGATTGCGGGATTGCTGGCGGCAGGGGAAATGGCGGTGGCCTTGGTGAAGGTGCACGGAATCATTTCGAATCCGGCAAAGGTGGACAACTATCAATTTCCCCTGGCGGTGTTTGTGGGCGCTTTCACGCTGGCGGCGCTGGGCGCAGGCCTGATATCCATCGACCAGGCGATTTACGGCGACCGGCGCGGCTCGTTTTCGCGCAGGGCCAAAGGCAAAGAGCGCGATTGAATTACCCGGGGCGCGCACCAGGCACGCCCCCAAGGGCAGTCTGAAATTTTCCGGAAACGTCTAAGCCGTCTGCGCGGAGCCATGCCCCGGCGCCGAAGGCGCGCTGGGCTGCGTGACAACTTCCACGGGCACCGGCGGAGGCGCTTGCGGGATCACCAGCCAGGCGACGAAATAGCCCAGAACCGCTGGTACCAGCGGAAACGGAAAAATAATCAGCAATACCCATACCAGGCGGACGATCGTCGAATCCACGTCCATATATTCAGCGATGCCGCCGCAAACGCCGCCCAGCTTGCAATCCGTGGAAGAACGCATCAGCCGCTTCTGCGGACGCGGCGCGCCGCTGGGCGCAGTGCTCTGCCGTGCCCCGCAGTAGTAGCAGAAATTCGAATATTCGGCGATTTCTTTGTGGCAACTTTGACAGTTCATGATCTAACCCTCCCGAGCGGTTCGTGCTCGAGCCTCACCCGCCTACTCTAGTATACGAACGGGGCAATTGAAAGGTTTCATGCGACGGGCAGGCCGGGCTAGTAGGCCATTAGCTCGCGGATGGCGTGAGCTATGTCCTCAGTCTGGGGAAGGATGGCGTCTTCGAGCCTCGGCTGGTAGGCGACGAAGGTGTCGGTAGCGGCTACGCGTCGTACCGGAGCGGCAAGCTCGTCGAATAACTCGTCGGCGATGCGCGCGGCGATTTCCGCGCCGTAGCCCCAGGAGCGCGTGTCTTCGTAGGCTACCAGCACACGATTGGTCTTGCGGACGGTAGCTGCGATCGCCTCCCAGTCGTAGGGGCTGAGCGAACGCAGGTCCAGAATTTCCGCTGAGATCCCGTTGCGCGCGAGTTCCGCCGCCGCGACTTCCGCGCGATGCACCACGGCGCCGTAGGTTATCACGCTCACGTCCGTGCCTTCCCGCACCATGCGCGCTTTGCCGAACGGGACGGTGAAATCCGGCCCGGGATATTCCGAGCGGTTATAGGGCTGCCGGTAGAGGTGCTTGTGCTCGAGAAACAGCACAGGATCGTCCGAGCGAATCGCCGTGCGCAGCAAACCGCAAACATCGAGCGCGGTGGAAGGCATCACCACGCGCAGTCCCGGAATATGAGTGAAAGTGACTTCGCCGCATTGGCTGTGATAAATCGCGCCGCCCGTAAGGTAGCCGCCTATGGCAACTCGGATCACGACAGGCGATTTGAAATGTCCCGCGGAGCGCCAGCGAATCGTGGCCATTTCGTTGCGCAGTTGCATCATGGCCGGCCAAATGTAGTCGAAGAACTGAATTTCGGGAACCGGCTTCAACCCACGAATGGCCATGCCGATGGAGCGGCCGACGATATTTGCTTCCGCCAGCGGTGAATTGAAAACGCGCTGCGAGCCGAATTTGCGCTGCAAGCCTGCTGTGGCTTTGAATACGCCGCCCTTCCCTTTCACCGTAGCCAGGCTTTCTTCGCGGCTGCAATCGGCCACGTCTTCGCCGAAGACGACGATGCGCTCGTCGCGTTTCATCTCGTCGAGCAGAGTGATGGAAACCATTTCGACCATCGTTTTCGGATGGCCTTCTTTCTTGGGCGTAGATTCGAAATCGCGGGAGGCGGGATCCACGTCAGGCGAGTAAACCCACTTGTAAATCGAGTCCGGTGTCGGAAGTTCAGCAGCGAGCGCGCGATCCGTAGCTTCGATGATTTCGCGGTCCACTTCAGCTTCCAGCGCTTCAATTTCGCTTTCTTCCAGGATGCCTTCGCGCACCAGGAACAAGGCGAACTTTGGCAGTGGGTCGCGTTGCGCTTCGGCGGCGCGTTCGGGCTCACACTTGTAGAGCTTTTCGTCGTCGGAAAGCGAGTGCGAATAGGGGCGGATGACGTGCGCGTGGATCAGCGCCGGGCCTTTACGGGCGCGGCAATGATCGGCAGCGCGGCGCAATGCTGCGTAACTTTCCAGCGGCTCGGTGCCGTCACACTCTTCGACGTAGAGGTTCGGATAATTTCTGACCAGCTTGGAAATGCTGCCGCCGGGAGTTTGTACTTCGACCGGGACGGAAATGGCGTAGCCGTTGTCTTCGATCAGATAAAGAATCGGCAAACGTTTGCCGCAGGCAGTATTCAGGGATTCGTAAAATTCGCCTTCGCTGGTGGTGCCGTCGCCCGCCGAAACGTAAATAATCTCGTCGCGGTGAAAAGAGACCGTGGCGCCCATGGGAGCCTTGCGCGCCTGGTCGAAAGCTTTGGGAAATTTCTCGAAATACGACGAGCATTCCGCCGCGCCGATCGCCTGCAAGAATTGCGTGCCGGTGGGTGAAGAGCGCGTAACCACGTTCAAATCCCGATTGCCCCAGTGCGAAGGCATCTGACGGCCACCGGATGCCGGGTCGGCTTTCGCGCCCACTCCTTGCAGCAGCATTTCGTAAGGGGTGACGCCGAGCATGAGCATCAACGCGCGGTCGCGATAGTGCGGGAAGAACCAATCGTAGGTCGGCTTCAAGACCAAACCGGCTGCGGCCAGGACGGCTTCATGACCAGCGCCGCTAATCTGGAAGAAAAGGCGATTCTGGCGCTTCAGCTGAATCTCGCGATCGTCCAGACGGCGCGACATGAACATAGTGCGATAGACGCGGATCAGCGTTTCGCGCTCGAGGCCCTGGTATTTCGCCGCGTCGTAGTTCGCTAATTTTGTTTTCGTCTGGGTCGCCATCGGGCACTCTCGCCTTAGAGGCACACCGTGGGAATTAGGTACACGCCATTATAGCCAAATGCGTGGTGCGCAGAGAAAAAAGCCGCGCTGAAACCACGCTTGGATTACTGGGAAAAGAGACAGGCATCATGTGGCCGTTAGGACAGGGAGTCAAAGAGTTCCGCAGCTTCGGTGAATCCCGGTTGGCCCTGTCGTATGATTTCCGCTTTCGCTGATTTGAACGGCTCCTCGGCGGGGATGCGATCGAGCCAGCGTTGCAGCGAGAGCTTTTCGTGGTCGGAAAAGTCCAGCCGGACCAGGACGCGCACGTTGCCGCTGGGTTCAGCAGCTTCGGATTTGGTCGCGGACTTCTTTTTGTGCGCGGCGCCCGGCTTCGCGGTGGCCTTGGCTGGCTCGGCGGAATCGTCGGCGGCTTCGCGCTCGAACTTGAGGAGCATTTTCTTGCCGAGGCGGAAACCTTGCGTCCAGCCTTCCACTTTGTGGCGTGCTTGCTGCGCTACTTCTTCGTTGGTGCCGAAATCGAAAATCAGGAAGTCGTGGGGCATGCTTCATGTATAACAAAATTTGGTAGCGGATGGCTAGGGGTGGGCGGTCTTGGTGTGGAATATGGGGGCAATGCGCGCCGCCGATGGAAATCAGCGCGCAAGACTGGTGTTGCGCGCGCGGATGCCGCGTGATAGCCTCAGCGAATAAAAGGCGAAACATGGCGGACGGGCGGGAGCTTGGCAATTTCCAGGGGAGGTAGTGATGGCCGCGTCTCAACATGGGTTGGCAGGTAGCTCGCCAGGAGGTCTGGCCGTTCGCGCTAGCACGACCTTGGAGACGGTGCAGGAGGCTCTGGGAGCGCTGGTCGCGCGTTATCGCGCGGACGAAGTGCTGACTGCCGTGCGGCACATTCCGGCACGCGAGGCGCAGTTCCGAGCGATGCCAGCATGGGTGCGGCCGGAACTGGCGGGGGCTTATCACGCCAAGGGGATCGAAAGCCTTTACACGCATCAGGCGGCAGCTGCGGAATTGGCGCACGCCGGGAAGAATTTCGTGGTCGTCACTCCCACGGCCTCGGGCAAGACGCTGTGTTACAACCTGCCGGTGTTGAATGCCGTGCTCGGGAACGCGGACACACGCGCGCTGTACCTGTTCCCCACCAAGGCGCTGGCGCAGGATCAACTAGCGGAGCTGCACGACCTGGCGAAGCGTCTGGATGATTGCTTCGGTGTGTTCACCTATGACGGCGATACGCCGAGCGACGCGCGGCGCGCGATTCGCGAGCGCGGCCACGTGATCCTGACGAACCCCGACATGCTGCACACGGGAATATTGCCGCACCACACCAAGTGGACGCGCGTGTTTGAGAATTTGCGTTACATCGTGCTCGATGAATTGCACACGTATCGCGGAGTTTTCGGCAGCCATCTGGCGAACGTGCTGCGCCGTTTGGCGCGCATCGCGGAATTTTATGGCTCGAAGCCGCAATTCATCTGCTGTTCGGCGACGATTGCCAATCCGGGAGAGCTGGCGGCGCAGCTGATCGCGGAGCCGGTTCAGGTCGTTGAGGAAAACGGCGCGCCGGCCGCGGAGAAACTGTTCGTTTTTTACAATCCGCCGATGGTGAATCGCAACCTGGGAATTCGCCGAAGCTATTTAAACGAAACAACGCGCGTGGCGAAGGAGCTCCTTGCGCGCAAGCTGCAAACTATCGTGTTTGCGAATAGCCGGTTGCACACCGAAGTTTTGCTGACGTATTTGCAGCAGGCGAACCGGCCGCGTCCGGGAGAAGCCGAGCCTGTGCGCGGATATCGCGGCGGCTACTTGCCGGGGGAGCGCCGCGAAATTGAGCGCGGCCTGCGCGATGGACGGATTCGCGGCGTGGTGGCGACGAGCGCGCTGGAGCTGGGAATTGACATCGGCTCGCTGGATGCCAGCGTGATGGCGGGATATGCCGGCTCGATCGCTTCCACGTGGCAACGCGCGGGGCGTGCTGGACGAAGGAGCGGAACATCCTGTGCGGTGATGGTGGCGTCGTCAGCGCCGCTGGATCAGTTCATCGTGCAGCACCCGGATTATTTTTTCGGCCGCTCGCCGGAACATGCGTATGTGCAGCCGGACAATCTGGAAATTCTGGTGAACCATTTGAAGTGCGCATCGTTCGAATTGCCGCTTGGGCCCGAGGAACGCTTCGGCGACGTGGATTTGCCCGGCCTGTGCGAGCGGATGAGCGAAGCGGGATTCCTCCATCGCAGCGGTGGGAATTGGCACTGGGTGCAGGAAGCGTATCCCGCGGATACGGTGAGCTTGCGTTCGGTAACCTCCGACAATTTCGTGATCATTGACACCACCGGCGGCACGGATGGAGTCGAGGACGGCGAGCCGGAAGTGATCGGCGAGGTGGATTTCTCTTCGGCGCTGACCACCGTGCATCCCAAGGCGATTTATCTGCACCAGGGCCAGCAATATCACGTGGAGCGGCTCGATTTTGAGCAGCGCAAGGCGTACGTGAAAAGCGTGAACGTGGATTACTACACGGACGCAATTCGCTACACGCAGGTGCGCGTGCTGGAAATTGCCAAAGAACAGCAGATCGCAGGTCCCGCGGCGCGGGCGCATGGCGACGTGCTGGTGCGCTCGCAGGTGGTGGGATTCAAGAAGATCAAATTTTTCACGAATGAAAATATCGGCGCGGGGAAACTGGAGTTGCCGGAGAACGAGATGCACACGACGGCATTCTGGATCACGCTCGAACGCAAGCTGCTGGCTGATTTGCCGTATGCGCTGTCTGATCGGCAGAACGGAATTCTTGGTCTGCTCTACGCGATGGCCTCCATGGCCACTTTGCTGCTGATGTGCGACGGGCGGGATTTGGGGACGGCAGTGGGCGAGCGGCCGGCAAGCCCGGGCGTCGAAACGGAGTGGCAGGAATTCTCCGCGCCGCTCGGCGATCCGGCGCAGATGAAGGAATTCTTCGAGCCGAATTTGTACCTGTACGATGCGTATCCCGGCGGGATTGGATTCAGCGAACCGCTGTTCCGCGTGCACGGCATTTTGCTGCGGCGGACGCGCGAGCTGATTTTGGGCTGCCCTTGCGAGCAAGGGTGCCCCTCGTGCGTCGGGCCTGCCGGCGACAAATGCGAAAAGACCAAGGAAGCGGCGCTGGCGATTTTGGAGCGGTTGTGTGCTTGAGCGTGATTTCGAAATCGTTTTCCGCCGAGGGTGCAGAGTGACGCGGGAGATTGATTAGCAATGACCATGCGGGACCGACTTGGGTCTTTGGCAGCTCTCCGGCCGGCGCGGAAGGCTCACGTTGCGGCGGAAGCCACAGCGCCGGAGACTGCCGCGATCCGCGCGCCTGGATTTTCGCCTGCGCTTCCCGACGGGGCGGAACGGCTGGCCGAAATGTTAGACGCTAAAGCTCTGAGCAACTCGTTCGGCGAACACTTCTCGGTGCGCAAATGGTTTTCGGAGGCGATCGGGTGCGAACCACCGGAAGGCTCCGTGAATGCCGACGCGCTGCGGTTACTCGCGCCGGGTGCTTGCGCGGAAGTGAGCGATCCGCGCCAATGGCTTTTCCTGGACACGGAAACCACGGGGCTGATGGGCGGCACAGGGACGTATCCGTTCATGGTGGGTATCGCATGGTGGGACGCCGGTGGACTCGAAGTCGAGCAATTCTTCATGCGCGAGCTGAGCGAGGAGCACGCGCTGCTGCTCACACTCGCGGAGCGCATGGCCGAGCGTCCGGTGCTCGTGACGTTCAACGGAAAATCGTTTGACTGGCCGCTGCTGGAAACGCGCTATCGCATGACGCGGAAAATCCGGCCCGCGGCGCCGCGCGCGCACTTGGATTTTCTGCATCCGGCGCGCAATTTGTGGCGCGTGCGCTTGGGCTCGGTGCGGCTGGCGGAACTGGAAAAGCATGTACTCGGATGGAATCGCGGCGCGGACTTGATTTCAGAGATGATCCCGCAATTCTATTTCGATTATTTGCGCGGCGGCCCGCCGGAGCCGCTGGTGCAAGTCTTTCTGCACAATCAAATGGACCTGCGAGGCCTCGCGGGTCTTGCCAGTCGAATCGTCGCGGTACTCGCCGACCCGCAGACAGACGGCATGGACGGATTGGAACTGTTCGGAGTTTCGCGCATTTGCGAACGCCGCGGCGATACCGCGCGCGCGAGGAAACACTATGCGCAGTCCCTCGACGCCGTGCTGCCCGCGGAAACCGACCGGGCAGCGCGGCGCTCCCTCGCGCGATTGGCGAAGCGCGACGGCGATTTGCCGCTGGCGGTGAAACTCTGGGAGAGCATCCTGGGCAGCTCGCGCGAGGGTTTGGAGGCATATCAGCAGTTGGCGATTCATTACGAGCGGCGCGGCCGCGAGCCGCAGCGCGCTGCTACGCTCGTGCGCAAGGCCCTCGCCGAGTTGCGTCCGGCAACCCGCAGCGCCAGGCTAAGCGCTGCGTTGCTGCGGCGTTACAGGAGCGATTTCGAGCGCCGTTTGCAACGCCTCGAGCGCCGGGGTAGGGTTGACCAGGCGGCCGGAGGCTCCTTGCTCGACGCCATGAAGGCAGAGTCGCGAGCGGGAGATTAGGAATCCAATACGGGAGCATTTGAGGGATCGGGGCAAAGGGAGTTCTTATGCCGGAAACGGATAGCGCAGCAGCACAGATGGCGCGAAGCTCAGAGGTGGAGGCTAAGGATATGAGCGCAGTGAGCGATCCGTACATTCGCCAACAATTGGAAAAACGGCGGGCTGAATTGAACGCAGTGCTGGCTTCGCCCGTGGCGGCGGCTCCGACGGCTTCGCTGCTGGAACTTCTGGGTGAAGTGGATTCCGCCCTGCACCGCATGGATGAAGGAACCTACGGAATTTGTACGGAGTGCCACGATTCCGTGGAGAAAGACCGGCTGCTGGCCGATCCGCTGGTCCGGCTGTGCCTGGATCATTTGACGAGTGGTGAACAGCGCGCGCTCGAGCGCGATTTGGAGCTTGCGTCGCGCGTACAGCGTGGATTGCTGCCGCGTACGGATCTCCGACATGGGGATTGGCGCGTGCACTATCAGTACAAGCCGGCGGGAATGGTGAGCGGCGATTATTGCGATTTGATTTCTCCGGCTGCTGCGGGCGGCGAACTGATTTTCTTGCTGGGCGACGTAGCCGGAAAGGGCGTGGCGGCTTCCCTGCTGATGACTCACCTGCACGCTATGTTCCGCAGCCTCGCAGGCGTGGGCCTGACCCTCGATAAGCTTTTGGAAACAGCGAACAGCGTGTTCTGCCAGAGCACCATCGCGGGACAATATGCGACGCTGATTTGCGGGCGCGCGGGGCAACGCGGCGAAATCGAGATCGGCAGCGCTGGACACTTGGCTGCGTTGCTCATAGCCAAGGATGGAGTGCGGCAAGTCTGTTCGACGGGCGTGCCCCTGGGAATGTTTTCCACCAGCCGCTACACGATTCAGCGCGTGCGCATGGAGCGCGGCGACAGCTTGCTGCTCTATACCGACGGGATTTCGGAAGCCGTGAATGCGTCGGGCACGGAATACGGCGCGGAGCGGCTTTCGAATATTGCGGGTGAGCGGCATGGATGGGTGCCGCAGGAACTCGCGGCGGCGTGTATGAAGGACGTGCAGAGCTACTCGAGCGGCAATAAACAGGCTGACGATCAAACGCTAATGGTCGTTCATCGCGCGGATACCGTCGAGCTTGCGCTGAATGATTGAGGCGGTGCCCGAAGTTATTGCGCGCCGGTGCGACCGGATGCGACTGGCGCTGACTGTCGCGTGATAGTCTCGGACGCGGCAGGCGCACTCACAGCCGCCGGCGCCGGCTCCCAACCGATGGCGTGATCGATTTTGTCGAACGTTTCGCGCGTTGCGCCTTCCACGCTGACGCAGTGCGTCGCGATGCAGCGCAGGAAAACTCCGCCGGATTCGGACTGAAACTGGAAAAAACTAGGACGGCGAAAAAGCTCCGTGCGCGATTTGTATTTGTGTTCCAGGGCCTCGCTGTACTGGCCGAAGAAATGCGCCGCGTCGTCTGGATTATCGAGCGCCAGGCGGAACACCAGCGAAATTGACTTCGTTTTGGCGTCCTCGAACACCGCGTAGCGGTCGCCTTTCCACGACGGAGCCAGCAACTCCGCGCGATTTTCGTCCAGCAACTGCTTCAGGATTTCCTCGACGCCGAATTCTCCCATGGCATTTTCTTCCAGCAGCTTCCAATCGCTCGGGACCACGCCTTTCCATTCCGGCAGCGGCACAACTTCGGGTTTCACGCCGTGCAGGTACAAATCCGGATGAATGATCTGTTGCGTGGATACCGGCGGATTCTGAAAAATCAAATGCAGGTCTTGCCATCCCGAGTGCGCTTTCAGGAATTCCTGCGTGAAACCGGTTCCGGCAAGATACGGAAACAGCAGTTCGTCGCGAATATACAGCGGAGCCTTGGCGAGGTTGGGATCCTTATCCATTTCGCTCAGGGCGCCGGCGCGGATCAGCAGCGTGACGTCCGGAACATCACGCACGCTAACCTTCTGGTCGAGCATTTCGTAATCCACCATCGCGGCCATCGCTGAGCCCTCGCTGACAGCGTCGCGCGCGAGTTCGGCATCGTCATTCGGACGGGCGGCTTTGATCCAGGAATCAATGTGGAAGGATTGATCTTCGAGCGCGTGGGTGAGCTCGTGCGACATCACGGTGCGCTGCTCGTCCACGGGGATCCAATCGGCTATGTAAAATTCCTTGGCCTTCGGATCATACAGCCCCGCCACCTGATCGGTTAAAACATCGAGCATGAAGGAATCCAGCGGAAAACCTTTGGGAATCAGGCCGAAAGCTTCCAGAGCTTTGTCGTCGGCATAGCGCTCCGCATCGTTCTTGTCTTCTTTATCCTCGCGAATTAGGTAGTCGCGGACTTCTTGTTTCGAGCGGAGAGTTTTCTTGAGCGGCTCCTTGATCGGGAGCGACAGAATCTTGCTCATCTGCGCCAGAACCTCATCGGCGGCTTTGATGAACTCGGGGCTCGACGCGGGAGCCGTCTGCGAAGGGGTCTTCGGCTGACCGAATGAAGCGGCCTTGGACGAAACAGCCGGCCGTTGGGCGGCGAAAGCGATGCCGCAGGCCAGCAGCAGCGCTACGGCGATGTATCGCTTCGATCCGATCCGACGCTCCGTTCGCCCAAACAATTTCATTCAAACCTCCGGACGTCTTGGCACGACAACGTCGGCACAGGAACAAGAATAGCAGCTTCCGCGAACTGGGACTTTCACGCCACGAACTGCAGCGCCACTGATGCCTTTCGCTTGCCGCATGCCTTCTGCGAAGGCCTCACGCTCGCGCCGGCACGGTCCCCTTCCAGAACCACACCATGCCGCCGAAGCGCTGCTCTAATGTGAGACTCTGCAGGCCCGCGTCGGTGAGCACGCGACGGAGATGGCCTTCCTCGAAGCGGCGATTGCATTGCGCGGAAGTGGCCCAGGCGACGAGCTTGCGTGTGTCACGCGCGTTTAGACATTTCTCGCGAGCGTACGCCAGGATTTTGGTCACGGACATGGAGGCGTGTGGATCGAGCGCCGCAACCAGTCCAGAGGGACGAGTGACACGCACCATTTCGGATAGAGTCGCAGCGAGGTGTTCTACCCAATAGACCACGCCGGTAGAGTAGCAATAATCGAATGACGAATCCGGGAACGGAAGTTTTTCCGCGGGCGACAAGTGGAAGCGCACTGCGGTGCGTTCACGCGTCGCGAGCTTTTTGGCAATTCGCAGCAGGCTGCGGCTGCGATCTACCGCGGTTACATCGTAACCGCTGCGCGCGAGCGCGCGAGCCACATGGCCGGGACCACAACCGACGTCCAGAACGCTGATCGTGCCATGACCATTGCCGGAAACGGGCAATTGCAGGGACTGCAGGAACTCGTGCCGCAGGTCTGCCTCGGGACCGGTGGCCAGTTTACGCGCGTAGTAGCCGGCGCCAAGCTCGAAAAGCATTCGCTTGAAGGGATCGCGGAACCATCCGCGCACCGGGGTAGTCACCATAGTTCGATGCTAACAAACGTGCGCGGGGTTTCCAGCAGTTATTACGGGCGAGACAAAAATTTTACGCAGCGGTATGAGCTGCAGACACTTCCGAAACAAGCAGTCCGAGGATCGCTCGTAAATTGCAGCAAAAAAGATCGCGCAGATACGCAGGCGTGCCGAAGGGAACGAACAAGCGGAACAGATCCACTTCCAACCAGCGCCGGGCGATTTCGGCGGGCGGGGCGTCCATCCCCGCGAAGCACCTGCGCAAGTCTCGCTCCTGCTGTTCGAAATTATTTTCGAGGACTTTCTCAAACAGCTCCTCGTGACAGTAGAGCAAGGATTGATGGACGGCGGGCTCGGAGTACGCCTCTTGAAGAATCAGATGATGATAGCGACCGGTGTAAACGTCGCGCAACATGGCCACGTGCGCGAGGCGACCCAGAGCAGTGGGGATGGCCACCAGCCACTGCGAGGCAAACTCCTCGATGATGCGCTGATTCTGCGCGAAGCGTTCGAGCGATTCCACGCCGCTCCCCAGCAAAAATCTGGCCCTAATTTAGTGCGAACGACTGGATGTTACTCTTGGTAAACCCCAGCGTCAACGGCAATATGGTAAATGGTATCATCAAGCCGGGATCCGCGAGCCCAATGCCGGGCGAAGGTGAGATGTGAAATGAGCCTGCTGGGGATCTGCTGCTTGTTGATTGGCGTTTTCGGCATGGTGAAATTGGGCTGGGGCGCGCTGAGGCCGCTGCCGCAAGAGATCCCAGGACGCCACCAGGATCGGATGGAAGACCTTCTGGCGTTACATGCGCAGCATTTCCCGCAGTTGCGGCAAGCCCTCGCGACGCTGGACGAGGATTATTTGCGGCGAAAAGCCTCCGGTGAAACGGAGCGGCATTTCCATACCGAGCGTAAGCAGGTCCTCGAGGGCTTCCTCTTCGGGCTCGCCGAAGATTTCGGGCGGCTGGAGCGACTGTTTAAAGTGGTGCGGAAAATGTCAGCCAGCGAACCGTGGATTCAGCGATGCCAACGGGCCGGTCCGCGCTTGCAATTCCGCGTCAAGTACCGAATCGCGTTACTGCTGATTAGCGCGGAAGGACCGCGCGCAACGGACCGATTGACGCGGCTCACGGAGCTGGTCGGAAACCTTTCCGTGCAAATCGAGGCCGGCATGGCGCGGCTGGCCACGGCTCCCGCCGAGCGCAGGGCGGGGATGGGGCACCGGTCGCGGGTGGACCGAAATTAGATGGAAATTGTCCGTCGCGACATAGCGGACGTCGAGAACCGGCGGTAGAACACTACTATTGTGCGATGCAGCACGCCCTTATTCGATTCGTCAACTAAGGGATTTCTGGCCCGTGGGCTGGCTCTATAATAGAGACTCCTGGGAGCCCATCGTGGAAACGGAAAAAATCCTCGTAGTGGACGACGAAGAAGCGATTCGCGAAGTCGTTTCGACCCTGCTGGAAGCGCAGGGGTACCAGTGCACCGTGTGTTCGAACGGGCGCATGGCTTTGGACGCTTTTCGCAAAGACACCTTCGATCTGGCCCTCAGCGATATCGTCATGCCCGAAATGGATGGGCTGAAATTGCTGGCGGAGCTTCGCAACGACGATCCGGACGTGCCCGTGATCATGGTCACGGCGATGCACGACATCTCCATCGCGCTGCAGGCGATTCGTGCGGGCGCCTACGACTATATTCTGAAGCCATTTGAAAAAGACCAGCTGCATTTGAGCGTGCGGCGCGCGTTGGAGCACCGCCGTTTGGTGATGGAAAACCGCACGTATCAGAGCGATTTGGAACACCTGGTGGCGGAGCGCACCCAGCAGCTATCCATCGCTTTGCAGGACCTGGAGCAGTCTTACGACTACACGCTGGAGGCGCTGGGCGGCGCGCTCGATGCGAAAGATGCGGAGACGGAAGGCCACTGCCAGCGCGTAACGGCGTTTACGATCACCATCGCGCGATCCATGGGCGTGGATCCGGGTTTACTGCGGCAGATCGCGCGCGGCGCATTTCTGCACGACATCGGAAAGATGGGCGTGCCGGACAGCATTTTGCGCAAGCCTGGGCCTTTGACGAACGAAGAGCGCGAAATCATGCGCAAGCACTGCGAGATCGGTTTTTCGGTGCTTGAGCGCATACCTTTCCTGAAGGAAGCGGCGGAGATTGTTCTGTCGCACCAGGAATGCTACGACGGATCGGGTTATCCACGGAAATTGAAGGGCGAACAGATCCCGCTGGGCGCCAGAATTTTCGCGGTGGCGGACACGCTGGACGCCATGATCTCCGACCGGCCTTATCGCAAAGCGCTGCCGATTTCCGCGGCGCGGGCGGAAATTCAGAAATATTCCGGGAAACAGTTCGATCCCAAGGTTGTGGAAGTATTTCTGTCGCATCCGGACCGCGTGTGGATGGAACTGCACGAAAAGATCGGGGATCCCTTTCGCATGACGCAGATGGAGCGCGCCTGAGTCTTTCAGTAACTCGATTGCTGCAGTTCCCTTCCACCGTCTTGCGCGCCGCGCGACGCGTAGGTATGATTCCCTCGCAACGGCCACGGGAGAGGTTTTCATGGCGCTGATACCTATCAAGACGGCTTCGATCACCGGATATTGCGACTGCATCTGCGGCTGCTACGAACTCGCCAGCCAGCGCGACGACGAAAACGGCAAGGGATATTGCCCGCGCTGCGCTAAAGAGCACCTGGAAATGAATCGCGGTATTGGCATTCCTCAATTGGTGCCTTCCAAGATGGAGGAAAGCACGGGGCCCGATCTGAAGATTGCGATTCCGGAGACGGCAGATCCGCCAGGCAGGCTGCGTTAGCGCTGGCCTCGTGCGTCGCGGCGCGGCGGCTTGATAAAACTCGAGCGGCCTCGTGCGTGGTCCTTCTCGGACGCTAAGACGTTGATAACAGCAGTTTCGTTCCCTCCGCAAATTCCTCTTCGCGCGCAATCAGGCTGACGATCAAAAATCCTTCGGATGGAAAATCATAGAAATGGCCCGGATGAACATAGACATTTTTCCGCATCAGTAGTTCGATGGCCAGCTCTTCGTCCGAGCGCGTTGCAGGGACGCGAAGCACCGCGTACCAGCCGGCTTCCACCGCCAGCCGTGCGCAGGATTTCTGCGTGGCGAGCTGGCGATCCAATTCCTCCAGATTTTTTCGCACGCGGGCGAGCAGCTGCGTTTGAAACCGCTGGCGCTGCTCGAGTAGCGCGGGAATTGCGTGCTGAACCGGCGCGTTCATCGAAAGATAAGTATCCGCGATGATTTCCAGGAGCGCCAGAGCTTGCGATTTCAGTTCTTCGGGTCCGCTGGTGACCAGCCACGCGGCTTTCATCTGCGGCAGGCCGGAAATTTTGGATAGGCCGCTCATGGTGAAGGTGAGGGCCTTCGAGTTGCCGGCGAAACTGAATGGCGGTTGGCCCTGCAGCGCGAAATCCAGAAAAACTTCATCGGCGATGATCGCCAAATTGCGTGAGCAGCAAATCTCATTGAGTTTTTCCCGCTCATGAGATTTGGTGAAATGCCCGGTGGGATTGTTTGGGTGGACTACTATCACCCCGCGCGTGCGCGGCGTAATGGCCTGCTGCAACGCGTGGAAATTAATCTGCCAGCCGTAATCATAGACGAGCGGATAACGCGCAAGTTTCACGTCCTGAATATCCGCGAGGAATGCGAAAAGAGGGTAGCTGGGCTCGGGAATCAGGATTTCGTCGCCGGGGTTGCAGAGCATGCGGAAAACGAATGAGTATGCCTCGCTGGTGCTGGTGGTAAGAATGATGCTTTCCGCACGCACTTTTGCGTTGCGCGCAGCGTAATACGCAGCAACTGCTCGCCGAGCGACCAGCAGTCCTCGAGGTTCCGGGTGGTACGCGAGGCTGGCCGGGTTCGCGAGAGCTTGCAGGATCGCGCGGCTGTCGTATTCGAACCCACATTCGGTCGGATTCGAAACCGTGAGATCGAGTAGCTGCTTCCCCGCGGCGCGATGCTTGGCAAGAGCCTCGCTCAGCGGATTAGCCTTCAAGTTCCAACTGGTGCGGTCGGCAAACACTGCGTCCGTGCCCCCGGTGTGACTGACGGATTATAGGGAAAGTAACAGCAAGGAACAGGGAAATCCGAGGTGCGTTTCTGGCGCAAAAATTACATCGGCGTTACAAGCAAAAAGCGGAACGCAGCTATAATTGTACTGCGAAGTCTGCAAACTTCACGAGGAGATAACCGATGAAAAGGATCGTCATTGCCGTCGTCGGGCTTCTCCTGCTGCTGATGTTGGCGGGTCAATTTTCCGCTACGGCGCAGGAAGATGCCATCGCCAAGACGAACTTGAAGGTGGGCGACGTAGCGCCTGATTTCACGCTGCTGGCGAACGATTGGAAGCCGGTGAAGCTGAGTGATTTCCGCGGCAAGAAAAACGTCATCCTGGCTTTTTACGTTCTTGCGTTTACGGGCGGTTGAACCAAGGAATTGCAGGCCTATCAGGCTGATATGGCCAAGTTGGAAGCAAGCGACACCGTAGTACTGGGAATCAGCATCGACAGCCCCGCAGCAAACGCCGCATTCGCAAAACAGATCGCAGTGACCTTTCCTCTGCTCAGCGACATGAACCGCAAAGTCCTCACCGCGTACGGAATCCTGAAGCCCTACGACGTGCAGGGAGACAAATACGAGTGGGCACAGCGAACCACCATCGTGGTGGATAAGGAAGGAAAAATTCAGCACGTGGAGCAGGGCGACGGCGCGGTGGATCCGAACAGCGCCGTGGCCATCTGCACTGATTTACACAAACCCAAGAGCAAATAGACTCGAGTTTGGCGGCGAAGGCACGGCGGATGACGTTCGGAAGGTTCGTCCGCCGTTGCCGCATTACCTAGCGGCGGAGCCTCAGCGCGTAGCGTTCCGGCGGTGGTAGATCAGAGCGAAGATCCCCACGAACAAGCTGATGGCGGGTACGAACAACAGCAAAATACCGTGGCGCAGTGCCGCGCCGCCTTGCGGCCCAGAAGCGGCCGCGCTCTGGTAACACATCGCGCAACTCTGCGCGTGAACTTGCGGCATGGGCAGCGCAATCAGAGCCGCGCAAGAAACAAGCAGCAACGCCGCGCGAATTAGGAAGTCCTTCTTCAATTCATTCTCTCGCTAAACGTAACACCGTGCCGAACAGCAATCGCCAGCAGCGGCGCGTCCCTCGGCACCGCTCGCTGACCGCGTCAATGCGGCCGCAGATGCGTCAGACGAATGCTGTCCGGAAAGAACATGATCAGCATCATGCAGATGCAGAACACCATCGCTGGAATCAGCAACAGGAACAGCCCCAGCCGCTCAAAGCGCATGTGCATGAAATAAGAAATGATCAGCGCCGCCTTGATGAGCGAAAGGCCGACCAAAATCGTGATCATCAGGTGCACTTCCAACCGCAGGTAGGCCAGGAAAACTTCCACGATCGTCAGCAACAGCAGCCAGACCCAAACCGTGGCGAATAGCTTCGTGGTCCCAACGGCGTGTTCGTGCGTGAGCTCGGCCGTGTGTCCGTGTGCGCTCATCAGTTCACTCGCTCCTTCATATCATTGTCACTTCGGATTGACGCTCAGCAAATACACCATCGGAAAAATAAACATCCAAACCAGATCCACGAAGTGCCAGTACAGGCCGCTCACTTCTACATGCTCGGCCGTATATTTGTCTTTCCCGAAGCCCCAAGCAATAATCGCCAGATAAACCACACCGATCGTCACGTGAAGCATGTGCAGGCCCGTAAGCCCAAAAAACGTCCCGCCGAAAAGTGGAGCAGCCGGATTGAAGGGATTCGACCACGGTGTAACACCTTCGCCCAAGAGCGTGACCCACTCCGTCGCGTGAATCGCGACGAACGCGATGCCGCAAATAATCGTGGCGATCAGGTAACGCACCGTCTTCTTCCGGTCGCCGTTAAACGCCGCATTCACGCCCAAGACCATCGTCAAGCTGCTGGAGAGCAGCACGAAGGTCATCAACGAAGACTTGGCGATGGCCGGCCAAATCTCAAACGGACGCGGCCAGTCCGGTGTCTCCAGCCGCACGTAGGCATAACTGATGAGCAAGGCCGAAAACGTAAGTGAATCCGAAACGATGAACAGCCACATCCCCAATTTTTTCGAATTGATGGCGAAGGGAGACGCGCCGCCGGACCAGCGCGATTCGACTATGCCTTCGAATTCCGTGTCACTCACGCTTCACCTTCCCAGGTAGAGGAGTAGAAACAAGAATACCCACAGCCCGTCCATGAAATGCCAATACATGGAGACCACTTCGATCGCCGTGCCGCGCGCCACCTTACGCGTGGCGCGGAATTGCACGTAGAGCAGCGCCAGGATTCCACCCAGCAAGTGCGCACCGTGCGCACCGGTAAAAACGTAGAAGAAGCTGCTGCTGGGATTGGTCGCGAGGAAAATTCCCTGCGCGGCGAGCTGCCGCCACGCGATGATCTGGCCGGCCACGAAGAGAACGCCGAGAAACGTCGTGGTGGCCCACCAGTGGCGGAATCCTTCCTCATCTTGCGCCTTGAAGCGGTTGTGCGCGCGCCCCAGGGTGATGCTGCTAGCGATCAAGACCAAAGTGTTGAGCCACAGGATGCGCGGAACTTGCAGCGGAATCCAGGCGCTGTTAGGCATGCCCTTGCGCACGATGTAGGCGCTGACGAACGCCATGAAGAACATCAGAATGCCGGCAAGCGCGATGAACATTCCCGTAACGTACGCGCGCTGGGGAACTCTGGTCGCGCCGGACGAATCGCCGCTGCCGCCGCTATCTCCGCCATCCCCGCCGTCGCCAGAGAAATTTCCGCCGCCCGGGCCTTTGCCCGAATGAATCAGCTCAATTTCTTCGCTGACGATTGTGCTTGGCACTCAATTACTCCGAACTGCGCTTAGGTCCCAGCGGAATCTAACGCTGCGCCGCCGAAAAGGAGCACATTATTTTGCGCGCGCCACCTGCGACGGCTCCACCCATTGCGGGATGAAGTCGTCCACCGCGCCCGGAACGCTGAATTCATACGGCCCGCGATAGACGCTCGGATAGTGGCCGCCGAAATTGTCAATGGGGGGCGGGGAATCCGTATCCCATTCCAGAGTCGTGGCGTTCCAGGGATTCTTGGAAGCCTTGGGCCCGAACTTCAAGCTGTAGAAAAAGTTAAACAGAAAGAACAACTGCGCGAAGCCCGTGACGAACGCGGCGATGGTCATGAACTGGTGCACCGGCTGCAGGTGCGCCAGGAAGCCAACGGCCGAGGCGTCCGCATAGCGGCGGATGCCGCCTGCGATCCCGATGAAATGCATCGGCATGAAGATGCAGTAAGCGCCGACGAACGTAAACCAGAAATGAATCTTGCCCAGCGGCTCGCTCATCATCCGTCCAAACATCTTCGGAAACCAAAAATAGGTGGCGGCGAAAATCCCGAAAATCGCGGCGACGCCCATCACCAGGTGGAAGTGAGCTACCACGTAGTAGGTAGCGTGCAGCATGTTATCCACAGCAGGCTGCGCGAGAAACAAACCGGAGAGACCGCCCGAGACGAACAGGGAAACGAAACCAAGCGCGAATAGCATCGGCGACTTGAATTGAATCTTGCCGCCCCACAAAGTGCCGAGCCAGTTGAACGTCTTAATCGCTGATGGCACACCGATGGACATCGTCAGCACCGAAAACGCAAAGCCGGAATAGGGGCTCATGCCGCTCACGAACATGTGATGGCCCCAAACCATGAATCCCAGGAAGCCGATGGCGCAGATCGCATAAGCCATCGCGCGATAACCGTAAACCGGCTTGCGCGCGAAGGTGGAAAGTATGTGCGAGGCGACTCCCATGCCGGGGAGAATCGCGATGTAAACCTCCGGGTGCCCGAAAAACCAGAAAAGATGCTGCCACAGTATCGGCGAACCGCCGCTGTGCGCTTGCAGTTGATCGTTCACCACGAGGCCCGCAGGAATGAAGAAGCTCGTGCCCGCGGAACGATCCAGCAAAAGCAAAATCCCACCCGCGAGCAACACGCCGAACGCGAGCAAGCCCAGAATCGCGGTGACGAACCACCCCCACACGGTCAGAGGCAAGCGCATCAGGCTCATCCCGGGAGCGCGCAGGTCAATCGTGGTGGCGATGAAATTCAGCGCGCCAAGTAAAGACGCGAGGCAGAAGAGCGAGATGCTGACGATCCACAGGGTCTGACCCCAACCTTCGCCGGGTCCGGTAATTTCGCCGAGCCCGCTAAGAGGTGTGTAACCCGTCCAGCCGCTGATCGGCGCGCCGCCGGGAACGATGAACGCGGCGATGATGGAAACGAAAGCCAGAAACGTGACCCAGAAAGAGAGCATGTTCAAGCGGGGGAAGGCCATATCCGGCGCGCCGATTTGAATCGGCAGAAAATAATTGCCGAACCCGCCTTGCGGCGCGGTGGTCAGCACGAAGAACACCATGATGGTTCCGTGCATCGTGACCAGCGCCAGATATTGCTCCTGCGACATTTGCCCGCCGCTAACAAACGGCAAAGTCGCATTGGGCCACACCAGGTGAAAGCGCATCAGCAGCGAGAGCACAATCCCGATGACCACCGCCGTCAGCGCCAGCAGGAAATACTGGATGCCGATGACTTTGTGGTCCACGCTGAAAATATATTTCCGGATGAAACCGCTGGGCTCCGCCATTGGGGCGTGCACAGTCGATCCACCGGCGTGCGCGTGCGAACTCATGCGTGGCCTCCTGGATATTGGGTCCGGTTCACTGAGCGGTTCGTCGAACGAATCATGGGTTGGGTCATGATGGATAAGATCACTGGCCCGCCGCCTGCTGCTTGAGGAACGCTTCGTAGTCTGCGTCGGAGACTACGTTCAGGTAGCTGTGCATACGGGAGTGGCCCAGGCCACAGAGCTGCGTGCACACAACTTCGTATTGCCCAATCGCATTCGCAGTGAAGTGCAGCGGAACCACCATGCCGGGCATGGCATCCTGCTGAATGCGCAGTTCGCGCACGTAAAAATTGTGGATCACGTCCTGCGAGCGGATCAGCAGGTTCACTTCGTGGTTTACCGGAACCGTCAGCGTGGGCACGACGATATCGTCTTTGCCCGCGGGATCATTCGCATCAATTCCCAGCGGATTTCCAGTGGAGGCGCTGATCTGCTTCGGATCGAGCTTGCCGAATTTTCCATCGGGACCGGGATAGCGGAAATTGAAAACGAACTGGTTCCCCGTGACTTCCACTTGAATCGCATCGGGCGCCGCTGGCGTGAAGCGAACTTCCGCCCAAGCTTTGTGGCCCATCAATCCCAGGCCTAGAAACAGGACGATGGTGGCTGTGGTCCAGATGGCTTCCAGCGTGTTGCTGCCGCGGGTGAAATGCGCTTTTTGGCCGTGGTCGCGAAACTTGAAGATGACAAGCGCCAGGCCCAGTTGCGAGAGGATGAAAACCGTGCCGGCCACGGCGAGAGTCAGATCATATTGATGATCGATCTCCGCGCCAACCGAAGTGATCGGAGCCGGGCGGACGGCCCAGGGCAGATTCGATGCGAAGACGTAAACCGTGACTGCCACGAGGACTACGATGATTAACGACAGCAGGGCCGGGGTTGCTGCAGAACCGCTATTGCGCTTCCTGATCCGCATCGCTCTTGCTCTCCTGACAACGTTGGCAGAAAAAGCGTTCGATAGGACCGCAGGGCCGATTTCATTTTCAAAACAGCACATCATATACAACGCGCCATGAATATCAAGAAGGATTGTGGGTAGTGGGTTAGCGTAAGGCTCGAACGATTTTATCGGGCGCGACTCAAGGCCCTCGCAAATTCGGTTCAGGCAGGCCCAGGCGAGGATTTCGTCGTGCGATCTACGGCGCGGCGGATGCTTCGGCGTCGAACCAATATGTGCTACGCGCCTTTAGTTGAAGCTGCGGTTTATTCCTTAGCGTAAGGTTCAGCGTGTGGAGCCCCGCACTGGGCGATTCCGGACGGAAGCTCAGCAGGTAGTAGTTTGGCACGTCATTGGATACGGTGAGGAAGCTCCGCTTCAGCGTCGCGGCGTTCGTAAATGCGAAGTATTCGCCTCCGGTCAGTTGCGCCACAGACTCCGGCACGTTGCGTTTCAGCCCGTCTTTCGCGGCGATAAACGCCATGCGCACCAATCGCAACGGCGGAAGCAGATCGCCCATGCAGTCCAGCGCCTGAACGCGGCGATTTCCGTGCGCGTCCGGGTCCGCGTCAGGATCCAAACTCATGCAGCCGCCCGCTCCATACGGCTCGTTCCCGTAAGGTGTTCCTCCTGGCCGCGGCAGCTTCGACGCCTCGTGCTTCACCGCCTCTTTGGTCGTGGAAAACCCGAAACTATAGATCGCTGTGTTCGTATCGCTCACCAAGCGCACGGCGTCGTCCAGGCTCGTCTCGCTACCGTTGTCGGCCGTCTCGGTGATGAGCAACATTGCGCGACGATAGCGTGGCGGCACATCGCGCAATAGGTCAATGCCGAAATTGAGCGCGTCAAGAATGGCTGCCCCTTGGTCACCCTCGCTCAGAGTGGCAATCGTTTTTGCTGCGAGGTCTGTATTGTCGGTGAAATCCTGTGCGATGCGAGGCTTGCTGTCGAAGCTGACCACGGCGACAAGATGCGGTACATCGCCGATGACGGCATCAAGCTCCGATCCAAGATGGTCGTAATCGTGCAGATGCCGCACGCCCTGCCCGCCGTTCTCCACAATGACGACCAGCGCCAGCGGCTGTGAGTCCGTATCGGTCTCCAAATGCAAAGCCTGCGCCACACCGTTATCTGTGAGGATGAAATCGTCGGCTGTGAGGGAGAAGACCGTCTCGCCGGATTTGGTTTTGACGAGTGCGGGAACGAGCACCACTGTCGAGCTGGTGCGAATTCGATTTCCCGACTGCGGAGGCTCTTTCGTTTGTTGCTGGCTCGCTGGAGCGGGAGCAGTGCCGAGGTTTTGGCTTTGCGCGTGAGCGGATGGTCCGGCAGCGAGCAGAAGCAACATCACGCCAGCGTTGACGTATTTGGGCGGTTGCCCCATGGCAGATCCTGTGTGATTCAATGTTGATTGTGCTGGTTGTCTCACCTGCGTGCGACCACTCCTCCAGAAATGTTTGGATTCCGCTTCGCGCTCCGAGTATGGGAAAATAATTTCGCTGCAGGATCGATGTTCGACAACGAGCGTCACGGGAAGCACAAGCGAGAGGGACCGATGAGCAACGTGAGGGTGCTGGTAGGAACTCGTAAGGGCGCGTTCATCCTGACGTCGGACGGCAAGCGCGAACACTGGGACGTCAGCGGCCCACACTTTGCCGGTTGGGAGATCTACCATCTTAAGGGCTCGCCTGTTGACCCCAATCGCCTGTATGCGTCGCAGTCGAGCGGCTGGTTTGGGCAAATAATCCAGCGCTCAGGCGACGGCGGCAAGACGTGGGAGACTCCTGGCGGGGAGCAGATGCCGAAGCCGGGTGCCCCGCCCGCGGGGCAAAGCAACAAATTCGTCTATGACACTTCTTCCCCCTGTGGCAAGCCGCTCACTACCCACCAGTGGTACGACGGCACACAGCATCCCTGGGAGTTCAAGCGCGTCTGGCACCTTGAACCTTCGCTCACCGATCCGGATGAGGTCTATGCAGGAGTGGAAGACGCCGCATTGTTCCGCTCCACAGATGGCGCTCACACCTGGCACGAAGTTGCAGGACTCCGCGGGCACGGCACGGGGCCACAGTGGCAACCCGGCGCTGGCGGCTTGTGTTTGCATACGATTATTCTGGATGCCAAGGACCCGAAGCGGATGTTCATCGCTATCTCGGCTGCGGGCGCGTTCCGCACCGATGATGGCGGCACAACGTGGCGGCCAATCAACCGTGGCCTGCGCTCGCCATACATTCCCGACCCGAATGCCGAGATCGGCCACTGCGTTCACCACGTCGCCATGCATCCTGCACGTCCCGGCGTCTTGTTCATGCAAAAACATTGGGACGTCATGCGCAGTGACAACGCCGGGGACTCCTGGCAAGAAGTCAGCGGAAATCTTCCCAGCGATTTCGGCTTCGTGATCGATGTTCACGCGCACGAGCCGGACACGATTTACGTTGTGCCCATCAAGAGCGACGGAGAGCACTTCGTTCCGGAGGGCAAGCTGCGCGTCTATCGCAGCCGCAGTGGAGGGAACGACTGGGAACCGCTCACCAAAGGTCTGCCGCAAGCCAACTGCTACGTCAACGTGCTCCGCGATGCCATGGCCGTGGACTCACTCGATAAATGCGGCGTCTATTTCGGCACTAGCGGTGGGCAAGTGTACGCATCGTCAGATGCGGGAGACTCGTGGTCGCCCATTGTGCATGATCTTCCAACGGTGCTTTCGGTTGAAGTCCAGACGCTGCCATGATTCGCGTCGTTCTCCCTCCGCACCTCCGCGGGCTCGCGCGCATCAGCGGCGAAGTGGAGCTCGAGCTTCCGGCGCCCGTCACGCAGCGCTCCGTCGTTAATGCGCTCGAGAGCCGCTACCCGGTGCTGAGCGGCACGATCCGCGATCACGTCACCCAAACGCGTCGCCCCTTCCTGCGTTTCTTCGCCTGCGGCGAGGACCTTTCCCATGAACAGCCCGACGCCCCACTGCCCGAAGCGGTCGTCTCGGGAAAGGAACCGCTCCTAATCGTTGGCGCCATAGCCGGTGGCTGAGGCGTCGCATTCCAACCCCTGAAAACTCGTGTAATCGTAATTCGACCTATCTCGAATTTTGTGGCGTGCAAAATCGGTGGGAGAGAAGAAATTCGTACAAGAAGTGTGAGCATCACCCAAGGCTGCATCCCGCGAGCCCGGATTTTGGTGCGGTCGAGTGGATTCGAACCACCACGGTATTGCTACCGCCAGCCCCTCAAGCTGGTGCGTCTGCCAATTCCGCCACGACCGCATTCTAACGAGGACGAAAAGCAGTATATCAGAAGCCGTGAATTCTTAGGAGCCGGGTTCCACAGCGGCGTGATGCTGCTTTGCGGTGGAAGCTGCGCGCAATTCCTCTGCGCGCGCGAAAATTCCCGGGATGTCTTCGCGGCGCACGTAGCGGAGATGAAATTCGCCAGGAAGCGCGACGCCGTCCGGATGGTCGATGATTTTCGTTTCCGCGACGGGGAAAAACTTATCGAGCATGCGGTTCACGCCGAGATTGCGCGTGCGTGTTTGATGGATCAGCCGGGAAATTGGCGCGATATCGAAGTACGTCTTCATCCGCTGCGGATATAGGGCTGTCGTAATACCCTTCGCGCGCAAATCCGGCACGATGATGTGCCAGTGGCAATAATTCACATCGGCGGAATGGCGGACGAACAAGGTGTAGCCCACGAGCCGGTCATCCAGCGTGATCGCCAGAGACATCGTGGACTGATTAGGATCGCCGGTGCGAATCGAATCCGAAAATCGCTTGCGGATGTCGTCAGCGGAACCGAGCCTTTGCAGATCCACGCCCATGTACGCGAGGTGTTCGCTGGGGCTCAAGACCCAGTAGTCAACAATCGCAGGCAGATCGGCGGAGGCGAGGTCTCTGATACCGGCGACACCGTTGGGAGTCTCTACCGCCGCGAAAATTGCCATTTGCACCTCGCCAATCGCGCTATCACGCGAGCGATCGTCGCAACTATATCCGCCGACGCGCTGCTGATGGCAGGTCCAAATTGGCGTACTTCGGCCGTCGAGGTGCGAACGGTGCAAAGCGGATTCGTTACTTCGGTGGTTGCTGTTGGCTCGGCGTCGCCGGCTTCTGAGCAGGAGCGGGCTGTTGCGCCGGCTGCGGTGTTGGCTGCACCGGAATCGTAATTGGCGCAGACTGAGCCGGCTTCGCGGGAACTGTGCCCGACTTTTGCGTCTGCTCCAGGACCGAGCCGGTGCTTGTATTCACGTCGGCGGGCGCGCGCTTCACAGAGAGCGTCAGCGACGTCATCATGAAAACGATGGCGCACCAAGTGGTAGCGTGCGAAAGAAAAGTGGCCGCGCCGCGAGGGCCGAATGCCGTCTGGCTGCCTGCGCCGCCGAATGCGCCGGCCAAATCAGCGGCCGAACCGCTCTGCAGCATGATGACGATGATCAGCACGAAGCACACCAGCACGTGCAGCGTCACCAGAACGAACAACACGCGCCAGCCGACCGCGATCAATCCAACGGCTACCAGCAGCGCTAAACCCCATTTTGCCCACGACGGCATTGCTAACTCCCTGTGCGCAGGGCGCAATTTCGCAGCGCACCCACGCGTTTAACATCCCAAAATTTTAGTTCAGAAATTCACGATCGCCGCAAACGATTTCGCGTCCAGGCTCGCTCCGCCCACCAGCGCGCCATCAATTTCCGCCTGCGCCATCAGACCCTTTATATTGTCGGGTTTGACGCTGCCACCGTAGAGAATGCGGATTCCAGAGGCCTGCGCGGGCGAAAAAACCGTAGCGGCAAGCTCCCTTAGGTAACGGTGAGCGTCCGCAGCTATTTCAGGAGTCGCGGTCTTGCCGGTACCGATCGCCCAAACCGGCTCGTACGCAAGAAGAATACGCGAGAACTCGTGCTCGGTCAACGCGTCCAGGCCGCCTTCAAACTGGCGTTTCAGGATGGAGTGCGTCAGGTGCGACTCGCGCTGCGCGAGGCTTTCGCCGACGCAGACGATCGGCGTCAGCTTGGCTTCGAGCGCGGCTTTCACCTTGCGATTCACCGATTCGTCGGTCTCGCCGAAAAATTGGCGGCGCTCGGAGTGGCCGATCAGCACCGCTCTGCCCCCGGCGTCGTGAATCATTCGCATGGAAATCTCACCGGTGAATGCGCCTTCGCGCTCCCAGTGGGCGTTCTGTGCCGCGATGGTGATGGGACTGCCGTGCGCTGCGGTGGATGCGGCGGCGAGTGAGGTGAATGGTGGCGCCACGATTATGTCGCATTCCGGAGTCGCTGGCACCAGCGGTTTGAACGCCTCAAAAAACGCGCGAGTTTCCTCCTGCGTTTTGTACATCTTCCAATTTCCAGCAATTACTGGACGGCGCAAAGGTTTCTCCTGGAGGCGAACGTTTCGGCTGGCGCGATCGCGCGCTTCATGGCTTGTTCGTGAGCGCTTCCACGCCCGGAAGTTTTTCACCGGCGAGAAACTCCAGCGAAGCGCCCCCGCCCGTTGAAATGTGCGAAATCTGCGAAGCCAAGCCCGACTGTTCCACGGCCGCGACCGAATCGCCACCGCCGACAATCGAGGTCGCGCCCTTGCCGGAAGCCGCAGCAACAGCACGCGCGACGGCGAGCGTTCCCTGCGCGAACGCCGGTTTTTCGAACATCCCCAGTGGCCCATTCCAGACGATAGTGCGCGCAGCCGAGATCTCGCGGCTGAATAATTCGATCGTCTTGGGACCGATATCGAGGCCCATCCAGCCCTCGGGAGTCTGCGCGATGTCCGTCACGCGCGTCACTGTGGAGTCAATGGATTCGGCGAGAACGTGATCCACTGGCAGCAGCAACCGGAATTGGCGTCGTTCGGCTTCGGCCAAAAGTTCACCTGCGAGGTCGAGCTTGTCATTTTCTACCAGCGACTTCCCTATCGGCAGGCCCTGTGCTTTCAAGAATGTGTAGGCCATGGCGCCGCCGATGAGCATCGCGTCGGCCAGCTTCATCAGATTCTGCACTACTTCGATTTTGTCCGAAACTTTCGCGCCGCCCAGCACGGAAACGAAGGGACGATTGGGATGTGAAATCGCCTTGCCCAGATAGGCCAGTTCTTTTTCCATCAGCAGACCAGCCGCGGACTGCCGCACGAACTTCGTGATGCCGACGACGGACGCGTGAGCGCGATGCGCGGAGCCGAACGCGTCGCAAACGAAGAGGTCGTCGCAAAGCGCGGCAAGCTGGCGCGAAAATTCCGTGTCGTTGGCTTCCTCTTCGGGATGGTAGCGCACATTTTCGAGCAGCAGCACTTCCCCATCACGCAGCGCTTTGCTTTTTGCTTCCGCTTCGGGACCGATGCAATCCGCCGCGAATGCCACGGACTTGCCGCCAAGCAATTCCTGCAGCCGAGCCGCGACCGGCGCGAGCGAATATTTCGGGTCAACCTTGCCCTTAGGCCGCCCGAGATGCGAAGCGAGTACGAGACGCGCGCCGCGCTCTGCCGCCAGACGCAATGTCGGCAGCGTTTCGCGGATGCGCGTGTCGTCGCCCACTTTTCCGCCGGAAGTCGGCACGTTGAAGTCCACGCGAATGAAAACGCGCTGGCCTTTCAGCTCAAGATCGCGGATGGAGAGTTTGTTCATGGCGTTGCAGCTTTACCTCTTGAATGCGTTTTGCCGGAGTTGATCGAAGTGGGTCGGCGAGACGCCGGCCACACTATTATTTGCTCGTTACGCGTCCGTGTGGCTGGTTCGGCTAACCTGCTACTTTGACAGGAATTTGATCAGGTCGTGGCAGCGCGAGGAATAGCCCCACTCGTTGTCGTACCAAGCCAGGATCTGAACGCAATTGGTGCCCACGACGCGCGTGTAGCCTGCATCGAGAATCGAAGAATGCGGGTTGCCGCGAAAATCAACGGAAACGAGTTCTTCTGTCGAATACTCCAGGATGCCTTTCATCGGACCGTCCGCAGCGGCTTTCAGAGCGGCGTTCACGGTCTGCACAGTCGCGGGCTTCTCCGTAAACACGGTGAGGTCCACCACGCTCACGTTCGGCGTGGGAACGCGCATGGCGTAACCGTCCAGCTTGCCTTTCAATTCTGGAATCACCAACTGCAACGCCTTGGCGGCCCCGGTGGACGTGGGAATCATGGAAAGCGCAGCGGCGCGCGCGCGGCGCAAATCCTTGTGCGGCAGATCGAGCAACTTCTGGTCATTCGTATAGGAGTGAATGGTGGTCATCGTGCCGACGTTGATGCCGAAAGTATCCTGCAGCACCTTCGCGACGGGCGCTAAACAATTCGTGGTGCAGGAGGCATTGGAAATCACGTGATGCTTTGCCGGGTCGTAGGTCTTATCGTTCACGCCCAGGACCAGAGTAGTATCCGGATCGGTGGCCGGCGCGGAAATAATCACTTTCTTCACGGTGCCGCGAATGTGTTTGCGCGCGCTCGCACCATCAGTAAATAATCCGGTGGATTCCACGACGATCGTTGCGCCGACCGAAGTCCAATCCAGCTCGCCGGGATCCTTTACGCGAAATACTTTGAAGCTCTTGCCGTCCACGGCGATGGAATCATCGGTATGCGTAACTTTATTCGGCAGATTGCCGAGGATCGAATCGTACTTCAGCAGGTACGCCAGCGTCTTCGAATCGGTGATGTCGTTGACGGCCACAATTTCGATGGCTGGATCGCCCAGGGCCGCGCGAAAAATGTTGCGGCCGATGCGTCCGAACCCATTAATGCCCACCTTGATTGCCATGAATCCTCCGGGGATTGGCGCTGCGCGCCTTCGTGTGCAGAGCTAGTGTAGCAGTTTTATCAGATGGAAAATGCTAGGGTCTGCCGGGAAAAAAGTCAACGCGCGATCAATCGAATTCCTTCACACGAACTACTTTGTCACCGACAAACGTGACGAAAGTGGTGCGCGCAGGCGGCGAACCATAGATCCAGTCTTCGGTTTCGCTGCCGTCAGGATCGCGCTCGCGCACCTTGTGTCCGGGGCGGCCAAGCGCGGCCAGCACCATATCGTGGTTCATGCCTTCAAGGGCCTGGTGATCTTGAATCGCTTCCTTGAATTGCGGCGGCAAGGTGTCCAGCCAATTCACGGCGCCGGAGTGTTCCTTTGTGAAATCGAGAAAAACCTGCAAGTCGGTCATCAAATCATCCGCGCTCATGTCCGGGACGGAGCGGCCGAAGTCGAGCACCAGCGTGCCGCCAGTCGCCTTGTGTGACCCAACACTCTCAAGCGGAGCACCCATGGGCTGGCCGATGCCGACTTGCAGATGATCGCGAATGTTAAAGCTGCTCTTGCCGCCGCCGTTGATCTCCACCACGATTTCTTTGTTGCGGAACTCGATGCCCGTAACCTGCACGGTGTCGCCGGGGTTCGCCGCCAAGCCGTGCGAGCGGAGCGCGGTTTTCAGCTCGTTCTCGTCCAGTTTCTTGCCGACTTCAACCTTGAAGCCCTTCTTACCGGCAGGAATGGGCTTCATCACTTTGGCGAACTCGCCGGATACGTAGCGAATGATTTCCAGGCGGGATTGCGGCTGCAGCGGGGATTGTTTGCCGGAAGCCTGCTGGACGACGGAAACGAAAATCTCCGGCATGGGGCCGGGGTCGGGCAGTGGACCCAGGGACGGCGAACCCGCCAGCACGGGCGTGCGGTAGCGGTTCACGTCAGAAGTATCGGCCAGTAGCGCCAGAGCCAGCGCCGCGGCCAACACGATGGTCGTTCGATAATACATGGCGGTCCGCCTGCGCCTATTCTATTGCGTTTTGGCTCTTCCGTGAATATAGATTCGTTCGGCGGGTGGGGGGTTGCAGCGGTGAGCCCGGCAACAAATAATCCCACAAACAAACGGGCGATCCGGAAGGGTGGGGCTTCAGGGTCTGTGAGAACTGCTGATTTTCGTCAGGGCACGGCTTCAGCCCCGCCGCTAAGCCCCGGCAAAGAAGCGAGCCTTAGCCGCTGAAGTGGGTTTTGCGGGATGAAGCTGAATATTCGTGTGATGGGGTCTAGAGCTCGCAGCGGCGCTAACTGGTCGCTGCTCGGACTTTTGCAACTGAGGCGGCCTTTTCTTCTTCGATTTTCTCGTGCGCCAGGTGCGGTTCAAAGCATCGCCGGCAGCGAGCTTCATACATGTTCCCCGCGCCAACAATGATCAGCTCTTCTGACGCCACCAGGCGTTGCGTGTGGACGGCAGGATTGCCGCACCGCATACAAATTGCCAGCAGCTTCACGATCTCTTCCGCCACCGCGAGCAAGCGCGGCATCGGCTCGAACGGGCGTCCCATGAAATCGGTGTCCAGGCCGGCGACGATCACACGCTTGCCCATGTCCGCCAGCTTCACGCAACTCTCGACCACGGATTCGCCCAGGAACTGTGCCTCGTCAACGCCCACCACTTCGGTGCGCGGCGCGACTTTCGCCAGAATGTCCGCGCCGTCTTTCACGAGCTCAGAATCCAGCTCCAGGCCGGAATGCGAGACGATGCCGTTCTTGGCATAGCGCTGGTCAATGACGGGCTTGAAGATCTGTACGCGCTGTTTTGCGATTTCAGCGCGGCGCAGCCTGCGGATCAATTCTTCGCTTTTGCCGGAAAACATCGGCCCGACGACCACTTCAATCCATCCCATGTTGCCTTTGACGATGTCCACGCGTCCTCACCTCTTGGCGTTAGGCTAACACATACGATTGCAAAATTTCAGGCGCCGGCGCTGCGGTCGCTTGCCGCGTACAGCTCGCGATTGAAAAATGGCGCGAATCCGTTGATCACCGCGGCGCGAAAGGAATCCTGCCGCGTGATCAAATTGCGCGTCAGGATGCCCCAGGCGCCTTCGGCATCGCGAATATTGTGGCCGCCGGCAAAGGCGTCAATCGCTTGCGAAAGCTCCACGCCATCGTCAACCACAGTTCCCGCGAGCGTTTCGGGCACCAGCACCGCGCCGGACTGGCCGAAAGATCCGCGGCCCTCGCCATCAGTGACATACGCCCAACTCTCTAGGAACACCCACCGATTGCTTGCTTCGCTGACCACGTCAAGTTCCGGCACCACGTCCAGGCTGGGGATCACGTCGAGGCCAGCAATCACATCCAGCCCGCCCTCAAGGCCTACGAAATATTTCCAACGTTCATTTTTCGCGCGTGCGATCTGCACTAGAGCTTCCGCGCGTTGGCGCGCCCCAGCCATTAAATCTTCACGCGAGAGTGGAGTGTGCCGGACGCCGCTCTCGACCTCAACGCTCACAACCTCGAATGAAGGAAGGTAATCGGAGACGGTGCGGATCGCAGCCAGCGCTTCGCTGACCGCATTCACTTTCGGGCGGCGCGTGCTGCCGACGGCGACCAGGATTGTTTCCATGCGCGGCGAATTCTATCAATCCTTCCAGAGATGATTCTGCTTTTCTCGCGCAAATCGCGTGCCGAGGGATTCCTTCAGCTCTTCGATCGAGCCAAATAGCTGGTCCGAACATCCCAGCATCCAGCCGCTGATCTCCGGCGTGGGAAGAGTCGTTACCAGGTACACCGGAATGCCCTTGCGATGCGCGATGGTCAATTCGGCAGACGTGCCGCCGCTCTTAGCTAGCGCGTCCCAACAACATATTAAGTAATCCGCGTGGTTCTCAATGATGTCCAGATCGAACGCGATGATTTTTCGCACCACACGGCGGAAACGCTCGACGTCGCTCGATTTCCACTCCCGAAAATGCGCGGCTTCCTCTTCGGTGAGATTTTTCCGTTCATCTTCGGCAGGATCGTAGACGCGGTGGCCCAGCTGCTCGCGCAAATACGGCGCGAGCTTGCGGCGCCAAAGTCTGCCGCCGTCTTCTGCATACTCGATTGGGCCACTAAGATACGCAAGCATCTGGGTTGGGCGGGTGGGACTTTAACACGAGGTGAAACGGACGGCTAGCAGGAGTCCCGGCGCTTGCGCGTTAAAAAGTGGAGCGGGATAAGGGAATCGAACCCTCGCCTCGACCTTGGCAAGGTCGCGTACTACCACTATACGAATCCCGCGTACGAAAAACTTCGCGCCAGGCTTTTATTTATAGCATGGCGTCCTGAGCCGGACAAGACCTTGCGCGGGTGGTGTGCCCGATGCGCCGTTTCCCTGCCTGCAATACGCATTTTCGGCGTGCGATTCGATGCCTGCCGCCGGATTTGGATTTGCAATCTTGCGAGGTATTAGAGAATATGGGCCAATCGGTGACGGCGAAGGTTCGGCATCGCCCCTCGGAGTCCGGTATGGGATCTTTGCCCAAAAAAGTTTTCATCAGCTACGTGCAGGAAGATGGCGCCGTGGCTTACGAAATTGCCGCTGGCCTGGAAACGCAAGGCTACAGCGCGTGGTATTACGAACGGGATTGCCCTGCCGGCGCGGACTACTTCGAAGAAACCCACAAAGCTATTTCGGATTGCGAAGCGATGGTGATCGTGATTTCGCCGCGCTCTTTGCCCTCCGATCAGATCACGCGCGAAATCGTGCGGGCTGTGGAAAGCTCCAAGGCCACGTTTCCGCTGCTGCTGGAAGTCACGCACGACGACTACGCGCATCGCCGCCCCGGCTGGCATCAGGCCATGGCCGCGGCGAACGCCACGCGCATTCCCCCGGAACGGGTCGCGACCGTCGTTCCCTCGCTCGTTGCTGGCCTGGGCGCCAAGGGCATTCAGGCGCATGCGAACGGCCGCTGGGCGACTGCCGAGTCGCCAAAGCAGACCACCACGGTTCCGCAGGCCATATTGAACTCGCAGCTTTCGCCCACCAGGGCGGCCGCCATCGTGGCGAAGCCCACGACGGGAGTGCACACTCCAACGGTGGCGACGGCTGTGCCAACGTCGCAAGCGCAAGCAGTAACGACGACGGTGTCGGGCGCAAAACAGCCGTGGACAATCATCGGAATCGCAGCCGCGGTGGCAGTCCTAGCGCTAATAGGCTGGAAAGTTTTGCACCACGCGCCACCGCCACCACCAGCGCCCGCCGTCACCACTGCGACGGTGATGATTCGCTATGCCAGCGACCGTCACAAATGCACTCCAGATGTGAACGTGACGATCGCGGGAAAGGTTTTTCATCCCACGTCCAACGCATTCGCCGCCAGTGGCGTGAAGTCCGGCGCGCAGGAATACACGATTGATGGCTTGATTTCGTGCCCGGGACGCAAGGCGATGCAGGCCAGCGGATCAGGCGCCATTGATATTCATGAGGGAGCGGTTTTCGACTTGGCGTGGCAGACTAAGAGTAGCGGCACGAGCAACGTAGATTTAATTCGAGTGGCAGATGCCGGCGCACCGGCCGTCGCGAGTGACGACTCAAACGGCCACGAGTCCCCAAATCCCGTTCAGAATAAAGTTCCCCGTGCGGTCACGCCCGCGCCGGTTCCCATGCCCGTACAAGCCGCCGCCGGACAGCAGCAACTCCAAAATGCGCAAGCAGCCTACGCCCAAGGCCGCTATTTCGCTCCCCTGAATAACTCAGCGCTCTTCTGGGCCATACAAGCGCGCAACGCCGGCAACCAAAACGGCCATGCTTTGGAAGTTCAGATCGACAATATCTACAAGACGCAGGTCACCCAGCTTTACCAGCAACGGAATTATGCCGCAGCCTCGCAGCTAGTGGACGTGATGCTGAGCTATTACCCCGGCGAGCCCGGCTTACTGCGCGATAAACAAATGATCATTGCGGCGGCCAATGGCCCAGGCGGCCCCAACCAAGCCCCGTTCAACGTGCAGATGCCACGACCTCAGTACCCACCGGGAGTAGTGCCGCAGCGTCCCGTGCCTCATCCTTAAGCACAGCAATCCGGCCCAGCGGTTGGCCGCGCCGTTCATCTCTGCGTCCCTGTAATCTTCCAGTAACAAGTACGGTCGCGCTCACGGAATCGCGAGTACAGCGCCGCATGTGCAAAGCGGTGCGGATTTTGGACTTCTCTAAACGTGCAAACGATTTCCTTCGCCTGCCAATTTCTTCGCCTCTTCGCTTTCGCTTGGCCTCACGTGCTGTTGACAAGCAGTGGCTTAGGCTCTACTTTGGCGCCAATTTCCAGAGGTGCTGGTGGACCTCGAATTGCGGCACCTTCAGTAGGCGAGGCTTGCGTCCACGGCAAGTGCTAGTAGTACCGGTCCTGGTTCCTGCGCTATTCCGGTGCCACCGGCGCGTCGGCGAGTCTACAACTTGGGAAACGCGTGCTAAAACGTCGGGTACCTCTATCTCCGCGGGGCATCGCATCGCACACCACTGTGGCGAAATTCTGCCTCGGCCTTCTCCTCACCGTTGCCGCGCCGCTCTCCGCGCGCGCTCAGACCCCCGTCCTGACGCAGCACTACGACAATGCGCGCGACGGACAAAATACCAACGAGACGATCTTGACTCAGTCGAGCGTGAACTCCACCACGTTCGGAAAATTGTTCGCGCTGGGCGTGGACGGCCAAGTTTACGCGCAGCCGTTGTATGTCCCCGGCGTCTCCATACCCGGCCAGGGAACGCACAACGTTCTGTACGTGGCGACCGAACACGACTCAGTTTATGCGTTCGACGCCGACTCTGGCGGAGCGCCGCTCTGGCAGGTGACGTTTCTCGTGAACGGCGCGACGACGCTTTCGACCTCCGACGTGGGCAACACCCAGGACATCAATCCTGAAATCGGCATTACCGGAACGCCCGTCATCGACTCTTCGACAAACACTTTGTACGTGGTGGCAAACACCAAAGAAAGTGGAGCGTACGTTTACCGGCTACACGCACTGGACATCACTACCGGCACCGAAAAGTTTGGCGGTCCCATGCAGTTGACTGCTTCCGCGCCGGGAACTGCTCCGGACGGAACCGATGGCAGCGTCCCGTTCAGTTCACAGTGGGAAAATCAGCGGCCCGGCCTGTTATTGCAAGGCGGATACGTGTTTATCGGTTTCGCGTCGCACGGCGACAACGGCCCATGGCATGGCTGGATTTTGGCGTACAACGCCACCACGCTCGCGCAAACAGGAGTTTGGAACACATCACCGAACGGAAAAGGCAATGGGATTTGGGGCGCGGGATCGGGCCTTTCCGCGGATTCCGAAGGTAACGCGTATATTGCGACAGGCAACGGCGACGATACCGTAACAACTCCAGCGCCGGCTCCCTCGAAAAATATCGATTACGGCGACAGCCTCGTGCGCATCAGTTTGGCGGGCGGCAATCCCACGCCTACCGATTATTTCACGCCCTTCAACCAGGCCAGCCTGGATGCTTCTGACGCCGACCTTGGCTCAGGCGGCGTGCTGGTCCCGCCCGATCAGACCGGACCTTATCCGCACATTCTGATCGAGTCGGGAAAGAGCGGGAAAATGTACGTCGTGAACCGCGACCAAATGACCAGTGATGGCAGCCATTACTGCAACGGCTGCACCAGCGATCCAGAGATTATCCAAGGCGTCGTAGGTTTCGGCGGACTGTGGTCCATGCCGTCGTATTGGAACGGCAATGTCTATATCTGGGGCAGCGGGGATGTTTTGAAAGCGTACTCGCTGAGCGCCGGCCTGCTTTCAACCTCTCCTACCTCGCAGTCGGCTGAAGAAAGCGGTTTTCCGGGTTCGACCGTGGCTGTCTCTTCGAACGGCACCGCCAATGGGATCGTATGGGCGGTGCAAAGCGATGCATATTCCACCAATGGCCCGGCCATCTTGCGCGCCTTTAACGCGGGCAATGTCTCCACCTTGCTGTACGGTTCCAACCTCACCAGCGGGCGCGACCAGTTGGGGCCGGCAGTGAAATTCGTCGTTCCGGTAGTGACCAACGGGAAAGTATACGTGGGCGCGCAGAAGGAAGTGGACGTGTTCGGTCTGTTGGGTAGCTACCCACAAACCGCCGCGCCGGTGATGAACCCGCCAGGCGGATCTTACCAGGGTGCGGTTTCCGTGACGATGACCAGCGCCACTCCTAACGCGACCATCTACTACACGACGGATGGTACGGCGCCTTCTACCTCTTCGACTTTGTACTCCGGAGCCATCCCGTTGACGGTCACCACGACCATCAACGCGATCGCGATAGCCAGCGGTTCCATTCAGAGCACCGAGGCCACCGCGGCTTACCTGATCGCCTCGCAAACAGCGCCGCCTAATTTCACGCCGGCCGCCGGCACATACGTTTCGGCGCAGTCGGTGACCTTGACGGACGACACGTCTGGCGCGGTCATTTACTACACCACCGACAACACAACGCCCACCCATAGTTCCGCCGTCTACTCGAGCCCTATCGCGGTGAGCAGCACCACAACGATTAAGGCTCTCGCCTCGTACTCTGGCCTCAGCGACAGCGCCGTCGTGACCGGCTTGTTCACGATTACCGCCAACGGAACAACTCCCATCAATTTCGGTCTTGGTTTCAGCGATCCGGGCTGTATGCAAATGAACGGCAGCACCGATCTGGACGACAGCCGCCTGCAACTTACAAACGGCGGAACGAGCGAAGCCGGCAGCGCGTTTTGCACCACTCAGGTGGACGTGCGCGGGTTCGTCACGGATTTCACCTTCCAGCTTTCCGACGCTCAAGCGGACGGCCTTACGTTCACACTGCAGAATTCCACCGCAGGCGCTACGGCTCTTGGTCCCGTGGGTGGAGGACTTGGCTACGGTCCCGATGTACCGGGCGGCACGGGCGGAATCACACCAAGCGTCGCCGTCAAGTTTGACCTCTACAACAACCAAGGTGAAGGCGACGATTCGACCGGCCTTTATACCGACGGAGCGTCACCGACCATCCCTGCCATCGATCTGACTCCATCCGGTATCGATCTGCATAGCGGCGACACCATGGCTGTGCACGTCACCTATGACGGCACAACCTTGACGATGACTATCACTGATGCCGTGGTAAACAAAACCTTCACCCAGAGTTGGCCGGTCAATATTCCGGCGATCATCGGCGGAAACCTGGCTTATGCGGGATTCACGGGCGGGACTGGCGGTGAGACGGCCAGCCAAAAAGTTGAATCGTGGACCTGGGTCTCCTATCCGCCGCAATCGCAGCAATGGACGATCCTGACCACCAGCGAATCCGCGCCGAACGCACCGCCGCTGACGGATGCTAGCGGTAATCCTTATCCGTGCAGCGGGCAGAACCCCGACAATTCCGGTGACGCGAATCCCAATTGCTATAACCCGCTGGTGATTACCACGGACTGGCACGCCCCGACGATTCCAGGCGGCGGAACAAATGCCACCATGCTGGCGGATAGCATTACGAATTCCGGCTGCTCCGCCATGGGAAATGTCACCAGCATCACTACCATCGGATATCTTCCTTCCGGCGCCTATACGGCGGTGGTAACCGTGGTGCTCGATAACGGCGCAACGGTAACCTTCACCGGAACAAGTTCGTCGAACAGCAGCCAGTTTTCTGGCACTTTCACTTCGACAGGAACTTGCATGAATGGCGACTCCGGATCGTTCACTGCAACCCTGTTCCCGACGGTCAGCGGGATGTATGACGGATCGTTCGAATCGAATAGTGGCGGATCGAGTGCCACCGTGCAGATGGGCCTGACGACCGATTGGAATTTCAACGTGACCGGCTCGATTACGTCAACTGGTGGCGGGCCAGTCTGTTTTTCAAATCTCACGGTCGCCACGCCACTCGCGAACTCCTTCGGACCTAGTATGGCAAGCGGAGACGTGATCCAAGCGTTCGGCTCAGACAGTAGCGGCAATGTGGTTGCGTTTATCGCCAGCAACACGGACGCAAACGAACAACCGCTGCCCGATGGCGGACTTTACGTCACGTACGTGGGCGTTGCAGGCGCCTGCACTGGCGTTTCCGGCACCGACGTGCCATTCAGAAAAGTCGTGGCGCGGCGCTGGCCAGTGCCGCCGCGACCGATTGGGCCGAGGCCTCCGATCCAACCGAGACACGCACCGGTCTGGCGATTCCACAATTCGCCCGCCCACCAATTGATGCGTCAACCTGGGCACCCGGTAATTCGGCCGAATATTGGGCCAGAGAGCGGTCCCGGTAAGCTTCCTGAGATGCATCCGGAACTTCGTCCGTAGTTTGCCGCAGGGCGCGTTTGGCAATTTAGGGCGCGGCCGCTGTGGCAGCACTGGCCTCCACGAGCTTTTGCACCCCGGGCGCAACCGCCAAGACCAAATCCGCCGTCGGCTTCGCCACCTGCTGAATCATGGTGATTTGTTGCTGCTTCCATTCAGCCGACGGTACTTTGTGCGCGTCAATGTAATCCAGAGCCTGCAATCCTGATCCGCCCAGCGCTGCCAGATTCTGCGAAACGGGCGCAACCTCTTTCAATAGAAATGAATTCTGCAGCACGGGCTGCAACGCGCCGCCGTTGTCGCGCCACTCGCCTAATTTTTTGCGAATGTAGGACTCCGCAGCGGCATCTTGAAACTTGCTCGCAACAAATTGATCGACTGCCGCTGAGAATTCCCTGACGGCTTCGCTTTCCGGCGCGATTGCATCCACCATGCGATTCAGCGAAACGTCGCTGGTTTGAATGCCGCCGGCCTTTTCCGCTTCCGTCTCACGGATCTGAACGCTGGCAGGTTGCACCGCTTGAGCCAGAACCTCAAGCGCGCCGATGTCATCTGTTCCGGCGAGTCGAGCCAGCATTTCTATCGTGCTCGACCGATGCTTCAGGCCCAGTTGCTCCAGATGCGCGCTGAGCGCCGCCATCCTGCGATACATCGAATTCACGTCCTGCACTTGCTGCGGCGACCACAGGCGTTCGGCGACCGCCGCGGCGCGCGGCCAAATTCGCGATTCGATGTTTTCGTCGGACGCAAACTCTTCCCACATGCAGGCTTCGCCGCCCAAAATCAATTTCTGTTGCGCGGGTGTTAACGTCGCGTCTGCTCCCGCCAGCGGATCAACTAAATAATGCTGCGCCGCGGGCGCCATGGCATCCAGGTAGTAGCCGCTGGAAAGGATCCCCCTGTAACCTTGCCGCGCTGCTTCGGCCAGCGAATCCTGCCCGCGCCAGGACTGGATCACGACGTCCTTGGGCATTCCCGGAGTTAATATTTCGTCCCAGCCCACCATGAACTTGTGATGCTTGCTGACAATTTTCTCCACTCGATCCGTGAAATATTGCTGCAGCTCGTGATTGTTTTTCAGATTGTGCGCTTGCATGAATTCGTGGATCTTCGGATTAGCGTCCCACTGTTTGCCGTTTACTTCGTCGCCGCCGATGTGGAAATAATGATCGGAGAATATATCAGTCATCTCTTCGATAAACTTATCGAGTAACTTGTAAGTGGCTTCGCGCGTCGGATCCATCGCTGGATCGAAAATTCCCCAGCGGCGCTCGATTTGGTACGGTCCCGGACCGCTGGAAAGTTCCGGATAGCCCACGAACCACGCCGTGCTGTGCCCGGGCATGTCGAATTCCGGCACCATGCGTATTCCGCGGTCGCTGGCATACGCGATCAGCTCGCGCATTTCAATTTGCCGGTAATACATTCCCTCCGAACCCAGCTCCTGCAGCTTTGGGAATTCCCTGCTCTCCAGTCGGAATCCCTGGTCATCGGAAAGATGCAGATGCAGCACGTTCATTTTCACCGCGGCCATCGCGTCCACATTGCGCTTCAGTACTTCTATCGAAGTGAAATGCCGGCTGACGTCAATGGAGAGCCCGCGCCACGGAAAACGCGGCTTATCCTCGATATGGACCGCCGGAGCGGCATAGCCCTCGGGCGCGACCTGCACCAATTGTAAGAAAGTTTCGAGGCCGTGCATCACCCCCAGCGGGTTCGCGGCCGTCAACCGGGCCCCCGTGCTGCCGACCTCCAGCACGTAACCCTCGTCTTCACCTAAATCCTGCACCGGCTCGCTGCCATGCTCAGTGTGAATCTGCAAAGTCGCATGACTCTCGTCGGTGAGCCGGTCGCTGAGAAAATACCCGGTCTGACGGCTGAGGTCGTGCAGAAATCGTTGCGCCGCGCGTTCCAGTCTCGGTTCGTTATAGCCCGCGATCGCGACGGAAAAACTTTGCGAGACCATCAGGCGGCCTGTACCCGGCGTCACCGTCGCAGGCATGGGCAGCACATTGATAGGTGAGGGCGCACCCGGTGCTTGAGGGGCCTGCGCGGTCGCGGCAGAACTAATCAATGAAACTATTAGAGTCAGCAAGTAACTACAGAACATACGGCGGATTCGGATTCCAGTATGAGCGCCCATTTCTCTCCCAGCAACGACGCGGAACAGTACGTCTCGTCAGAGCATTTGCAAGAGCTTTTCAGCCGAGTTTTTGCATTCGCCTCAAAAATAGAAAATAGCCACCGCGATTTCCCATTGCCTCCGCGCCGCGAAGTGTGCCATAAATCCGCCCCGCCATGACATTCACTTTATTGGATTGGTCGGCGATTATTGCCTACCTTCTGATCACGCTGCTCCTGGGACTTTATTTCCGCCGCTCCGCCGGCAGAAGTTCCGAAGATTATTTCGTATCCGGACGCACCGTTTCCTGGTGGCTCGCCGGCACCTCGATGGTGGCCACCACCTTTGCGGCGGACACTCCCCTGCTCGTCGCAGGCCTGGTTTACACGCAGGGAATTTCCGGAAACTGGATCTGGTGGGCCTTCCTGCCCTCCGGAATGATGACGGTCTTCCTCTTCGCGCGCTTGTGGCGGCGCTCCGGCCTGATGACCGACGTGCAATTCGCCGAGCTGCGCTACTCCGGCAAGCCCGCCGCATTTCTGCGCGGCTTTCGCGCTATCTATCTGGGCGTGCTGATGAACTGCCTGATCCTCGGCTGGGTCACCAAAGCGATGATCAACATCGTCGGCACCACGCTCGGCGTCACCATCAGCCAATGGCATTTTTTGCAGAGCATGTCCTCAGGACTGACTGGAATCTTCGGCCCGGTATTTTCCGGCACCGACGGCCTTGCATTGATTATCTGTATTTTTTTCCTGATTCCCTTCACCGGTTTCTATGTTTCGCTCGGCGGACTTTCGGGTGTTCTGTGGACCGATCTGTTTCAGTTCATCTTGAAGATGGGCATCGTAATCGCGATCGCCTGGTACGCCGTGAAAGCCACCGGCGGCATGAGCTCGATGATTGCGCAGATCGAAGCGTTGCGCACGAAAAATGGCGGCGCCGACCCGCTCGGGTTTCTTCCCGATTTTTCCCAAGGCTTTGCCAGCGAAACGCTTTGGACCCTGCCGGTGATTACTTTCTGCGTGTATCTCGGCGTGCAATGGTGGGCGTTCTGGTATCCGGGAGCGGAACCCGGCGGCGGCGGATACATCGCGCAACGCATCTTCAGCGCGCGCGACGAACGTCAGGGCCTGCTCTCCGTGCTCTGGTTCAATGTTGCGCATTACGCGCTGCGGCCGTGGCCGTGGATTCTCACGGCGCTCGCAGCCATCGTTCTTTATCCGGGCCTTGCGCATCCGGAAACCAGTTACATGATGATGGTCAACGATCACGTTCCTCACGCCCTGCGCGGCATCATCGTCGCCGGTTTTCTCGCCGCGTTCATGTCCACGATCGCGACGCAACTCAACTGGGGCACTTCCTATGTCGTCGAAGATTTCTATCGCCGCTTTCTGGTGCGCCACGCTTCTGAACGCCACTACGTGCGCGCTTCGCAGGTTGTCACCGTGCTGCTGGTGATCGCCAGCGGCTACGTTTCCGCGCAACTGGCTTCGATTCGTTCCGGCTGGCAAGCCGTGCTGGAAGTTGGCGCCGGAACCGGCAGCGTTTATCTGCTTCGCTGGTATTGGTGGCGCATTAATGCCTGGAGCGAAATCTCTTCAATGATCACCGCGCTTATTTTAACCCTGGCGCTGAATTCGGAAGGACTGTGGAACGCGCTCATCGGCCGCCCTACGTTTTACACCGGCTCGGCCACGGTTCTATTCGCGAAAAATGTGCTCACCACGACGCTGGTGACGACGACTGTCTGGATTCTAATCACCACTCTCACCGCGCCAGAGCCCACCAGCATCCTGCTCTCGTTCTATCGCAAAGTGCGCCCGGACGTCACGGGATGGAAGACCATCGCCGCGCTGGCGCCGGAAATCTCCGCGACGCACGATCTAGCCCGCAATCTGTGGTGCTGGATTCTCGGCACGGTGATGGTCTACAGCGCGCTCTTCGGTGTCGGCAAATTGCTGATGCAAAGATGGACCCTGGGATTTTGCCTCTCCACGCTAGCTGCACTCTGCGCCTGGCAAATGTCGCGCGAACTAACCCGCGGGCACGCCTCGCCCGAACACGCGGCTTGAACTGGAGGATGCGCAAGCTGAACTTTTTGACGCGGGGCACAAAGCACCCAGAAAAACGCCATTCAAGAGAATGGCGTTCCCAGGTATGGTGTCACCAAAAACCCGCGCGTCAGCGAAATCTGCGGATCACCAGCGTGTGGCGGCCGGAACGGTACAGGCCCAGCACATACATGCAGGCCCTGCCCTTCGTAGTGAAAATCAACTGGCGGATTCGCAGCAGCGGGGAGCCACGCGGCACAGCCAACAGCTCAGCGGTTTTCAAATCCGCTGCGGTGGCGTCAATTTCCTCATCGGCGTAGGCAAGCTCCACTCCGTATTCGTGCTCGAGAGTTACAAACAGCGAACCGCGCTCCAGCGTTCCGCCCGCTAGCGCCGGAAATTCGTCCGCCGACAAATAGCAAGTCTCCAGTGCAAAAGGCTCATCGCCGGCCTGGCGCACTCGCTCGAGCATGAACAAGTGGCTCGAAGACGGCAGTGAAAGCCGCGCCGCAATTTCATGCTCGTTGTCTCGCACGCTCGCAGAAATAATTTTTGATCTTCCCATCAGACCCCGGCTGGCCATTTGCTCGGTGTAGCTCATCAGCTTGTTGAAATGAATTTTCGGCGGCGCGACGAACGTGCCGGAGCCGTGGCGGCGTTCTACCATGCCTTCGCGCGCCAAGTCCGCGAGCGCGTGGCGCGCCGTCATCAAGCTGACTTTGTGCATCTTGGCGAGCTCGCGCTCGGAAGCCACGGCATCCCCCGGCTTCAGCTGGCCGGACTCGATGCGCTTGCGGATTACGTTCTGGATGCGCTTGTAGGTGGGTTCCCCATTACGGCCGATCGGTGTCATGAAAGCTCCGGAAATTGTTGAGAGTCTAGCAGGTTAGGCCATCAGCGCGGCCAAAAAGGCGCCGGGGTCCGCACCCTAAGTGCAACTACGGTGCTATAGAGCTCGCATATCCGCTATAGAGCTTATTCATACAATCTATCAGAAGCCTTATACATTCACATTTTTCTCTTGACAACATATATTTTCCGCTATATAGCTCTTTTCACGTTTCAGGGTGCCTTGGGGGTTTTATGAGCTTTCGCCGCACAGAATCCACGCAGGAGGCAATTGTGAACAAGAATTTGCGCTGCAGCGCCGTCGTGTTGCTGTGTTCCTTGTTACTTGGATTCGGGGTAATCGCAATTGTCCCGCCGGCTTGGGGGCAGCAAGCATCGGGTACCATCACCGGATCGGTGACCGACGCATCAGGGGCGGCCGTCGCGAATGCGACTGTCACCGCCCGCGACGTGGACCGCGGCACCATTCTGACAACGCAGACGAACGGCTCCGGCGCCTACACCTTTCCCCAGGTAACGGTGGGCAATCTCGAAGTGGCGGTGCAAGCTTCCGGTTTTTCCAAGGAGGTCTACCCGGCTTTCACCCTGATTCTCAATCAGGTCGCGCGGATCGACTTCCAGTTGAAGGTGGGCAACGTCTCGCAGACCGTGGAGGTTACCGCCGCGCCGCCGCTGCTTCAGACGGACTCGACGGAGCTGGGCACGCTGCTGGATTCCAGCGCCGCTACGGCGCTGCCTCTGTCCACGCGCAATCTCAATCAGCTGACGCTGCTCACGCCCGGAGTCGTTAGCCCGAACATCTTTGCCTTCCAGGCACCGCAGGCCACCTTCGGCACCGGACGTCCCTACGTAAATGGCGCGCGCGAGCAAGACAACAATTTCTCGCTGGACGGAATGGACACCAATCAAGCCGACAACAACGAAGTTGGCTACGTACCCAGCCTCGACGCCGTTCAGGAGTTCAACATCATCGCGGGAAATGCCCCGGCGGACTTTGGCAATTACATCGGCGGCGTCGTGGTGGAGACCCTGAAGTCCGGCACCAATCAGTATCACGGCGACATTTACGAATTCCTGCGCAACACTGACCTAAATGCAAACACCTGGCAGAACAAGGCCATCTCTCAGTTTAATCAGCAACCCGGCGGAAGCGGGGCGATCCTGCCGCGCAACCCGCTGCAGTGGAACAATTTTGGCGCGACTTTTGGCGGTCCCGTCATCAAGAACAGACTTTTTTTCTTTACGGATTACCAGGAATCTCTGTACAACACGCCCGCCAATTCGATGGCCTTCGCCCCCGTGCCGGCAGCATTTCGCACGGGCGATTTTTCATCACTCTGCACCACCGGTTTTACAGCTGGAGTTTGCACGACCGCGTCGGAACAGCTCTATAACCCGTTCTCCAGCGCCAATCCGGCCACCCGAACGCCCTATCTGAACAACCAGGTTCCGATTATGAGTACCGCGGCGCAGAATATTATTAATTCTTCGTATTTCCCGGCCGCCAACCAAACCAGCTACACGCAACATAGCTATGTTGATTCGTATCAGGGTGACGCGAAAATTGACTGGCTAGCGACCGAGAAAGATCACCTCATGGGCCGCTGGTCGCAGCAGTACGTGATCAACAACACCACCAACAGCATCGCGCTGCTACCGAACCTCACGAGGGACTATCCCCTGAAAAATTTCGTGTTGGATTACGCCCATACCTTCTCGCCTTCGTTTCTCAACGAGGCGCGCGTGGGCTTCCAGGATTTTCCGGCGAACGACCAAGTCTATACGAACCCAACCAGCGTCAACTTCCCAGCGAGTTTTGGAATTCCTGGCGTTCCCAGCACGATCTTGCCCTGCATCACCTTCGCTGGCCCTTCCTGTAACAATGGAACTTACACCAGCCTCGGCAGCACCGACGGCGTCGAGATTTTCCACGACACTACGATTGAGGCTGAAGACACCGCCACCTGGACTCACGGCAATCACGTGATCCATTTCGGGTTTGAATATTTTCACTACATCATGAACGACATTTACCCCGGTAACGAGGGCGTGGCGGGGTCATTTTCCTTCAGCGGCCAGTACACCGGCAATAGCGCCACCGGAACCGTGCCTGGGAACGGGTTCGCTGATTTTCTGCTCGGCCTTCCCAGCGACGTCACGCTCGGCACACCGCTCGATTTTCACTTGCGGAATACCTTGCTGGGCGCCTTCGTGCAGGACAACTGGCGTATCACCAGCCATCTGACGCTGAACCTCGGCCTTCGCTATGAGTTGACTACACCTCGCGGCGATTCCAATGGCTTGAACAACGTCAACTTCGACCGGTTCACCGGCGCGCCGGAGATCGGCGCGAACTACCAGACCTACACTGGCATCGACAATTTCCAACCGCGTATCGGTCTCGCCTGGCAGCCCGGATTTATGCCCAATACCGTAGTTCGCGCGGCGTACGGCATTTCCACTTACATGGAGGGCAACGGCGTCAACAACTTGGCCGTCGTAAATCCTCCCTACGTGGTGAATCGCGAGGCCAATAACACGGGCCTGGCCACTCCTCCTTTCACTCTCGATCAGGGCTATACGGCTTTCCCGAGTGCGCCTTGCACCGCCGCAGCTTTGGAGGCCTTTTCGCCGGACTGCTTATCCAGTACCACGCTGCATCTGACGAATCCACATCTGCAGCCGGCTGTGGATCAGCAGTGGAACGTCACCATCCAACGGCAATTTGGAAACAGCACCACAGTTTCCGCGGCCTACGTGGGCAACAAGATTGACCACATGTCCGATATATACCTGCTGAACCAGGAAATACTCTCCGGCGGCGTACTGTCGCCCAGCCCGTTTGCGCCGCCGCTCATTGCGGCTGGCGCGAACGTGCGCTATAACGACTCCAGCGCCATCCAACGCTACAACGCATTGGAACTCACACTGATCGAGCGTCCATTTCATGGCGTGCAGGCTCAGGCGAACTATACCTGGTCCAAGTGCCTCTCCAACTCTCTCGGCTACTTCGGTCAGTACGGCGATGAAGAAGGCATCGGCGTCAGCCAAACTGGCGGCGGATACTTCTTCTTCCAGAACATCTACGATCAGAAGGCCGATTACGGCCGCTGCATCAGTGACATCGCCAGCGCATTCAACGGCTACGTGATCTACGATTTGCCGTTCGGTCACGGGAAACAATTTGGCGACGGGGTCAACAGCGTCGTCAATCAGATCATCGGCGGCTGGCAAGTTGCGACCGCGTTCAACGTCCACTCTGGATTTGCAATCGATCCGTCGGCGCCCGATCAGTCAGGTACCGGCGGTGGTGTAGGAGCTGCTTACCGGCCCGACTGCGTCGCCGGCGTCAACCAAAAAGGCAGCGGCGTTCTGGAGAATATCGCGGGTAATATCGGCCTGCAATTCCTGAACCCGGCCGCGGTTACTCTGCCGGGAGCACAAACCTTCGGAAATTGCGGAGTGGGTTCATTCCGCGGACCAGGCTTGTCGACTGCGGATATCAACATCACCAAGAATTTCCACATCACCGAACGATTCAACCTACAGTTCATGACCCAATTCATCAACTTCACCAACACACCGGTGTTCTCTGCTCCGAACGGCTCCTGCGCGCCGTCGTGCAGTGGCGTCATAACGACGGGAGCAAGCGGCGGCGGTACAGGAACGGCTGGAACGTTCGGACTTGTGCAGTCCGCAAATCCGGGCAGGCAGATACAATTCGGATTGAAACTTCTGTTCTGATTTACAGCAACGCTTTTACACCCAAGGGGCCCCCACCCCTAACGGAGTCGTCGCCTAACCGCGGCGGCTCCGTTTTTTTCGCCTATCCGGAACGAAACCCATCCTGATGCGAATACTTGATCACCTGCACTTCAGACATCGCGATAAGCCCCTCGCTCACCATCTCATCCAAAAAAGGCAGCAGCTTCTGAATGTTTTCAGCTGAATCAATCACGCTCACCATAATCGGCGCGTCCGACGAGAACGACAGCAAGTGCGAGCGATGAATCAATGTGCTAGCGCCATATCCTTCGATCCCGCGAAAAACGGTCGCGCCAGCGAGATCCAGCTCGCGGCATTTTTCGACGATCGCGCGATACAGCGGCTTATCCTTCCACTTATCGTCTTCCCCAAAATGAATCCGCAGCATCTTTGCTTTGCCTTCGAGTTTCACGGACGCACCGCCTTCCGCCGTTCCGCTTCCTCGTAGTTGTGCGTGTACTTGATCACATCCACATCCGAAAAAACCACCAGCCCCTGCTGCACCATATCATCCAGCAGCGGCAGAAACGCGCGCAGCCGTTCCTCGGTGTCCACCACCGACAGCACCATCGGCCGGTCATGCGACAAATGCAGCGCGCTGTCCTTATGAATCCTGCGATTCGCGCCGTAACCAAGAATCCCCTGATACACAGTCGCGCCGGCAAGCTCGTTAGCGCGCATGCTTTCCAGCAACGCCGTGTGCAACGGCTTCCCATTCCATTTATCGTTCTCGCCGATAAAGATGCGCATCAACTTGGCCGTTCCCGCCTGTTTCAAAGGACGCGCGCTTCCCCGCTGCGCCACTTGCTTCGCGGTCTCGGAAGCTTTCACGATCGTCGTGTCCTGAATTTCAATCAATCCGCTGCCCACTATCTCGTGCAGCTTGGACAGGAGTTCCTCCACCTTCTCCGGCGTCTCGATAAATTCCACCTTCATCGGAAGATTTTCCGTGAGCACCAGGATGCGATCGGTCTGCATATGGTGATCCGCGCCGAATCCCGCGACGCCCCGCGTCACCGTCGCTCCCGAAACTTTGCGGTAGAAAAGAAATTCCAGAATCGCCGCGTACACCGATTCGCCGTGATACTGCTGGTCCTGACCAACATAGATGCTCACTTTCTTGGCAGGTCCCGCGTTCAACATGTCTCCTCCCGGCCGTTCATTCCACATCGCTCCAGCAAAACGCCATGCGGCATACCGCAGTATTCCGCCAACCTGCGCACCTGTCACGCCTTTTTGACATCTCCTGCCTCGCGTCCGGGCCAGCCGCCCACTCTCGGCGGCCACGCAGCCTTGGAAAGCGCGCTCCCAGCGTACCGATTTGGAGCACTCCGCAAGTAAATATTATTTCACCCGGAAATAAAGTAATATCTGCACTACCCTCCAGCCACCGAAGTCGCAATATGCCCCTATGCTTTAGCAATCCAAAAGGACGGGCAAAATGGCCGCGATCGAGTACGGAAGCTACTACTGGTGCGTAATTCTCAACGGAAAAGAGCCAAACCTTCCCGGCGATTCTGTCTTCCTGCACGCCGACGAACTAACCATGGATCCCGCGGGCGCTTTGATCTTCAAGAGCGCAGGCCGCCGCCCAGCCGGCGCCGAGCCGGGTCAGCAGGACGCCAAGAATGGCGACAAAGATTCCAGCAACATTGAAAAGAGCGGACCAAGCGGCGAAAAAAATACTAAAGAAGGCAGCGACGCCAAACAAGCCAGCATGATCTACATGGCCTTCGCCGCCGGAACCTGGCGCACCGTCTACGCCGCCAAACTGCAAGACGGCGCCCCAGCCTTGGTGGAACACTGGAAAGCGGCCAACGGAAACCCCGGCCTCTCAAACCTGGTCCCTGCCAACGCCGGCGCCGCAGACATTCCCACCCGCCAATAGCATTCCGCTCTCGCAGTTAGCTTTTAACTGTTAACTGTCAACTGTCGACCGTTAGCAAGGATGCGTCGCCCGGAACTTCGTCGCGCGATCGTTCGGGTGCCGCGAAGGGGTCGGCCAGCCAAGCCCCTCGCCCGAGCCCCAGTCTCCATGTCGCGTCCGCAGCAGCGCCGAAAAGCGCCCCGACTCACGCTAACACATTCGCCGGCCGCTGAATATTCGTAGAAATACTGACGAGGGTATTATCGAAAAACGTCGACACGCCGCGCACGATGGCCAATGACGTCGACTCGAATAGCTCGAAGTTGTTTTCGAATTCAGGCAGCTCGATGTCGGCATCCGTGTAACCCGATTCGTGGGTTCGTTCCATGAACCAATCGCACACCTGCATCCACTGAAGCACCATCGGCCTGAGGCCGTCGCGGAACATTTGATTACTCGGAGCGATGCCCTCAAACAGCTTCAGCGCCGCGTCCTGCGGCCTCAGGCGAGTCGCCTCGTGATCGGTGATCAGGTTTTTAACCTTTCGCGCAACTCTCCTCGGTAACACAACATCGGAGGCGTGGGTCGCGGAAGGTCTTTTTCCGTCCTCGGACGGCTTGGTTTCGAGGATTACACCTGATTTTTTCCAGAGCGCAGCTAGATCGTCGATGCGCCTCTTGTAATCCAATCTCCCCGAGGCGACTATCCCAGAAACCACGCCCGGCAGACGATTGCGCACCTCGCGGACTGCGTGAGAGACGAATCGGGAGAAGCCGGCGACTCGCTGTCCGAACAATAGTTCCACTGCACCTTCGCATAACTCTGCGAGCGAAGCGCTAGTCTTCCGCAGCCACTCGAGCAATTCTCGACGGTCCCGGGTCCAATATTCGTTCTCGGGCGATGATCGCGGGTTGGGGGCTAGTTCGGGTTCCACAATTCGAGATTGTAACCACATTTAGAGCCAAGAGTTAGCTGAGCGAAAGAGTATGGTCTATCGCTCACCATTAGGCTATTGTATGAGCGATAGAAGAGGCTCCTATCGCTCATGGCTTGGAACTGGCAACAACCTGATTGGCACACCTTTACCTGGGACCGTTCCCGTCTAGCAGCAGCGGAGCAGCAGTTCCTAGTCGGCGGAGGTGTGCTCGTTGGGACCGCCAAGCACCTCGGAACCGAAGAGCGCGATCAACTGATGATCGAAGCCATGAGCAGCGAAGCACTCACAACTTCGGAGATCGAAGGCGAAATTCTGGACCGGGCCAGCGTGCAATCCTCCGTCCGTAGGCAGCTGGGACTCAGTACAGACGCTCGCCGAGTGCGACCTGCCGAGCAAGGGATTGCGGAGATGATGGTCGATTTGTACTGCTCCTTCGCCGATCCGCTCTCCACGGAGATGCTATTTCGGTGGCATCGCATGGTGATGAGTGGCAGGCGAGATCTGAAGGATATCGGACAGTATCGAACCGGCGCTGCGCCCATGCAAGTTGTCTCACATGCACTTTACGAGCCCAGGGTCCATTTCGAGGCGCCGCCTTCCTCACAAATGGAGTCCGAGATGGCGCAGTTCTTTGCCTGGTTCCACCGAACTGGACCGCGCGGCGAAGACCCTCTACCTGCCCTCACGAGGGCTGGAATCGCGCATCTCTACTTTGAGCGTATCCATCCATTCGAGGACGGCAACGGGCGGATCGGACGAGCGATTTCCGAGAAATCCCTGGCGGAGAGCCTCGGACAACCGACGCTGACGGCATTGGCGGCTGCGATCCTTGCCCGGCGCAAAGCCTACTACGAAGCACTCGAAGCCGCAAACAAGAACAATGAAGTTACGGCTTGGCTGGCATGGTTTGCCGGAGTCGCCATCGAAGCCCAGCACCGCACAATCGCGCTCGTTGAGTTCCTAATCGACAAGGCGAGGCTCTTGGACTGCCTGAAGGGTCAACTCAACGAGAGACAGGAGAAAGCACTTCAGCGCATGTTCCGTGAAGGCCCGGAAGGATTCCAAGGGGGGCTCACGGCTGGGAAATACAGCACCATTACCGGAGCCTCACCGGCCACAGTTACGCGCGATCTGGCAGATTTGGTTGAAAGAGGCGCGTTAGTTCGAGCCGGTGAAAGGCGGCATGCCCGCTACGATCTGGCCGTTCCCTTGCGCGCGGTGAAGCACGTGACGGTCACGGACCGAGGCCAGCTAGTCGAATCATAACTTCCGCTCGCAGTTAAGCCGCCCCTTAGGTGGCTCTGCATCCGAGTCCACTGGCCTTCAAATGTTTGGCCGATCTACCAATCTTTCCAATTCGCTTCATAGATGCGATATTCTTCAGTAGAACCCGGAACGGCGTAACTTCTGCCGTTTCGGCAATGATTTTTCTTCTTGACAAATAGTGTAGGGGTACACCATTATAAAAGAGAAGACGTATTCTACGATCCAGGTTGCACGACTCCTTGGAATTGCCTCAGGCACTTTCCATCGCTGGATTCGAGAGAAGCGCGTCGAAGCGCCTCCGCTTCAGACTGTGGTCGGTATGGAGGTCCGTATTTGGTCGGCAGAAGACATCGCCAAGGTGAGAAAGTACAAGGCCGAACACTATTGGGGAAAAGGCGGTCGAAAGAAGAGGACTAAGAAAACGAAATAGGCATGAGACGGGACGCGCCCGTGCTTCTAACACGAACGCGCCCCTGACCAAGTCGCACGTATGAGGTGCAACGATGGCTGCAACAGAAGTTATCCGGTTCCGTTTCGGCACGCAAGTAATCTGCCGCGTGCACTTATCTACGCTAAGACCTTCCTTCCTTTTCGAGCATTCGCCACCGTCCCCGTAACTCGCTCCATCGTTTTGTCCGTCTGATTCGCCCTCCCATACCGTCGGGATACGTGTGTCCCGACACCTCGCCAACCGCTCTACTGTACGCCCCGACGGTGGGCGGAAAGGAAGATTCGAATGCAAAAAGCCCATCTTTACGAAGCAATCCTCTTGGTGAATCGCGGACTCGACGAAGCGGTTCAGGGACTGGAACGGCTCAAACGAACCGAGGGTTCAGTTCTCGACCCCGCTTGCTTCGACGAAAAACTGACGCTGTTCGAGATTCACCGCGCCTCGATCAATTCATATTTCTGCAACAACGTCGGGCAGAGCGAGGACTGCGACGTCGCCCGATTCGAGCAGAAGCACCGCGAGTACGAGGAGCAAGCCCTGGACGACATCCAAGTCTATCGTGACCTCCAGGCTGTCGAGGAACGCCGGCGGATCGAAGGCAAGCCCCCTAAGGTGCGCTTCTCTACGGAGGCTGAGCAGCGGGAATGGGAGCGACAGTACCCCAACCCGCCTTGTGATGCGAAAAGCGAACCGCAGCATAGTCGAGGAGACCAGCCATGAAGCTCGCCCTCTTCCGAGAACTCGCGGACTTGAACCGGGCATTTGACGAAGTTCTCCGCGGCCTGGAACGCATGGAGAAAGTACGCTCCTTCCAGAGCGACATGATCCGGCGTGCCCGTGCCGAGGTAGAAACCGCCCGTGTAGACGCCAACCGGGAATTCTTCGACAGCTTTGAAGCCTTGGTCGAGGACGATGCGTCGTGGGCTTACCGCTTTCAGCGCGAGTACAAGCAAGAGACCAAAGACCCGGATGACATCTATTTCGACATCAAGGATTCCGAAGAGAGGCGCAAGAAGAAAGGATTGCCGCCGCGCATCGTGATCCTTCCCGATTGGAAGTTTAACGACGAGGAGCGCTACGACGAAGAGCAGGTGGCAAAGAAGAAACGG